>Ga0163163_10005506_pt1 | contig 10961 bp, 7 predicted proteins | sample S65metaG_FD_119766 | JGI IMG/M metagenome (GOLD analysis project Ga0163163, IMG submission 119766) | Switchgrass rhizosphere microbial communities from Kellogg Biological Station, Michigan, USA - S6-5 metaG | ecosystem: Host-associated > Plants > Roots > Rhizosphere > Soil | place: USA: Michigan... | reverse complement strand
CCTGGCGCGCCGGCGGCCGGCGCATGAGCACGGTCCTGGTGGCAAGCGTGATTGCGACCAAATGTCACAACGGCGGCAACGCGCGCGCCGTCCTGAACTGGGTGCACGGTCTCAGGAAACTCGGCGTGCAGGCCTATTACGTCGAGCAGATCGCGTCGCAGCACTGCGTCGACGACCGTGGCCAGGCGGTCCCGTTCGCACAGAGCGCCAACGTCGCGTACTTCGAGCACGTCATGCGCCACGCCGGTCTGGCGGAGGTGTCGACCCTCGTGTGCGACGGCGGCCCCATCACCAGCGGGCTGCCGTTCCGGGAGCTGCTGGACGTCGCCGATGCGGCGGACCTGCTGCTGAACATCACCGGCCACCTCACGCTGGAGCCGCTGCTGCGACGAATCCGCCGCAAGGCCTACCTCGATCTCGATCCGGGCTTCACGCAGATCTGGCATGCCGAGGGGCACGACGGGGCGCGGTTGAACGGTCACGACATGCACTTCACGATCGGCGAGAACATCGGCACGTCCGGGTGCGCCATCCCGGTCGGCGACATCCGCTGGCGTCATACCCGTCAACCCGCGGTCCTCTCGGCCGACGGCGCCGAGGACGGGCCGTGGCGCGGGCGATTCACGACGATCGCCAGCTGGCGCGGCCCGTACGGTCCGGTGCAGCAGGGCACCACGACGTTCGGGCTGAAGGTCCACGAGTTCCGGAAGCTGCTCGATCTGCCGCAGCGGGCGGCGGCCACGTTCGAGATCGCGCTCGACATTCATCCCGCCGACGAACGCGACCTGCGTCTGCTGCGCGGACACGGGTGGCGGATCGTGGACCCGGTCCATGCGGTGCCCGATCCGCAGTCGTACGACGACTACATCATGGGCTCCGACGCGGAATGCTCGGCGGCGCAGGGTGTGTATGTGGCCACCAACAGCGGCTGGTTCAGCGATCGGACGGTGCGGTATCTGGCGGCCGGAAGACCCGCGCTCGTGCAGGACACCGGCTTCAGCCATCGCTACCCGGTCGGGGACGGGTTGATTGCGTTTCGCACGGTGGAGGACGCCGCTCGAGGCGTGGACGCCATCCAGCGGGATCCGCGCCGCCACCAGCGAGCCGCTCGCGCGCTGGCCGCGGAGTACTTCGATTCGAACGCGGTGATCGGCCGCCTGCTCGACGAAGCGGGCGTGGTGGCGTGACGCCGATCGCCGCGCGCGGAGGAAAGAGTCGTGGATAGAGTTGCGATACCCATCAGCGACGACCTGGACCTCGATGCGCTGATGGTGCGCGTCCGTGACGCGGCCAGGGGCGGCGCGGCCCGTGGCGGTGCGCTTCAGGTCCAGTCCGCCTCGGATGAGACCGCGCGTGAGCTCGATCTGATCCGGGTGCTCGAGGCGCAGAGCGCGTGGAACGAGCATGCCCGGCAGGCGTTGATGGCGCTGACGGACGCCATCCGGGCGCTCCGGGACGACTGGGCCGAGGTGCAGGCGGGGCTGCGGCGGGAGATCGCCCAGCTGACGGCGCAGGTCGAGCAGCTCCGAGCGCCCGCTCGCACGCGCCGCAAGGCCGCGTCGCCGCGCGGTTCCGGCACGCGCCGGCCAGGCGTCACGAGGAAACGCCGATGAAGGTGGCGGTCGTCACCGCGGCCATGAGCTCCGGCGAGCGAGGAGGTGCCGAGGCGTTCTACGCCGGACTGCTCGGAGGGCTGCGCTCGATCGGCGTCGACGCGGAGCAGGTGGAGGTGCGGATCGACGAGTCGAACTTCGACGCGGTGCTCGCCTCGTATGCCAGGTGCTACGACCTCGACCTTCACGCCTACGACCTGGTGATCTCGACGAAGGCCCCCACGTATCTGGTGCGGCATCCGCGTCACGTCTCGTACCTCGTTCACACGCTGCGCGTCTTCTACGACAGGTTCGCGGGTGAATTCGGCGAAGGCACGACGGAGTTGCGACGGCAGCGCTCGCTGATTCATGCGCTCGACAAGTCGGCGCTGCATCCCCGCCGGGTGCATCGTCATTTCACCATCGGCCACACCAACTATCGCCGGCTGCACGATGCCGATCCCTTCTGGCGTGACATCCCGTACGAGGTGCTGCATCCACCGACGACGGTCACCGGATTCAAACCGCCGCGCCGGGGCCAGTACTTCTTCCTGCCAGGCCGGCTCCATCGGTGGAAGCGAACTGATCTCGTCATCCGGGCGATGCAGCGGCTCGAGCGTGACATCCCGCTGAAGATTGCCGGCATCGGCGAAGACGAATCAGAACTTCGCCGGCTGGCGGGCGGCGACCCCCGGATCGAGTTCCTCGGGCGCGTCAGCGACGAGCAGCTCGTCGAGCTGTTCGCCGGCGCGCTGGCGGTGCCGTTCGTGCCCGTGCAGGAGGACTACGGGCTGGTCATGGTCGAGGCGTTCCATTCGCGAAAGCCGGTGGTGACCTGTCTCGATTCCGGAGAACCGGCGCACTTCGTCAAGCACGGCGTCAACGGCCTGGTGGTCGAGCCGACTGCCGAGGCCCTCGTCGACGCGCTGCAGTTCCTGATCGATCGGCCCGAGCGCGCGGCGGAAATGGGGGACAACGGCTTCCAGTCGGTGGCGCATATTCGATGGGAGTCGATTGCGTCCAGGCTCGTGCACTCGATCGACGGCGCGCCACGGCCTGCTTCGAAAGCCAAGGCCCAACCGCGCCAGCCGTTGAAGGTCCTCGTGCTCGATATGCAGCCGATCGAGCCGGCCTGCGGCGGCGGGCGTCTCCGGTTGCTGGGGCTGTATCACGCCCTCGGCGCGGATCTGCCGACGACCTACGTTGGGACCTACGACTGGCCGGGTCCGGGCTATCGCGATCACCAGCTGACGCCCACCCTCCGCGAAATCGACGTCCCGTTGAGCGAGCAGCACTTCGCGGCCTCGGACGCGTGGCGTCAACAGGCGGGCGACAAGACCGTCATCGACGCGTCGTTCCCGATGCTTGCCCATCTGTCGCCCGACTACGTGCAGGCGGTGAGGACGGCGGCGCGCGACGCCGATGTCGTGATCTGCTCGCATCCATGGGTCTATCCCCTGGTGTCCGACCTGCTGGACCGTCCCGGCCAGCTGCTCGTCTACGACGCGCACAACGTCGAGAGCGTCCTGCGCTACCGGTTGCTGGCCGACAGCGAGATCGGACAGCGCATCGTCCGGCAGGCCACCGCCGTCGAGTACGAGCTGTGCCGGCGCGCGGACCTCGTGCTGGCCTGCTCCCGCGAAGATCGCGAGCTGTTCCATGGTCTCTATGGAACCCCGTTTGCGAAATGCCTCGTGATGCCGAACGGCACGTTCGTCGGCGACGTGCCGAGCGACGCGGCCCGGCGCCAGGCCAGGCGCACGCTGGGCCTCGACTCGCAGCCGCTCGCCGTCTTCATCGGCAGCCTCTATCCGCCGAACGAAGAGGCCGCCACGTTCATCTGCACGGAGCTGGCGCCGGCGCTGCCGGGGGTCACGTTTGCGATCTGCGGCGGCGTCGGCAGCGCGATCGACCGCGACGCGCTCGCCCGCCGCGGGATCGGCAACGTCTGCATCACGGGGGTGCTCGACGACGCGGGCCGTCGAGAGTATCTGGCGGCGGCCGACGTGGCCGTGAACCCGATGTTCTCGGGGTCGGGCACCAACATCAAGATGTTCGATTTCATGGCCGCGGGGCTGCCGGTGGTGTCGACGCCGACCGGCGCCCGCGGCATCGCCCAGTGCGAATCGGCGCTGCATATCTGCGCGCCGGCGGAGTTCGCCTCCGCGCTCCAACGCATCCTCCACGACCGCGACTACGCAACGCGTCTCGGCTCCGACGGCCGCCGGCTGGCCTGCGACGGCTATGCCTGGGAGCGGCTCTCCCCACGCCTGGGACGGCTGCTGACGCGGCATCGACCTACGCGGCGCCCGCGTCCGTTCTTCAGCGTCGTGGTGCCCACTTACGAACGCCAGGCACATCTTCCGAGGCTCCTCGATTGCCTCGCGACGCAGTCGTGCCGCGACTTCGAAGTGATTCTGGTGGATCAAAGCGCCTCGCCCTGGGAGATCCCCGACGGCTACGCCCCGCTCGACGTCCACTACGAGCACACGGATGTGAAAGGGACGAGCCGCGCCCGCAATCTCGGCGCCTGGCTGGCGCGCGGCGACGTCATCGCGTTCACCGACGACGACTGCCAGCCCGAGCCGGACTGGCTGCGGAACGCACGCCCCTACTTCGACGACCCCGCCGTGGTCGGCGTGGAGGGGCTGATCGTATCGGACCGAATCGACGATCCCGACTACCGCGCCGTCACCAACGTGGGCTTCGAAGGCATCGGCTTCATGACCGCCAACCTGCTCGTGCGGCGCGACACCTTCAACGCCATCGACGGGTTCGACGAGCAGTTCGACGTGCCGTTCCGTGAGGACACCGACCTCGGGTGGCGTGCCTGTGCGCTCGGTCGCATCCCGTTCGGCCACGACGTGCGCGTGTTCCATCCGCCCCATCCGCGCAGCCTCGAGCGGGAAGCGCAGGCCACGCGCGCGCGCTTCTTCGAAAAGGACGCGCTGCTCCTGAAGAAGCACCCCGATCGCTACAAGTCGCTGTTCCTCATGGAAGGGCACTATCGGCAGACCGCCGGCTTCCGCGAGCACTTCATGCGCGGCTCGATCAAGTACGGCGTCCCGATCGACGACTTCTATTCCGCGAGGTTGAGCTGATGGCCGGCTTTCTCGAGTCGTACTTCGGCGCGTTCGATCGCATCGAGGGCTGGTTCTCCCAGGATGCCGCCCTCATGTTCATGGCCTACAACGAGGTGATGGCCGCGCACGGCGTCGCCGGCGACGTGCTGGAGATCGGCGTCCATCATGGGTTGTCGACCCTGGCCCTGGCGGCGATGCGGCGTGACGGCGCGCAGCTCGTGGCCATCGACCTGTTCGACGAGCTCCAGGCCCAGAACGTGTCCAGTTCCGGCAGCGGCAGCCGCGCGCACTTCGAGCAGAACATGCGTGCGTTTTTCGGCGACATCGGGTTCGTGCGATGCATGGCCGCGGGATCCAACACGATCGCGCCGGCCGACCTCGGATGCGGGTTCTCGTTCTGCCACGTGGACGGCGGGCACACCGCCCGTGAGACCTACGACGATCTGGATCTCTGCAGCCGCATCCTGCTGCCCGGCGGACTGCTGGCGCTCGACGACTACTTCAATCCGGCGTTCCCCGGCGTGTGTGAGGGGGCCATCAAGTTCTGGCTGGCGCATGACGGGTCGCTGACCCCGGTTGCCGTGGGTTTCAACAAGGTGCTGTTTCAGAAGACGCCGGCACCGTTCGACGCCAACGCAGCGTTCGCCCGGCGATTTCACTACATCCCGCACGAGACCGCCACGCTCTGGGAAACTCGCGTCCATTCGTTCAGCTCGTTTGCTGCGTTCATCGACCTGCAGACGTCGACTCCGCACGCGCTGCTGCCGAACGGCTCGTTCCGGATGGGTGCGGCCCTGACGTTCCAGAGCCGCGAGGTGACCGCGCACGGCGGCGAGACCATCCGCATCCCAGTACACGTTGTCAACCGCTCCACGATTCCGTTCGTGGCCAGCCCGGGAGCGGCGCCCTTCGGGCTGTCGTACCACCTGCGATCCGACGACGGGCGCGAGGTGCAGTTCAACAACGCCCGCAGCTATTTCGCCCGGCCTCTCGCGCCGGATGAAGAACGGATCGTCGACCTGGCCGTGGACGTGCCGAAGGCGCGGGGACGCTACACGGTCGAGGCCGACATCGTGTGGGAAGGCATCACCTGGCTCAAGGACCGCGGGCTCGACACGCCGAGCCTGAGCCTGCTCGTGGTCTAGCGAGGGACGTCCATGATGAGCACAGTCAGCATCGGTGTCGACTCCATGGAGCGGTGGCTGGAAGCCTCGCTCGACCTGGCGACGAACTTTCCGCCGGGGCAGATCTCGATCGGCCCGCGTCAGCGGGAACGCGCCGCGAGCCTGCTCGACGACGTGCACCGGGAACTGAAAGACGCCGGCCCGCACATCGTCCAGTACTTCGAGACCTCTCGTCCGCGTTACGAGTACACGCTCTCGCTGGCGCTCGAACAGCCCGCCGGCCGCGTGCTCGACGTAGGGTGTTCACCGGGGCACCTGGCGATGGCCCTCGTCAAGGCAGGCTTCGAGGTGCAGGGCATCGACCTGAACCCCGTGTGGTTGGCGAAGTATGCGCCGGGGTGGCCGCAACGGCTGCGGATCACTCACACGAACATCGAGCAGGAGCCGCTGCCGTTCCCCGACGAATCCTTCGACCTCGTGACGTTCACGGAGGTGCTGGAACACATCGCCATCACCGATCCCTGCGTGGTGCTCCAGGAGATGCGTCGCGTCCTCCGCCCCGGCGGCCGCATGCTGCTGTCGACGCCCAACGTCGCCAACCTCAGTAACGTCGCCGCGTTGATTCAGGGCGAGAACGTGTTCTGGCCGCCGGAGATCTTCTACGGCAGCGTCGACCGACACAATCGGGAATTCGCCCCCGCTGAGCTCCAGCAGCTGATCGAGCGGGCCGGATTCGCACGACACGCGCTCGACTACATGAACACCTGGTCCAACTGGAACCACACGACGGCACCGCTGTTCCACCGCTTGCTGGACGGGAGCGAACGAGCCAACCGGCTCGCACGCCATCCGCTCTTCAACAACACGGTCTTCGTGGCGGCCACGCGCTAGGCGACAGGACTCGGAGGATGAACCGATGAAACGCTCGCGTCCGACCCTCATCCTGGTGGCCCTGCTCGGCGTCGCCAGCGGCGCCGTCTCCGCTCAGGTCGTGGCTCCGCCGTGGCCCGACCCGGCCTACCGGGTCGAGTGGGCAGAGGCGCACATCCCCATGGAAGTGTCCGCCGGCGTCCGGATCGCGGTCCCCGTGACGATGCGGAACGACGGCAACCGGATATGGCCGACATCGCAGGTCTTCGTGTCGTACCACTGGCTCCGTGACGATCGCCTCGTCGTGTGGGACGGGGAGCGCACGGTGTTGCCGCGCGATCTGCGGGCCGGCGGTCGAGCCGCGCTGGCGGCTCGCGTGAGCACTCCGCCGGAACCGGGCTCCTACGTGTTGCAGCTGACGCTGGTGCACGAGCTCGTCACGTGGTTCGAGCACCGCGGTGCCGCCATGTTCGTCCAGCCGGTCTCGGTGCGGCCCGCGACGCAGCTGTCGTCCTGCGCCAGCGGGGCCACACCGTGCGGGGCGGCGCATTGAACGCCGTGCCGCCACGGACGCCGGCCCGGCGCCGCACCATCGTGGTGTCTGGCATGGTCGCGGCCGATCCGTATCAGGGCGGCGCCACGTGGGCGGTGCTCCAGTACGTGCTCGGTCTGCGGCAGGCGGGACACGACGTGTATTTCATCGAGCCGCTCCCGGCCGCCAAGCTCCAGCCGCGTGGGGCGACGCTGGCGGATTCGACGAACGCCGCCTACTTCAGAGCCGTGACGCGACAGTTCGCTCTCGAATCTCGTGCCGCGCTCCTGCTGGCCGGCACCACGCAGACGGTGGGGCTGCCCTACGACGATCTTCGCGCGGCGGCGGCTGCCGGCGATTGCCTGATCAACATCTCGGGCATGCTCGCCGACCCGGCACTCACCGAACCGATACCGGTGCGCGTGTATCTCGACCTCGACCCCGGCTTCAATCAGTTGTGGAACGCCGTCGAAAGGATCGACGTCGGGTTCGATGGGCATACGCACTTCGCGACCATCGGCCCGGCGCTCGCCGACGCCGGCTGTGACATCCCAACCTGCGGCCGCAGCTGGATTGCCACCCGCCAACCCGTGGTGCTGAGCGAATGGCCCCGCGCCGACCGTGTCACCCACGGTGCGTTCAGCACGGTGGCGAACTGGCGAGGGTACGGTTCCATCACCTACAACAGCGTCTTCTACGGGCAGAAGGCGCATGCGTGGCGGGGGCTCGCGTCGCTGCCCGGCAAGACGCGCGAGCCGCTCGTCGTGGCGCTGGCGATTCACCCGGACGAGCAGCGGGATCTCGCGCTTCTGGCCGCGCACCATTGGACGCTGGTCGATCCCGCCGAGGTGACGGCGACGCCGGAGAGCTATCGCGCGTTCGTGCAGGGGTCGAAGGGCGAGATCGGCGTCGCCAAGAGCGGCTACGTCGCATCCCGCTGCGGCTGGTTCAGCGACCGCAGCGTCTGCTATCTCGCCTCCGGTCGTCCCGTCGTGGCCCAGGAAACCGGCTTCAGCCGCTACCTCCCGACTGGCGAAGGGCTGTTCGCGTTCGAGACCGCTGACGACGCGTGCGCGGGGATCGCCGAGGTGGTCGGGGACTACGAGCGCCATTCGCGCGCCGCTCGCGCGCTCGCCGAGGAGTACTTCGACGCCTCGCGTGTCTTGCCCGGGCTCCTCGAGCGCGTCGGAGTGCATGCATGAACACCGTCCAGCCAGCCGTTGATCTTCGGTCCGACTCGGGCCGGCGGCGCTCGCCGCAGCGCCCTGACCTGCGCGCCGCCATGACCTCGGTCTTCGGCCGCGTCCAGGCATCGCGGATCGTCGATCTCGACGCGTGGCCGATGCCGTACGCGTCGAGCTTCACGATCGACGAAGTGACCGTGCGATTCGACGATGGTCGCTCGCTCGAGCTGGTGTGCAAGGGCACCGGCAAGGCGGCGATGCTGGCAGAGGCGCGGCGCATCAAGCCGCGGTTCATCCACCATCCGCTCCGCGAGATCGCCACCTACGAGCGGATCCTCGCTCCATTGGCCGCGGGCGCACCCCGCTTCTACGGCAGCGTCGTCAACCGGCAGCGCGGCGACTACTGGCTCTTCCTCGAGCGCGTGCGCGGCGTGCCGCTCACCGAGGTGGGCGACTTCGCGGTGTGGCGCCACGTGAGCGCGTGGTTGGGCGAGATGCACGCGCGTCTCGCGCGAGATCCCGGCCTGCCCGACGCGGCGGCTCTGGTACCGCTGGTACGGTACGACCGGGCGAACGCGGGGGTGTGGATGGATCGCGCGCAACAGCACCTCGAGGCCGACGTGTCACGGCCGCGGTCGGTGCGCCGCCGGTTTGCGTCGCTGGGGTCGCGCTACGACGTGTTTCTCGACGAGCTCACGGCGCTGCCGATGGGGTTCATGCACGGCGAGTTCTTTGCGTCGAACGTGCTGGTGGAAACCACGGCGGCCCGGCGGTGCATTCGACCCGTCGATTGGGAGCTTGCCGGCCTGGGGCCGATGCTCATGGACCTCGCGGCGCTCACGGCCGGAAGTTGGACGGAGGATCAGCGGGCCGATCTGGCGGCGAGCTATGAACGAGCCGCCGGCCACGAGACGCGAACATGGAGGGCGCACGGGGGGTTCACGCGGGCTCTCGACTGCTGCCGTCTCCAGCTCGCGATTCAGCGACTGGGTTGGGCGAAAGAGTGGACGCCGCCCGCGACTCATCGTCAGGACTGGCTGGGAGAGGCGCTCCATGCCGCCGACCGGCTCGGGCTCTGACACACGGTGCCCTATGACAGGCTCAACTCGAATCGGGTTTCTCGTGCTCCTCGTTCTCGGCTGGGCCTCGGCGACCCTCGTCGCCCAGCGCGGCATCGGCGTGCGCGGTGCCGTCACCGACGAGACCGGTGGCCTCATCGTGGGTGCCGCGGTCACCCTCACCGATGACAACGGGTTGAAGGCCATGGGCACGACCGATCAGGAAGGCCGCTACCTGGTCGTCATCCGGAGCCGAGGCAAAGTGACGGTGACCGTCGAGGCCGCCGGCTTCGCGCCCTCGAGCCGCACCGTCACGGTGGCCGGCGCGGACGGCACGACCGTCGACGTCAAGCTGCGCGTCGCGATCAACGACCGTGTCGTCGTGCAGGGGGGGCTCGTCGGCGTCTCGCTCGATTCGAGCCAGAACCTCTCCGGCGTTCGCTTGTCGGGCCGCGTGCTGGACGCACTTCCCGACGATCCGCAGTCGATGCTGCAGACGCTTCGACTCCTGGCGGCGTCGGCCGGGTCGCGCCCGGACCAGGTGATCTTCTACGTCGATGGGCTGCCGCTGACGCAGCGGCTGCCTCCGAAGGACGTCATCCAGAGCGTGCGGATCAATGCGAATCCGTTTTCGGCCGAGTTCGCCGAGCCGGGCGCCAGCCGTGTGGAGATCATCACCAAGCCGGCGTCCGGGCAGTATCGCGGCAGCGGACGCGTGGACTTCAACGATGCGCGCCTGAACGCGCAGGATCCCTTTCAGCCCAATCGGGCGGACTACCAGAGCCGCACGTTCGAGGGGTACATCGGCGGGCCGATCGTGCGCAACCGCTGGGGCGTGCTCGCGTATGCGGGCCGCTGGGAACAGGACGACAACGTGGTGGTCAACGCCACCACGATCGATCCGCTCACCCAGCGTGCGGAGTCGCTGCGCCTCAACGTCGCCGCGCCCACCCGCACCACGTCGTACTCGCTCAAGTCCAACGTCCAGGTGGGGGAGCGCCACACGGCGGCGATCGAGTTCGCCCAGGAGGAGCAGGACCGTCGCGGCGCCGGCCTGGAAAGCGGTTTCGACCTGCCCGAACGTGCCTACACGGGCGACTCGCGGGAGCGCAATGCGAGCTTCTGGCTCACCTCGGCCTCTCCCGCCGTCCTGAACGAACTGCGCGCGCGCGTGTCGCACAGCCGCCTGGCCGATCGGGCCGTGACCGGCGCACCGGCGATCCTGGTACTCGAGGCGTTCAATGCCGGCGGCAATCAGGACGCGCTGTTCCGGGAGAACACGACCGACCGGACGCAGGTGGCGAACGTGACCACGTTTTCCGGCGCGGCCCACACGATCCGCGTCGGCGCGCAGGCCGACGTCGTGCGCCTGGAGCAGACCGATCGCGCGAATTTCAACGGCACGTTCGTCTTCAGCGATCTGGACCTCTATCGCCAGGTGCTCGCCGGCGTGCCGGGCTCCCGCCCCACGCAGTTCTCGGTCGTCAAAGGGAATCCGGCGGTGGCGCTCACGGTGGT
>Ga0163163_10005505_pt1 | contig 10961 bp, 9 predicted proteins | sample S65metaG_FD_119766 | JGI IMG/M metagenome (GOLD analysis project Ga0163163, IMG submission 119766) | Switchgrass rhizosphere microbial communities from Kellogg Biological Station, Michigan, USA - S6-5 metaG | ecosystem: Host-associated > Plants > Roots > Rhizosphere > Soil | place: USA: Michigan... | reverse complement strand
TGACGTGGTGGTGGCCGGAGACGACCAGCAGAGCGCTTGCGCCGCCGCCGCGCGGCTGGCCGTCGACCCGCAGCTGGTGCGGGATACCTACGCCGTGGCGCTTGACGCGGACGGCGGGCTGCTGGCGGCGGGGGGCAGGCAATGAGCCCGCTGCCGTTGGGCCTGCTGTGCGCGGCGCTGCTGACCGGATCGGTGGCGCTGTCCAACCCGTTCGCGATCGCCGCCTGTGCCGCGGCGGCCGGCGGCCTCTTGTGGGCGTCGCCACCACCGCGCGCCATGTACGTCTGGTTCGCCGCGACCAGCGCGCTGCTGGTGTTCCTGGTCAACCCGTTCGTGTCGGTGCAGGGGCTGACGCCGATCTGGAGCGGCCCACAGATCCCGCTGCTCGACACCGAGATCACCCAGGAGGAGCTGGTGTTCGGGGTCGCCGCGGGGCTGCGCCTGATCGGATCGGCGATGGCCGTCGCCGCCTTCGTGCGGCTGGCCGACGGCGACCGCGTGCTGGCGGCGCTGGCCCGGGTGGCACCGCGCTCGGCCATGATCGCGGCGCTGGCCTCGCGGTTGCTGCCGACGCTGGAGCAGGACGCGACCGGCCTGGCGATGGCGTCGCGGTCGCGGGCGGCGCAGCTGCACCGGCGGCGGCCGGCGGCGGCGCTGGCGGCGCCGCTGGTGGGGCTCTCGCTGGAGCGCTCGCTGATGCTGGCCGAGGCGATGGAGGCGCGCGGCTACGGAGGCGCCGTCCGCACCCGCACCCCGCAGCCCGGTCTGAACGCTCCCGAGCGCGTGCTGACCGCGATCGGCATCATCACCTGCGCCGTGGTCGCCATCGCGATCCCGCTCGACGACTACCGCTACTACGATCTGCTGGGCGATCCGTTCACGGCGGTCGGCCTGGCCACGGCCGCGCTGGTCGGCCTGGCCGGAGCCACCGGCGCCATCACGGTGCGCTGGGCGAGGCGGGCGCGATGAGCCACGCACTGCGCATGCACGACGTGCGATACCGGTATCCGGACGCTGCCAGGCCCGCCCTCGACGGCGTCAGCCTGGACGTCGAGCGGGGCGAGCTGGTGCTGGTACTGGGCGAGTCCGGCAGCGGCAAGTCGACGCTGCTGCGGGCGGCGCTGGGCCTGGTGCCCAGCTTCCACGGCGGCGAGCTGGCCGGCCGCGTGGTCAGCGAGGGCCTGGACACGCGTGAGCGCTCACCGGCTCAGGTGGCGCGGCACGTGGGCCTGGTGTTCCAGGATCCCGAGTCGCAGCTGGTGATGCGGCGGGCCGATCACGAGGTCGCCTTCGGCCTCGAGAACCTCGGCTGCGACCCACGGGAGATCCTGCCGCGGGCCGAGCAGGCGCTGACGGCCGTGGCCGCCGGCCACCTGGCCGAGCGCGAGACCGGCAAGCTCTCGGGCGGCGAGCAGCAGCGGGTGGCGATCGCATCGGTGCTAGCGATGGGCCAGAGCACGCTGCTCCTGGATGAGCCGACCAGCCAGCTCGATCCGATCGCTGCCGAGGAGCTGCTGGCGCTGGTGACGCGCATCAACCGCGATCGCGGGATCACCGTGGTGCTGGCGGAGCACCGCACGTCGCGGATCTTCGCGGAGGCCGACCGGGTGGTGGTGATGGACGCCGGGCGGATCGTGTTCGACGGCTCACCGACCGGGGCGGCGGCGCACCTGGCCGGCTCGGCGCCCTGGCTGCTGCCGCCCGTCACCCAGGCGTTCGTGGCCGCCCACCGGCCGGAGCTGCCGCTGACCGTGCGCGACGCGAGGCGGCTGGCCGCGCCGGCGCCGCCTGACCGCCGCGAGCTGCCCGCCGCGGCCACGGTGGTGGGGCTCACATCGGTGACCAAGCGCTACGGCGAGATAGCGGCGCTGCGCGGGGCCACCACCGCGCTGCGGGCGGGCACCGTCACCGCGCTGGTAGGCCCCAACGGCGCCGGCAAATCGACGCTGGCGCGAATCGCAACCGGTCTCGAGCCACCCGACGGGGGCCGGATCGAGGGCGACGGCGTCCGCGGCTACGTCAGCCAGAACCCGGCGCACCACGCGGTGCGGGAGCGGGTCGACGACGAGGTCGCCTACGCCCTCGAGAACCTGGGGGTGGCCGCGCCGGAACGAGCGCGGCGGGTGGCCGCCGAGCTGGCGCGGTTCGGCCTCGAGGAGCTGGCCGGTCGGCACCCGCGTGACCTGTCCAGCGGGGAGCGGCAGCGGCTGGCGATCGCATCGGTGACGGTGATGCGGCCGCAGCTGCTCGTCCTGGACGAGCCCACACGCGGCATGGACGGTCTCCGCAAGCTGGCGCTGGCGGAGCTGGTGGGTCGCCTGGCCGGCGATGGCTGCGGCGTGGTGGTGGTGACGCACGACATCGACTTCGCGGCGGAGGCGGCGGAGGCGGTGACCACGATGGCCCGCGGCCGGGTGCTGGCCGACGGCTGCTCCGTCGGCCTGCTGGCCCACGGCGGGTTCTTCGCGTGCCAGGTTGGACTCGCGCTGGGCTGCGCGACGATCGCCGAGGCCGGGGCGCTGTTGCGCGCGGAGCCGGAGCGGGCCGGTGTCTAGCATCGTCCTGCTGATCGCGCTGGGCTGCGTGGTGCTGGCCATCTCGGCGGTCGAGAGCGGGCCCAACCGCAGCCGTGAGCTGGCTCTGGTGGCCGCGCTGGCGGCCGCGGCGGCCGGCGGGCGGGTGCTGTTTGCGTTCATCCCCAACGTGCAGCCGGTGACGATGATCGTCGCGGTCACCGGAGCAACGCTGGGCGCCCGCGCCGGCATCGCGACCGGGGGCGCGGCCGCCCTCGTCTCGAACGCCTTTCTCGGCCAGGGCCCGTGGACGCCGTGGCAGATGATCGGCTGGGCGCTGGTCGGCGCCGGAGCGGCGGCGATCGGCCGGCCGCTGCGAAACCGCTGGGCGCTGGCGGCCTACGGCATCGTCTGCGGCTTCCTGTTCGACTGGCTGATGGACGTCTGGGCGTGGAGCACGCTCGGACCCAGCGCCAACCTGCACTCGTTCATGACCCTGGCCGCAACCGGCGTCCCCTTCGACGTCGCCCACGCCAGCGGCAACGCCGTGATCGCCGTGATCGCGGGCCCGACCCTGTTCCGCATGCTCGACCGCTACGCGCGGCGCCTGCATGCAACCTTCGCACCCCTGGAGACACCGACATGATCCGACGTACCCTGATCACCATCCTTCTGGCCGGCCTGCTGATGGCGTCGCTGGCCGGCCCCGCGACCGCCGCAGGCGGCGGCGACTACCTGGCGTCGCGCCAGTGGCGGTCCGGCGGCTTCTCCGAACCGGGCGGGAGGCCCGCCGTGTCGCTGACCGAGTGGGCGGTGATGGGCCTGGCCGCCGCAGGCAGGCACCCGGCCACGATGCATCGACGTGGCGGCCACACCCCCGGCCACTTCCTGGCCTCGAAGGCGCACGGCTGGAAGGATGCGTTCACGCTCGAGCGCGGCATCCTGGCCGCTGTCGCGCTGAACATGAACCCGGCCAACTTCGCCGGCCGCAACCTCGTCCACGCGCTTCGGTCAAAGATCGGCCGCCACGGCCGCATCGGCGGCTTCCTGAGCTCGACCTACTGGGGCGTGATGGCGCTGAAGGTGGCCGGGGCGCCGGTGCCACGCAAGTCCGTGGACTACATCAAGGCCCACCAGAGCAGCTCGGGCGGTTTCGGTTACGCCGCCGGCACCGGCTCGGACTCGAACGACACGGCCGCGGCGCTGATGGCGCTGCGAGCCGCCGGAACGCCCTGCGGCTGGCGGGTGATGGACCGCGGCTACGCCTACATGCACTCTCTGCAGCGCTCCGACCACGGGTACGCGCTCACGTCCTCCGCCGGATCCGACAGCCAGTCCACCGGCTGGGCGATCGCGGCCCGCATCAAGTGCCATATGTCGAACACGGGCGCGCTCGGCTACCTGGCCGCGCGCAAGCACTCGAACGGGATGTACTCCTACCGCAAAGGCGTCGTCCAGACCCCGGCCTGGGTGACGTCGCAGGTGCTGCCGGCCGTGAACGGAAAGGCCTACCCGATCCGCTAGCGCCGGCTCACTTCCGGTTGAAGGTCATGTCCCGCGCCACGGGGTCACAGCAGCCAGAATGCCACCGCCACGATGAAGTAGGTGACCAGCAGCTGCAGCCCCTCCAGCCAGTTGGTCTCGCCGGACCTGGCGACCGTCGTCGCGCCGATCGCCGCCGCCCCGAGCGCGGCCAGCTGCAGCGGGTCGAACACCAGCGACAGCTCCTTGCCGATCAGCATGCTCGCGAACACGGCCACCGCGCTGGCCAGCAGCGAGATCTGAATGCCCGACCCGAAAGCGATCCCCATCGCGAAGTCCATGCGGTTGTTGATCGCCAGCCTGACGGCCGAGAAGTGCTCGGCCACGTTTCCCACGAACGGCACCACGATCAGCCCGATGAACTCGCGGGGCACCCCCCAGGCCTTGATCGTGGGCTCGATCGAGTGCACCAGCACCTCGGAGACGACGCCCGTGGCCAGCGCCGTCGCTACCAGCATGCCCACCGCCTGGGTGCGCGTCCAGGCCAGCTCGCCCGACTCGTCGTGGTACTGCAGGCCGGGCGTGGTGAAGGAAAAGTAGACGTACGCGACGTAGCAGAGCAGGAGCGCGGCGGCGGTGAAGCGCGAGAGGGACAGCTCGGCCTGCATGTCGGGATCGACGGCGTGGAACAGGGTGGGCAGGCCCAGCCCGACCACCCCAAGGATCAGCATCGAGGCGTTGGTGCCGGCCATCCGCTCGTTGAACCGCTGGATGCCGTGCCGCCAGCCGCCGAGGATGAGGGCCAGCCCCAGGATCAGGAGCACGTTCCCGATCACCGAGCCGATGATCGAGGCCCGCGCGATGTCGGCCAGGCCGGCGTTGATCGCCAGCACCAGGATCACGAGCTCGGGCAGGTTGCCGAAGCTGGCGTTGAGCAGGGCCGAGACGCGCGGCCCGGCGGTGCCGCCGGCCTGCTCGGTGGCCTCGCCCAGTGCCCAGGCCAGCCCGGCCACGCCCACGCCGGCGACGACGAACACCAGCTGGCCCTCCACGCCCGCCACCTGCATCCCCAGCGCGAGCGCGGCGACGCCGAAGATGGCTGCGAACGCCATCTGTCGCGACCGCGTCACAGGTACCACACCGCGGTAGCGATGATCCCGTAGACCGCCATCAGCTGCGCTCCCTCCAGCCAGTTCGACTCGCCGTCCGACGCGATCAGTGCCGTGATGAACACGGCGGCCGCCAGCGACACCACCTGGATCACCGGGAACAGCAGGTCGAAGTGGTGCGGCGTCAGCAGCGAGATGAAGACCAGGGCCGGCGCCACCCCCAGCGCGATCTGCAACGACGAGCCCAGCGACACCAGCATCGAGAAGTCCATGTCGTTCTGGTAGGCGATCTTGATGCCGACGATGTTCTCGGCGATGTTGCCGACCAGCGGCACGATGATCAGGCCCAGGAACACTGCCGAGATGCCGACGTCGGAGATCACGGCGTCGAGCGTACCCACGAACACGTCCGACATCACGGCCACGGCCCCGGTCGAGAGCAGCAGCAACAGCATCGCAAGCCGGCCCGGCCAGTGCGGACCCGTCGGTTCGTGGCCGGAGACGTGGGCCACCTCAGGCGTGCGAAAGTAGAACACCAGCATCAGCACGTACAACGTGAGCAGGATGCCCGCGGTGACGTCGGAGACGGCCTGCACGTCGGGGTGGTTGGCCACGTGGCCGAACAGGGTGGGGATGCCGAGGCCGATCACCGCCAGCGCCAGCATCGACGCATTCATACCGGCCACGCGCTGGTTGAACGATTGCAGGCCGTTCCTGAGGCCCCCGATGAAGAACGACGCCCCCAGCACCAGCAGCGTGTTGCCCAGGATCGATCCCGTGATCGATGCGGTCGCCACCTCCAGCTGGCCGGCACGGATGGCGAAGATGGTGATGATCAGCTCCGCGGCGTTGCCGAAGGTGGCGTTCAGCACGCCGCCGACCTTGGGCCCGGCGCTCGCTCCCAGCTGCTCGGTGGCAACACCCACGATCCAGGCCAGCGCCACCAGCGCGCCCGCCGAGACGATGAACACGACCGTGTTGGCCGCGGATGCCAGCGCCAGCGCGCCGGCCGCGGCCGCGATGATCACGGCCAGGGCCACGGAGATGGTCTCGAACCGGTTGAGGCCGCGGGTCACCGCGCGATCGTATCCAAGTGCCGGGTGGCGATCAGCGCACCGTGATCAGGCGGGACGCCGAGACGGCACTCAGCCAGCGGCCGTTGCGGCTGCCGTGGTACCGCCATCGCAGGCGGTAACGGCCGGCCCGCGGCAGTGACATCACCCGCCGGAAACGGCCGCTCTCCCCCACCCCGGCCGGTCCGATGCGATGCCAGCGGCGGCCGGCGACGCGGATCTGTGCCAGCACCGGGCGTCCGGCCAGCGCGGGCAACGTGCGGCCCGCGAACGAGAACGGCACGCCGGCCCTGAGCGGACCGGCCGGCGTGCGGGCCCAAAGCGGCGGGATCACGTAGATCGTGCGGCGGTCGGAGATCGCCGGCCGCCTCGTCTCCGACCCGAGATAGACCGCGCGCCAGTGCATCCGCCGCGACGGCGCCCGCAGCCGCAGCGACCAGCCGCCGTGGGCGTCGGTGGTGCGCCGCCACTCGCGAACGCCGATCGCCGAAGCGCCCTGCACGAGGACGCGGGCCCCGGCGATGCCGCCCTCGGCATCGCTGAGCACGCCGTGCACGGTGATGTGGCGTCCGTACCGAAGCGTCCGGGCACCGGAGGGCAGCGCCGAGATGCGGGTGGTCGCGAACGCCGGTTGGGCGGGCGCGTACGCGGCCAGGTCGGCGGCCAGCGCGGCGGCTACCGGCGCGCCGATGCCGCTCGCCTGGTCGTAGCCGGACGTGGCCGGGTAGGGCCCGGCGTCGTCGGGATTGTTGGTGCCGACGGTGACATCGCGGAACGCCGCCGGGTCCGCGTCGAGGCTGTCATACAGAAACGGATCGGCGAATCCCAGCCGCGCTCCGCCGTGGGCCAGCGAGTAGCCGTTCATGTCGGCCACGATGCCGGCCAGAAGCGGCGCGGAGGCGCTCGTCCCACCCAGCGTCATCCAGCCGGCGTGCCCGCAGGCCCCGGTGGTGCAGTAGACGGGATAGCCGTGCTGGTCGGCCGAAGCGTGCAGGGAGACGTCCGGCACCTGCCGATGGCCGTTCGAGAACCGGTTGCTGACGCCCGCCCCCGCCTGCCATGCCGGCCGCGGCCAGAACCGTGAGAGACCGCCGCCGCCGGCGCCGGTGATGTCGTTCCACACGACCTCGTGCCGGCGGCCGGACGTGCTCAGTCGCAGGTCGGTGCCGCCGACGCCGGTGGCGAACGGCTGCGCAGCCGGGTCGTCGACGGCAAGCTGGCGGAAGCCGCCGCAGTCATAGGCGCCGGCATCGCCCGATGCGGCCACGAACGTGATGCCCGAGACGGCGGCCAGCTGCAGCGCCGAGTTGGTTGCGGCCGCGGCCGCCGGCGTGACCGCGGGCTCGCACAGGCCCCAGCTGTCGGTGATGATGCGAACGCCGGTGACCGGCGCATCGGCCACGATCGCGTTCACGACCTCCGCCATCGTGCCGGCCGGCCGGTCGATGTAGACGTGCACCGCATCCAGGCCGGGCGCGGCCGAGATCACCGTCTCGATGTCGAGCGCAACCTCGGCGGAGCCGGTGCGGTTGCGGGTGGCGCGGCCGACCAGACGGTCGCTGACCGGGACGGAGGTGCCGAAGCAGGCCTGGTAGGCGGCGACGTCGGACGGCCGGTACCCGGAGAAGGCCACCACCGCCACGCTCTCACCGTCGCCGTCGTAGCCGCCGGCGATCAGGGCCGAGTGGCCGTATCCGCCCGCCGAGCCAAGCTGGGAGGGCAGGTAGCCGCCGGTGTGTGCCGCGGCCGAGCAGGGCGGAGCGGACGGCGCAGCGTGGCCGCCGGCGGCCAGCGGCCGCAGCGGCGGCGTGGCGTCCAGCCCCGCCACGTCCTGCACCAGCGGGGCGATCGACGCAGGCACCTGCGGGTGCCCGGAGGCACGCCGGGCGACGCCTCCGGCGGCCGGCTGCAACGACACGCCAAACGCCTGTTCGGCGGCCGCCGCGGGGCCGGTGAAGGACATCGAAAGGCCGCGGTGGGACTGCAGCCGGAGGCCTGATGCCGCCATCACCGCCCGCACCCTCGCGATCTCACGCGGCGGCGGCAGGAACAGCGCACGCACCAGCCGTGGGGGCAGCGGACGCCGCGCGCTGGATGCGACGGCCAGCCGTTCGAGCAGCCGCGGATGGCGCGGCTGCAGCGAGAGCGTCACCTGCACGGGCAGCGACGGCAGGCTGGAACCGAACGACTGCGCGGCGGCATCGCCCGACATCAGGGCGGCCACCGCGAGCGCGGGCAGGAGCAGGATCAGGCGACGCGAGCGGATACGTGCACGGTAGCCCGGCACGGCGCTCCGAGCCGACATCGTCTACTCGATGAAGGCGCCCATCCGCTCGAACTTCTGCCGGCGCAGCCGGCGGCGCTCCAGCGGCGGCAGCGTGTCCAGGAACTCGAGCTCGGCGGCGAGCGCGTCGCCCAGCATGTCGGCGGCCTTCGCGTGATCCCGATGGGCGCCCCCGCCCGGTTCCGGCACGATCTGATCGATCACGCCCAGGGCCAGGCACGCGGGCGCCGTCGGCCGCAAGGCCGTGGCCGCGCGCTTGGCCTCGCCGGCGTCCTTCCAGAGGATGGCGGCGCAGCCCTCGGGCGAGATCACCGTGTAGATGGTGTGCTGCTGCATGAGCACGCGATCGGCAACGCCGATCGCCAGCGCGCCGCCGGAGCTGCCCTCGCCGATCACGCAGGCCACGACCGGGACGTTCAGCCCCATCATCAACAGCTGCGAGCGCGCGATCGCGCCCGACTGGCCGCGCTGCTCGGCGCCCACGCCGGGGTACGCGCCGGGCGTGTCGATCAGCGTCACCACGGGGAAACCGAGCCGACCGGCCAGCTCGAACACGCGCATCGCCTTGCGGTAGCCCTCCGGGCGCGGCATCCCGAAGTTGCGGTATGCGCGCTGCTTCAGGTCGCGCCCCTTCTGGTGCCCGACGAAGGCCACCGTCTGGCCGCGGAAGGACCCCAGGCCGGCGACGATCGCCGGGTCGTCGCCCTCGGCCCGGTCGCCGTGCAGCTCGACGAAGTCGTCGCAGAAGCGAGCCAGGTAGTCGAGCGTGTAGGGGCGGTCCTGGTGGCGTGCCAGCTCGACGGCGTGCCAGGCATCGCCGTCGACGCCTCGCCGCCGCAGGAAGCGGCGCGGCCGCTCAGGCGCCGTCACGGTCCGGCAACATGTCGGTGATCCGGCGGCGCGCGCCGCCCAGGATGCGGCCCATGGCACGCTGTGCGCCGAGGTCGGGGATCAGGGTCGGCCGGCGGTAGGGGTTGCCGCCGGCCAGCAGCCACGCCAGGCGCGCCACCATGTCCCGCAGCTCCGGCCGCGGCACGATCAGATCGATGTGGCCGTGCCGGAAGTTCGACTCCGCCAGGCCGAAATCGTCCGGCACGTCCTCACGCGTCGTCTGGCGAACGACCCGCGGGCCGGAGAACGAGAGCAGGGCCCCCGGCTCGGCGATCACCACGTCGCCCAGCGCCGCGAAGCTTGCAGCCACACCGCCGGTCGTGGGGTGGGCCAGCACCGAGATGTAGGGCCGCCCCGCCTCGCGCAGCTCGTCCACCGCTGCGACAGTCTTTGCCATCTGCATCAGGGCCAGCACGCCCTCCTGCATGCGGGCGCCGCCGGACGCGGAGACCGTCACCAGGGGCATGCGCCGCTCGATCGCCAGCTCGGCGGCACGGAACACCTTCTCCCCCACCACCGAGCCCATGCTGCCGCCCAGAAACGTGAAGTCCATCACGGCCAGCGCCACCGGCAGGCCGCCGATGTCGGCGGAGCCCACCAGCATCGCGTCGTTCAGCCCGGTCTGCTGCTCAGCCGCCTGCAGGCGCTCGGGGTACGGTCGCGTGTCGACGAACTCGAGGGCGTCCGCCGAATGCAGCTCGCGCGCGATCTCGCTCCAGCTGCCCTCATCGGTCAGCTGCACGATCCGCTCACGGGCGGTCACCGGGAAGTGGTAGCCGCAGTGCGCGCAGACGCGCAGGTTCGCGACCATCTCCTCCTCGCGGTAGTGCGAGTCGCAGCGCGGGCAGGTGTTGCGGGTGCGGCTGGCGGCCGTCTCGGATTGCCCGGCCTCCGTCCCCACACGGCTGATGTCGACGCTGATCTCCTTGGCCACTGACCCTCCGACGTGTGACGCGCGAGCAGGGAGGTTTGGTTGCGCGGCGTCAGGCCGCCGCGTCCGCGTCCCACCGTCGCAGCACGATCACCGCGTTGTGGCCGCCGAACCCGAACGAGTTCGTCAGCGCATAGGGGACGTCGGCGGCCCGACCGGTGTTGGGCACGTAGTCGAGATCGCAGTCGGGGTCGGGATCGGTCTGGTTGATTGTGGGCGGCACGAACGAGTCACGCATCGCCAGCGCGGTGATGATCGTCTCCAGGGCGCCGGCGGCACCCAGCAGGTGCCCGGTCTCGCTCTTGGTCGACGAGGTCGGGATCTGGTACGCGCGCTCCTCGCCCAGCGCCAGCTTCAGCGCCTTCGTCTCGGCGGTATCGCCGGCCGGGGTCGAGGTGCCGTGCGCGTTCACGTAGCCGATCATTTCCGGTGTCACCTCGCCGTCGGCCATGGCGTTTCGCATCGCCCGCGCCGGATTGCCGCCGATCGGATCCGGCTCCGTGACATGGTGTGCGTCCGACGACATGCCGTAGCCCACGATCTCGGCGTAGATGTGGGCACCGCGGACCTGCGCCCGCTCCAGCTCCTCGATCACCAGCACGGCGCCGCCCTCGGCCAGGATGAATCCGTCCCGGCCCAGGTCGAACGGCCGGCTGGCGCCCTCCGGATCGTCGTTGC
>Ga0163163_10005504_pt1 | contig 10962 bp, 5 predicted proteins | sample S65metaG_FD_119766 | JGI IMG/M metagenome (GOLD analysis project Ga0163163, IMG submission 119766) | Switchgrass rhizosphere microbial communities from Kellogg Biological Station, Michigan, USA - S6-5 metaG | ecosystem: Host-associated > Plants > Roots > Rhizosphere > Soil | place: USA: Michigan... | reverse complement strand
TGTGTCGTCCGTGCGATTCGAAGCCAGGATCTCTCCGCCATGTTCGCGAATGATTCCGTAGCAGTTACTCAATCCCAGGCCGGTTCCCTTGCCGACTTCTTTCGTCGTGTAGAACGGATCGAAGATGCGTTCCGGATATCGAATACCTGGACCATTGTCGGCGAAGATGATCTCCACGTGTCCGTCTCGACTTGAAGTAGAGACTTCGATTCGCCCTTGTCTTCCCGTCTCCCGCACTGCGTCGTATGCGTTGTTCAGAACGTTGAGGAACACCTGCTGCAACTGATGGGTGTCGCCAACCAGCGGCGCCAATGCTTCGTCGTATTTTTCCGTGACCTCAATGCCGTGGCTGGAGAAGTCGTAGGCTCGAAGTTGGAGCGTGCGGCGAAGCACTTCATTGATCTGCAGAGGTTCGTGTTGCGGCGGACTTTGCCGCGCAAAACTCAAAAGATTTTGAACGATCTGCTTCGTACGCTGCGCTTCCTGGATGATGACGTTGAGATCTACTCGCGCAGCTTCGGGCATATCGTCCTGCGCGGACAGCAGATCGGCGAAACCAAGAATCGCGGTCAGCGGATTGTTCACTTCATGGGCAACGCCGGAGACCAATTGTCCGACTGCGGCCATCTTCTCAGTCTGCGTAAGCTTGGCCTGAAGAATCGCGACGTCGCTGATATCACTCATCACCACGACGATCGAGGCGACCTGCCCTTGATCGTCACGCATCGGACTCAGGTTCACCGAGTACTGTCCGATGTGTCCTTGTGCCATGGTGATCGGCAACTCAAGGTTATCGATCTGCTGCCCAATCAACGTTTGGGCGAGAGCCTCCTCAAACGCTTCCCTCTTGGGTTCGGCAACCAGGCTTGAAAGCTTGCACCCGACGAGTTCGCCGGGAGCATATCCACCGATCGAATAGCAACGCAAATTGGCATAAGCGACGAGGCCGGCTGTATCCGAAACGAGGATCAGGCTCTGCGTATTGTTCAGAATCTTGTCGTTAAAATCGCGCTGGTGCTGCAGTTCCGACTGGAACGCCTTCACTTCGCTGATGTCGAGCATCAGGCCGCGGTACTGAATGATGTTCTCTTGGGCGTCACGTACGGCAAATGCGTTCTGAAGCGTATGGATCAGCGTTCCATCTTTGCGACGCAACGCCTCTTCGTAATTGCGCAGAACGCCTTTGGTGTTCATCAACTCGCAGAACTTACCGCGATCCTTGGGGTCGACGTACAAGTCCTTCTCGATGTCGGTCTTCAGCAATTCGTCACGGCTGCTGTATCCAAGCATTCGAACCAGGGCGTCATTGACTTCGATGAAGCGCCCTTCGGGTGAGGAGAAGAAGAGTCCTTCCTGAATGTTGTCGAAAAGCTCGCGATAGCGGCGTTCGGCTTCACGTCGATCCGTAATGTCTTTCAAAACATGGATCGTCTGCATGCCTTCTTCGAGCGATCCGCGAATTCGCGATGTCGAGACTAGATATACGCGCTCGAGTACGGGATGGAGGAACTCGTCCTGTGAGACCTCGCCTTTGTTTCTGCAGAAAGGACAGGGCTCAGGACCCATGTCTTGCGCAAGCGCCATGAGCGCGCGCATGCCGACGCCGATCAACTCGGCCGGACGTATACCGATGAAATCCGCCATGCTGCGATTCACGCGTAATACATGGTCGTTCTGGTCGTGAACGATGATGAAGTCAGAGATTGCGTCGAAAATTTCGACCCACTGGCTGTTGGCCTGCGCAATGCGCATGAATAACCGCGAGTTATCCAGTGCGACGGACGCATGTCCCGCAAGGGCCTGTAACACGTTCCGATCGATGGCTTCTAATCGCGAATCGCGATTGGCGATGCAGAGGATGCCGAAGAGCTCTCCGTCGGCGCCGATCAATCGTGCTGTCGTCAGGTTTTCCCAACCCAACGCCGAAGCCAGCGACGGGCTCAGCATCGTCGCCGCATCGCCTTCGACGATCGCTTCCGTACTTTGCGCTGAAATCTCGGTTAACGCGGTGTTCAACCGACGCATGACCGCTTTGTCGGTATGCGTTCGCGTGCTCTGAACAAACACGGTCTCCATTGCTCCCGAACGAACCAGCGCCAGAGCTGCCGCACGACCTCCCAACATATCCATTGCACGGCGAGTCATCGAGGTGACAAGTTCCGGTAGGCGGATGCTGGTGCTGATCTCCAATGCCAACGACATCAGGTTTTCAGCGCGACGCCGGTGTTCTTCCGCAAGATGCAGGTTGCGTGTCGATTCCAGAACGGCGGCAACCTGTCCGGCCAAAGCCAGAGCACGCTCGCCGTCTTCGGCACGAATTACGCCACCTTCCTGCCTATCAAGGACGCCAATAACACCAAGTGCCTTTCCGTCGGCGCCGAACAGCGGAGCTGTGAGTATTTGACTGACGTGGAACTCACGGAGGAACTGCGGATCAGCCTCAGGTTCCTTTGCTGCGTCGTCCGTGAAGAAGACTTTTCGATCGAAAAGGATTCGCTTCAGAAAGCTCGACGGCAGGTCGACAACGAGAGGAACGATTTCGCCGCCGCTGCTCACGTAGCGCACGCGGCAGACGCCGTCTGACTCAACCATTGCAATGAATGATCGACGGAAACCCAGGAATTCCGCGGCTCGCAGAACGAAGCGCTTCAGGAACTGATCCAGATCGGCAACGGTTCCGAGTTCGCTGGAAATCTCCAGCAGTTGCTTCAATTCCACGGCCTGGTTGCTAGTTGTCGTGAAGAGCTGCGAGTTCTGGATCGCAAGCGCACCCACGCCGCAGATCGCGCGGGCAAGCTGGATGTCCTGTTCGGCGAAAGTACGTTCCTCGCCTCCGTAGATCACGACCTGACAGGTGCCCGCATGAACATTCATCGGAAGCACAAGCACCTGGCCCGACGTTGCCATCGGAAGATCGATGCCATCGGTCTTCAAATCAAGGATCAGCGGATAGTCGCGGCCTGTTGTTCCAATCGATGCCGCTGCAAACCTAGCCAGCGCCGTAGCATCGCCAAGCAAAGGAGTCTGTTCTCCTTTGAATGCAATAGCCGCAACTTCGTAGCTACCGTTCAGATTTTCAAGCAGAGCAACAAGATCGGCGCTGAGTGCGGAGAGCAGGCGATGGGCAAGTCCATCTCGCGCCGATTGCGTATCGAGACGCGTATAGAGCGACGAAGCCGACTCGATCATGGCATCGGCACGCGATCTCTGCTCGCGAGCTGAGCGCGCAAGTCGCGCCGTTTCGATGAGTCCGCCGAGTTGTGCCGTAAGAATTGAGGCGCGGGTTCGAATCTGATCTGTGAAGTAGTTCTTCTTGGAACAGTGCACGAATGCGACTGCTCCTGTCACTTCTCCGGCGACTACAACCGGAATCACAAGGTAGGAGACGGCTGGAAGAAGCTCCGAGGTCCTAAACGGAGACTCCGCGTCAACATCGTTGTATTGCACGGCTTCGCGAGTATTAACGGCGAGCGTTACGGCAGACGGAGTCTCATCTTTTATATGGAGGCCTAGAAAGCGCGGAGCGTTGACGCCGTCGGCGGCCATGCCTGCGAGCCCGCCCGCTTCACGTCGCCAACAATAGACCCCATCGAGTCCGAAAGATTCGCGCGCAAGCCGGCAGAAATCGTTCACTAGAACAAGAGGTTCGACTCCGCCTCCAACAGCTGCAGCCAGTTGAAGCAATACCTCTTCAAAGGTAGGGGTCGGCTTCTCGAGTTCGCGGAGATAGTTCGCGGGCTTGATGAGTTCCATGTTCAGGACAAACTGTTTGAGGAGCGAAGGCCACAGTAGCCCGCCGTCTCAAATTGAGTCAATACGATTCTTCGCTGAGGAATCTAGTCTCCAAAAGGCCGCGTCTCAAATTGAAACGGCAAATCATCTTGGCAATGGATCGAGTGAGACGAATCCATTTCTCACACTCTCCGTACAACGCACAACTCTTCATTAACTACAGTAAATCCAGCAACTTACATTGCAAAATTACCTTGGTAACCATGTCCAAGTGATTGGCACCCGCCGTGCAAAGTATGTAGCGGGACCCTTATACCGAAATTGTGTTTAGTGGAGAATTCCCTTTGAAACAGCAAGCTAAGTTGATGAAAGTAATGAGACTTATCGCAATCGCAGGGGCCATAGCCTTTGCCATCGCCTTTGTCTCGCAGACCGCATTAGCACAGACCGCTGAGCAGACGGGCGATCGCAAAGCGACGCAGAAGGTCAACCCTGCTTATCCAGATCTTGCTCGTCACGCAAACATCAGTGGCACGGTGAAGTTGGAAGCAACCATCAGTGCCAGCGGTCAGGTGAAGAACGTGAAGATTCTTGGCGGACATCCGCTTTTGGCTGGAGCAGCTGAAGACGCGCTTCGCAAGTGGAAGTATCAGCCGGGCTCGGCTGAGACGACGACGATCGTCGAATTCCACTTCAATCCAGGAATGTAATCCATCGATGCGACGAGGACCCGGTCAAATGGGGGTCCGGAGGCACCATGCAGCAGACAACGATTCGCAAGAGGTTGTACCAGGGCTTTTTCACGATACTCGGCATTCTGTCGATCATCTTCTTCGCCAGCATTTTCACAATGGTGCGCGAAGGAACCGCACGTTCAGAGACGTCCCATTCGCTAAAGGTGTCTCAGGCTGCGGCGCAGATCAAGAATCAGATGATCCACAATCGGCTCTCACTCAGCAATTACCTGCTGAGTGGCGATTCTCGCGAAGCAGATGCTCTTCGCGAGGGAACAACGAAGCTGATGGAGATGCTGCGCGATGCTCAGTCCAATTCATTGGATGAGCGCCAGAAGGCCGCCCTGGGTCAGCTTCAGAACATGGAGTCAGACTGGGATCTCAACTTCTCGCAGAAGATGGTGGAAAAACGCAAGCAAGTCGACAGTGGCAACGCTACGGTCGCCGATCTGCAGATTGCGTATCTGCAACTAGAGCCTCAAAAATGGATCAATAAAGCCAACGTAGTCATTGACCAGGTTGAAAGTGAGACGACGACTCAACTGAACGATCGTCGCGAATCCGACGGCCGCTGGGCAATCTTTAGTACGGTGGTGACAATCGCTGGATTCCTTATTGCGATCGTTCTCGGATCGCTCATCGCCATTCGCACTTCAAAGGAAATCACTGAGCCACTCAGCCACCTCATCGGCGTTGCGCGTGAGATCGGCGAGTCTGGTGATCTCGAACACACCATTGACATTGATCGCAGTGACGAAATCGGTGAACTCGCCCGCACCTTTACCAACATGGTGAATTACTTGAAGGAAATGGCTGCGGTATCTGAAGCCATTGCCGGCGGAGACCTTACGGTTGAAGTGGAGCCGCGCTCGCAACGCGACACTTTGGCCATCGCGTTCGCGAAGATGACCAATGGACTTCGTTCGCTTGTTTCGTCGATTCGTGACGGTGCTGCGCAGGTTTCTTCCGGATCCAACCAGGTCGCGGAAGCCAGCGAAGAATCCGCCAAAGTCAGCGTTCAGGCCTCTTCCGCCATTGATGAAGTCACCAGCACCATGCACGAGATGAGCATCAACGTGCAGAACATGGTGAAGAACACTCAGATGCAGGCATCGAGCGTCAGCGAAACATCGGCATCTATCGATCAGATGGTCGCCAGCATTCAGCGTGTCGCCGATACTGCCAAGGTTCTGCTCGACATTTCCAATCGCTCGCGCGATGAAGTTTCCAGCGGTATCGGAACCATGCAGAAGACCACTGACGGACTCAGCCGCATCAACGACTCGATCGGTTCTTCCGCCGGAATCATCGCCGACCTTGGACGTCGCGCCGACGACATCGGCAAGATCATTGAAGTTATCGACGACATCTCGGAACAGACCAACCTGCTCGCCCTCAATGCAGCGATTGAAGCTGCTCGCGCCGGCGAACACGGACTCGGTTTTGCGGTTGTAGCTGATGAAGTTCGCAAGCTCGCTGAGAAATCAGCAGCGTCCACCAAGGAAATCTCTGAACTCATCCAGAGTATCCAGAAGGAAGCTCGCAAGGCCGTTGACAACATGGACAAGAGCACGAACATCGTCAACGAAGGCCTCACGCTTGGAACCGATCTCAGTACGGCGTTGAAAAAGATCTCCAACGTCGTAACCGAGGTTTACAAGTTTGCACAAGAGATCGGCGCAGCAACCAATGAGCAGTCACACGGTTCTTCGCAGATCGCCAAAGCCACTACTCGCCTCAACGAGATCACGCATGAGATCAATTCGTCAGTGGAAGAACAGGCCGGCGGCGCGCAAGCCGTTGTACGCGCGATGGAACGCATGCGCGAAATGATTCAGCAGACTACTTCGAGTTCGACTGAACTTGCTGCTTCGTCTGAACAAATGTCGAAGATGGCGCGCGGAATGCTCGAATCCATGGACCGCTTCACACTCGACGACCGTAATCGCATGGGCGGCGAGAATCGACTCGGCGGCGGCGCCAGCAAGTATGCACTCGCGGGACGTTCCTAAACAAAGGACGACAATGGCAAAAGATATTCAAGTCGTTGGCTTCCGCGTAGGAAAAGAGCACTTTGGGGTTCCCATTGAACTCGTGCACGAGATTGTGCGCATTATGGAAGTCACCTCTGTGCCTGACGCCCCAGACTTTATCGAAGGCGTAATCAATCTCCGCGGCAAGATCATTCCGGTCATCGATCTGCGAAAACGTTTCGGAGAGAAGACGATCACTGCGAGCAAGAAGAACCGCATCCTGGTTGCCGAGATCATGGGCAAGATCGTTGGACTCGTCGTTGATGCCGCCAGCGAGGTTGTAAAGATCCCGCCGTCGGATATCGAACCTCCGCCTAATGTTTTTGGCGAGTCGGAAGTCAATTACGTTACTGGAGTGGGCAAGATAGGCAACAAGCTCATCATCCTCGTAGACCTCGGAAAGATCATGCAGCGGGGCGATCTGCGCCGCATAACCGAACTCGCCGAAGCTAAAGCAGCGGGAACGATCTAGTGGACTGCCCTTTCGGGCAAACGTTGCGCACTCACATCGAGACGCGACAGAGTGGACAGTAAAGAGATGGCATCTCCGGGAATACCGATCGCACTCACTGACGCCGAGCTGAAGTTGCTGCAGACCCTGATCTACCAGGAATGCGGGATGTACTTCGACGAGCGTCGGGCTCACTTCCTGCATGACCGTTTGCAACGGCGGCTGCGCGCTACCGGACTGGATTCGTTCTATGCCTACTATCGGCTGTTGACCAGCCCTCAAGGCAAGGGCGAACTCAATGCTCTGCTCGAAAACCTTACGGTCAACGAAACGAGCTTCTTCCGCAATAAGCCACAGCTCGATCTTTTCCAGAAGAACGTGCTGGAAGACCTCCTGCACCGCAAGCAGGCGCGACGCGACTTCACGCTCCGTATCTGGAGTGCGGGATGTTCTACGGGACAAGAGCCATACACCATCGCAATGCAGGTGGCAGATGCATTGGCGTACTACTACCTTCGCAATCCGCTTCCCTTCGAGATGCCTTCGCCGAAGCCGTTGATCCCTCCGCCATGGAAGGTCGAGATTCTCGCTTCGGATATCAACTATTCAGTTCTACGTGCGGCCCAGGAAGCTACCTATCCCGAACACCAGATGGAGCCGGTGGAGTACACCTATCGTCTCCGTTACTTTGACAAGGTTGGCGATCGATACGCGGTTAAAAAGAGTTTGAAAGAGCTGGTGCACTTCGATTTCCACAATCTGAAGACTGAATTTCTTCCTGCGCGCAACGACGTGATCTTCTGTCGCAACGTGATGATCTATTTCGATTCTGCGGAGCAGACGCGCTTGATCCAAAAGTTCTGGCGTTGCTTGAACACCGAAGGCTTTCTCTTTGTCGGACACGCCGAGAGCCTTTTCGGACTCAGCGACAAGTTCAAAATGATCCACCTTAACAACGGCACGGCTTATCAGAAACTCGAGGCATAGGTGACTTTCTTCTCCGACGATCGGGCTAACGAGCTTCGCAATCTCTTCTTCGAGAGCGCGCAGGAACTCCTGCAGACGCTGAACGAAGAAGGTTTGTCGCTCGAGTCGAATCCGAACAACACGGAGACGGTGCGCACGATCCGGCGCACCATGCATACGCTTAAAGGCGATTCCGCTGCGTGCGGATACCGCGAATTAAGCGAGATTGCACATGCTCTTGAGGACGCGCTCACGCCGGAGGTCGCCGCTCGCGCCGGTTCGCAGCTTGCAGACCTGGTGCTGAATGCGGCTGACACTTTCGACGGAATCCTCACGGCCTATCGCGAAGAACGCCAGCCACCATCGACGGACGCCTTGCGCCGCATGATCGATGCAGTCGCAAATCAAAATTCCGTTCCTCTTCAGGCATTCCTGCCGAAGTTCGATTGGAACGAGTATGAGCGGCTGATGATTGCCGCCAATGCGCTTCCCGACCAGCACATCTATAACGTCGCGCTGCGGATCGATCCGCAGTGCCCGATGCGCACTGCCGCCCTGCAATTGATCAGAAACGTAATGCAGGAAGTCGGAACAATTCTCGCGATGCATCCGGAAGAGGAGTCCACCGAAACTCCAGACACCCTTGAAATCGCGCTCGCCACTCACCATCCACAAGACTGGGTCGCGAAGAAATGCAAAGTACCGTCCGTTGTTTCCGAAATCAAGGTGGAACCTAGCGTCATTCAAGCAGTTGCGACGCTCCCGACCGTGGAGACTGTCCCCGTCGAGTCTGAAGGTGATCTGCTTGGACTGCTGCCTAAGCAACTTGTGGTTCCAGTAGCTCAGAAACCCGCGACCGCGCCACCGATTTCAGTCCCGCAAGAACCTGCTGCAAAGTCGCCTGCCGAGGAACGCCGTGTTTCCGAGAAGTCGGCTTCCGTCGCACAAACCGCGCAAGCAATGGAAAACATGTTGCGCGTAGAAGCCGATCGAATCGACAGCGTGCTCGACCTTGTCGGTGAAATGATCATTGGTAAGTCGATGTTGATGGAGATCCTCGGCGCTTTTGGCCGTGAGTTCCCCAAGCATCCCTTGCGCAATCAATTCATGGACGCGATGGCCTTCCAAGCGCAAGTTCTCAGCAAGCTTCAGCGTTCGGTAATGAAGATCCGGATGGTGCCAGTCGAACAATTGTTCCGTCGCTTCCCTCGCGTGCTGCGTGATGCTGCCCGCTTCGAGAAGAAGGACGTGGAGCTAGTGCTGCACGGCGAAGACACTGATCTCGACAAGAGCATTCTCGACGCACTTGCGGAACCGCTGACTCATCTCGTGCGCAACGCAGTAGCTCACGGAATCGAATTACCTGAAGACCGTAAAGCCGCCGGCAAGCCTGAAAAAGGCACGGTGCTGCTCAACGCATTCCACCAGGGCAACCAGGTCGTCATCGAAATCAAAGATGATGGACGCGGGATCGATCGCGCCAAGGTCACGGCCAAAGGTATCGAAAAAGGTGTTATCACTGCTGAAGAGGTGAATCGTCTGAGCGATGCAGATGCTCTCAATCTCATCTTCCAGGCGGGGTTCAGTACAGTGGATAAAGTCACCGAGGTCGCTGGACGCGGCGTCGGAATGGATGTTGTAAAGACCGTGCTCGAACGTCTCAAGGGCACCGTTTCGATCCAGACTGAACTTGGCAAAGGCACAACATTCCAACTGCGACTGCCGCTGACGCTTGCCATCATTAAAGCTCTACTCTTTCGCGTCCGCGAGCGCCTCTATGCAGTGCCGCTTGGCAATGTGCTCGAGATCACACGTGCCCAGGAAGCCGATATTCATATAGTTGATGGTCACGAAGTCGTCCAGCTTCGCGAAGAGCTGCTCACATTAGTCCGACTCAGCAACATGGTCGAAGGCAGTGCGCTTCAGGCTAGCAAGAAGGTTTTCGTCATCGTCGTATCTGTCGGGCACCGCAAGTACGGCCTCGTGGTTGATCGTCTGGCCGGCGAGCAGGAACTCGTGATCAAGGCGCTGGATGACATGTTGGTCTCCACCGAACTTGTCAGCGGAGCCTCGGTACTCGGTGATGGACGAGTCGTCCTAATTCTCAACATCAGCACCGTGGTGGAGCGCCTCGGGCGAATGGCGAAACGGGCGGGGGTGGGCGCATGAAGAAGCAAAGCGTTCGCGTCCTCGTCGTCGATGATTCCGCACTGATGCGCAAATTGTTGCCGCAGATCATTGAGAGCGATGGATACATTCAGGTCGTGGGCACCGCCATGGACGGTGAGTTCGCACTTAAAAAGATTGAAGAACTGCGGCCAGACGTAATCACTCTCGATCTCGAGATGCCGCGCATGGACGGGATGGAGACGCTGCGCCAGATCACGCGGCGCTACAAGACGCCGGTAATCGTCGTCTCAGCACACACTACAGACGGTGCTGCTGCAACCTTCCGCGCCCTGAATCAAGGGGCATTCGATTTCGTCGCGAAGCCGAAAGACGCGCTATCGGCCCACATGGACGTAATCACGCGGGACCTCATCACGAAGATCCGCGCCGCAGCCATGAGCCGCCTTGTGCCTCAACGCGAAATCAAGTTGAATTTCGATCGAGTACAAAAGGTTTCGAAGGTTCGGCCCCTTGCTCGCAAAATCATCGCGTTAGGCATTTCGACCGGCGGACCGAATTCGCTTCAGTATGTGCTTTCTCAACTGCCGGCCGATTTCCCGGCTGCGATTCTCGTCGTGCAGCACATGCCGGAAGGCTTCACTGAATTGTTTGCGCGACGTCTCGATGAGTGCTGTGCAGTGGATGTAAAAGAGGCGCAGACCGGTGACTTATTGCTTGCAGGACGCGTTTTGATCTCGCCCGGCAACAAGCATTTAAAAGTTCGACGCATGCCACAGGCGAGCGTTGCGATTTTGAATGACGATGTACACGTAAATGGACATCGTCCTTCTGCTGATGTTTTGTTCTATTCGGCGGCTGCTGAGTTTGGCTCTGACGCCATCGGAGTTCTGATGACGGGTATGGGAGAAGATGGAGC
>Ga0163163_10005502_pt1 | contig 10962 bp, 9 predicted proteins | sample S65metaG_FD_119766 | JGI IMG/M metagenome (GOLD analysis project Ga0163163, IMG submission 119766) | Switchgrass rhizosphere microbial communities from Kellogg Biological Station, Michigan, USA - S6-5 metaG | ecosystem: Host-associated > Plants > Roots > Rhizosphere > Soil | place: USA: Michigan... | reverse complement strand
GTGCAGACGAAGTGGCAGCACGCGGGACGCGGGCCGGAATTCGATGTGCTCAAGGCCGGCCTCCTGGGCGAGGGACCCGCCGGGGGATACGCAGCGGCCGCGCGGCAGCTAGGAACCACCGAGGGAGCGGTGAAGGTCGCGGTGCATCGGCTGCGCAAGGCCTTCCGCGCCGAGTTGCGAGCGGCCATCGCCGAAACGGTCTCGGACCCTGACGAAATCGACGAAGAGCTCAGGTACCTCGAACGGGCGCTCAGCCAGTAACCTTTCCGCCGCCATTTTTCTTATTCCAACGAGGAGGGAGTCGATGGGCAAAGGTGTAACGGTGCGGGATGTTCTCCTGGCCATCCTGATCATTGCGATCGTGGGAGCCGGTGTCGGCGCCGTGCTGGGGTTCTCCCAGAACCGTTTCGGTTTATCCCAACCCGTGCGGGTGGCGATCATCGCTGCCTTCTCGGCACTCGCGGCGCGCTTCGCTCAGGTCTTCGTGATGCGGCGGGTGAAGAGTCGTTCGGCCCGGCCCTGACATTGAGATGACGATGACCTCCTGCCCGCGCTGCGGCCGTCCGCTTGCCGCCGACGCCCCTGCCGGCCTCTGCGGCAGTTGTCTCCTCGCGGCATCCGCCGAGACGATGGTCTCCGGTTCAATCGAGAGCATGGCAACGATGTCGTCGGGGTCGACCGACAGCATGGCGACGATGTCGTCGAAGTCGACCGACAGCATGGCGACGATGTCGTCGGCCGTGGGCTCGGCCGGTCCGGCGGCACCTGCTCCGACGCTGGAGCCCGGGACGGAGTGGGGACCCTACCGGATCGGGCGCCTGCTGGGGCGCGGCGGAATGGGGGAGGTCTACGAAGTGGACCACCTCGCATCGGGCCGTCGCGTTGCGCTGAAAGTGCTGCGCAGCCGGCTGCAGTCCCAGGACGAGCGCGCGCGATTTTTGCGCGAAGGGCAGCTCGCAGCGTCGGTGAGCCATCCCCATACCGTCTACATCTTCGGCAGCGAGGAGATCGGTGGCACGCCGGTCATCTCGATGGAACTGCTGACGGGTGGGACGCTGAAGGATCGCGTGACGGCCAACGGGCCGATGCGTCCGGCCGAAGCGGTCGCCGCGGTGATGGATCTGATCGGTGGCCTCGACGCGGCAGCCGCGGTCGGAATCCTGCACCGCGACATCAAACCGTCGAACTGCTTCATCGATCGGGATGGCGTGGTGAAGGTTGGCGACTTCGGGCTCTCGATCTCCACGCTCGCGCGCGACGTGCATCAGCAGCTCGTCACCTCTGGGTTCGAAGGGACGCCTCAGTTTGCACCGCCGGAGCAGCTGCGCGGCGAGCCGCTCGACGTTCGTGCCGACATCTACGCGGTCGGAGCGACGTTGTACTACCTGCTGACCGGTCGCGCGCCATTCGATGCGCCGGATCTGCCACAGCTGTTCACGAAGGTCACCACCGAGACGGCTGTTCCCCCGCGTCAGCTGCGGAGTGATATTCCGGCGCGACTCTCCTCGCTGGTGATGCAGTGTCTGTCAAAGACACCGGCCTCCCGACCCGCGTCCTATCCGGCGCTTGCCGAGGCGCTGCGTCCATTTGTCGCTCGTGACGACAAGCCAGCGCCGCTAGTGCCGCGCGTGCTGGCCGGCGCGCTGGACGCCTGGGTCATCGTCGGTCTTCCGGTCGGTTTCGCTTCGGCACTGCTCGTGGATCCGCTCGCGGGTGATCCCGCGATCACGGTCGCCGTGACGCACTGGTCGTGGGTGGTGAGCTTCCTCTATTACCTCGTCCTTGAAGGCACGATCGGTACGTCGTTGTGCAAGCGCCTGCTCGGCCTGCGTGTCGTGTCTGCTGACGGGACAGGACTGTCCTGGCGGCAAATCGCGATCAGAACGACGGTGTTCTACGCGCCGAGCATCGTTCTTTCCGTGGTGCTTACGGGCGGGTTCGCGGCCGACTACAGCCAGAGGCCGCGCTCGAACGGCTGGTCGGTGGATGTGCCGCGAGCGGCGACGCTGATCGCCGGCTTTGCCATGTTCTTCGCGACGGCGCGGCGTCGTAACGGGTGGACCGGCCTGCACGATGTCCTCAGCCGGACCCGCGTGGTCGCGCGACCTGTTGCCGCCGACCGGCATGCACGCGGAGTTCAGCCGGCGCCTGCGCCCGCGGTGCTTGCTCCGAACGCCCGCCACTATGGTCCGTTTGTCGCCATCGACCAGGCCGAGCACGGTCCTGGTTCGGTCGTCCGCGCGTTCGATCCGGTGCTTCGTCGGCAGGTGTGGATCGAGGTCAAGGAGTCGTCTGCGCAGCCGATCGGCAGCGCACGTCGCGATCTCGCTCGTCCAGGACGCCTGCATTGGCTGACCGGAGGCCGCTCGGCAAGTGAGAGCTGGGACGCGTACGAAGCCCCGGACGGCGGCGGCTGGACAGACACGGTTGCGGCCAGCACGTGGCGGCAGACCAATCTCGAGCTGCTGGATCTGGTGAATGAGCTCTCGACCGCGGCTGGCGATGGCACGCAGCCGGGGCTGGCGCTCGACCGCATCTGGAAGCGCGACAACGGCCGGATCGTGCTGCTGGATTTTGCGCCACCCGGTGCCGTCAGAGGCGCTGCGAGTCTCACACCCGAGCAACTGCTGCAAGCCGCGGCGAACCGCGTGCCCCGTGGTGCCTCCGAGCCTGGCGTTCTCCCGCTCTCGGCCCACACGTTTCTTGAACGATGGTCCGGACCCACGGTGGCAACGCTCGCCGACGCGCGCCAGGCTCTGATGACGATGGCGGGGGCGCCGAATTACGTGCACTGGTGGCGCCGTGGTATTCCCGGCACGTTGGTGGCTGCGCCCGTGGCGCTCGTGCTGCTCGTCACTGCGGTCATCGTTCCATCGCTCGCGAGATTCCAGAGTTCCGAGACGATCGCGATGATGAACCTCCTGGGCTCACTGCAGAGCACGACGCTGGCGGCAGACAGCCCGTTTCGTCGGTCCGAGGTGCGCAGTGCGACGGAGGTTGCCGTTGCCGGCCACTATGGGAACCTGATTCGCGACGACGCGTTTTGGCAGGCGGGGGTCGTGCGGTCGCTTGCGCCGGAGTACCGTCCGTCGGCGGAGGACATTCTGAAGCGGCATCCGGACGTCTCGGCCGCTCAGCTCGCGGAGGCTGACAAAGTCCTGAACGCGGCGCGCGAAGAACAGGATCGGCTCCGCGGCAGTCCGCGCAAGGAGCGCAGCATCATCGAGCTCAGTGGCGTGATCATTTCGACCGTCACGGCTCTCGCGTTGGCGCTGGTCCTCGTCGTCTGCGCGATCTCGTCGCTGCTCGTGCCGGGCGGTCTCGTGTCCCGGAATCTCGGTCTCGCAACGGTGACTCGCTCGGGGCGAGAAATCTCTCGTGTGCGATCCCTGGCGCGCGTCCTGATTGCAGGGCTTCCCGGAATTGTCTGGTTCGCTTATCTGGCGTTCTCGCCGCGAGTGCAGGGCTTCGTGCCGGCGCCGCGGAGACCGATCACAGCCACCGTCATCACGCTGAGTGTGCTGGCAATCGGCTTTGTGTGGACCGTCGTGCGCCGTACGCGCGGCCCGCACGATCTGCTGACCGGGACGTGGGTAGTTCCACGCTAGCTAGTTAGCTAGTTAGCTAGTTGGCTAGTTGGCTAGTTGGGTAGTTGGGTAGTTGGCTAGTTCGGAGTTGCGTAGTTGGAGTTGGTTCTAATCGCCCTCGGGTTGCAGGGACATGATCAAGCCGTTCAACATTCGACCGATTTCCTCAACCGCCGTTTGAGTCCGTTTGTACTCGGCGGCGGAAAGAAACCGGAGCCGATAAGCGATCTCGAGCTGCACTTCGACTTCGGCCTGCGATCCGATTGCGATATCCAGATGGTTGAGGAACACATTTCGTTTCTTCCGTCTGGATCCTTCGCCGATGTTCGATGGAACGGAAACGGCGGCGCGCCTGATCTGCGCGGTGAGCCCGAACCGTTCATCCCGTGGAAAACGGGTGCTGACCGCATAGATCTGCTCCACAAGGTCCATCGATTTGTTCCAAACCTTGAGGTCACGAAACGATTGACTCTGTGGCATGGTCGAACGTGATGCACATTTCGATCACGGTCGAATTACGGTGGGTTTTGCCAGTGTGAACCCCGGATGTTGCAAAAACTGCAACGGATTCCGCGGGGCAAGTACGCAGTTCTTGTCAGCCAACTACCAACTAGCTAACTAGCCAACTACGAACTAATACGTGTCCGGCGCTTTCCGCTCCGCGAAATACGCTGCTGCGTCAGCCTTTGTCTCGCTGAGGATTTCGAGGATCGCGCGGCGATCCGCCGGCGTGAGCACGGCGTAGCGCTGGTCGCGCTCCTGGCCCGAGAGGATCTCCCACATGCGCGCGTAGACGGCCGTCTTTGCCCTGGCAGGCAGGCTGTCGAACGGCTCGGAGTAGATCAGATAGCTGCACGGATAGCGGAGCAGCCGCGTCTCGAGGCTGAGGTCGCGGAGCGACCGGCCGCGGCTGTCGCGGGGGCCCTGCGCGGAGAAGACCTCGGCAAACTTCGTGGTGCCGGCAATCGGGCCAGGCAGCGGCGCTTCGTCCACGAACAGCAGGTAATCCACGAGTTCCGAGGCCGCCTGGTCGATCGTCCGGCCAGACTCCTTCTCGCCGATCCGCGTCTCCCAGCCGACACGTGTGATTAGGTTCAGCATCTTCGCCTGGTGCTCGATGACGAGCAGGGCGACGAGGTCGCTGTTCAGCGACAGATAGCCGGTCGGCTCGAAGCGGCCTTCGAGGTTCGTGACGTGCACGGACTCCGGGGTAATCATCGATGCCAGATCGGCTGGATCGTTGGCGACCGCGTTGCCCATGTGACGCGTCGCGTGGTGCGTGCCGGTCACGAACCAGCCGCCCCAGCGAATCTCGAACGGCGACCGATGGTCGGTCGTATACGCCGGCCCGTACATCGTCGTCCCGTCAACGCCGGGAAACACGCTGCCGATGAACATTCCCGGCACGTAGTGTGTTGCTTCGGACGCGTGGCACGAGACGCACGCGTCGTTACGCTCGAAGACCGGTTTGTCGTTCGCCTGCGCCATTGTGTAGAAGACCGAGCCCTGAGTCGGATCCTGACCGACGAACTCGAGTACCTCGCCGCCGCGAACCCAGCCGACCGCCAGCGTGTCGCCGAAGTAGATGGCGCGCGGATTCTTCGGGCCGATCTTCGGCGCCTGGAAGCTGGTTTTCGAGAAGACCAGCAGCTGCGACTCCACGGGGACGTGAAGCGCCTCGAGCACGGACTGCAGATAGCCTGACGGGCCGCGCCGCTCGAGTGTCACCTCGCCGCTCTTCAGCCGTTCATTCAGCCTCGCGATCGGGTCGTTGGTCTGTGTGCTGTCGTAGCGAATTGCCGAGTGGTTCCGAAGCAGCGTCGGGTGCTGCAGCTGTCCAGCGACGACCCCGACGGAGCCGAGCCAGATGGCGACAGCGATGAGGAGTCCCTTGTGTGTCATTTGGTCGTAGTGTCCGGCTTTAGCCGGACCCGGCGTAGTGTCCGCCTTCAGGCGGACCTCAACGGCAAGAAGCGATCCTGATCGTACGGGACGAACTTCCTGCAATCAATCACGTCCCGACAGGAGGCGTGCGTTTCGGTGCGAATTAGTTCGCAGTGCGCTGAGGACTAGTTCGCGGTGCTGCGGCCCGGACCGGCGTCGCGGCCGACGTCGTGACCTTCAGGAGGAACGCCCGGCGGCCGTCGATGAACGCTTTCAGCGGGTTGGCCGTCGGCGCGATTCCGGCTTCGAAACCGGGAGTGTCATAGAGCTTCCGCGTGTCCACTCTCACCTCAGCCGCGATCAGGTCGTGGGCCGACTTCAACATTGGCGCGATCGCGTTCCAGTCGAGCCATTTCGTTGCGATGTCGCGGACGTATTCGAGGTACTTCTGCCGGAGCGCCGGCACCGCCAGCAGCTTTGAGCGCAAAGGCTTGCTGGGATCGTCGATGGAGACCAGCGGATCGAGCTGGGTGCCACCACCACCAAACCCGCCGAATCCGCCGAAGCCCCCACCACCGCCCTCGCCGCCGAGCCCTTCGTTCACATCGTGCGACACGACGTGGAATTTGCCCGTGGTGTCACGGTAGAGGCTGTAATCGCTCGCACGAGTCCAGTAGCCGTCACTGTTGACGAGTGCCACTTCAACAGCCAGGAACTTGAGCGCGCCGTCGATGTCGAGCAGTGGCGACAGCGCCGCTTCCAGCTTGTCCACCGGCGTCTGATTGAGCACCTTACATAACTGCGCCAGCGCCTTCCAGGACTCCACGTCGTCCTTGGTCTTGATTTCGTACAGCGCCTTGTACTGGGCCGGATCGTCGCCGAGGTATTCGAGACCGGCGCGTCCGCGCGGGCTCCCCGGCGCCTTCCATCGCGCGCCCTTCGTGGTCTTGAAGTCGTCGCGCAGCATGTCGCCGTTGAACTGTTGCGCGTTGAGATAGATGCCCCAGCTCTCGCCGTTGATGACCACCCGCATGAAGTTCATCTTCGGCGCGGGATGGTAGCGCCGAGCGACCTGCGTGTAGAAAAAGGCGCGCAGGAAGGTCGGGTCGTTGTTGGCGTTCAGCAGGTTGAACGTGCGGTAGCCGCCGAGATTCTGACCATCGACCGCGAAGTCGGTGGAGATATTCAGCGACCGCTTCAGGCCCGCCGGAACCATCATGAACGACGAGGCGCCGCGGAAGTGGACACCGACGTTCTTATAGGTGCGTCCGTCGACCGTCATGGTGGCCGGTACTTCGACGTCGGTGTTCTTGAACGCCGCCATCTCGTCCTCCCAGTCGGCATCCTCGAACTGGAGGAAGATCGTGCGGAGCGTGCCAATGTCGTAGACCGGGGTCGTCGGATACGGACGGACATCCGCGGGCGCCAGCTTGCGCCCCGGTGCGGCGTTGACGGAATCGCCGCGGAACCCGCGCCGGAATCCAAACTGCTGACCGCCTCCGACTGCGGCGCGCGCCGCATTGCGTTCCTCCCGATTCAGCTTGCCGTCCTTGTCCTTGTCGTACCGCGCCACGAGCTTCTGCTCAGAATTCGCTCCACCGCCGAATTGGGCGTGGCCATTCGAGCCGATCAGGAACGCCATCGTGAGGACGCAGAACGCCGTGGCCGCTGTCCGGATCTTCATGGGGTCCTCACGATTACTCGTCGTCATCCTGGGTAATGCGCTTCAGGCGGACGGTCTGAATGCCCTCAGTCTTGTTGAGTTCGCGGACCAGGGCGTCCGCGGACGCACTCGTGCGAAGCGCCGCGCGAAAGATGGCGTCCACCGCCAGTCCACGGCGCGCTGTTGCGATCGACATCAACTGACGGTCGGACGCGTGCGCATCGAGCAAAGGTCCGACAAGTCCCTGTGGATCATGGCCGATCCCGAGACGCACCTGCAGTTCAAACGCCTCGCCGTCCGTTGAGCTGAGCGCAGGCGGCCCGGTGCGCGTCTTCATGGCGAACGCGGCCACCGCAACGACCGCACTGCCCGCGACCGCGAGCCACGGATAGCCGGCGCCGACGGCCATGCCGACGGCCACTGAAAAAATGACGAACGCGGTGTCCTGCGTGTCGCGCACGACCGTCCGGAATCGAACGATCGAAAGCGCGCCAACCAGACTGAACGCGCGCGCCACGTTGTCGCCGATGACCTGCGTCACCATGGCAATCAGGATCGAGAGCAGCACCAGCGTGGCGGTGAACGACGGCGTCACCTCGGACTCGGCGCGAGTGAGACGATAGATCAGCGCCGCCACGCCGCCGAGCAGCAGCGCGGCAAGCAGGCGAACCAGAACGACGAGCGGCGGAATGGCTTCGAAATCGTGGAACGACTGACGAAACACGTCAGGCATGAGCGGTAGAGGGCCCCTCTTCGCGCGCGAGCTTCGCGATGCCGAGCGCGGCTGCCGCAACGCGGTACTTCGACGCCCGCCCGGGCATGATCGCGAAGGTGTCTGCGAGTTCGCGGAACACCGCAGGCATCGGGCCGCGGTACTTCACCTCGAGGATCATCTGATCCGGGAGCAGCGAGGCCTGTCCGCCTGCGTCGAGTGTGAACGCGTCAGCGGGTGCCGCCGACAGGGAGTAATCAATCGTCATCCGCATCCGTCCGTCCGGCGTGTCGGCCACGCGCGCGGTACGCAGGTAGGACACCCGGCAGACCGGATGAAGCTGCCGGATGCTCACGCGCTGCCGGAACCATTTCGTATCCTGGGCGCCTGCCTCCAGTGTTCTCAGCAGGTGCAGCGTCTCGAGCGGGATGTCGGTCCGGCGCTTGGCGAGCCGCGATCCGGTCCTGAGTTTCCGTTCCAGGAAGACACGCGGCTCCTCGCCGTAGCGGCGGACCCGGTACTTGCTGCGGCCGTACGAGCCCCGCCGGTGGAAGACGTCGCGCGCTGCAGTATCCAGATACAACGTCGACACGCGGTATTCGTCGCCGTGCGGGCCCGTACCGTTCGGGTCGGCATCCAGCCGCTCGCGCGCCCAATCGCGAATGCGGTGGCCGGTTGCTTCATTGACCAGGAATTTGATTTCGGAAGTGTACCCGTTGGTAGTGGCCGCGCCCATGGATGTAACGTTAGGGTAACTCAGCCGCACGGAAGTTGGGAGTTTCGTTATCCAGTCCTGGCGGGCTCCCAGCGCAGCCCCAGCGTGATAATCCGCTCCAGAAGCCGCTCGTAGGACACCGCCGCAACTTCAGCGGACTCTGCGAAATCCTCGCCGTAGGCCAGGTTTGGGTTCGGATTGGCCTCGAGCACGAACATCCGCCCCTCCTCGTCCATCCGGAAGTCGATGCGGGCATATCCGCTGAGATCCAGCGCGCGATACGAGCGTCTGGCGATGCGCTGCATCTGTTCCATCAGCAGCGGGTCCACGCGTGCCCGGTCGGTCATGATGCCGTGCTTCTTCTGATACTGGGTGCTCCACTTCACCCGTTCGGTTGCGATCTTCCAGCGGTTGTCCGGCATCCGGTCGAACGACATCTCCCAGACAGGGAAGACGTCCAGCCGCTCGTTGCCGACGACGCCGATGTACAGCTCGCGCCCATCGACGAACTGCTCGACGATGGCCGCCGTGCCCAGCTTTTCGTGAATGAAGCTCACGCGACGGGCCAGTTGCTCGTGGTTCTCGACCACCGAAGCCTGGGAGATGCCCGCGGACGCTTCAAAGAACAGCGACTTCACAATCATCGGGAAGGTGAGGCGTTTCGGTAGAACCGGCTTGCGTCCGGGCCGGACGACGGCGAACTCCGGGACGCGGATGCGGTGATAGGCGAGCAGCTTCTTCGAGAGCGCCTTGTCGCGGGCAAGGACGAGGCCGCGCGGATTACACCCGGTGTAGGGCAGCCGCAGCAGCTCGAGGTAGCTGACGACGTTCTGGTCGAAGGTGGTGACGCCGGCAAACGCCTCCATCAGGTTGAACACGATGTGCGGCTTGAACTCTTCGGCGGTGGGACGGATGCCGCTCAGGTCGTCGTTGATGCCGAGCACGCGCACCGTGTGCCCCATCTCGCGGAGCGTCTCGATGACGTCGTACTCCATCTTCCACTCCGCCTCGAGGACGTCGATGCCGGTCGTATCTTCCGGCGGCACCAGGTGTTCGTGCACGAGGGCGAGAATGCGGACCTTCTTCACAGAAACAGCCGATGTCCGCCGCTATGCAGGTAATTCATCGTCTGCACGGTGAGCAGCACGGTGAATTCCTGCCGCGTCTGATCCTCGGAATCGGTGACTCGCAGTTTGAGCTCGCGGCATCGCGCGATCATGTCTTCGAGCACCTGATCGATTGTGTACTGGTAGATACCCGTCCAGCTGGCGACCACGCGGCGTACTGCGCGTCGGTTGCGGGCGATGAATTGCGCCGCGGTGATGTTGGCCGAGAACTCCGGCGAGGCCGAGAAGACGCGGCGCAGGTCGCGATCGTAGAAGTTCGGATGATCGACGCCGTAATGGCGGCGCTTGTTGCGGTAATGCTGGCGCAGCGTCAGCTTCATCTCGCGCAGCGGTTCGATCTCCTCCGGGTTGTCGACGCGCGGTGGCTGATCGCGCAGCGACCGCATCAGCGTGTCCATATACTCGAGCTTTCGCAGCGCCTTCCATCCCTTGTACCGCTGCGACCACTCGCTGCTTGGTGTCAACCAGACGGCGAATGTCTCGGCGAAGTCCTCGTCCGGATGACTCTGGGCATACCAGGCGTCGAGGTGAAGCACGAAGCTCTTGCTGTAGGGCTTGGGCGTGTAGAACTCGGGATAGGCTTCGGACGGGAGACCAAATGTCTCGCGGCGCGCACGGCGAAGGCGGAGCTTATATGCGTTGTCGATGGCGTGTCCCGCTTCGTGGCGCAGGATCCTCATGCCCCATTCGTACTCGCCGCCTTCGGCCTCGAACATCTGCGATTCTTCGAGCCGCTCGAGTCGTGGATGGGCGAGGTAGAAAGGGACCGCGATGGCGGTGGCGCCGTCCGGCGTGAACCACTCGTCGGAAATATAGAAGTGCAGCGGAAACCGGAGTCCCCGCTCATCCAGTTCGGAGCGGAGCTGCTCGATGCGCTGCGCGAGGGTGCCCTCGACGGTCAGCGGCAAGTCAGCCATCCGGAGGTCGAGCAGTTCTTCGTCGCCGATCTCGGCCCAATCCTCTCGTAACGGACGTCGCGCCATCGTATCGTTGTAGGGGCACCCGTTTGGGGGTGTTGTGCGTATAGGGTAACGGGATCCGGGACGCGGGGTCCGAGATTCGAGCGAAACGGTTCCCGAATCCCGGTTCCCGAATGCCGGTTCCCGGGTCCCGGGTCCCAGTTTCGTGAAGCGGAGGTTCAAGCGGCTATGTCACACGTTCGCTCCGGGGTGGCCGTTGTCGTGGCTGCGGTGATGTGCATGTCTGTGCTGACCATCGGGCAGGAACGCGACCGCGCCAGGGTCGCCGACAAATACAAGTGGAACCTCGCGGAT
>Ga0163163_10005500_pt1 | contig 10964 bp, 9 predicted proteins | sample S65metaG_FD_119766 | JGI IMG/M metagenome (GOLD analysis project Ga0163163, IMG submission 119766) | Switchgrass rhizosphere microbial communities from Kellogg Biological Station, Michigan, USA - S6-5 metaG | ecosystem: Host-associated > Plants > Roots > Rhizosphere > Soil | place: USA: Michigan... | reverse complement strand
CGGGGCTTATTCGATCGTACTGAGCCGGCGCATCACCGCCGAGGATGGCAGCTTTCTCGGCGTCGTCGCCGGGTCGATCCGCTTCAGCTATTTCCATGACCTGTTCGGCCGCCTCCAACTCGGACCCGAAGACACCATCACTGTTTATCGCCGCGACGGCACCATCATCATGCGCAGGCCGTTCGATCTCGACGTCATCGGGCGGAACTACGGCCATATGGCCGGCGTGAACCGGATGCTGTCCGACCCGAGTGGTTCGTTTACCGGGGTTGGTGTCGCCGACAAGATCGCGCGGCTGTTTATCTGGCGCGACAGCAGCAAGCCACTGGTCGTTTTGGTCGGAAAGCCCTGGGCCGATATCCTGAGTATATGGCGCACCGAGGCGACACGGATCGGCGCCATCATGATCGCGCTCGTCCTGTTCGTGCTTGCTACAACGCTGTTCCTGGCGCGCGAGATCGATCGCCGCGCGCAGGCCGAAGACAAGCTCGAGGAGCTGGCGACCACTGACGCGCTGACCGGACTGAAGAACCGCCGCAAATTCGATGCCGAGATGGACGCGGAATGGCGCCGTGCGGCGCGTCACAACATGCCGGTCGCGCTGTTAATGATCGATGCCGATCATTTCAAATCCTACAACGACACTTATGGACACCAGGCCGGCGATCAGGTGCTGGTCGGCATTGCCATCTGCATCTCGGATTCGGTTCGACGGGCCGGCGATTGCCCGGCGCGGTTCGGCGGCGAGGAATTTGCGGTGCTGCTGCCGGGATTCTCGACGCTGGAAGCGCTGGAGGTCGCCGAAACCATCCGGCTCAAAGTCGAGCACTGGTCGGAAGATCCCAACGTCACGACCGTCAGCGTCGGCGTCGCGAGCATGACGCCGGTCGCGCCGATGGACTGGTGCGATCTCATCGCAACCGCTGACAAGGCGCTCTACGCCGCCAAGGCCAACGGCCGCAACCAGTCCGTGGTCGCGAACGTCCCGCAGCTGGCAATGGTGGCTTAGCTGTCATTCCGGGGCACGCGAAGCGTGAACTACGATGTGCAATAGCACATCGGAGAATCTCGAGATTCCCCGATGCGCAATTGCGCATCTGAGGCCTGGTCCTTCGGCCCATCCCGGAATGACGGCAAAATCGCGGGGCGCTTTTCCCGTCACTTCTCCAGATACTTTTTCATCTCAGCACGCAGGCCATCGCGCAAGTCTTCGCGCGCCATGCCGAAGGCGATGTTGGCGCGGAGGAAACCCGGCTTCGAGCCGCAATCGTGCCGCTCGCCTTCGAACTCCACAGCGTAAAAACTTTGCGTCCTGGAAAGTCCGATCATCGCGTCGGTGAGTTGAATCTCGCCGCCGGCGCCGCGCTCCTGGGTCTCCAGAATCTTGAAGATTTCCGGCTGCAGGATGTAGCGCCCGGTGATCGAAAGATTGGACGGCGCCGTGCCCTTCGGCGGCTTCTCCACCATACCGTCGACCTCGAACATCGTGCCGTGCGCGTGACGCTTGCCGACGCCGCAGATGCCATACTGATGCGTGAGATGGTCGGGTACTGCTTCGACCGCGATCAGATTGGACTTTTCGCCGAGCTTGCTCGCGGCCTCGATCATCTGCGCCAGGCATCCCGGCGTATTCAGCACCAGTTCGTCCGGCAGCACGACGGCAAAGGGTTCGTCGCCGACGATGTCGCGCGCGCACCACACCGCGTGGCCGAGGCCAAGCGGCGCCTGCTGCCGCGTGAAGCTCGTGGCGCCGGCTGCGGGCTGGTCGCGCGCCAGAATATCCTGTTCGGATTTCTTGTTTCCGCGCGCGGCAAGCGTGGTGTCGAGCTCGAACATCCGGTCGAAATGATCCTCGATCACGCCCTTGTTGCGCCCGGTGACGAAGATGAAATGTTCGATGCCGGCTTCCTTGGCCTCATCGAATACATATTGGATCAGCGGCTTGTCGACGATGGTCAGCATTTCCTTCGGCATTGCCTTGGTGGCGGGCAGGACGCGGGTGCCGAGACCGGCGACCGGGAAAACGGCTTTGCGGATTTTCATGGGAATGTCGGGGGCCTTGAGAATGAGGAAAGTGCTTTGATTGCACGTTGGTAGCCGGTTTGCAGCCGGGAACAAAGGCGGATGTGTGATGCTCAATTTTCCACCCCCTTGCGGCGAAAGGGGAAGACAGCAAAATCTGGCCTTTGTTAAGCTGTTGGAAACCGCGACAAGGCCTTCTGGCAGGGGATTTTTACGGCAGGCGGCAACGATATGCGTTGGACGGGAACAGCCATGACCAATCGAACCGGTGCGATCATCGTGGCGGCCGTCTTGCTATGTTCCGGTCAGGCTTTAGCCCAATCGTCCGGCGGCAACGGGGTTTCAAACTTTCTCGGCGGCATCTTCTCGGGCCAGAAAAACACCACGTCACCGCAGCCGCAGGCGGCTCCCGGTCCCGACGGCGCGCCGCCGCCCTGGAGCGGTGAGGACGGCGCCTCCGGCCATCCCCTGATGACCGCGACGGCGATCCGGCAGGCGGCGGCGAATTTTCCCAACTGCGTGGCTGCGATGTGGCCCGATGCCGCACGCCGCAACATCACCCAACAAAACTTCGAGCGCTTCACGGCGGGGCTGGAGCCCGACCTGCGCATCATGGACCTGATGGATTCGCAGCCCGAATTCACCAAGGCGATCTGGGACTATCTCGACATCCTCGTGAACGACAATCGCCTCGCCAAAGGCCGCGAGATCCTAGCCAAGTACAAGCCGCAATTCGACGCGGTGGAAAAGGCCTATGGTGTCGACCGCTACATCGTCGCGTCGATCTGGGGCATCGAATCGAATTACTCGACACAAATGGGCGATCGTAACGTGCTGAATTCCACAGCCACGCTCGCCTGCATCGGCCGCCGCCAGGCCTATTTTAGGGATGAGTTCCTCACTGCGCTGGAGATCCTCAACCGCGGCGATCTTCGGCCCGAGCAAATGCGCGGCTCCTGGGCCGGTGCATTCGGCCCGACGCAATTCATGCCGACCGCGTTCAAACGCTACGCCGTCGACGGCGACGGCGACGGACGCCGCGACGTCGTCGACAATCCGGCAGACTTGATTGCCTCGACCGCCAACAATTTGAAGAAGGACGGCTGGCAGACCGGCCAGACCTGGGGCTACGAGGTGGTGCTGCCGCAAGGCTTCAATTTCATGCTGGCGGACAAAGCCAAGGCGATGCCGATCGCACAGTGGCAACAGCAGGGCCTGAAGCGCGCCGACGGCAAGCCGTTCCCGAATCCCACCGAGAAAGCCTATCTGCTGGCGCCGGCCGGTGCCGAAGGGCCGGGTTTTCTGATGCTGCAGAATTTCCGGGTGATCATGAAATACAATCCGGCGGAGGCCTATGCGCTGGCGATCGGCCACTTCGCCGACCGCTTGCGTGGCGGGCCAGCGTTGGTACAACCTTGGCCGCGGCAAGAGCGCGTGCTGTCGCGAGCCGAGCGGCTGGAACTGCAGCAGCTCTTGGCTCAGCGCGGCTTCTACCGCGGCACCCCGGACGGCCAGTTTGGCGGGCAGACCCGCGAGGCATTGCGCGGCTTCCAGGCCTCGATCGGCGCACCTGCCGACGGATTTGCCTCCTCCGACGTGCTGGAGCGGCTACGCGGGCGGTAAAGCATGTTCCGGAAAAGTGGGAACCGGTTTTCCGAAAAAGATCATGCTCAGACCAAGAGATGAGACCATGACCCGATCCAGCCGGATCGGATTATGGTCCGGGCGCGTTCTGGCTCGAAACTAACCCTGAAAACAACAATTTGCCGGCACCCTTGACGGGTGAGCCCGAAGCCCGGTTTATGACGGAATATCTGCCCGCTTGCGGCCTGATTCCGCTATTATGGCTGGGCACCTCACGATCGATTGCGACCGAGCCGGATGCCGAAGCCAAAACCATTTTTGCGCGTGTTCACCGAGAGCGGCCCGCTGGTCGCGCTGGCGGTTGCGATCGCGCTGTTGATCGGGATCGTGGGACCCGCCTCCGCGCAATTCTTCAATTTCGGCAATTTCGGCGGGCCGCCGTCGCGCCCGCCGCCGCCGCGCAACGGTGGCGGCGGCTGGTTCGGCGGAGATTTCTTCGCGCCATTCCAGCAGCAGCAACAGGCCCCGCAGGCCCAACGGCAGGATTTCTCCAGAGCGCCGGCGCCTGCCAAACGTGACACGGTTCCGGAGCGAAACGTGTTGGTGCTCGGCGACGCCATGGCGGACTGGCTCGCCTATGGCCTGGAAGACGCCTACAGCGAGCAGCCCGATATGGGCGTGATCCGCAAGCACAAGACCGTGTCCGGCCTGATCAGGTATCAGCCGAAGGGCGAACCGGCCGATTGGGCCGCCGCCGCCAAGGGCATCCTCGCCACCGAGAAGCCGGACGCCATCGTCGTCATGCTCGGCCTCAACGACCGGGTGGCAATGCGCGAGCCTGCCGTTGAGAAAAAGAGCGACAAGGACAAGAAAGACGACAAGAAGGACGCGCGTAAGCCGGATGCCAAGCCTGGGGACGCAAAACCTGGGGACGCAAAGCCCAAGCCGGAGGGCACGACAGACGCCGCTGCAAAGCCCGACGCGAAGCCGGTTGATACCGAATTGTCGCCGGACGACGCTGCCGACAACGATACGCCGGCCACCACGCCGGAAAAGAGCGCGCGTTCGCCGAACGGTCTTTATGAGTTTCGCGAGGAACGCTGGGTCGAACTCTACAGCAAGAAGATCGAGGAGATGATCGGCGTCCTGAAATCCAAGGGCGTGCCGGTGTTGTGGGTCGGCCTGCCGGCGATCCGCGGACAAAAAGGAACTGCCGACATGCTGTTCCTCGACGCACTCTATCGCGACGCCGCAGGCAAGGCCGGCATCACCTATGTCGACATCTGGGATGGGTTTGTCGATGAAGCCGGCCGCTTCCTGCAAAAGGGTCCCGATTTCGAAGGCCAGATCCGCCAGCTGCGTTCCTATGACGGCGTCTTTTTCACCAAACCCGGCGCGCGCAAGCTTGCGCATTATGTTGAGCGCGAAGTGACGCGTCTGCTGGCTGCGCGTTCAGGCCCGATCGCACTGCCGACGGAGCCTGCAACGCCCGACGCCAATGCGGTGCCGGGCCAACCCGCGCCGCGGCCGCTGGCCGGACCGATCCTGCCGCTGGTGGCGTCTTCCGTTGGCACCGATCAATTGCTCGGCGGACCCGGCTCGCGCCCCGCCGCAGTTGATGCGTTGGCTGCGCGAACATTGGTGAAGGGCGAACCATTGGCGGCGCCCGCCGGCCGCGCCGACGACTTCGCCTGGCCGCGACGCGAGATCGGCCGCGAACAGGCCAAGGGTGAGACACCGGTTGCGTCTACCGCACCGGACGGAGTCTCCGTGACGTCGCCTGGACAGAAGCAACCGCTGCTGCAACTGAAAAAACCAATTCACCCGGTTCAGCCCAACACCCCGGCTCAATCCAACGCGCCGGCTCAGCCCAGCGCGCCGGTTCAATCCGGCACGCCGTCGATCCGGGATTTCTTCGGCTTTGGCACGACGCCGCGGCAACCCGCGCCGCCCCAGCGTGCGCCCGGACCGCCGCGCCCGCCGGGCAGCATCGGACGTTCGGCGGAAGTCCCGCCGGGTAACTTCTTCAATTTCGCGCGATAGGCTCTATGGACCCCTCATGGTGAGGCGCGCCTGTTGGCGCGTCTCGAACCATCGAGCCCCGATGCCGTCATCCTTCGAGACGCGGCCAAGGCCGCTCCTCAGGATGAGGTTCAGCCGTAATACCGCCAGCGCGGCGGTGGGCGGCGCGGCTGGCGCGTCATTAACAGCGCCAGCGCAAATCCGACGCCGCCTGCGACCAAGAGCGCACCGAGCGGATTTTCCTGCACGGTTTTCGCCATCGCCTTCTGACCGCTGCGGATGGTGTCTCCGCTGTTGTCATACGCATCCTTGGCATAGTCCACGGCGGCATCGGTGGCCTCACGCGCGGCATCCTTGGCCTGGCCGTAGAGATTCTGCACCGCGCCGGCCGCTTCACGCGCACGTCCCTCAGCTTGCGTTTTGGCATCGCCGGTCATGTTGCCGACAGTGCCTTCGACCTTACCTGCGAAATCCTTGGCCGAACCGGCGATCCGATCTTTGTCCATCGCGATTACTCCTGTTTCAGAGGAGGTAACCGACGAGAGCGGCTAGAGTTCCTGTGGCTAAAGAATGAGCCCGCCATCGACCACGATGGTCTGGCCGATGACATAGGACGCGAGCGGCGACGCCAGGAACAACGCGGCGCCTGCCATGTCGGCGGGTGTGCCAAGACGCTTCAACGGGATTCGTTCCAGCGCGCCTTCGAGCCGCTTCGGATTGGCCGTCGTCGCCTTGATCATCTTGGTATCGACCAGCCCCGGCGCGATGCCGTTGACGCGGATACCGTTCTCGGCCCAAGCCTCCCCGAGCGTGCGCGTCAGCCCGACCGCGCCGGTCTTGGAAGCATTGTAGGCGGGATTGCCCATGGTCGAATGAAAGGCCGCGGTCGAACTAAGGATAATGAGCGAGCCTTTGGCGGCACTGAGCATCGCATGGAATTTCGTCGCGCAGGCCATCAGGCTCATCAGATTGACTTCGAGCACCTTGCGAAAGCCGTCCATCTGGAATTCGCCGCGCCGGTAGATCACCACGCCCTGCGCCAGCACCAGCACGTCGAGCTTTTCGAACGGCGGGTTGAAAGCCTCAATCGCCTGCGGATTGCTGACGTCGAGCTGAGCATAGTCGAGGCCCTCGAGATGCGAACCTTCATCTGCCGAATAATCGGCGGCGCTTGCGCGGGTGCCGTAGACCGCAACGCGTGCGCCCTTGGCGCGGAACGCCTGCGCGATGCCGTTACCGATGCCGCTGGAGCCGCCGACCACCAGCACTTGCTTGCCGCTGAAATCCAGTTCGTTCATCGCCCGCGTTCCTTCCACGACCTTGTACGTTTGACCTGTCTGCGGATCGGTGCCAGCCTTGTCAATCCTGCAACGCGATCGTTCCGCGAGCTCATCATGTCAGAATTCAAACAGCTCAGCCGCTCGGTCAAGGGTCTGAGCGTTCTCGTCACCGGCGCCGCCAGCGGCATGGGCCGCGCCACCGCGCGGGTGTTCGCCGCCGAAGGCGCCAAGGTCGCGGTCACCGACATCAGCGCCGAGGCGACGCAGTCTGTTGCCGGCGACATCACGGCAAAAGGTCAAACCGCAAAAGCCTGGACGCTCGATGTCGCCAACCGTGACAACATCGCTTCTGTCGTGGAAGAAATCGCCAAGCATTTCGGCGGGCTCGACATCATCGTCAACAATGCCGGTATCTCCGTGCGCGTCGCGATCGACGATGACGGCTATGACGAGGCATGGGCGAAGGGATTGGCCGTCATGCTGACGGCACATCAGCGTATCATCCGCGCCGCGCTGCCTTACCTTCGGAAATCGAAATCGCCGCGCATCGTCAATATCGCCTCCACCGAAGCGCTCGGTGCCACCGCCCTGCACAGCCCCTACTCCGCCGCCAAGGCCGGCGTGGTCGGCCTGACGCGCTCGCTCGCGGTGGAACTCGGCCGCGACGGCATCACGGTGAACTGCATCTGCCCGGGGCCGATCATCACGGGCATGACGGCGCGGATCGCCGACGAGCACAAGGCGATCTACGCCAGACGACGGACCGCCCTCGGCCGCTACGGCGATCCCGAAGAGGTCGCCCATATGACGCTGAGCCTGTGCCTGCCGGCCGCCTCGTTCCTGACCGGCGCGGTTATCCCCGTGGACGGCGGCCTGATGGCGCGAAACGCGTAAACCCTTGTCATTGCGGGCCTGACCCGGCAATCCATCTTCTTCGTGAGCGACCTCTTCCGAAGATGGATGGATGCCCGGATGGAGTCCGGGCATGACAGATGTGTGCGCTGCACGGTCTCTGTCACGTTGACACCGCGTCGTCAGGGAGTAGTTTTTTACGCAAATCGAGCGGTACAAGCCGCCCGCCGCTTGAGGAGGAACGCCATGACGGTCACGATCCGGCAGCTTCACCCGCATTTTTTCGGCGAAGTTTCGGGCGTCGATTTGCGTAACCCCCTGACGCCGCAAGAGGCGGCCGACATCGAAGCCGGCATGGACAAGTACGCCGTGCTGCTGTTTCGGGGGCAGGACATTACCGACGAACAGCAAATGGCGTTTGCACTGAATTTCGGCGAGCGCGAAAATCCGCGCGGCGGCAATGTCGTCAAGCCGGGGGATGCGCGACTCTCGACCGGGCTCAACGATGTCTCCAACCTCGGCAAGGACGGCAAGCCGCTACCGCGCGACAGCCGCGTCCATCTGTTCAATCTCGGCAATTGCCTGTGGCATTCCGACAGTTCGTTCCGTCCGATCCCGGCCAAATTCTCGCTGCTGTCGGCGCGGGTGGTAAATCCGAAGGGTGGCAACACTGAATTCGCCGACATGCGTGCGGCCTATGACGCGCTCGACGACGAAACCAAGGCCGAGATCGAGGACATGATCTGCGAACATTCGCTGATGTATTCGCGGGGATCGCTCGGCTTCCTGGATTACACCGACGAGGAAAAGCAATTGTTCAAGCCGGTGCTGCAGCGGCTGGTGCGGACCCATCCGGTGCACGGGCGAAAGTCGCTGTATCTTTCATCACATGCCGGCGCCATCAAGGGCATGACCGTGCCCGAGGCGCGGCTGTTGCTGCGCGATCTCACCGAGCACGCGACCCAGCCGGAATTCGTCTACGTCCACAAATGGACGCTGCATGACCTCGTGATGTGGGACAACCGCCAGACCATGCACCGCGTGCGGCGCTATGACCAGTCGCAGCCCCGCGACATGCGCCGCGCCACGGTGGCGGGAACGCAGCCCACGGTCGCGCAGCAGGCGGCGGAGTAAGTTGCTCTCGTCCCGGCCTTGAGCCGGGACCTATAACCACCGCTATAGATTGTTCTAATACGCTGGAGCTCCAACTCGGGTTAACCACGAGGGCCTGTGGTTATGGGCCGCGTGAACTCAGGCTACGCGTGCCCGGCTTCGTTCGACAGCATGCCGAGATCGATCCCGATCTTGCGCAGCGCGCGCTGGTATTTTTCGTCGACGTCTGCGCCGAAGATCAGATCGGCGTCGGCGTCGCAATGCAGCCAGCCATTGTGCTGAATTTCTTCTTCCAGTTGCCCGGGCGCCCAACCGGCATAACCCAGCGCCAGGATCGCGTGCTTCGGACCCCCGCCACTGGCAATCGCCTTGAGGATGTCGACGGTCGCGGTCAGGCAAATACCGCTGTCGATATTAAGCGTCGCGTCCTTGATGAAGAAATCGCTCGAATGCAGCACGAAGCCGCGGCCGGTATCGACCGGGCCCCCCTTCAGCACCTTCATGGTCTCGGCGTTTTCCGGCAGCTTGATCTGATCGGTCTTCTTGATGATATCGAGCTGCACCAGCAATCCCGGGAAATCGATGCTGCCCGCCGGGCGGTTGACGATGATGCCCATCGCGCCCTCGGACGAATGCGCGCACATATAGATGACCGAGCGTTCGAAGCGCGGATCGCCCATGACCGGCATCGCAATCAAGAGCTGCCCGTCGAGATAGCCGTCGTCGGGCGAATTGTGGCCCATGCCGGCGGCTTTGCGGCGAATCGACTTCGGTATTTTGCCTTCAGGGCTCATCCGCAAAGGCCTCTCATGCTGATTCATATCCTGATATCGGGTGGCGGTTCTGTCAATCAAGCCAGGAGTCTGATTAAGAATATCACCATCGTCGCATTCGTTCCGGGATCACAAGCAATTCAATGGTTTGCGCTGAAACCAGCCTGTAAAGACTTCTTATGACTGTCACAGTTCCCATGCGCGCCGCGCTCGGCGCCGCCGTCACCCTGTCGATCGTTTGCGCCGCGATGGAAGTTCGCGCCGAGGATTCCTCGCCGTGGCAGCGCGACGCACATTCCGCGGTCCGCTTGCTGGCGGGATCGCGCAGCGGCGCAGTGCTGCTCGGCGGTATTTCCATTCAATTGCATCCGGGATGGCATACCTATTGGCGAACGCCCGGCGATTCCGGAGTGCCGCCACATTTCGACTTCTCCAAATCGGACAATGTCGAAGCTGTGACCGTGATGTGGCCGGCGCCGATCAAATTCGACGATGGTGCCGGCGGAACAGCGCTTGGCTACAAGCAGCAGGTCACGCTGCCGTTGCGGATCGTTCCGAAGAGCGCCGACAAGCCGGTGACGCTGCGCGCCGATATCAACTACGCAGTGTGCGACAAGCTCTGCATTCCCGTCGAAGCCAGCGCCGAGCTTGCTTTTGCCAGTGTCGCGAGCACCGAGGACAGCAATCTGTCCGAAGCACTCAACACCGTGCCGAAACCCGCCAATGTCGGCGATCCCAATCCACTCACCATTCGCGACGTCAAGCGCGAGGGGAAAGCCAACGTGCTGGTCGACGTGTCGGCACCCGACGGCAAAGAGGTCAGCCTGTTCGTCGAAGGGCCGACACCGGACTGGGCATTGCCGGTGCCAAAGCTGCTCGAGCACAGCCCACCCGGCGTCAAGCGCTTTGCCTTTGAACTCGACGGCCTGCCGCCGGGCGCCAGTCCCGATGGCGCCGCGCTCAAGCTGACGCTGGTGGGTGGCGACCGAGCCTATGAGTTCAATATCAATTTGAATTGACCCATTCCGTCGTCCCTACGAACGCCCAACCGAATCTTAACGAATCGTTGATAGATCGGGGCGTCGCCGCCGCCTCGCGGCGTTTTCGAGGACGTCCCGACGTGGCCGTGATGGACACCGAATCCGCAACCGCTTCGCCTGACGGCGCGATCGCGCGCCTGCGGTCACGGCTTCGCGGGGTTTTTGGCGGCGCGGGCGAAGCCTCCGTCACCAAGCGGCTGGCCGGCACGATCTTCATCATCCGCGTCGTCAGCGCGGCGCTGGCGTATTTCTCGCAAATCCTGCTCGCACGCTGGATG
>Ga0163163_10005497_pt1 | contig 10966 bp, 11 predicted proteins | sample S65metaG_FD_119766 | JGI IMG/M metagenome (GOLD analysis project Ga0163163, IMG submission 119766) | Switchgrass rhizosphere microbial communities from Kellogg Biological Station, Michigan, USA - S6-5 metaG | ecosystem: Host-associated > Plants > Roots > Rhizosphere > Soil | place: USA... | reverse complement strand
GACCTCGGCAAAACGCCGGGCAAAGACGCACGCTCGAATAAAGCGACGTATCCCGCCTTGCATGGAATGGAAGAAACACGCGCCGCCGCACTCGATGCCCATCACGACGCCTGCGCATCACTCGATCAACTCGATCGCCCGACCGAAGTTCTCCGGCGCATCGCTGATTTCATCCTGCATCGCACGGGCTAGCCACGGATTACACGGATATACACGGTCATTCATAAGCGAGCGCCTCACGAACAGTCACGCGCGACGCCTTCCACGCAGGTAGAAAACTCGCCCCTCCACTCAACACGATCGAAAGGATCATCCAGATCACCAGTCCCACCGGCTCGAAACTAAAATCCAAGCCACCGCGGAACAAGACTTTCACGAGCAGATTCCCAATCCCTTTGCTGATGGGCCACGCCAGCAGCGCCGCAATGATCCAACTCAACACCCCGATCGCCAACCCTTCCGCGACGATCATCAACCAAACGATCCGCGGCGTCGCGCCCAGCGCGCGCATCACGCCCATCTCGCGCCGGCGCTCCTGCACGTTAAGACTCATCGTCGTCATCAAACCTAAACCGCCAACACCACCGATGATGGCCGACATCACAATCAGAAACACGTAGATCATCAGCATGTGCTGATCGAAAGCAAACCTGCTTTCCGCTGTCGTCGCACTGCCTCGCGCACGCACACCTTGTTGCTCGAGGTTCCGATCCAGTTCCTCTCTCACTGTGCTGATCGCTTCGTCATCGGAATTCTCGAGCGCGATTCTCAATCCATTTACCATCCCAGGTTGGCGCTGTTGCATGAAGCTCAGCGGAATATAGGCGAGCGCCGGAGCAAACGCTTCCCTTGCGATCCCAACAACGTGCCAGGTCGATTCAACGCCTCCCATCCGCAATACCACTGTTTCGCCCACTCGCATCTTAGACTCTCGCCCGGCCAGCGCATTGTTGATGACAATTGCATCGGTATCGCCGGGCGTGAGATTCCTGCCGTCAATAATCTCGAAGTCGAGAAGCCGCGTATCCGGCGGCAGCGCCACCACCGTGAAACGGTCGCCGAGCGAAGCCTCAGTCACGAACCAACCTTCAGCACGCGTGACGCCATGCGTGTTGTCGATCGCCTTTTGGATCTTTGCCATTTCGTACGGATTCGCAAACGAAACGCTGAGATCAAACTTGCGCGCTGTGAACATGTGGTCTAGCGTATTGATCATCGAAGAGCGAACATTCAGCGCCGAAAGGAAGAAGAGACCCCCGGCAGCCAACGTCAAAAGCGTCAGCGCCAATCGTGCGCGCTGCCGAAAGCTGTTGCGCACCGCCAGCACGATCAAACTAAACGTGCCGCCGATGCGTGCCAGCGCTCGATCGAAAGCACTCGCGCCGAAAGTCGTTTGCGATAATCCGAAATCGGCCAGCGCCACGCGCACCGGCACTGCCGTTCCCTTCAACACGGGCCAGGCTGCCGCGATCAACGGCGCGACAATGCCGACGAGTGCTACGAGCAAGTAAACCCAAACCGGCACCGCGAAGCTGTTGATGTCGAAGTTCAAAAACAGCGCCATGTAATGACACAACGCGCGGCTGCCAATGATTCCGAGCGGCGCGGAAACGATTACGGCCGCAATTCCCAGGAACAGCGCCTGCCCGAAATAGATCCGCGCCACTTGCCAGCGCGTTCCGCCAATCGCTTTCATTACGCCGATTTGTCGCACCTGCGACGCCATCATCGCCGTAAGCAGATTGACGACCAGAATTCCGCTCAGCACGAGCACAAAAAGTCCAAAGCTGGACATCGCCAAAAGCAATATGCCGGTGAGATCTGAGTGCGGATGTTTGCCGGGTCGCGGCACGTCGACGCGTAGCACTTCATGGCCGCGGCTCTTGATCAACTTCTCAACGTCCGCCGCGACTCGCTTTATGTGCGTCTCGTCAAACCTGTTCTGCGCGACGAGGATGTTCAACTGGTTGAGCTTGGGCTCTTCTCCGAGTTGGACCAGCGTGGCGAGATTGATGTAACCGTAGACGATGTTCTCCATACGCGCTTGCGCCTGGCCCACATCGTGAACACTGCCGCTGATTGCCAGCGGTTGTTCGACGCCGTTTGCCGTCTTCACCACCACAGCGTCACCGATTTTCGCCTTTGCAACCTGAAAAGCATCGCGCTCGATCAGGATCTCGCCGTCGGCAGGTGGCCAGGCGCCTTGCTCGGGCACGAGTTTGCTGACGCGAATGTTGCCGTAATCCTGAACCACAAACATGAACAGGTTGCGCCACTGTACCGGCCCGGCTTTGATCTGGCCGCTGATGGTCCGGCGCGGCTCCGCATCGCTCACTTCGGGGTTCTGCAAGACGGCTTTGACCAACTCGTCGTCGATGGAATCAACGCGCAACACAGCCGAAGCCGGGTTCGTTGCGAGATAACCGCGATCGAGTTCACGCGTGAGAATCGCGTACGCGGAGAGCACGGCGGCGAACGCGGAAATTCCCATTGAGATTGCCAGCACGACAAGCGTCGTGCGAGCGCGTTCGCGCCAGAAGTCACGAATAGCTTTGCGCCAGAGTGTGTTCATTTCGAAGAAAGATCCATCCGCAGATTTTGCCGATTATTTGAAAACGTCTGTGTAATCTGTGGATTGATTTCTCCGTCGGAGATTTCGATCCGGCGATCGATCACACGCGCGATGTCGGCTTCGTGAGTGGCGATGACAACCGTTGTGCCTTGATTGGCCATGTCGCGAAAAAGATCGAGAATGGCCCGGGCCGTAACCGAATCAAGGTTGCCGGTCGGCTCGTCGGCGAGGACCAGCGGCGGCTCGTTTGCGAGTGCACGGGCGATCGCGACACGCTGTTGTTCGCCGCCTGAAAGCGTGGCCGGCAGTTTGTCGGCCTGCGCACCGACTGCGACGCGTTCGAGCAACGCAACGGCGCGTTTGCGGCGCTCGCGAAAGGGCACGGTTCCGGAGAAATCCATCGGCAGCATGACGTTCTCGGCGGCGGTTAGTGTTGGCAGCAGTTGAAAGAACTGGAACACGAACCCGACATTGCGTCCGCGCCAAATCGCGAGTCTGTTTTCAGAGAGATCGTGGATTTCAGTTCCCGCGACGGCCACTGATCCGGATGACGGGCGATCGATTCCGGCGACCATATTGAGCAAGGTTGACTTGCCGCTCCCTGACTTGCCGACAATGCCGACGAACTCGCCGGGTTCGACGTTGAGATCGATCTGTTTGAGCGCGGCAAAGTTTCCGGCCGGGGTTTGGTAAGTTTTGGAGACTTGATTTAAGGAGATCATGGTTTTTGGTCCGCGTGTATTTTTCAGATCAGAACGTCGCTGTCCAGCGTTATGATTCACCGGTTTGTTGTAATCGAACAAAGAGGTGACGAATGTCCGAGAAGGATCACTTGCGTCTTGCACCGGCGCAGAAGAAAACCGATGCTCGCGTGCGGCGAACGCGTGACGCGTTGGGCGATGCGTTGATTGCGTTGATGCAGGAGAAGGCGTTTGACACGATCACGGTGCAGGACGTTTTGGACCGCGCGCATGTCAGTCGTTCAACCTTCTACGCGCATTATAGTGACAAGGACGACCTGCTGATGAGCGATGCGGAGGAATTTTTCGAAGCCCTCTCGACCGCACTCTCGGCTCACGGCGACAAGTCGGATCGCGTGTTTCCGGTGCAGGAGTTTGTCTCACACCTCGCCAACGTGCAACCGTTCTACAAAGCGTTGGTGAAGTCAGGCCGGTTTCAGGAAAACATGGAGCTCGCGCGGGGCCACTTCGCGCGCGGCATCGAGCGCCGCCTCTCGGAACTTCCGCGCGGCCAATCGATTCCCAAATCAGAACTGTCCGCCATCGCTCACACACACGCCGGCGCCCTGCTCTCATTGGTGACGTGGTGGCTCGATCGCGGCATGCGCGAATCACCCGCCGAAATAGACCAACTCTTCCATCGCCTCGTCTGGACGGGCGTTAGCCGCGGATGACGCAGATTAAAATCCGGATCTAATGCGCGTTCATCCGCGGTTAAAAATCCCTGTCGCAAAACGAACGTTCGTGCTATATACTGTCGAACGAAATGACGACCGCAGCAAAGGGCCGGAAGGCACAGGGTGAGCGTACGCGACAGGCGATTCTCGAAGCTGCCGTGCACATCGCGTCGTGCCAGGGGCTCGAAGGGTTGACTATCGGCCGCCTCGCAGCGGAACTGTCGATGAGCAAGAGTGGTCTCTTCGCTCACTTCGGCTCCAAGGAAGATTTGCAAGTCGCCACCGTCGAGGCGGCGCGCGCGATCTTCATCCGTGAAGTCATTAAACCGGCATTCGAGTCGGCCCAGGGCTTGTTGCGTCTTTGGAAACTCTGCGACATCTGGCTCGGTTACGTGCAAAGCGGCGTCTTTCGCGGTGGCTGTTTCTTCGCCGCGGCGGCCGCTGAGTTCGACAGTCGCCCCGGACCAGTGCGCGACCGCATCGCCGAGATCATGAAAGAGTGGCTGACCACTTTGCGCAACGCCATTGTCGAAGCACAAAACGCCGGCCAGTTGAACAAAGAGATCGATGCCACCCAACTCGCTTTCGAATTCAACTCGCTCGAACTCGGCGCCAACTGGGCCTTCCAACTCTACGGCGATCTGCGCGCCTTCAAACGCGCGCGCGAAGCAATTCGAGAACGTTTGAGCAGATATGCAACCCGGGCCGGCGCTCCATTGCTGTCGACGGTAAAGAGCAGCCGCGCACGCGCCTGAACAAACTTATGCACGACGTTAATCCGAACTCGGCTGTTGTGCGCAAACGAAAAGCTGCATGGGATGGCATCAGGCTCGAGCATTGCCAGCTCCGTCCGGGCGAGTTAGCGCGGCACAAACATCGCGAACACGTCGTGTTGCTCTCGTTGACTGACGGTTGCAAAGGCGAGCTGATCACGTCGAGCGGCATCGGCATTAGCGGCACGCAAACCAAAGGCGGCGTGTGCATTCTGCCCGCCGGGCTCGAACACGGGGCTGCACTCGAAGGTCACTCGGAACACCTCGCGCTTTATCTCGATCCGCGTCTGATTGAGAAAGCCGCGTCTGAATCAAAACTCTCTGGCAACTTCGAAATTACTGAACGATACGCGCGCCGCGACACTGTTATTAACAGCATCGGCATGGCGTTGCTCGGCGAACTCGAGTCGGAAGGATTAAGTGGGCGACTGTACGGAGAGTCGTTGGGTAATGTGCTGGCGGTCCATCTGCTCAGGTATTACGCGGTCTCGACGTTGCGCCCCGCGACTTTCACCGGTGGACTATCAGCCGCGAAGCTGAAACAAGTTACAGACTTCATCGGCGAGAACTACAGTCACGACTTGAAACTGGCTGAACTGGCCCAGGTCGCGGGAATGAGCAGCTTTCACTTCGCACGTGAGTTTAAGCGCACCACCGGCACCACGCCTCATCAGTACCTGATCAAATTCCGCGTCGAACGTGCCAAAGCATTGTTGGCGAAGAACGAAGTGCCATTAGTCGAAGTCAGCCTGCGTTCAGGCTTCAGCCATCAAAGCCACTTTACGCGACTTTTTCGCAAAATCACCGGCACCACGCCGCATTCATACCGGTTGACTCTTCAGACTTAGTAGCAAGAACAGTCAACGGCAGCAATAACCGGAAAGACGGTTGGACCATCCTTGTTTCAAACTGCACCTCAGCTAAGGAGGTGTACTTTGAACATCAAAAACTTCTTCTTCACTACGGTTTTTATTGTCGCAGCGGTCATCACCAGCAACGCCCAACCAACGGACGCGAACTCGATTCTGAAGCGCGGCAACGCGTTGGTGGCTCAGGAAAAATATAAACTCGCGATCGAGGAATATAACAAGGTCTCTAATCGCGACAGTGATTTATATGCGCGTGCAACGTACAACATAGGCGTCTGTTACTACGAACTCTGGCAGACCGACGAAGCCATCGCTTTTTACAAACGCGCTATCGACTTGAAGCACGGCAAGTATCCGAGAGCGTCTCACGCGCTGGGCGTCGCGCTCGAGGATCAGGAAAAATTTACTGAGGCGAGGGCCGCTTATGAAGAGGCTGTGAGCGTTTCACACGGCGACTTCGTGCGCGCCACGTTTAGTCTCGGTCTGCTCGAAGCAAAGACAGGCGACTTCAAGAAAGCGGCAGCGTTGTTTCGCGAAACAGCCGCGCGTGACGGCGCGCACGTACCTTCGAGTCATAACAATCTCGGTGTGATGCTGGTCCATCTCGGGTTTCTGAAAGAAGCCGAGCAGGAGTTTGTGGTTGCACTCCAACAAGCCGAAGGCCGTTTCGATGAGGCCGCTCACAACCTGAGTCTCTGCCGCTCGCTGACCTCGGGTTTACGACAGGATTACAAGCTTTCTGTACTTAACTAAGTTATCCTGTCGCCATGGTCAGGTACGTTGCTTTTCTTCGCGCCATCAATGTCGGCGGCTCAAAAGTAATCAAGATGGAGCGGCTGCGACAGATCTTTGAAGAGATGGGATTCGCAAACGTCGCGACTTACATTCAGACCGGAAACGTCTTCTTCGACGCGCGTCAGAAAAATGCGGCGACAGTGCGCTTGAAGATCGAGCAGGATTTGGAGCGCGCGTTGGGCCATGATGTTGGTGCTTCAGTTGTCACCTTCGCCGACTTCGAGTCGTTGATCGAACGAAACCCTTTCAAGCGCGTCAAAGCAGACGACGACGTGATGCTGTTCACGACCTTTCTTCAGTCCGAGCCAACCAAACTGCCTGAATTGCCGCTGGTCTTGCCGAAGGAAAACCTGGAAGTGATTGCCTGTGAGGATCGCGTCGTCCTGATCACAGCGCGACGAAAACCGGACGGCCGTTTCGGTTTTCCAAATAATTTTATCGAGAAGCAATTTGGCGTGTCCGGCACAACTCGATACTGGCACACGGTAAAGAAGATGCTGGAAGACAGTTACAAGAAAACACAAAAGGCGCAAAAGTCTTAAAGAACTCTTGCGCCGATCTGTGTAACTGTTTTGCGGCTTAGTTCGGAGTTACCGAGCTCGACACGTCACTCTTCTTCTTCACATAAACGTCGCCTCGCAAAGTCAGGTTGGCTTTTTCGGCGAGCGTGGCCAGCACTGATTGAAGCAGATTATTGTCCGAGATCTTGAAGCTCGTAATTCCCGCAGCCTTCGAATCGGGATCGCTGTACTGCACTGTCAGATAGCGGACCTTGGTTTTGATGAACTTCGCCGGCAACGAGTAAATACTCGGCACGTTGCTGGCGACGGTCGCCGCGGCGGGTTGCACTTTCTTCGTATCGGCGAACGCTGACGTGATCGCCTCGTAAGGGATAAAGATCTCTTTCGGTGGTGTCTTGTCTTTGAAGAGTAAACGGTTGTTGTCGTCGTCGAAAGTCAACGTCCCGTCCATGGTTTTGGTGTAGCCAAACACGCCGCCTTCATATTTTGCTTTGACAGTCTTGGGTGCAGGGCTCGTGGGCGCAGGAGTCTGTGCCGCCGGCTGGGTTTCCATTGTGCGCGGGCGCTGGGCGTGGGCGCCGCCGAAGAAAACTCCGAGCAGGAGCAGAGCAAAGATGGTTTTCATTACAGTTCTCCTTAGGATCTAACTCAAACTTTGGTCACAACTGATTGGCCCACTCAGGCGCCCGGTAGAGTACCCACCAGAGCAATAACTGGACCGCCAACACAACCAGACCAACTATCGTACTCGCATAACAGACGCTGCGGGCCGGGTCGCCCGCCAGTTGCCGGGAACGATAAGAACGGAGGATACCAACAATACCAACTACAACTGCGCCGGGACAAAAAACAATACCGAGGTAAGGCACTAAAGAGTAAGTTGCAAAAGCCCGCGCTGTGCCCGGCAAGCTATTCATTTGGCAAACGGCTTCACCCTTTCAATCGACTCCTTGAAATCCGGATCCGACGGGGCCAAAGTTGCGCCCTTCTGATATGCCGCGAGGGCCTTCGCATACTGCTTCGTCACTTCAAATGCATAGCCGAGTTCGCGATAAACGTTCACGTCGTCGGGCGACTTCTTGGCCGCGGTCTCGAGTGCCGCAATTGCTTTGGGGAAGTTCGTAGCGCGTGAATAGGCGACGCCTAAAAGATAAAAGGTGACGCCGCTTGCGTCCTGCGCGGTCGTAGCGCGTTCGAGCGCTGCCGCAGCGCGTGCATATTGTTTCGAACCAATCAATGCCTGGCCAAAGAGCGTGACGGCTTCAGCGTCAGTTCGCAGTTTTATCAAACCTTCTCCGGCACGCACGGCGCTGAGATAGTCAGCTTCTGCTTTGGCTGGATCGGTGCCCGTTGCGGCACGGCGCAGATAAGCCGAAGTCAAAAGCGTCCAGGCGCCGGTTAGGCGCGAGTCGTTGACAGTCGCGCGATTCAGGTTTGCGATTGCGGTGTCGAGGTCGTTCTTGCCGAGCGCGATTTGCGCGAGGTAGAAGAGTGACAACGAATCTTTCGGATTCAGTTTGATTACCTGGTTGAAACTCTTCTCGGCATCAGCAGTCTTGCCCGTTTTATACTCCGAGATACCGCGATAGTAGATCATGAGCGCGTCCGGCTGAGACGGGTTGCGGTTGATCGCCGCGTTGAGAAGTGGCAGTGCTTCCTGATACTTCTCGGAAAGAAAGTAAGCCTGACCCAAGGCGCTTTCGGTGTTTGGATCGTCCTGCTTCGATTCGCGTTGTAACTTAACTGCTTTCTCGAGGTCAGTGACCGCGTCCGCGTATTGCTTCAAGTTCAACTCGGCAAAGCCCGCAATCTTCCACGCTTCCGGATCGTTCGGATGAGAAGCGGCCAGTTCCTTTGCTTCCTTCGCTGCCGCAGCAAACTGCTTCTGTTCCAGCATCAAGTACGCGTGCTTTGTATCGGCAGGGGCGACGGTGTTTACCACCGGCTTGACGGGCTGCACGTCGAGCAACGAATCGCTCGAGCTGCTCCGGCGCGCGGTTGGCGACGGCTGGGGTTCCGGCTTCAGCAATGGATCGTCGGCAGTGGTTTTAGTCGGTTGCGAAGGCGTCTTGTTCGTACGCCGTGGCCTGGTCGACTGCGCCTGAATAGCCGCAGCCACCAGCAAAAAGATGGCGCCAACGCTAATAAAACGATGAACAAGCGTGGGTCTACACATAATGGCCATGATTGTATGCGGGAGAGGTTGGTTAAACCAAACCTCGGATGCGGGAACGAGGCGGCGAGTTGTGCCCTCATCCACAGATTACGCAGGATTGATCCGCGTAACCTGTGGATGAATTCTGACTTTTAGAAGTTCAGCTTCAGCCCAAACTGGAACTGCCGTGAATCGAACGCGGCGGTTGGGCGGCTGTAGTAGCGGCCGTTTCCGGCGCGCTCGTTGAACAAACGCACATCGTCAATGAACGGTGAAGCCGCTGCCTCATTGAAGCGGTTAAAGAGATTGAACCCTTCCGCAATCAGTTCCAACCGGAAACGCTCGCCCAGTGGAACCATGCGCGCCAAACGCATATCCAACGACATGTAACTGTGCGTCAGACCGAAGTTTCGAGCGAGAGAGCCACTCGTGAACACGCCATTTGTGATCAGCCCGGCGCAGCCGGCCGTGCCGGGGATGCAAAGGGTGCCGTCGGCAAGCACTGCAGGACGGTCGGTTTGGTTTGACTGGTCGTTGTTGGTGTCCTGGTTACTCAGGATATTGAACGGGCGACCCGAAGAGACTTCGAAGATCGGCGCAACCGTGAAGTTCGACAGCGCGCGATGCCATCCGCCTTCGTTCGCCCAACTACCTGGCGAAGCGATCACACCGCTGAAAACAAACCGGTGCCGTTGATCGAAAAGCGAATCAGCACGCTCGGCGCCGAAGTTTCGATTGTCCTGTGGCAACAAGAGTGTTTGCAGGTCAGACGAATCGTCGATCGAGTGTGACCAGGTGTACGAAGCAAGGAACTGGAAGTGATGCGAGAAACGTTTCTTCACGTCCACGTTCAACGCGTTGTAGAGCGAATTGCCGTCTGACGTTTGCGCGTTGATCGATCCAAATGGAGAAATCGTTCCCGGAGTTCGCAACGAACCAGCGAGCGCGCCGTTCAGCACTGCCGGCGTGACGAGACCGCCCGAGAGCGCCTGGGCGAGGAAATAGTTTGGCGCGTTCGGCCGGAAGAAGTTTGCGACGGCGGCGTTAACAATCCTGCTGCTTAGGTTCGTGAGCGGTGCAGTGATCATGCCCGGCACGATGATGGCAAACGTTTGTCCGGCGTTTGGAAATGCCGGGGTTCCCGTTGGCGTCGTCAACGTGAAACACTGTAGCGGTACGCCGAAGGGGCACGGAGCGCCGGAGGTCGGAATTGAAAACGCGACGGCTTCCGTGGTGCTGACCGGATTGCGGCCAGCGAGCCGGAAGAAGTTCTGAATTTGTAAATTGGTTTGCGGCGCGTTGATGTCTAGTGGGTGAGGCAAGTGATGAGCGCCGACGAAGATGTAGCTGCCGGAGATCGTCATGTCTTTCGTCAGCTCACGCTCGACCGTGAAGTTACCCTGATCCGCGTACGCGTACTCAAAGTCCTTTTGCACGTGCAGCGTGAACGGAAGCACTGGTCCAAAACCCGGGAAGGTTTGATCGTTGAATCGTTGACGACCGAATTGATACTGCGCCCCGGCGGCGACGCCTGGCGTCGCGACACCCGGCGGACAGATCGGCGAAACTGGTCCACCTGGAGGACACACAGTTCCCTGAAACACCTGCACCGCGTTGAGCAACGCCGTTTGCGCCGGACTGCCGGGCGTCAGGATGCATTGTTGTTGTTGCACGGCGTCGGCGATGTCAGAGTTGAACGCGATGGCGAGCAACGGGTGATCGTAGAAGAGTCCGAAGGCCGCGCGAATCGAAGTCTTTCCATCGCCCCACGGATCCCACGCCACTGCCAAACGCGGCGCCCAGTTGTTCTTATCGCGCGGGAAGCCCTGTTGCACACCCATCGCATCCTGCGCCGCGGCAATGT
>Ga0163163_10005496_pt1 | contig 10967 bp, 9 predicted proteins | sample S65metaG_FD_119766 | JGI IMG/M metagenome (GOLD analysis project Ga0163163, IMG submission 119766) | Switchgrass rhizosphere microbial communities from Kellogg Biological Station, Michigan, USA - S6-5 metaG | ecosystem: Host-associated > Plants > Roots > Rhizosphere > Soil | place: USA: Michigan... | reverse complement strand
TGGATGCCGGCGAGATCGTGGCCGCGGGCGATGAGGATGACGATGCGGCGGCCAAGCCCAAGCAGCGCATCCGCAGCGGAGGTGCCAAATGAGCCTGATGCAGGAACTGCGCTCGCTCGATCCGCGCGACCCGGGGCGCTGGCCGCTGGCGGTACGCACCGGTGCGGTCGCCGTGTGCTTCGTGGTGGTCTCGCTCATGGCCCTCTACTTCTTCGTCTGGACGGACCTCAACCCGCAGCTCCAGCAGCTCGAGGACCAGGAGCAGCAGCTGCGCAACGAGTTCCAGACCAAGCATTCTAAGGCCACCAACCTGGACGTCTACAAGCAGCAGCTCGCGGACATCGAGAAATCCTTCGGCGCCATGCTGCGCCAGCTCCCCAGCAAGACCGAGGTCGATAACCTGCTGGTGGACATCTCGCAAACGGGACTTGCGGCGGCACTGGATCAGAAGCTGTTCCAGCCCGAGGGCGAGATCAAAAAGGACTTCTACGCCGAGCGGCCGATCAAGATCCGCTTCGCCGGGAGCTATCACCAGTTCGGCAACTTCGTGAGCGGGATTGCAGCGCTCCCGCGCATCGTGACGTTGCACGACGTGCAGATCACGCCGGTCCAGCACGCCGCGGGTGCGACCGTGTTCGACCAGCTGCAGATGGATTTGACCGCCAAGACCTACCGCTACCTCGACGATGAGGAAGTGGCGACGGCCGAGGCAGACCGGCGCAAGGCCGAGCAGAAAGCCAAGCGGCCCCAGGGCTGATGGCGCCTATAAGCAACGGGTAAGCGGATGAAGCAGCAGCAAAATCTGGCTCGACGGACCTTAGGTGTCCTGGCGCTTTGCGCCGGGGTGCTCGTCGGCTGTTCGGGGCGCGACGGAGACCTGACGCGCTTCATCGAGCAGACCAAGAAGGAGCCGGGCGGGCGCGTTGAGCCGCTCCCCGAGGTCAAGCCCTACGACAGCTATGTGTATTCGAGCAGCGCGCTGCGCTCGCCGTTTGTGCCCGGAGGTTCGAAAGGCGCCGCCGCCGGCCCGCGCCCCGAGGTGCAGCGCAACCGCGAATTCCTCGAACAGTTCTCGCTGGACACCATGAAGATGGTCGGCACGCTCAAGCTCGATGGCCAGAACTATGGCCTCGTGCAGGTCGCCGACGGTCGGGTGCAGCGCGTGCTCGTTGGCAATCATCTCGGCCAGAACGATGGCCGCATCACCGACATTGTGGCTAACAAGATCAGCCTGATTGAACTCGTACCGGACGGCCTAGGGGGCTACATCGAGCGTCCCGCGGCCTTGGGTTTGAACGAGTGACCGGAATGGAGAGTAAGCGAATGAAGCGACCAACCGTCAATCACCTGCGTACCGCCTTGGGGCTCATATGGGCCTGCCTGGCTGCAACGCTGGTCACGCAGGGCGCCCTGGCGGCCGACGCCGCGGGCAATACCCTGCAGTCGATCGACGTGCAGACCCTGGCCGGCAAGCAGGTTCAGCTTACCCTGCATCTTTCGGGGCCCGCCCCTGAACCGATGAGCTTTACCATCGACAAGCCGGCGCGCATTTCGCTGGACCTGCCGGGCACCGCCCTGGCGCTGCCCTCGCGGCGCATCGATGTCGGCTCCGAAGGCGTGGATTCCGTGCTGGCCGCGGAGGCCAACGGCCGCGCTCGCATCGTGCTCAACCTCGAACAGCTCCAGCCCTACACCACGCGGGTGGCCGGCAACGACATCGTCGTGACCATCGGCGCCGGAGTCGCAAGCTCGCACGCCGCCGCCGTCGCCCCGATGGCCGCCGCCAGCAGCCGCGAGCTGCGCAGCATCGATTTCAGACGCGGTGACCATGGGGTCGGCCGGCTGATCGTCAAGCTCTCCGACCCGCGCACCGCCATCAACCTGGTGCAGCAGGGCTCGCAGGTCATCGTCAATTTCGCCGACGCCTCGCTCCCGAAGAAGCTGGCGCGCAGCTACGACACGCAGGACTTCGGCACGCCGGTCAGCGGCTTCGACGCGATCCGCGTCGGCAACGACACGCACATCGTGCTCAATACCACCGGCGACTTCCAGCAGCTGGCCTACCAGTCGGACGACGAGTACGTGGTCGAGGTGCAGCCGCTGACCAAGTCGGCCGCGCAGGCCGCGGACGACAAGAAGATCTACACCGGCGAGAAGCTGTCCTTGAACTTCCAGGACATCGACACCCGCGCGGTGCTGCAGCTGCTGGCCGATGCCAGCGGCCAGAACATCGTGGTTAGCGACACGGTCCGCGGCAGCGTGACGCTGCGCCTGCAGAGCGTCCCCTGGGACCAGGCGCTCGACATCGTGCTGCGCACCAAGGGCCTGGATAAGCGCCGCGATGGCAACGTGATCATCGTCGCGCCCTCCGAGGAGCTGGCCTCGCGCGAGAAGGCGGACCTGGCCTCCAAGAAGGACATCCAGGAGCTCGCCCCGCTCCGTACCGAATACCTGCAGATCAACTACGCCAAGGCGGTTGATCTGGCGCTCCTGCTCAAGGGCGGCGCCAACGCGAACTCGGTACTGTCAACCCGCGGCAGTGTCGCGGTCGATGAGCGCACCAACACGCTGCTGCTGGTCGACACCTCGGAAGGCCTCGATGCCATCCGCAAGATGGTCGCGACCCTCGACATTCCGGTGAAGCAGGTGCTGATCGAATCGCGCCTGGTCATCGTCAATGACGACTTCGAGCGCGACCTCGGCGTGCGCTTCGGCTACACCGGCGTGCACAGCAACGGCAACAACGGCATGTTCATGACCTCGGGCACCGCGGCCGGCACGGACACGGGCCTGAACTCGGCGCTCTCGAACCTGCAGAGCAACGGCACCGTCAACCCGGTGGCCGTGCCGACCGGTGATACCGCCGCCAACCGCTACAACGTCAACATGCCGGTCGCCAATCCGGCCGGTAGCCTCGCGTTCCTGCTGCTCGGGTCCGACTACATCGTCGATCTGGAGCTGTCAGCCGCCCAGGCCGAAGGCCGTGGCGAGGTTGTCTCCTCGCCGCGCGTGATCACGGCGAACCAGAAGGAAGCCTACATCGAGCAGGGTACGGAAATTCCGTACCAGGAAGCGGCCTCGAGCGGCGCGACCACGGTTTCGTTCAAGAAGGCGGTGCTCTCGCTCAAGGTGACCCCGCTGATCACGCCCGACAATCGCATCATCCTCGACCTGTTCGTGACCAAGGACAGCGTCGGCCAGGTGGTGGTGACCTCGGGCGGCGCCAACGTGCCTTCGATCGACACCCGCAAGATGGCCACACGCGTGATGGTCGCCGACGGCCAGACCGTGGTGCTCGGCGGCATCCTCGAGACCAACCGCAGCGAGACGATCAAGAAGGTGCCGTGGCTAGGCGACATTCCGGTGCTCGGGCACCTGTTCAAGAACACGACCACGATTAACAAGAAGAATGAGCTGTTGATCTTCGTGACGCCGAAGATCCTGCGTGAAGGGGTGAAGGTCAATTGACCTTCAGGAAGCTACTCGTGGGATTTACTAGAGAATCAATTGCTCAGGTGAATATGATGCGCAAATTCAGATGGCTTTCGGCACTGCTGACCCTGGCACTGGCTGCCTGCGGCGGTGACACTAACGATTGCGGTTCATCGTTTGGCCAACCCTGCGGATCCAGCGGTAACCCGACGGTGCCGGTCGCCTCGGTATTGCTGGTGTCCGACACCTCGACGATCCCGTCCGACAATGCGACCTCAGCCAATCTCACCGCCTACGTGCAGGATGCCAATAACAATTTCATCCCGGGCGTGACGGTTTCGTTTGTGCCGAGCTCGGGCGGCATCGCGGTCACCCAGGCGGTGACGGATGACAACGGCGTGGCGACGGCCACCTTGAGCACGCTGGGCGACCCGTCCAATCGCACGATCACCGTGACGGCCACGGCTGACAAGATCAGCACGTCGGCCAACATCGATGTAACCGGAACCACGCTGCAATTGCAGGGTCCGACCGCGTTGACCACGGGCCAGGTGGCGACCTACACCATCTCGCTGACCGACGCGGGCGCCAAGGGCATCGCCAGCACCGACATCACGATCACAGCTCCAGCCGACCTGACGGTGAGTACCACTACCGTGACCACCGACAGCCAGGGCCGCGCTACCTTTACTGCCACGGGCGGCACGGGCGGCGCAGGCGGACTCACGGTCGCGGGCCTGGGCCTTACGACCACGTTGAACGTGACCGTCAATGGCGATGCCTTGAGCTTCACGGCGCCCGCCGCCAACATCAACATTCCGCTCGGTGTCAGCAAGACTTTCACCGTGCACTGGGCCCAGAACAACACGGCGGTCGCCAACCAGCCGATCGACTTCGCGACCACGCGCGGCTGCATCAATTCGCCCGTCACGGCCTGCTCATCCACGGCCACGGCGACCACCGATGCCTCGGGCAACGCCTCCGTGACGATCGTGTCCAACAACGCCGGCGGCGCTACGGTCAGCGCGACCACGGCCACGGCGATCACGGCCACGCTAACCAGCCAATTTATTGCCACGGTGGCCAGTTCCATAGACGTGCAGCCCTCGGTGTTCGTGCTGGCGCCGGGCGATTCGAGCACCATCAATGCGGTAGTCAGGGACGTGAACAACAACCTGGTGACCGGCGCAACTGTGGTGTTCTCGCTCAATGACATCACCGGCGGCACGTTGACCACGGCCGCGGCCAAGACCGACCTCGAGGGCCGTGCGCAGTCCGTGTACACCGCAGGCAGCGTGACCTCGGCTGCCGGCGGCGTGCAGGTTACCGCGACCGTGCAGGGCACCGCGGTCGCCAAGACCGTCGGACTCACCGTCGCTGCGCGACAGGTGTTCATCTCGATCGGCACGGGCAATGAAATCTCGGAGCCCAATGCCGCGCAGTACGCTATTCCCTACGTCATCCAGGTCACCGACTCGACCGGCGCGGGCGTCAAGGGCGTGGCTCTGTCGATGAGCGTGCTCTCGCAGCGCTACTTCAAGGGTCACCGCGTTGCCGGCACCTCGACGTGGGCCACTTGCTACACCATCCCGCAGGATTCGGCGAATTGCATCGTCGGCACGCCGCCCTCGGCGACTGTCACGATGGGTTGCGCTGATGAGGACTTCAACCGCAACGGCGTGCTCGATCCGGGCGAGAACAAGAACGGCAACAACCCGGCCACGATCTCGCCGGCGTTCCCGACCGGCTATCCGACGCTGGAGGCCGGCAACATCGCGGCGGTCGCGCCCACCACCAGCGGCAGCTTCACGACCGATGATTCGGGGTTCGCGTTCGCAACCGTGTACTACCCGCAGGAGTACGCTTACTACCTGCAGGTGACACTGCAGGCGCAGACCTCGGTGCAGGGCACCGCGTATTCGGCCAGCACGACCTTCCTGGTGCCGGGCTCCGCGACCGACTTTACGGACATCACCAAGGCCCCGCCGGGCCCCTTGAGTCCGTTTGGCGATAGCGCGACCTGCAGCGACATGCTCTGAGCTTTAGACCCTCAAGGTCTGCACAGCGGCCGCCTTCGAGGCGGCCGCTTTGTTTCTGCCTGCCGCCTTGGGCATGCTATGAGGGCCATGCTCGGAACCAGCAACATCTTCCTGATCGGCCCGATGGGTTCGGGCAAGACCGCGGTCGGGCGCCAGCTCGCGCGGCTTCTCGACCGGGAGTTCTTCGACAGCGACCATGAGATCGAACGCAGCACCGGCGTCGACATTGGACTTATTTTCGAGCGCGAGGGCGAAGCGGGCTTCCGGCGGCGTGAACGCGAGGCGATCGCCACCTTGAGCGCCCGCTCAGGCATCGTGCTGGCGACCGGCGGGGGCGCGGTCATGGATGCGGACTCGCGCCGCTACCTCGCCGAGCGCGGCTGGGTGGTGTACCTGGAAACCTCGGTGGCCCAGCAGGTGGAGCGTGCGGGGCGCACCCGGCACCGGCCCATGCTTGCGGGGGTAGATCCGCGCCGGCGGCTGGAAGAACTGATGCTAATTCGCGAACCGCTGTACCAGGCGATCGCCGATTACACCGCCACCACCACCCGCAAGCGGGTGGGCGCGGTCGCCGAGCTCATACTTCGCGCTCATCAGGGCGCTCACCCGCAGCCCTAAAGCGCCGAGGGTTATACTCTCGCGCCCGCTCAGCGCGCTCATATGCAGACACTCACCGTAGAGCTCGAAGATCGCTCCTACCCGATCAGCATCGGTGCCGGGCTGTTGCGCCAGCAGGCGCTTTTGCAGGCGGCAGTGCCCTCGAACGATATCCTCTTGGTCAGCAACACCATCGTGGCGCCGCTCTATGCCAAGGCCCTGACGAGCGCCCTTCCCGGCCGGCGCATCGTCGAGGTGATACTGCCGGATGGTGAACAGCACAAGTCACTTGCCATCGCCGGGCGCGTATTTGATGTGCTGGTGGCCAATCGCTTCGGGCGCGAAGCCGTGGTGCTGGCCTTAGGAGGCGGGGTGGTGGGCGATCTGGCCGGGTTCGTGGCCGCCTGCTACCAGCGCGGGATTGATTTCGTGCAGGTGCCCACCACGCTCCTGGCGCAGGTCGACTCCTCGGTGGGCGGCAAGACGGCCGTCAACCATCCCGGCGGGAAGAATTTGATCGGTGCCTTCCACCAGCCGCGCGAGGTGCTGTCGGACACCGACGTGCTCGCGACGCTCCCGGACCGCGAGTATCAGGCGGGACTGGCGGAAATCATCAAGTACGGGCTGATCTGCGATCGTGCATTCTTTGAATGGCTCGAGCAGAACATGGACTCGCTCGCGCGCCGCGATGGCGCGCTGCTGGAGCGCGCGATCTACCGTTCCTGCCAGATCAAGGCGCAAATCGTCGGGCGCGATGAGCGCGAGCTGGGCGAGCGCGCCCTGCTCAACCTCGGGCATACCTTCGGGCACGCCATCGAGGCCGCGACCGGCTACGTGGAGTGGCTGCACGGGGAGGCGGTGGGCGTTGGACTGCTGATGGCCGCGAGCCTATCGCAGCGCCTAGGGTCGCTGAGCGAAGATGACGTCGAGCGCGTCAGGGCGCTGTTGCAGCGCGCGGGCTTACGCACCGCGGCGCCGCGCATCGGGGCTGACAAGGCCATCGAGTACATGAGCGTGGACAAGAAAGTGAAATCGGGGCGCGTGCGCTTGGTGCTGATGTCCTCGCTCGGCGAGGCCTACATCAGCGGCGAGTACCCGGACGCCGCGCTGGGTGAGACGCTGCGCGCGTTTCTGGACAAATGAGCGCGGCGGCGGCACCCGGCGCTGCGCTGGCCCCCTACGCCGCCCACGACGAGCGCTCGCGCGGGCGGCGCTTCCCGGAACCGCCGCCGGAATACCGCGGCGAGTTCCAGCGCGATCGCGACCGCATCATCCACAGCAACGCGTTCCGGCGGCTCGCCTACAAGACCCAGGTGTTCGTCAATCACGAGGGCGATCTGTACCGCACCCGCGTCACCCACTCGATCGAGGTGGCGCAGATTGCGCGCTCGATCGCGCGCGCACTGGCGCTGAATGAAACCCTGGTCGAGGCGATCTCACTCGCGCACGATCTGGGCCACACGCCCTTCGGTCACGCCGGCCAGGACGCGCTCAATGCCTGCATGCGCGAGTTCGGCGGCTTCGAGCACAACCTGCAATCGCTCCGCGTGGTCGATGAGCTCGAGGAGCGCTATCCCGCCTTTCCGGGACTGAACCTGACCTTCGAGTGTCGCGAGGGGATTCTCAAGCACTGCGCCTTACCGAAGGCGCGCGAACTGGGCGAGGTCGGGCGGCGCTTCATCGAGCGCAAGCGCAGCGGCCTTGAGGCACAGCTTGCGAACCTGGCCGACGAGATTGCCTACAACAATCACGACGTGGACGATGGCTTGCGCTCGGGCCTGATCACGCTCGAGGAGCTGCGCGAGGTGCGCCTGGTGCGGCGGCACTTCGAGGCGGTCCAGGCTGCCTACCCGCAGCTGGCCGCGCGCCGGGCGGTGCATGAAATCATCCGGCACATGATCAACGAGGTGGTGATCAGCGTGATCCGCACCAGCGCGGAGCTGCTGCGCGCGGCGGCCCCTGCCGATATCGACGCGGTGCGCGAGCATCCCAAGCCGCTGATCGCCATGGGCGAGGAGATCGGCGCGCAGCACCTGGAGCTCAAGCAGTTCCTGCGCGAGCGCCTCTACAGGCATCATCGCGTGCTGCGCATGACCAGCAAGGCCAAGCGGGTGCTCGAGAGCCTGTTCGGCGCGTTCATGGGGGACGTGCGCCTGATGCCGGAGGAATACTGCGCGGCCGCGATCCAGGCCGAAGCGAGCGCAGGGCCGAGTGGCCGCGCGAGGATCGTCGCCGATTACATCGCCGGCATGACCGATCGCTATGCAATTTTGGAGCACCGGCGGCTGTTTGACCCGGCGGAGCGCACCTGAAGGACCGCCCGACCATGAAACACGACATCCCCAATCGCGAGCGGCTGATCTTTGCGCTCGATGTCGCCGATGCGGCGGCGGCGCGCGAGCTGGTCGAGCGGCTCGGCGAGGCCGTGCAGTTCTACAAGATCGGCCTTGAACTGTTCATGGCCGGGGAATACTTCGCACTGCTGGATTGGCTGGTCGCGCGGCAGAAGAAAGTATTCGTGGATCTGAAGTTCTTCGATGTGCCGGCAACGGTGGCGGCGGCCGTGCGGCAGCTTCGCAATCGCGGCGTCACCTTGACCACCGTGCACGGCAATCAGTCGATCATGGAGGCGGCTGCGGCGGCAAAGGGCGACGTCAAGGTGCTAGCCGTGACGGTGCTGACCAGCCTGGACCGCGGCGATCTTGATGATCTTGGTTTTCAATGCGATGTGCAGCAGCTGGTCCTGTCTCGGGCACGCCGGGCGCTGGAGGCCGGCTGCGATGGGGTGGTGTCCTCGGGGCTGGAGGCCCAGCTGCTCCGCCAGCACATCGACTCGCGGCTTTTGGTGGTCACCCCGGGCATCCGGCCAGTCGAGAACCGCCCGAGCGATGACCAGAAGCGCGTTGTATCCGTGGCACAGGCGCTGGAGTACGGGGCCGACTACATTGTCGTTGGCCGCCCGATCCGCGACGCCGCCGATCCAAAGGCCGCAGCAGAGCTCATTCAGCGGCAGATCGAGAGCAGCGTTAACCCTCCCAAAATCCGGGCCAAAACGCCCTAAAGCTGCGCCGTTTCGACGGTTGGCAGGGGGTTCTGTCTCGCCGGCGCAACACCTTTGATGCGTTTACTCACTCCGGCCGCCTTTCTACCACATTGATTCCTTTGTCCTATTGTAATTGGAATTTTTTGTGCGCCGCACTATTTACCCTATTGCATTGACATAAGACGGGGCTGAAAGGTATTGTAAAACACTGATCCGATTATGTTTAACCAAGGGTAACACTTGGGCGCAGGGGTAGATGTTGATGACGAGCGCACCGCGCTCCTTGAGGCAATCGAGGAGTCGCTGCGTCCACTCATGCGCGCCGCATTTGCATACGGCGTCAGTTACCAGGATTTGGTTGAAGTGGTGCGCGCGCTCTACATCTTCTCGTTACGCGAGCGCAATGAATCTCAGGGCCGACCTTCTGACCCAACTCGTCTTGGGTTGATGTCGGGAGTCACTCGTCGCGAAGTCGTAAAACTAGTTGTTCGTAGGCAAGAGCGCGAACAGCAGCGAAAGTTGATGCTAAAGCGCATCGATCAGATAGGCCTGCTCTTGGGCCGTTGGCACGACGATCCAGGATTTTCCACACCGTATGGCGCACCGCTCGATCTGTCGCTGCAACCAGAAGGATCCTTCCGACTTTTTGACGATCTGATTCGCGCGTCGGGTACCGAACTTGATCGTGATACAGCTTTGGAAGTGCTACTCGCCAATCGCTGTGCGGAGTTGCATGCAGGCAAATTTGTTCGCTGCACGACCCGCGCGTTTTTGCCCTTAGGGAAAGACCTATCGAAGATCACAAGACTGGGTCGTCTCGGGAACGCCCTGCATTCGACGTTCACGCACAACCTTTTCAAAGAACCTCAGCAGCCCTCGTACTTCGATAGAGCAATGGTTTCCGATTTTCCGCTTTCCACTCCAGGCCGCGATTCAATGCTCGCGCAGCTCAGGTCGGATGGCGAAGATTTTATCGACGGCATGGATCGTTGGGTTTCGAACAAAGCTGTCGGGTATCGGGATGACGAAAGTGGTCGGCGATACGGGGTCGCTGCTTTGTTTTTTGAAGAGCCAAGTGACGCTTCAAAAACGAGCATGAGTGATTGGACTTTGACTGACGATGAATCTATTGCATCTGCGCAATGAATTGAAATTATTTAGCTGGGAAGAATGAAGATGGCAATTAAGCGAATAACGGTTTTATTGGGCCTCGCCTTCGCGTCTGCCGCGATTCATGCGGAAGCCCCTACGCCGTCGACTAGGTTGCTGCTTTCCGGCCCTGTCGAGTCCGTTGATCACGGGAAAAATGTCGTAACCGTGTTAGGGCACAGTTTCGTGTTGAGGAATTCCGCTTACGTTTTGCCGGGGCATCGCTTGGATGTCTTTGGCAGCGTTTCCCGAGATGGGACCTTGAAAGCCACGATGGCCAACGACAATGCAAAATATGTGGCTAGCGGTGAGAACGTCTATATGGTGGGCGCAATCACAGCTCTTGATCGAGGACGTGGTACCGCGTCCATTGGTAGAGCCGTGGTCGACTACACTCAGTTGCTCAGCAGAATGGCGTTCGCCTCCCCTCAAATTGGGGATGTAGTCGAGGTAGTCGGTACCCAGCCGGCGGCGCGCCAGATGATTCTAGCTTCTCGCATCACTCACATTCAGAAAGCCGGGCCGAAAGCGGTTGGCGTCAGTGCGGGAGGTCAAGCGCTCGGAGTTAGTGCCGGTGGTCAGGCTCTTGGTGTGAGCGCCGGTGGTCAAGCACTCGGTGTCAGCGCCGGTGGTCAGGCTCTTGGTGTGAGCGCCGGCGGCCAGGCTCTCGGTGTCAGCGCCGGTGGCCAAGCGCTCGGCGTGAGCGC
>Ga0163163_10005495_pt1 | contig 10968 bp, 8 predicted proteins | sample S65metaG_FD_119766 | JGI IMG/M metagenome (GOLD analysis project Ga0163163, IMG submission 119766) | Switchgrass rhizosphere microbial communities from Kellogg Biological Station, Michigan, USA - S6-5 metaG | ecosystem: Host-associated > Plants > Roots > Rhizosphere > Soil | place: USA: Michigan... | reverse complement strand
GTGAACGAAGCAAATTCGTCACGCGAAAGGAATTCGCAACCATGACCACTCCCATGCTCCGCTCAAGCAGGTTCGTTTTGGTCGTGAGTATGATCGTCTCACTGTTTGTGGTTCAGACGCCGATGTTCGCGGCCCAGGAACCCTCTTCGGCGCCGGCGAACCAGCAGGCCTCACAAGCGCCGGCAGACAATTCGGCCGCGCAGAACTCACAGCCTGAAGCTTCGAAGCCTGAGAGCTCTGACACTTTGCCGGATACGCCTCAGCCGGCACAGTCACAAAGCAGTTCACGCGCTTCGGGATCCCAGGACCAGCAGTCCACGCAAGCACCCGCGGGTGCAGCGGCTGCGAAAGCTCCACGCGTCCAAGGGGCGCCCGCTTCTGAACCTGTGGGAGCGGCCATCGCGCCGGCGAAGCAATCTCAACGACGCTCGTTGTGGATCAAAGTCGGTCTTGTAGCCGGAGCAGGGATCGCTCTTGGCACCGCGCTGGCATTGTCGAAGGGCAGTCCTTCTCGTCCACCGGGAGCCCAGGCGGCTAGCACGCATCCATGACGACGCAAGCGGCGGCAATCACTGAACTTCGCCCGAGAGATGCGCGTCCCATTCCGACGCGACCATTCATCATCACGTTTTCTGGCATCGATGGCGCTGGAAAAACCACGCAGATCGATTTGCTCCGCACCCATCTCTCCGCGCAAGGGTATCGGGTCGGCCTCTTCACCTTCTGGGATCATGTTGCGGTGTTGCCGAATTTTCGCGCGGGGGTGGGTACCGCCTCCGCACGACGAGTCCCTGTCTCGGGGCTTTCGCCTCTAGTCGCTAAAAACAACAAGCATGTCCGCAGCTGGTATCTAAGTCTCGCACGAAGCCATTTGTATGCGCTTGATGTGGCCCGGCTCAGACGCCTCTTCGCCACATTACCGAAACAAGAGTATGACTTCGTGATTTTTGATCGATACGTTTATGATCAGCTCGCGAACATCTCCTCGGCGCGCTGGATTTCTCGTGCTTACATCCGCGCGCTCTTATATTTCACGCCGCGTCCCGACCTTTCGTTCATTCTGGACGCCTCTCCGAGCGAGGCATTCGCTAGGAAGCCCGAATACCCATTGGACTTCATGTACAGGTATCGCCGTACATTTCTTGCTTTGCAAGAATTTATTCCTTCTCTGACGATCGTTGCACCGGCTACGGTTGATTCTGTATCAACTCGCGTACTTAGTTGCTTACAAAATGCCTACTGTATGATCCCTAATACATCTTCCTCGGAATTAGCTGACCTTCCCTGAGGCACTTATCTTTCAATCTGTACTTACACTGCCTGCAATACAACACAGACAACTATGCCGATTTCAAATCCATCCAAGGCTTTGAGATTGGGGACCTTGCCTCGTATGGGATCAAAGAATTTTGCTGCTAGTCTAGCTCTCGTCATTCCAACCTTGAATGAAGCCGATAACATCGGAAGCCTTCTCGATGCAATTCAGCACGCTTTGCAAAGCACTGACATCCGCTACACCATCATTGTCGTCGACGACAGCAGCACCGACGGAACGCCGCATGTGGTTCGAAAACACATGCAGCGGGATGATCGGATTCAGCTGCTGGAACGTTCTGGAAAGAACGGGCTGGCGGGGGCAATCCTTCATGGTTGGGCACACAGCGACGCAGATCTGCTTGGTGTGATGGATGCTGACCTTCAGCATCCTCCTGCGCTGCTCCCTGAACTGCTGCTGGCCCTTCAGGCTGGTGCTGATATTGCCATAGGCAGCCGCTATGCGAGAAGGAATGGTGTCCAAGGTTGGAATCCCGTGCGGGCAGCCATTTCGCGCGTCAGCACCCTCGCCACTCGTCCTTTGCTCAGCAAGAAGCTCCATGTCACGGATCCGATGTCGGGTTTCTTCATCGTGCGGCGTTCCTGCATCGATGGCATCGAGTTTCAAACACAGGGTTTCAAGTTGCTGCTCGAAGTTTTAGTGCGCGGCCAGATCCGCGCGGTGCATGAGGTCCCATATCAGTTCGGCCTCCGCCAGGCGGGAAAGAGCAAAGCATCAGCAGCGGTTGCTTTCCATTATCTTTCCCTGCTGGGAAGACTTTCGCGTGAGGTGGTCCTCAGGCCCAGCTCTCAATGAGAATTCTCCTGGTCACCGCATTTCCGCCCAGCAGAAAAGCTCTGGCTGAGTACGGATTTCACTTGGCTGACGAACTGCGGAAGGCTCCGGGAATTGAACTCACGATCCTTGGAGACTTTCTTTCCGAGCCGCAGAGTGAACTGCCGGAGTTCACTGTGGCGCGGTGCTGGGGTTTTGATCGCACGGACAACATTGCAAATATCTGGAGAATGATTCGGCGCCACCCAGCCGATATCGTCTGGTTCAATCTGGGTTTTGCCAGCTTCGGTGCCAGTCCCGTTCCCGCGATGCTGAGTCTTGCGACTCCCGCGGCCACGAGGCTTTGCGGTGTTTACACACATATCACCTTGCACCAGCTTTTTGAAACAGTGGATCTCGCGCACGCGGGTGTCACACGTCCTCGCATGTACAAGGCTGATGGCTGGCTCGCTACCCACTTGCTGTTAGGCGCCAATTCCCTGTCAGTGCTGCTTCCGGCGTATCGCCGCCTCCTGCGCGACCGCTACAAGCGGGGCCACGTTAGTGCGCGCTCACACGGAATTTTCGCCGGACGGCCCGATCCTCCCGACTTCAGCAAGCGTGGGAACCCAAAGCATCGAATTCTGGCATTCGGAAAATGGGGCACATACAAACGCCTTGAGCTACTGCTGGAGGCATTTGCCCAGATCGCGGATCACGTGCCGGACGCCGAGCTCGTAGTCGGTGGTGGAGATCACCCAAAAACCCCGGGGTACATAGCAGAGACCGCCGCGCGTGTAGCCAACGATCGAGTCCGATTTTTGGGCTATGTAGCTGAGGAAGAAATTGCTGATCTCTTTCAGAGCGCTAGCCTGGCAGTTATGCCTTATACGTCTTCGGCGGGCTCGAGTGGGGTCGCACATCTCGCCGCGCAATATGGCGTACCGATCGTAGCGTCGGATATTCCTGATTTCCGTGAACTGGCCGAGCACGAACTCATGGCAATCGACTTTTTTGCCAGTGGGAACGCTACGGACCTGGCCGGGCGTCTGCTGGAATTGATTAACTCGCCGGAACGGTTGCAGGCCATGGCGAACCGGAACTTCGCGTCAGCGCTGCAAATGACAATGCCCGAAGTAGTGCGCTCGTACGTGCGGTCGTTCGAGCGCAACCGGCGGCTGAGGGTGCTGCAAGGCTTTTCGAAGCTGCGACAATCCCCCGCCTGGTTCCCGGGACGCGAGTCAGTCGCTGCATCTTGTTCCGCACAAGTCCAAGCCTGGGATGCGATCCGAATGGAAACACCAACCCCGCCCCAGCAGTTTTGATCCCCATCACGATTCGAAGGCTCGACCGCAAAAGCGAATGCCGGACATCTTTATGGAATGTCCGACATTTTTGTTGATGTTACCTGTTCAGGGAAGATGGTCCAGGTAGCAAGCTCCACCCGTGTTCTGTGCGGGAGGAACGGGGGGAGTCGTCCACGGCGGATTGGAGAAGTCGAAGAACTCTGTCATATCGATCTGCTTATCATCCCGCGCAGTCAGCGCCGATAACCCAAATCTCTTCTCGATGAGCTTGAGAATCGCCGTGTAGTCCGCACCGTTGTGCGATACATAATTTTTCTTAGCAAATGGAGAAACCACGAGCAGCGGAACACGGAAACCGGTGAACGTGAAATCACAGTTCGGACCGGAGCCCTGTGTGCAGACGTCCCCCGGCTGTAAGTCATTGGGTTTGATACCGTCCGGATTCACCGTAGCTATCGGCGCAACGTGATCGTAAAAGCCTCCAGCTTCATCGTAAGTGAGAATGAAAACAGAGTCTTTCCACGACGGCCCATTCATCAGCGCGTTGATCAGAGAAGACGCCCATTGCGCACCGGCCTGGATGCTGCAGCACGGCGGATTGGTGTCGAAGTCCGAAGGATGTTCGTCAAGACCGACATTAGATGGTGTTTCGATGAACGCAACTTGCGGGAGCGCCCCAGTTTGAGCGTCAGTGATGAATTGGGTATCCGGAACAATATTTTGCGGAAATTGCGACAGGATAGTCGCACCGTAGGCGAACAACCGGACGTAACTTAACCCTATCAGGCAAGTTGGCGTCGCGCAGCCGGAAGCATCGGGATGGATGTAGATCTTCCAGCTGACCCCGGCCTGCTGCAGACTCTGGAAGATCGGCGGAGCTGAGATCGTTTCGTTGTCGCCCAGCGGATAAACCCGTCCCTGAGACGTCGCCCCCAACAGATACATGTGGTTGGCGGGACTGCGGGTGTTGACGGGAGCAAACCAGGCGTCGGAGGTGCCGAAGTTTGACGCCATGAAATAGTAATAGTTCAGGTCGGAGCCATCGTAATACCCCATGGCGCGAGCACCTGCGACATCGGTCAGTGGCGGTTGCGAATTTCGCGCATCATGAGCAGCGGAGAAGACGAACCCATCCAGCTTCGGTGTGTCGGAGGTTGGGTCGAAGTAATTGAAGCTGATGTGTCCTTCATTCCAGGAGGGGCTAGGGTTTTCCGAGCACTCGGAGAGCAAGTGAAACGAAGTGACGGGTTGACTGTTTTGCGTGAACTTGCAGTCGTTTCCAGGAAACGGAAAAGCGGGATCGCAGCCCATATTAGTGGGCGCCGCTCCGGAGGGAGAGGAAGTCGGGAACTGCGGAAGGCCATCAAACGGCTGATCTGGATAGCCGAAATCCTTCCAGTACTGGCGCATTGCGCCGAAATAATGATCCGTCGAGCGGTTTTCCTGCACGAGGAAGACGATGTGATTCAGCGAGGTTTCGAGAGAGCCGCTACCTCCTCCACTGGAACCGCCGCCCGTGGATGGCTCATTTCGTATGCCTTGGCAGCCACTCAGGGCCCAAAGGGAAAGTGTCAGTAAGATAACGCCCATCATGCGCAGGCTTGTGGTGGGGCTCATGCAACATCCTCCATGACTCGGACAACGGTGTTCGGCCTACTTGAGATCTTCAGCGCCGCTCATTTTTGCGGATCGTCAATCGGTTTTCCATCAGGCTGTGGGGGGGCAGCTTGGTTGGGAGATGAATTGTCAGGAGCGGCATCCGGCAATCGAGGCGGCGGAAGTTGGGGATTCTTCACTCCGATCGGCGCCGCAGGCGCTGATGTATCCGTATCCGCGGATCCACGTGTTTTCAATCCGATCGGTTTTTGCGCGCGTCGCTTGGCGTTTTGCATTCCGCGTAAGACGGAAGTCACATCCGCTTGATTGTCCTGAGCGAGCGCGTCCAGTTTGCGTCCTTCGACATCCATTCGAGTGGAATAGGTAACTCGCCCATTCGAATCGAGGCCGTTTCGCGCCGACTGGTAGTACATCTCTGCGCTCTCGCGATCCCCGCTCACTTCGGAGATATAACCTATGTTGTTCAGCGTGAATGCGTTTTGCGGATCGAGTTTATACGCCTGCAGAAAGAATCCGCGCGCCGTGTCGGGATGGTTATCGTTCAAGGCCACGACGCCACGCAGGTTAAGCCGAGCGACTTCAGCCTGGCGATCCTCGCCATTGGCGATAATCTCGCTTACCTCGCGCGCATTCTGAGCGGCGACTTCACTGATTGGCTTACCACGCCACTTTTCGCGCGGAGTCACAACGACAATGCGGGCCGAGTGCAGGCTTGCGGCGGCGGAGTAGTAGCGCTGTGCCGACTCAAGATCACCTTCCGACTCGGAAATGAATCCCAGATTATTCAGCACGAATGGATCATTGCGATGCTGAGGAAGGGCAGCTTTTAGCAACGCACGCGCTTCGAACAAGCGCCCTTTTTCCAGGATCGCAATCGCTTGCTCGTTCACTTTGTTCGCTTGGAGGTCGGAGTCGTGAACGAGGTTGTAAGCCTCCGTTATTGGTTGTCCTTTCAAACCTGGACGGCTAGCTTCGTCGATCACCGCCTCGGTTTGACTCTTTGCGGCCAGCGCATAGAAACGCAGGGCGCGATTCACGTCTCCGTCCAACTCGGAGACATAGCCGAGATTGTTCAGGGTGAAAGGATCGTGCGGATCGAGAAGGTAGGCTTTGTAAAAGAATTCTTTCGCCTTCTTTTCATTACCCTTTTTCAGCTGGCGGACGCCCTCCCGATTAAGATTCTGAACTGGAGTGGTTAAAGTCCGTTTCGTAAGAGGCACACGCAAATCGTCTGCGTATACGACTCCCACGAGACACCCAAGCAGGAGAATGTTCGCAGCGAGTTTTCGCGAACTCGACCATGCGATGATTTGGATACAGGAAGGCACTGAACCTCCGACCGCCTTAAGATGCACGTGAGAGGTTCAGGTGTTGGCCTACAGTGATTCCTGCATAAGATCGGACCAACTGAGCTTATAGGGCTTTTCATCTAACTCAACCATGCTGATCGTGTGCGCAAGCCTAGTCTTAAGCGGAGCCCTGCAAACGATGAATCCTCCGCAAAAAGGGAATCCGCAAGTCGATGCAGCGCCTTCGGCGCAGGTTGAAAGGCCGAAGGGTGATTTCGATTTACCCCCAATTCCCTCTGGTAAGGTCAGCGTGGTAGGCGGAGCCGTACAGCGTGTGGATTCTGTTCATGATGTGCTCGTGATCCGCGTATTTGGCGGACATGAGATGAGGGTATCTTTCGATAGTCGAACGACGGTCGTACAAGATGACCGGCCGGTGCGGGTGAGCACCCTGCGGCCCGGCACTGCAGTTTCTATCGACACCGTCGCCAATGGCACGACTCTGTTCGCGAAGACCATTCGCGTGAACAACGCAACGACTGGACTGGAAGTGAGAGGGCAAATCGCGTCCTTTGATGCTGGTCGCAACGTAGCCACTGTGCGAGACGATTTTTCATCCTCCACGATGAAGATCACGCTCTCTCCACGAACCACCATCAAGAGCATGGATGGAACAAGCGCCACGCTACGCGAAGGAGAACTGGTTCACATCACGCTTTCCACGACGGGAAAGCGGGACCTGATGGCACAGAGCATCGAGATCCTTGCCGAGCCCGGGCGCAGTTACACATTCAATGGAGTGCTCACCGCGGTCGATCTGCGCTCGCGTACTGCCTCCATCTCGAGCCCGGGGGACGCCGGCGGTACATACGAGGTTGCCCTGGATCGGCTGGATCGTGACTCGGCACGAAATTTGCGGGAAGGTGACGCAGTGCGTGTCGATGCCCAGTTTGACGGGAAACGTTACAATGCCCGATCCGTCGAGATCCTCTCCAACACCAAGTAGCTGCGGGCGGGTGATCAACCTGCTTCAATTTCCGCTTCTATCTTGGGGCTGGTCTGCATTGCGCGCATGGCGCGCAACACCGCATCGTCCCCATCCGCGAACACGTTTCGAATCAGATTCCACGCATAGTGAGTAAGGCTTACAAGATCGGTCTGGTACCAGCAACAACGCCGCATATTGGGAGAGAAGCCGCAGTAGTAGCGGAAGCGCTCGTGTACTGATTCCGGATGGAGGAGCATCGCTGCGGTCACGCGATGGTTCCCTTCGATGATGGTCATAGCGCTGAAATCGTCCTGGCCGATGAGCAGAACAGAATTGGGGACTAGACCCTCCCGCAGATCGGCTTTCACGGATCGGAGTTTCTCAAGAAATTTGTCGGGCCGCGACGAAGACTCAATTTCGAGGCGAACGCGGCCGATCGTATCGAGGAGATAGAAGCTCTCGTGCGCGAAGCGGCGCCAGTGATTTCGAGGGAACACACGCAGCCGGGGCAAATCCTCGGCACGCAATTCCACCTCCCACCATTCGGTATTCTTGGGTAGTTCGCGCCACAGCTTGCCTCGGCGCCGAAACAGCAGGGCGCGCCGCATCTCAGCCTCTCGGGGATCGTCGGAAACCGGCATATTTACCAACTCCCGGAATTCCTCACGATATGGATCAAATTCCCGATGGTAGAACTCGCCTTTCAGAAACTCAGCGATGACTTCTTCCTCTTGCACTCTGCGCAGGCGATAGATGGTCCGGAATTGCCGAAGGTCGTCGGGTTCCGATTGGGCTTTCTTCCATAGTGGCGCCGAGACCGCCAACAGCAAGGCTCCCATGAGCACGAACTGGACGAGGATCACCTGAAATAGCGAGTGATGAAATGCGACGATCCCGGCAGCGAGCAGGCCGCTGGCTGCAAGCTGTAGCCAACTGGCATGGCCGATGCGACGCGACATCTCGTAAGTCATGAGAACAACTGCCACGGAATAAACGGCGGTCATCCCGGCATATAGCGTCAGCAACGAAGAAAATGAGGATTGCAACGGCAACAGGAAGTGCTTACCTAAAACGAGCGTCCAGAGCGCAGAAGGAGCTGCCCACACCAGGAAGACAAATACCGAGGTGACCGAAACGACGAGCAGCAACCCGGTCCGGAGCGCGAACTGTCCGGTTCGTTCGTGAGAGCTGCTTGCAGAAACCGGGAACATGCTGCTCACCACTGACCACGAGAGCATGTACACAACCCGGCCGACCAAGGCGACGCCGGCATAAATTCCGGCCAAGTTCGGCTCGAAGTAATGCTTCACCAGCAAGATATCGAGGTTGCTGATGATCACTTGACCGATAAAAAACGCGCCAAGTTGCATTCCGTCGCCAAATGAAGCGACGCTTCCCCTAGTCGAACGAACTCGATAGGAAGAATCCGGAATCGCGGCCAGATAGGCGACTAAAATCGATAGTGCGACCGCGACGATAACGCCACTCACTCCCAAGCCATAGAAAACCAGTGCAACAGCAACACCGAACTTGATAACCGCCTCAATGATGACGTTGGCGGCAAGCTGGCGAAATTCATAACAACCTTGCATGCGCCCGCGCCGCACACCGAGCGGGACGTAGATGGCGGCGGCAATAGCGAGCAGCAAAATGTCGCGTCGTTGAGGAAGATTCAAGTAGTGCGTAACGAAGTCGCTGCGCACGGCCAGCACTACACCGATGGCCGCGCCTACCTGCCAGGCGCGGCGCAGCAACCTGCGATAGACAATGACTTTTGTTGATACGTCGGCTGCACGAGCTACGTACTTCGAACACACCAACTGGAAGGAGAGGGTCACCGCGGAGGTGAGCATCAGCAGCGTATAGATGGCGGTAGCATGACCGAATGAGGCAGTTCCCAGCAGTCGGGCGAGCACGATGTTGTAGAGCAGATTGGTTCCGGCAACCACACCGGTGCTCGAGAGCAAGATCACGCTGCCCTGCAGCACGCGGGAGCGGATTACTCCATCGTGACCGGATACTTGCGGTGCAATCGCTTCTGGCAAAGACGTGAGCTGATCTTGCGGCATCGATTATTCGCTATGCATGGCGGCTTTCAGAACATTGCGTGCCGTCGCGCCAATCAAATCCGGCTTCCTGCCCTTGCAGTGTCGCCGAGACGAGACGCTCCCGCCATCGGGTAAATTTTGAATGCTGGGGCTAAAACAATGTAAAGCGGACCACTGGGACGACGGCGGTATGACTGTGGCCAGGGAAATCGTAGAAAGTCTGTTGTTCCAGCCCGAAAGAGAATCGCATTGGGTAGGACACGGAGGCGCTTTCCGAGCCGTCATTTCGCTGAAAGCGACGCTCACGAACATACGAAACCACGAACCCGCTCGTGACATTGTCATAGGAGTGAAAACTACGTCCGGAGGACCAGGAACCGGTAGCGTTTAAAGACCAATGCTTAGTGAGGGTTGCATCGAGAGCAAAACCTGGGGTCAAGCTTTGTGCGATGGCGAATTGGTTACCTTCCACGCGCCAGGAGCGCTGGAAGTTGGCGACCGCGGACGCTGTCACGCGCGAGCCGAACCTGCGCTCCAGGCCGGCATATGTGATCGTTGTGTAGTACTCGTGCACCGAGGGACCAAAAAGCAGGTCACGCGCAAAATATCCAGTGAGTAGCGTAGTTTTGGCCCATGGCCGGCCAACGCGGAAATCGATGGCTCCGGAGAAATCGCGCGAATGAAGATCTTGTTCGGTAAAAGGGCCGGACTCGCGGATCAAATTCCCTGAAAAAGACAACCAGTTCGCAATGGAATTGCTGGAAAGGTATACGAATTGCCGAAACAGATTTTGATTCATCGGAACGGGCGCAAGCGTATCGCGGCGAATCGTGTATTGGAGGCCGGGCATGATGCTGAGGCGAACGTTTCCAAAACGGACGACGGGATTGATGGATCCGTTGAATATCGTGTCAAAGGTGTTTCGCTTCTGGATGAGCAATTCGCTCGGAAACGAGAACGTGCCGCGCGCGTTCCTCTCGCCGACGAAGCCGCTGATAGTGGGAAACGACCCGGGAGAGAATGTGAATCGCGAATCCGCGTAGGTTTCAATGGAATGCCGCGGAGTGGGAAGAAGGTCGCCGCCGTTTTGGAAGCCGCGAAGCCGGGCATCCATCTGATAGATGTTTTCGTCCTCAAACAGCGGAAGGACGTGAAAATCGGAGCTCATCCCGATACGTTCGACGATCTGCCTTCCTTCACCCTCTGCGAGAGCCATTTCCGCGTTGCGGGTGACTGGATCTTCGGGGTCGAGAACGTTGGCGCGAGCGAAATCGGAAAGGGCTTGCCGGTTGTCGCCGCGCTGCCAATTCAGGTTGCCGGACGCGACCAAATAATCGTAATTATTGCGGGCTTCCTCGGTCGAACTCACGCTGGCCAACTGAACTTCCGCACTGCGGGTGTCGCCCATTGCCATCGCGGAGTTTGCCATGCCCACGGCAACATCCACTTCGTCGGCGCCGGCGGCTTGCGCGCGGCCGTAGAAGCGCTGCGCCACTGCGTACTCGTGAATCGACATAAGGATGGCGGCCGCATTCAAATAATCTTCGGCGCTAACCGAGTTCGAGCCTCCGACCTGTGCTTCAGCGAATCCCAGAGCGACCTGCTGTTGTGCGTCTTTTGGTTTTCCTTG
>Ga0163163_10005493_pt1 | contig 10970 bp, 14 predicted proteins | sample S65metaG_FD_119766 | JGI IMG/M metagenome (GOLD analysis project Ga0163163, IMG submission 119766) | Switchgrass rhizosphere microbial communities from Kellogg Biological Station, Michigan, USA - S6-5 metaG | ecosystem: Host-associated > Plants > Roots > Rhizosphere > Soil | place: USA... | reverse complement strand
TGGTGGGTGGCTACATCGTCGACAGTTTTTCGTGGCGCTGGGTGTTTTTCATCAACATCCCGCTGGGCATCGTCACGTTCGTGCTGGCCAGTCTGGGCGTTGAGGAAAGCGAAGAAAAAAGCACGCGGCGCATCGACTGGGGCGGCGCGATTTTGGCGATGGTAGCCCTGGCCGGCATCATCTACGGCCTGATCGAAGGGCCGGCCCACCACTGGAGCGGCCTGAGCCTGGTGGCGCTGTTCGGCGGCCTGGCGCTGCTGGTCGTCTTCCTGATTTTCGAGGCCCATAAACGCGATCCGATGCTGCCGCTGACCCTGTTCAAATCGCGCGGCTTCACCGGCGCCAACATCACCACCTTCGCCCTGTACGGCGCGCTGGCCGGCTTCTTCTTCGCCTTGGCGATTTATTTGCAGACCAAGATCGGCTACTCGGCGCTGCAAGCCGGCATGGCGACGTTGCCGGTGACGGTCTTCCTCATCGGGCTGTCGGGCCGCTTCGGCGGCTGGGCGGCCAGAATCGGGCCGCGCGTCTTCATGACCGTCGGACCCATCGTGTCGGGTCTGGGCATCGCCAGCCTCATCCGCTTGCAACCGGGCGCCAGCTACGTCACCGACATCCTGCCCGGCATCATCCTGTTCGGCCTGGGCCTCAGCTGCACCGTCGCACCCCTCACCATTACCGTCATGGGCTCGGTGACGGAGACCGAATCGGGTATCGCATCAGGGGTCAACAACATGGTGTCGCGCGTGGCTGGCCTGATCGTCATCGCCCTGCTGGGCCTGTTCGGCGCCACCCACGCCTACCATTTCACGACCATCCTGTGCGCCGCTTTGGCCATCATCGCCGGGGTCTGCTCGTGGTTCCTGATCCCCAAAAAACTCAAAGCCGCAAAAACCCGCCCCTGACGCGTTGACGCCCAACAGAGAAGACTTTATAATCCACATCTGTACTGCAATTCGCCTTGAGGCCGTCGCGGTCGCACTTTACAGATACGTTCCGGCCTTTCGTTCTGCGGAAGGCGGAATATATTCCGGGGTAGCTCAGCGGTAGAGCGGGTGGCTGTAGTCACTTCGAGTTACTCGATACAAATGCAGCCTGTCACGGGTAACCGGGCAGGAAAAACAGGGTGAATTGCGGGGAGCCTTCGTCGAAAGACATGGTAATCCGCAGCCAAGCCAAAGTTAGGTTAAGAGACTTTGGAAGGTTCAGAGACTAGAAGGTGAGCCGAACAATAATCCTTCACAAGCGCCCTGCCCCTCTTGGTTTTTGCCAACAGGGTGATGAGATAGTCCACGCCCAGCATGAAAATGCGGGATAAGTGTAACCACTAGGTCGCTGGTTCGAATCCAGTCCCCGGAGCCAAGCATAAGCACTTTAAATCTATGGATTTAAATCAGCGTGCAAGTTTTTGCCGGCTAAAAGAGTTTGTAAGTCTATTCGCTTACTCTCTGCACCAGTGAAATTATTTACTCCTAACATGCCCGCGTAACTCGTAACGACTTGCGCGAGAGCCCAAAAGCCTATCAGCTCGTGCGACAGCTTTCGTCTAGCAATAGTTTCATAGGTATCAATTCCCGCCTCAAGCGCGTCAGGTAACGGTGCCAAGGCGCGGAGCTCCCGCTCCGGGCTACTTGGTTTTGTCAGCCCAAAGTCGAATATGCCGTCCAGCCTGCGGGACACGCCATTACCCGAAAACGCCACGTTACCTACCCGCAAATCGTCATGCCCTACCAGGTTGGGCTTTAAGTCACCATCTTTCTCACGCTCGACAAACTCATCGCGGACATCGAATAGCAGTTTCCTGAGATCCGGCGGTAGAGACTGGTTAGCGAAGTGCTCAGGAGAGATACGAATAAAATCAGCCCGGTCGAATATCTGGGGACGACCTGAGGCATCATATAGCCCCTTGTACGAATCGATTGACAAAGACACCTCCATCCACGCTACAAAGCTACCGATACGAGTTCCGTAATCGCGCAGTTGAGTCGGATCAAAGTGCCGCAGTGCACTTTGATCTAGTACATCCTCACCGACTCGAGTGATGGCCATGTAGTAGGGAGGGCTCGACACCTGGGCCTCTATCACGCTCGGTATCGAGACAGGCGGCGGTAAAGCAGCTCGATCAAGCTCGGCGATAATTGCCGATTCAAATAACACAGATCGCATCGACTCCGCTTGCGCCCCATCACCAGGCATTTTGATGACTTTCGTGCGTCCAAGAAGTACATGGCCAAACTCACCGGCAGCCTCGGAATAAGCTTGCTCGGGTGCGTCCGCCTGATTAGCCAAAATACTATCGAGCAACTCTTTCGGAGCAGTCGCTCCATCTTCAAGTCTTGACATGAGGATAATTATACTTTGTCGTATTGAATTTAAAAACTTCTTAAACGGTCGTCCTTAGCGAAGATTAGCTGACACAACCACATGGACTGAGTTTTACTATCCGCCACATCTCAATCAATTCAGATTTTACTTGGTTCCAATTCGTCAAAGTCAAGTGAGCCAAGCATAAGCACTTTGTAAGAAGTGCGTATTTGTTACCATGGAACTATGCGAGTTGCAATAACCGGAGCCGATGGTAAAGTCGCTCAAGCGCTTATCGGCCAGCTTGACCCTGTCGAGTTCCACATCACCGCGCTGGACTTACCGGGCCATGATGCCAGTGATTTCGACGACCTCAGGGAAGCGACCAAAGGTCATGACGCCCTTATTCATTTAGCCTGGAAAAATCTAGGCGTAGATTCCGTTGATCCGCTCAACGGTGTCATGTACGAGAACGCTTATCGGGCCGCCATTGCCAATAACATAGGGCTGGTGATTATGGGCAGTTCCAATCATGCACGCGATCATAAACAGCGGGGGCCGGACGGCAAGATCAGATACACCGGCCGGGCTGAGGTCGCCAATAATATTTACGGCGTTGAGAAGCAAAAAATGGAAGCGATGGGCCGGTTTTTCGCGGCAAGAGACGGGCTCAAAGTAATCTGCGTGCGAATTGGCAACATCAACCCGGAGGATACGCCAAGACCAGACACGCCGACTCGCTGGATGAGCCACCGGGACTGGGGGCGAATGGTTACGCTCGCGTTGACCCACGACTTTGATGCCGGACATTTTGAAGTAGTGTACGGAGTCAGTGATCAACCGGTTTTTGATTGGGTCAACTCATTCGGCTACGAACCACAGGACTCCGTAGTTTAGTCCGAACGTCGTCCACCACGGAGAGCTACGAGAGTCATGCATAACGGCCTCCTCGGAAATCTTTTTGCTATACTGCGCTTATGGCCAGACCCAACAGACACCGGCGATTCAGCGACTGGATCACCAAACATAACATCCATATCTTCGACAGAAACCTCGGTGTTATCAGTATGGCACTGAGCCTGCCGTTGATATATCTGATTTACCGGCTGACGAGGGACCGGTTCAGCTACGATGGGGAGTTCGCCCTGCTTTTTATCACGATGCTGCTGATGACAGCGGCGCTGTCGCAATTGATCGGTGTATGGATCAGCAAGAAGCCGCCCGGCTCGAACTGGCGTAATTACTGAATCGCCGGCACATCATAAAGACCACCCCAAGCCACTGAGTGCTATACTTACCAATTAGAACTATATAGGAGGGACGCCATATGGACTCGGACAGCTCGAACGACGGCAGCAAGTCGCATAAGTTACTGTGGATCATCGGGGGCGTCGTCATCCTGTTGCTCATCGGTGGCGTGATCGCGTATTTCATCAACAAGCATAACGAGCCGGAGCCCAAACCAGCGGCCAGCACCTCTACACAGTCCACGACGACGCCGACGTTCGCGCCGGCGACAAACTCCAACCAGCCGTATTCGGCGACGATTACCTCGACGCTGAGCGGCGCGCCCAAATCGGCCACGCTGATTTCCGACGGCCAGGGCAACTACAGCTACACCTACCAGGCCAACGGCCAGACAGTCACCACCGTGTACACCGCCGACGCCTACTACATCTGCAACGGCTCGGCCACGTGCATCAAGTACCCGGCCACCAACACCACCGCATCCACCTTCGACCCGACCGCCTATCAGTACGACACGACCAAGCTCGAAAGCCTCAAGAGCACGGCGGCCTACAAGGGTCAGGTAACCTGCCCGGGCGGCACCGGCACCTGTGACAAGTGGTCCATAACCAGCACCAGCGGCAAGACGACCACCACGCTGTACATCGATTCGACCTCCAAGCGCATCCTCAAAGCCACCACCTCGAACGGCACCACTGAAAGCGGCGTTATCTACGAATACAAGGACGTCCATATCGCCGTGCCGACCAGCTCCACGACGGCGCCGTAGCAGCCCGCCACCTCTGTAAACAACCGTTTGTGAACCTGTTTGCTATACTTAAATCATGCAAAAAATAGCCACCCGCGTGTTCATCTACGCTTCTATCACCTTCGGTATCATAGGCATATTGCTGGTGCTGACGGCCTCGGGCCCGGACAAACCGGACTCCAATCTCAGCCAGATACTCATAAGACTTCTTGGTATAAACGTGTTTATTATCCTCTCTTCTTTTGCATTGAGCGTGGCCGACAAGTATTTGAACGGCAAGTCGTAGTTCCGGCAGGCGCACGCCGACCAGCTTGACAAGCCGCCCATAAAGACTATGTTATAAGCAACATGGCAGCTGCAGCAGTATGACGAAACGCAAAGCGGGGTTCGGTGCCGGCGCTATTATTTTGGTGGTCGCCATTCTCATTGGCATCAACGTTATCAGCCGGAATAAGCAGGAAACGGCCGCCACTGCGCAACCCCCGACTAATGCGCAACAATACGCCCTGGCCAACGACGAAACGACCCAGAGGGACCAGCTGACCGCCGACAAAGTGAACCTGGTACGGCTGCGCGCCCGCATCTCAGCCAGGCACGACCAGCCGGTCGACACCACGCAGCTGGACAGCCAGATCAACGCTATCATCAGCCAGAATCCGGATATCACCTTCGGCGTCTCCATCACCGACGTCAACAGCGGCGCCACCTATCATTACGGCAATAGCGCGCCGATGACGGCCGCCAGCGTCACCAAGGTCTTAACGGCTACCGATTATCTGAAAGAGGTCGACCTGGGGCACAAAAGCCTCGACACCATCATGGTCGACGGCCACACTGCGCAGTACGACATGGAGCAGATGATCGTCGTCAGCGACAACGACGCCTGGCACGTCCTCAACGACGCCCTCGGCTATCCGCAGATGCAGTCGTATGCGCACAGCATCGGCCTGAGCAGTTACGCCTATAGTAACAACGTGATCTCGGCCAAAGACACCGCGCTGCTGTTGCACGACCTGTACACGCGGAAACTGATCACCGAAGACCACACGCAGCTGCTGCTGTCCTACATGGCACGGGCCAACTACCGCGACCTCATCATCCCGGCGGTGCCGGAAACCGACACCGTCTACCACAAAGCCGGCGAATATGCGGGCAGCCTGAACGACGCCGCCATCATCACCAACGATAGTCGCGCCATCGTCATCTCGATCTTTACCAAAAGCAATAAATCCTACAGCAAGTCACGCGTCGCGTCGTTGATGCAGGACATTACCACGCCTGCGCTGGTGACATTCCAGCTGAATTAACCTGTTTGCTATACTTACTATCACGCAAAAAAGCTACTGTGCGACTACCACCAACGCTGATCGTACGGGATGTTATAGTATTGCGAACTGAGAATGTTCTGGACATAGTCCAACTGATACTGCGAAGCGCCGATTTTTGATAACGCGTCGTACTGGGCCTGCAGGCAGGTAGCCTCGGCACTTTGGCCGGTCCAGACATCATCCGGTACCTCCTGCTTGGGATGGGATGCTAGATAGTCGTGGTACAGCTTTGAGTGACCGGCATCGTGCGCGATGGTGCCGGCGTACCACACCGTACCGGCGGTACGGGTCGCATCACCGACCACGTAGCGCGGCGGCACTTCGTAGGCATATATTCCGGAACCCTGCGTGACGCACTCGATAATGCCTATGTACTTCGTAACGGTAGCGTAGTGGGTCGGCGCACTGGTACTGAGCAGTTTGAGTGCCGCCAGGGTATCCGTTTGACAAGCGTCAGTACCCTTGATTTGGATAGGTGTGGTAAACACTGGTGCGGCTGCGGGTGCCGGGGCCGGGGTCGTCGACTTGGGCGGCGAAACCGTTTGAGGCGTCGTGGGCGCTGCCGGTGCATCGGGCGGCAAAGCCGGCGATTCTTTTGATTGCCCCGTGGTTTTGGCCTGTGTGGCGGTTGAGCTGGCTGCGGGTGCCGCGGTAGAATTGTCAGACTTGCGCGTCGTCGTATAAACACGGTAGCCCACCAGCATGACGACGGCGCATACGACCAATCCGACGATGACTAAAAGATGCCCGAAACCGTTTTGATCATATCTATCGTGTTTCATTTTTATTGGATGCTTATGCTTATGGAGTCATGGTAGCTTATGTCGGCAAAAAAAAGAAAACCTATCTCATGTTACATAGGCAAGAACATCCAGGGCCGGACTCCATAATTAGATTGAGTGACAGGATGTTTTATGCTATAGTATTTTTTTACTAAACTGCCGTAGCAGCAAGGTTTTCAATGAATAGTCTTCAGGGTTTGGAGCGCACCGCTACCACGCCTTTTCATATCACCGAAGGTGAGCCGCTGGCCGGTGGGGTTATTTCAAGTGTTACCGCCGGCGAGATGTGGCGCGACGGCGAAACCGAGCCCATCCCCGTCGTTATCAAGAGAACGCACAGCGATGTCGTCGGCGGCCCCCAGTTCAGCGACTCCGATAAGGAACTCCTGGAAAAAGCTCCGGCCACCCACGATCTGGACGCCGAGGTATTGTGGCGGCTCCAGGATGAAGCCCTCATCAGGGTACCGAAAGTCTTCGCTACGGATTCGGTCAAACACGAGACGATCATGCGCGATTTCCGGGCCGACGGCTTCCGGCTTATGCAGGATCAGCTGGTAGAGGGAAGCCTGCCGATGGCTACGGCCTGGAAAGTCGGGCATGCTTTGGCGTTCCTGCAGATACGGCTGGCGTCGCTCGAACTTGGCGGCCTCGAACCCGTTGAAGACAGCCGTGTACAGATGAAGGAGCGTTTGTGGGAAGCCAAGACCCTGCTGTATGACCAGCTCGCCACTTACGATCAGTTGGAGACGGACTTTCTTGACGGCGACGACCCCCAGCTGCTGTATACCGATGGTCACCCCAAGAATATGGCCATACATCCGGATGGCGAGGTCATGCTGTTCGATTTCGGTCGCATCATCCGCGGCAGCGGCCAATATCCGCCCGCCAACTTCACCGGACAGATCGGCCTGGCAACCATCGGTGGCGCACTGGCACCGGCAAACGGTATCGAGTACATTCGGCAAACCGTCCGGGCGTACGACCAGGTCATCCCGGTAGACCAGACACGATTCGTCAGGTTCTTCGCCGCCGAACTTATCCACCGCGGCCTGGCTATGCGCTGGATCGATAAGCGCGTTGCCCAACGTACCGGCCTCGACCGGACCAAACTTGCTGCATACGGCTTTTTCCTGAAGGTTTTCAACATTGAAAACCCGATCCAGACACTGGACGGAATGCTGGATACGCTCGGCGAAACAGCTGAGCAGGCACAGGCCGACGCGCTCGAAAACACGGGCCGGTAGCTCGTTTTTGCTGTTCTATCGGGCCCGGTGGTATATGCTTGCTAGTAGCGATGACCAACACCCTCAACGACCTCTCTGAGCTCTACGCCGACAACAAAGCCTGCGCCGCCCTCGTTAATCTGACCTACATCGAAGGCGACGACGTGCCCGGCATCACGCGCGCCAAAGCCGGCACCGGCTTCACCTACAAAACGGCGCACGGACACACCATAACCGATGAGAAATTGCGCGAGCGGATCGAAGGCCTGGCCATCCCGCCGGCCTGGGAAGACGTCTGGATCTGCCCCGCCGCCAGCGGCCACATTCAGGCCACCGGCATCGACGAGAAGGGCCGCAAACAGTACATCTACCACCCCAAATGGCGCACCATGCGCGACCTCATCAAGTTCTACCGCATGATCGTCTTCGCCGAGGCGCTGCCGATGATCCGCCAGGAAATCGACGCCAGCCTGCAACACCCGGAGCTGGACCGCGAGAAAATCATCGGCGCCATGCTGTGGCTGTTGGATAACACCTACATCCGCATCGGCAACGACGCCTATTTCGAAGAGAACGAGTCGGTCGGCCTGACCACGCTCAGCAGCACCAACGTCACCATCGAGGGCGACCTCATCACCCTGTCCTTCCGCGGCAAGTCGGGCAAGGACCAGATCAAGACCGCCCAGAATGCCGTCGTGGCCGAGATATTGACCAAGCTCAAGGCCCAGCACGGCGGCACGCGCCTGTTCCGCTACAAAGAAAACGACAACTACTTGAACATCGAGGCCGACGACATCAACGCCTACCTGCACATGCTGACCGGGCTGCAGGTGTCGGCCAAAGACTTCCGCACTTGGGGCGGCACGCTGATGGCCTTCAACCACTTCGTCGAGACCTCCAAACTGCCGGACGCCGACACGCCGGCCCCCGAGAAAGTCGCCATCGACGCCGTCGATGCCGCCGCCGACGCCCTGGGCAATACCCGCGCCGTGGCCCGCTCGTCCTACGTCCACCCCGACATCCTGCAGGCCTACAGCGACAAACATTTCGACCTGTACTACGACAAAGCCAAGAAAAAGCGCGCCACTGACGGCCTGGACAAGCGCGAGGTCGAAATGCTCAGTTTCCTGGAGCAACTCTTCGAGGTCGAGTTCGAGCTGTTACAGACCAAATAGATCGGTTAGATGTGGGTCGAACGGCGGCTGGTGGCAGCATTGAGGATAGCTACCAGGACGACGGCACCGATAAACGACCACATGATGCCGGACCAGGTAAGGCTCAGGTAGGAAGCACTGCCACCACCGAGTATGCTGGCCAGGAAGCTACCGATGAACGCGCCGACGATTCCGATGACGATGCTGCCCACCAGTCCTTCGTCACGGCCCATGACGACTGATGCCAGCCAGCCGACGATCGCGCCGATGATTAATACGAGGATGATACTCATGATATGTTCCTTGATTCCTTAATGGTGAGATAAGAACTTTGTTAATGGTTTCCGTGTCGCTGATGGGGCGATGGGGCGGTCACCGTCTCTCCCCGTGACCACCCCGGCTACGACCCCGTCCGCGAAAAAAGGGTAACTAGCGGCCCCGATGGCTGTTCTCACCGCCACGGCGCTTGGCGTCGGACGACTGGGCTTCGGCCCCCTTCTTGCCGGCCTTGCGGGCCAGTTCGGGGTCCTGGGCAAAGCCGCGGTTGCTGCTGCCCTGGTTCTGAGTGTTTGCCATATCTGCCTCCTTTATGATTAGTTGGCACTTTCTACTGTAGCCGGATCGGCGGCAGGATGCTGTAACCTCATTCACTGCCCATGCCAGCGAAACTTCACAAATTGCTGCGGAAATTTTTCACAGGATCGGCGGCCGGACCATATGATGGTCCTGCTCCAATGCCTGTATCAACGCTTTATTGAATCGCGGCAAGTCATCGGGCCGGCGGCTGGTGATGAGGTTATCGTCCACCACCACCGGCTGGTCCACCCATTCGCCACCGGCGTTGACGATATCGTCACGGATGGTATGGTAGCTCGTCAGCCGTTTGCCTTCGACTGCGTCGGCCGACACCAGCAGCCACGGCGCGTGGCAGATCACAGCCAGCGGGCGTCCGGAGTCCAGGAAGGCCAGTACCCAGGCCTGGGCATCCCGGTCGACGCGCAGCGCATCGGCATTGATGGCGCCTCCCGGCAGCACCAACGCCCGATAATCTTCCGGATCAGCCTCCCGTATCAACATGTCAGCTTGGAACTCATCACCTTTATCAACGTGGTGCAACCCATGCAACCGCCGCTGGCCGGCGCTGATGACGGTTACCACGGCACCGGCATCACGCAGCGCTTTGATCGGCACCTCGAATTCCGCCTGCTCGAAATAATCATGCACCAGGACCGCCACCCGCTGCCCCCGGAGCTCAACTGTTTTTTCCATACGAAACCTCCTTCCGTCTTCTGATACTAGTCGAAACCCGGCCCGGACGCTGTAAGACCCTTTATACCATTCCTGTAAGGATTTCGACCTCGCGCGCGAATGGTACACCTTATACTGGGGATATGGACCCATCCGACAAGATACCGCCCCTCATCGAATCACTGGTCGATAACGTCCGCTCCAAGCATTACCCGAAAGGGCAGATAATCCTGTATCAGGGCGATACCCCCACCGAGGTCTTGGTGCTACGCACAGGGGTCATCAAACTGTACGACATCGACGACCAGGGCAACGAGAAGATCCTGCACCTGGTCAAGCCGCACGCTATCGTTCCGTTCGCCTTTTTCTCGGGCGGCGACCGGCCTATCCAGTGGTTCTACACCGCCCTGACCGATTGCGACGTCTGCGTCCTGCCGCTTGATGAGATCCTCGACCGGCTCAGTCACGACGCCGAGCTTACCGGCTACCTGATGAACTGGTTCTCGCTCGAGGTCCACGAACTGCTGGTGCGCTTAAGTTCGCTCGGCAAGACCAATTCGCACGATAAGCTCAAGGCCGCATTGCGCTTTCTGGGCACGTTCCACTCCATCCGGCGCCGCAGCGGCTGGCGTCGGGTGATGTTTCCGGTCAATCATCAGTTGCTGGCCGACATGACCGGTATCACGCGCGAAAGCACCGCCATGGCCATGAAGGATTTCCAGCAGGACGGCCTGGTGCGCAACCCGCGTCAGACGATCCTGGAAATCGATTTGGACAAGCTCGATTAGACGCGGCTGTGGCGAAATTCCGTCGGTAGCTGTGAAATCTTTGACTGCATCATTCCACCGCCGCCTGTACAGTGGTAGTCGGGAGGATATCTAATGAACAAGTACGGACCGAAAGCCCAGGAAAAAGTCGAGAAGGCCATGCACGAG
>Ga0163163_10005492_pt1 | contig 10970 bp, 2 predicted proteins | sample S65metaG_FD_119766 | JGI IMG/M metagenome (GOLD analysis project Ga0163163, IMG submission 119766) | Switchgrass rhizosphere microbial communities from Kellogg Biological Station, Michigan, USA - S6-5 metaG | ecosystem: Host-associated > Plants > Roots > Rhizosphere > Soil | place: USA: Michigan... | reverse complement strand
TTGACGCCCGCGGGCGAGTGCGTCAGAAACAAGGTGTTGGTGCGGTCGTTTTCGCCAATCGACTTTAGTGTGTCGAAGTATTGCGTCACCATCACTAGCTGCATGACTTCCTTGGCGGACGCGCCCTCAACCACTTTCTGGAATTGTTCGATCGAAACTTGCAAGCCTTCGATGATGGCCTTCCTCTGGTTGGCGATTCCTTGTCCTTGCAAGGCGGTGCTCTCGGCCTGCGCCTCGGCTTTCTTAACGACTAGAATCTTTTCCGCTTCGCCGCGCGCGTTGGCGGCCACCTGTTCGCGCTGCGCGGCATTGATGTCGTTCATGGCGGACTTCACCTTGGCGTCGGGAACGATGTCGGTGACCAGCACGTTGACGATTTCATAGCCGAAGGTGGCCATATCGGCGTCCAGTTCCTGCTTCACGGCCGCCGCGATGCTGGATTGGCTGGCGAATACTTCATCCAGTGTCATGCCGGGCACGTGCCCCAGAATCACTTGCTCGACGTAGGATTTGATCTGCGCCACCGGGTCAGCCAGTTTGTAATAGGCGTCAAAGACTTTTTCGGGACGCACGCGATTCTGCACGGAAATAGGAATCGTCACGAACACGTTGTCCTTGGTTTTGGTTTCCATGGTCAGCGTGATCTGGATCACGCGCAGGCTGACGCGCCCGGCGACGGTGTCGAACAAAGGCGATTTCCAGTTGAGTCCCGCATCGGCGATGCGCAGGAACTTGCCAAAGCGAGTGATCACCGCTACCTCGGCGGTGTTCACGGTGAAGAAGCTTCCGAAGATCACGTACAACCCGATGAAGGCCACGATCGCTAACAAAACCAGAGACAATTGCGCCATAAATCCTCCTCCTGTATTTCAAACCGAGTATATAGGAAATGCCATTCGCACTTCGACGGAGTGCTCTTTATGGTCGTCAATCAGGGTAAGCCACGGCACGAGCGACGCGGTGCCATCAAGCGCTAAACTCGGCGCTTCTCCGGCGGCGGCTGTTTCGATGTGGACGTGATAAACCGTCTCGCGGTAGCGATAGTGGATGGTGAAGCCGGTCCAATCAAGCGGCATACAAGCTTCTATGTGTAGTTTCGATCCCTCGACGCGCAGCCCGAGCAGGGATTCCATGATCAGGCGGTAGGTCCAGCCGGCTGAGCCGGTGTACCAGGTCCAGCCGCCGCGGCCGGTGTGGGGTGCGACCGCATAGACGTCGGCGGCGACTACGTAGGGCTCGACCTTGTATTTTGCGATCTGCTCGGCGGAAGCGGCGTGATGGATGGGATTGATCATGCCGAACAGCTCCCACGCCCGGCGGCGGTCACCTAGTCGAGCGAAGGCCATGATGGCCCAGATGGCAGCGTGCGTGTACTGGCCGCCGTTTTCACGAACTCCGGGAACATATCCTTTGATATAGCCGGGGTTGAGCGCGGAGCGGTCGAAGGGCGGGTCCAAGAGTTGAATCAGCGCGTCCTGACGGCGGACGAGCAGTTTATCGACGGCGTCCATGGCGGGCCGGGTGCGGGCGGGATCGCCGGCGCCCGACAGCACGGACCAGCTCTGCGGAATTGAGTCGATGCGGCACTCGGGATTGCTCGCGGAGCCGAGCGGCGAGCCATCGTCGAAATAGGCGCGGCGATACCATTCGCCATCCCAGCCGTTGCGTTCGATGCTTTCGCGTAGGCGGGCGATTTCGCTGTGGCAGCGTTGGCTGAAGGCGCTGTCTGCGAGGGGGGCGAACTGCGTGAGAACATCGCACAGGAAGAAGGCCAGCCAGACGCTTTCGCCTTTGCCGTGCTCGCCTACTAAATTCATGCCGTCGTTCCAATCGCCGGTGCCCATTAGCGGAAGGCCATGCTCGCCGCTGCGCAGGCCGTGCAAGATAGCGCGGGTGCAGTGTTCGTAAAGGCTGGCAGTGTCGTCGGAGCGGCGCGGGAGATCGTAGTAGGAATCCTCGCCCGGGCTCAGTGCGCGGCCTTCAAGGAAAGGCACCTGCTCGTCGAGCACGCCGGTGTCGCCGGTATGCGTGACGTAACGGCAGGTGGCCAAGACCAACCACAGAAAATCGTCGGAACAGAGGGTGCGCACGCCGCGGCCTAAGGGCGGGTGCCACCAATGCTGGACGTCGCCTTCCTTGAACTGACGGCTCGCGCACAGCAGCAGATGCTGACGCACCAGGTGCGGCTCGGCGTGGATGATGGCCATTACGTCCTGCAATTGATCGCGGAAGCCGAAGGCGCCGCCGGATTGATAGAAACCGCTGCGCGCCCAGATGCGGCAGGCGAGGGTTTGATACAGCAGCCAGCCATTGCCCAGCACGTTGACGGACGGATCGGGCGTCTCGATGTTTACCGCGCCCAGCGTGTGATTCCAATACTGCCAGACGGCGCGCAGCGATTCACGAGCCGCCGTCGACCCACGGAAACGGCGGATCAAGTTGCCGGCGTCCTCCGCGTCGCGTCCGGCGCCGATGGTGAAGACGAGTTCGCACTCGTCGCCCGCGGCTAGTTCGAACGAGAGCTGCATCGCGGCGCAAGCGTCCAGGCCGGCGCCCACTTTGCCGGAAAGGCGGACGCGGCTCAGGGCGGCGGGCGCGGCAAAGTTGCCGTTGCGGCCAATGAATTCGGCACGGTCTCCGGTGAGAGTTCGCGTGGCGCCTTTTAAGCCCGACCAGCTCGCATCGAAAAAGGCCACGCGCTCACCGAATTCGGAGCTGTAGGGATTGCGGGCGAGCAGCGCGCCAGTGGTGGGATCGGTAGCGGTGGTCATATGCATGGTGGATTTGGGACGCAAATCGCCCAGCACCCATTCGGCGTATCCGGTGGCCGACAGCTTGCGCGATTTGCCGGAAATATTACGCAGCTTGATTACTGAAAATTTGATGGCGGCATCTATGGCCACGTAAACCCACAGCTCCGAAACGATCCCGGCTTCGCTGTGCTCGAAAACGCTGTAGCCGAAACCGTGGCGACTGACGTAATCGCCTTTGCCTCGCGCGGGGAGCGGCGTGGGGGACCAATAAGCTCCGGTCTCGTCATCGCGCAGATAGAACGCTTCGCCGTCGGAGTCGCCGACGGGGTCGTCGGCCCATGGCGTGAGGCGGAACTCGTGGGCGTTCTCGCTCCAGGTGTAGGCCAGGCCGCTCTCTGAAATCACGGTTCCGAAATTGGGATTGGCGAGCACGTTCACCCACGGGGCGGGCGTGGTTTGTCCGGCGGAGGTGGTGATCACGTACTCGCGGCCATCCGGCGTGAAGCCTCCGAGGCCGTTGTGGAACAGCAGATCGCGAACGGGGGACTGCGCGCTCGCGGCGTTGAGCGCAGGACGGTTCTTGGCGGGGACGATCCGAGGCACGGCGTCACGCGAGCCCTCGCCAATGCGGCTCTGTACGATCTGATCGGTCAAGGTGCCGCGCTTATCGGAGAGGATGGCGCGGGCGACGGTTTCGAGCAGAATGCGGTCCTCGGTGGACATCTGCTCGGCGGCTCTGACGAAAATTCCGCCGGGGCGGTCGGTGACATTCGCTTCGATGCCGGCGGCGATCAGGCCGAGAATCTGTTCTTGCAATTGTTGGCGGTAGCCGGCCTGGTCTTCGTTCCAGATGACCAGATCGACGGCGAGTCCTTTATAGCGCCAATAGGCGTGGGCTTGGACCAGTTGGCGGACCAGATCGATGTTGGCGGGGTCGGCGATTTGCAGGAGAACAATGGGCAAGTCGCCGGAGATGGCGTGGCCCCACAGTCCGGATTGGCCTCGGCGGTTCTGCAAAAGCGTGCCGGGAGTGGCGCGAAGGGAGGAGTTGACGTATAGCACGGAACTCGCCAGGCGTTCGTAGAGTTGTGCGTCGGATTCGCTGGCGTTCAACTGGCGCAGGGCGACTTGGCTGTGGGTCCACGCCAGATCGAACACGCGATCGGCCAAGCGCGAGTCCTGATACTTTTCGAGCAGCCCCAGGCAGATCTCGCGGGTTTCGCCGACGCCGGAAACGATATTCACGCTTACCGACTTGCCGGCGGCGATCGTGACGCGGTAGCGCACAGCGACCACAGGATCGAGCACTGAGCCGGAGCTGCTCGATAGCGGTCCGGGCTCGGACATCGCGCGCGGACGCTGGACCGTGTTTCCGCGACCGATGAATTGTGCGCGGTCAGTCTCGTAGGAAACTTCGCTGCTGTTCGCGCCTTCGGTGGCCATCAAGTGAAACATCCAGGGGACCGGTTCGTCAACCGATCGGGGGCGGCGCGAGCACAAGATCGCTTGGCGCTGCGGAAGAATCTCGGTCTGCACGAAAAGATTGCTGAAGGCGGGATGCAGCGCGTCCGCGGCGGGAGATGTCAGCACCACTTCGGCGTAGCTGGTGATTTCGATGGTCTTCGCGCGCGAGTTGCGATTGGTCACGGTGACGCGGCGTAGTTCGATGTCATCCTCAGGCGAAACGGCGATCTCGGTGTGGGTGTCGAAATTGCCATCGCGGCGGCGGAATTGCACGCGCGCCTCCGCGAAAATGGCTTCGTAATGATCCGGGTGGTCGAGCGTGGGCTGATACCCGGTGGACCAAAACTCACCGCTGGCGGTGTCGCGCACATAGCAGAACGTGCCCCAAGGATCGCGGGTGGTATCTTCGCGCCAGCGTGTGACGGCAAGATCTTTCCAGCGGCTGTAGCCGCCTCCCGCGTGCGTCACCATCACGTGATATCTGCCGTTCGATAGCAATTGCACTTCGGGGACGCTGGAGTTCGGATCAGTAAAGACGCGGAACGGGGGCTCGAGCGGCGCGGCAGTGGTCCGTAAACTGGAAACTTCGGCGGCTTGTGAATAGAACGCGGTGGCGCGGGGGATACGCTCCTGCAATAGCAGGGTGGTGGCCTGGAATTGTAAATCCGCCTGGAAGCGCTTCTGCATGGGACGGTTGAGCAGGGCGTAGGCGAACGACAACAGGCTCATGCCCTGGTGGTGCGCCATGAAGGAGCGCACGACCGCGCAAGTCTCTCCGCGCGGCAAACGCGATTCGGTGTAGTCGAGCGATTCGTAGAATCCGTAGCGCCCTTCGCGGTGTTCATGGCTGAGGCGCTCGAGATTCAGACACGCCTGTACTGGTGCGATCATCAAGGCCATGGCCGACGCATAGGGCGCGATCACTAGGTCGTCGGCGAGGCCGCGTTTGAGACCCAGTCCGGGGACGCCGAAGGCGCGGTATTGGTAGTTGAGATGGACGTCAATGGTGTTGTAGCCGCATTCAGAAATGCCCCACGGCACACCGCGTTTTTTACCGTAGTCGATCTGGCGTTCGACGGCGGCTTGATAGGTTTGATCCAGCAGCGTGTTTTCGTAGGTCGGCATGACCAGCAGCGGCATGAGGTATTCGAACATGGAGCCGCTCCAGGAAATGAGCACCGGTTCGCCGCCGGCGCTGGCTAGCAGACGGCCGAGAGCGAACCAGCTTTCCTGGGGAAGCTGCCCTTGTGCGATGGTGACGAAATTACACAGGCGGGCTTCGGACGCGAGCAGGTCGTAATAACTGTCGTCGCGGCGCGAGGTTTCTACTTGATAACCGATGGCAAGCAGGCGGCGGGTTTTGTCGAATAGAAAATCGTACTCAGCGTGGGCTAGGCTGCCGCATTGGTGGGCCAGGTCTTCAAGCACATGAATTCTCCGCAAAGCCTGCGGGCTGGAGCCTCGCGCGGCGAGTTCGCGGAGCGTGTGGGCGCGCTCCGCTGGAAGCCAGGAATGGAGTTCGTTGAGCGCGCTATGGCATTGGCGGACGAGCGCTTGTGACCACAAAGCGATTTCGCCGCCCGCGGCGGCCGCGAGGCTCGACACCGCGGTGTCGACGGCCGCTGTGAGTCTCTCGAGGCGCTGGTGCATGGCGGGATCGACAGGCACTGCGGCAAATCCCGAGGGGCCGCCGCAGTTTTCGAGAAGCGCAAGAGTGTCGTCGATGCCGTCGAACACGCAGAGCCTTGCGATTTTATCATCCGGCAGAGCGAGCAAGCCGGCACGCAGCGTCAGCAGGTGGCCAGCCAGGTTGCCGCTATCGACTGTCGAGATGTAGAGCGGCGTCAGCGGGCGCAAGGTCTGCGTGTCGTACCAGTTGTAGAAATGCCCCAGGTGCCGCTCCATGGTCTGCATGCTGGCCAGCGCACGCGAGGTGCGCTCGATGAGTTCGCCGGCGCCGATGTAACCGAAGTCGTAAGCGGCGAGGTTCGCGAGCAGGGCCAAACCCATGTTGGTGGGCGAGGTGCGATGCGCCACCACGGCGAGAGGGTGTTCCTGGTAATTGTCAGGCGGCAACCAGTGATCTTCGGCGGTGACGAAGGTCTCAAAGAATCCCCAGGTCTTGCGCGCCAGCTTCCGCAGAAAGAATACTTGTTCCGCGCTGAGCTTGGCGCGGTGAACCGGGATGGGGAGTCCCATCAACCACGCCATGACGGGCGAAAGCGACCACAGGCCGAGCAACAACACGGCGGGCAACAGGACCGTCGGGTGTGTGCCCGCAAGATAGGTGTAGGCCGCGATAGCGGTCGCGGGTGCGATCCACATGGCTTTCACGGAGGCGGCGAGAGTCCCGCCACCGCTTTCAGTGCCCGAGGGAGCCCATTCGAGTAAGCGTTTCCGGGTGGCTGCCATGCGCCAGAGTGTGCGCAGGATGGCGTCCAGGCTGAAGAAAGCTTCGTAGGGAAGACAGGCCAGACCGAAGCCCGTTTGTGCGAAGCGGCGGCGGGTGGCGCGTGCCACGGCGGCCAGGTGCTGCCTCCACAGGATGTCTTCCGGGCGGCGGAAGGCTTCGAATAGAGATGTGAGGATAGACGGCGCGGTGAGGATGGCGACCACCGTGAAGGTCCACAACCAGGGGCGCGACAACCGGCACCAGGCGATCAGCAGGAGGATCGTGGCCGCCGCTGGCACCAGACTGCGGCGCAAGTTGTCGAAGATTTTCCAGCGCGCGAGCACCGATAATGGATTCCGCAGGGCACGCCCGTTGAAGCCCGGGACGCGCGGCAGCAGCCAGCGCAGGATTTGCCAGTCGCCGCGAATCCAGCGGCGGCGGCGCTTGACGTCCGCACTGTAAAGGGCCGGATCGGTTTCAAAGAGCTCGACGTCGCTTAACAGCCCGGCGCGCGCGTAGCAGCCTTCGAGCAGGTCGTGGCTCAGAATGCGATTTTCGGGGAAGCGTCCTTTGAGTGATTGTTCGAAGGCGTCGACATCATAAATGCCTTTGCCGATGAAGGAGCCCTCGCCGAAGACGTCCTGGTAGACGTCGGAGACGGCGCGCGTGTAAGGATCGATGCCGGCTTCGCCGCCGCACATGCGGGCGTAGCTCGAGCGGTTGGCGCCAGGCAGGCTGGGCGCGACGCGGGGCTGCAAGATTCCATAGCCTTCACACACGCGGTGTCTGCCGGCGTTATAGCGCGCGCGGTTCAGAGGGTGTGCCATGGTGCCGACGCATTGCCAGGCAGCCTCGCGCGGGAGCTGCGTGTCGGTGTCGAGCGTAATGACGTACTTGACGCCGGGGAGCACGGACGTATCGCCCACCACCAGCGTGAAGACGTTTTTCTCGTCGAGCCCCAACGGCGGGCGCAGGAGGGAATTCAGGGCCGCGAGCTTGCCGCGCTTTCGCTCGTAACCCATCCAGATTTTGTCGCGGGATTCCCAAACGCGCGGGCGCTGGAAAAGAAAGAAAGGAGCGGCCGAGGCGCCGCGGTATTTCAGATTGAGATCTTCGATGCCGCTGCGCGCGAGCGCGAGCAGGGCGTCATCTTCGGGCATAGTGGCGGCGGGCGCGTCGGCGAAGTCAGTCAGCAGGCCGAAGTATAAGTTGCCACCGCGATTCGCCAGAAAGCGGACTTCGAGCGCTTCGAGCAGGGATTCGAGGCCGTCTTTGCTCGAGAGCATGGTCGGCACTACCACCAGCGTGCTCGCGGCCAGCGGGATTCCTTCGGAAAAATCCATGCGCGGCAAGAGGTGCGGGCGCACGAAGGCCGTCGTCAGCCAGTTCACAAACGCGATGGCAAAATGGGCGGTCAGGAAGATCGCCAGCACGGCGGTGACCGCCAGCAGCCAGTCCGGCGTATTCACGGTATCGAGCGCCGGCAGCAAGGCCGCGCTGAAGAGCGCGGTGCTGAGAAGGATTCCGCCTCCATAGAGAAACATGGGAAGGCGGCGGCCGCGGTTGGCAATCGCGCGCAGCACAGAGCGGCGCAGCCCGATCGCTTTTTCGAGGAGCGGGACGCCGTTGTCGACCAAATAAAAACCAGTGTCGGCGGAACGGCTATCGCTGCCGCATTCGACGGCGCTGTGCGCGGAGAGACGGATGGCGGTAGAGGCCACATCGCTCTCTGAAAGCGAGCAGCGCTTGGCGAGTTTCTCGACCGACTGGCGATAGCGGTCGCGCGTGGAGAAATCCATCTTCGCGTGCGTGCCGTCGGGATTCGCGCGGAAGATATGCTCGACGGCGCTTAGGTCCTCGACGAAATTGCGCCAGTTCATCGCACCGAGCAAACGCAGGCTGCCGATGCTGTTGCTCATCGAAACCTGGTTGGCAGCTTGCTGCTGATTTTCCGATTGCACCAGTTGATCGATGGTCAGGCTGCTCTGGGAGAGGCGCTGCTCCATCCAGGTGAGCGGCAGCGCCAGGGCCGGGCTCTGGCCTTGCAGACGGCGGGAGAATTCGGCGACGAACGCGCTGGCCATGGGCGGATTGGAGCGCGCCATGTCGGCGATCAGCAGGATAAGTCCGTTGGGATCGACTTCGACGATGGCGGTCATCTTGTCGGCCCAATAATCGGCGCGGTTGCGGTCGGCGCGCGCGGCGGAAATGCGCGCGCTGACGCGGCGGAGATTCTCGATCAGCGCAAGGCGCGCCATGATGGGGATGGCCCACAATTCACCCAGTTTCAGGGTAGTGACGGTCTGATAGGACGCGAGGAAGCGGCGCAGGCCGTCGGGGTCGAGGCGTCCATCGGTATGGGAAATCGTTTCGAGCACGATGTCGTAGACGCGCGGGAGTCCGGCGGAAGGACCGTTCGCGAGGCGGGGGAGCGCGCGGCTGTAGCCTTTGGGAAAGTGCCGGCGAGCGGTGCGGATTTGTTCTTCGATGAGATAGAAATTGTCGAGCAGCCATTCGCCCGCCGGTGTGATGCGGCGGTTGTCTTTGATGGCCTCCGCGAGGAGCGAGTGCGCGGCGATCAAGACGTCTTCGTTTTCGGTTAGGCGCGAGAGAAGTTGCTCGGCGCTGCGCGTGGAACTGACGACGTGGGCGCCCGCCAAAGTCTGGGCGTGCTGGTCCATTTGCTCGGCATTGAAGAGCTCGGCTCTGAGGGGAGCTTCGTCGACTTTAACCACGGGTCAGTGACCGTATATGGTCACTTGACCCGCTATGGTCACAGGTAGAACGAGCAGGCACAAACCAGGCAAGCGTCACCTGGGAAACGGGGCAAGTGAGGGGCCAATTTCAGAGGGTTTGGTTGAGAATCGTTTCGGCCTGCTCTTTGCGGAAGGCGTCGAGTTTTTCTTCCAAATCTGGCCGTTGGAGGGCGAGGATAGCGATGGCGAGGAGGGCGGCGTTAATGGCTCCGGCTTTGCCGATGGCCAAGGTGCCGACGGGGATTCCGGCGGGCATCTGGACTGTCGAGAGCAGGGAATCCATGCCGCGCAACATTTGGCTCTCCATGGGGACGCCGAGCACGGGCAAAAGGGTGTGGGCGGCGAGGACTCCGGCGAGGTGCGCGGCGCCGCCGGCCGCGGCGATGACGACCTTTAATCCGCGGGCACTGGCGCCGGCAGCGAATTCAGTGGCGGCTTGCGGGGTGCGGTGCGCGGAGAGCACTCGGCTTTCGTGGGGGACGCCGAAGCGGGCGAGCGTTTCGCTGGCGTGCTTAATGGTTTCCCAATCGGACTTGCTGCCCATGATGACGGCGACGAGCGGTGTGGTGGAGGTCATAGGAAATTTTTATTGTCGCAAAATGTTTGGCGCGGAACTAAAAATAGGGACGGAGCCTGCTTTGTTGGCGGGGCACAGGCGAAATCAGGCTCCGTCCCTATTTTTCTAAACGTTTCTTAAGTTCGGCATCGACGGCGTCCATGAAAGCTTCGGTGGTTAGGTAGGGATGGTCGGCGCGGATTAGGATCGCTAGATCCTTGGTCATTTTGCCGGACTCTACTACGTCTACGCAGACCTTCTCTAAAGTCTGGGCGAACTTTACTACTTCGGGAGTGTGGTCCATGTTGCCGCGGTATTGCAGGCCGCGGGTCCAGGCATAGATGGATGCTATGGGGTTCGTGGAAGTCGGTTTGCCTTGCTGGTGCAGGCGGTAGTGGCGCGTTACGGTGCCGTGGGCGGCTTCGGATTCTATGGTCTTGCCGTCGGGGGACATCAGGACGGAGGTCATCAGGCCTAGCGATCCGTAGCCTTGGGCTAGTGTGTCGGATTGCACGTCGCCATCGTAGTTTTTGCAGGCCCAGAGATAACCGCCCGTCCACTTTAGACTGGCGGCTACCATGTCGTCGATCAGGCGGTGCTCATAGGTGAGGCCGGCGGCTTCGAAGCGGCTCTTGAATTCGCGTTCGAAAATTTCCTGGAAAAGATTCTTGAAGCGGCCGTCGTAAACTTTCAGGATCGTGTTTTTGGTGGATAAATACACCGGATAGTGGCGGTCCAGCGCGTAGGTGAAGCAGGCGCGGGCGAAGCCGGAGATGGAGTCGTCGAGATTGAACATGCCCATCACCACGCCAGCGCCGGGGGCTTTCACGATTTCGCGTTCGATGGGGGCGCCGCCGTCGTCGGGAGTCCAGCTTACTTTTAGCGAGCCGGCTGACGGGAATTGGAAATCCATCGCGCGGTATTGATCGGCGAAACCGTGGCGGGCGACGACCACCGGTTTGTCCCAATGCGGCACGATGCGCGGGACGTTTTGGCAGATGATGGGTTCGCGGAAAATAGTGCCGTCGAGGATGTTGCGGATGGTGCCG
>Ga0163163_10005491_pt1 | contig 10972 bp, 10 predicted proteins | sample S65metaG_FD_119766 | JGI IMG/M metagenome (GOLD analysis project Ga0163163, IMG submission 119766) | Switchgrass rhizosphere microbial communities from Kellogg Biological Station, Michigan, USA - S6-5 metaG | ecosystem: Host-associated > Plants > Roots > Rhizosphere > Soil | place: USA... | reverse complement strand
TCCTCAGTCTTACATATTGCCTGCAACGATCAGGTCCGCGTAGTCGGCCTGAACAATGGTGGCGCCTTCGTTTTTCAATGCCGCGACGTAGGCCTTCATATCATCCTCGGACTCAATATCACCGCTGACGCTGCGTACGCCATCACGATCCATGTAGACCACGCGATAGATCGGTTGTTTGCCACTTTCTACCGTCATAGTGGAACTGCTTGCCGTGGAAGTACGACTCGAGGGCGACCACCGCGCCGTACTCGCTGGTGCCGGGCTCGTCCGCGCCGGAGGCATGCCAGGCCTGGTTGCTGGCCGCGATCAGCCGGCTGTCGATCGGCACCAGCACCCGCTTCTTGGTGGTGCTGCCCCATACGGGGATCGCCGCGTGGTTCACGACCACCGACTGCGCGACCGACGCCGGGAACGCGTTTCCGACCTCGGCCAGCTGCTTCGGCTTGGGGTTGGGCGAGTAGGCCCTCACCGTGTAGGTGGCGCCGCGGGGCAGGTTGCCGGTCGCGATCACGCTGCCGTCGGTGGTGAGGCTGGCGTCGATCGGCGAGGTGAGGCTGTAGCGGAGCGGCTGCCCGGTCGAGAGCAGGCGGAAGTCGGCCAGCGCCTCGACGGTGAACCCGACCTGCGTGATGTCGGACGGGCTGTCGGGGTGAAGCTCCTTGGACGTCTCCTCGGAGGTGGGGATGCCGATCGCGTCGGTGGCGTGGTAGTTGGCCTGCGTGGCCGGCGAGGAGACCCAGTGGGCGCCGTCAAAGACGGTCAGCACGCCGGCCTTCCAGTAGTGCGGATGGGCCGACTGCACCTGGAACACCGTCGTGGTCTGCTTCGGCCAGCGCAGCGGCCCGTAGTCCTGGTTCCAGACGTAGCCGACGCTGACCTGGGGGCCGTTGCCGGCCAGCGGGTTCCAGTGACGCCAGTCGAACAGGGCGCCCTTGGCCACTCCCGGGGCCGATCCCACCACCAGGCCGGCCACGACCGTCGCCACCGCGAGCACCGACAGCTGGCCGATCGCGCTCCCGCCGAGCGGCACGCGGCGCTGGCAGACGGCCAGGATCGCGAGCGCCAGCAGCAGGAAGATGGCGGCTCGCAGCCCGGCGCTGCCCATGCCCACCGCCGTGCTCGGGATCGCGTACAGCGCGAACGCGCAGGCCAGGGCGGCAAGTGCGAAGCGGCCGTCGATCAGCAGCCACGCGAACACGGCCATCAGCGCGAAGAAGCACAGATCCACGAGCCCCGAGGTCGTGGAAAACCGGCTCGGGTCAAACGGGGTCGAGGTCTCGAACCAGTTCTTGGCGCCGTCGTGCAGCCCTGACACGACCCGCACCGGGTACAGCTGGTGACCGCGATCCCACGGCAGGTAGGCGAACGCCCGCCAGATCGCGATCAGCGTGGCCACAACGGCCGCGACGATCGCGAGCCGCCGCCGGCCCAGCCCGGCGATGATGGCCGGCACAGCGGCCAGCACGGCGAGTAGCGCCAGCTCACCGGGCGACGGCGCCGGGCGCTCGAGCTGCTGCCAGTGCCAGCCGCTGAACAGGGCAACCGCCACCAGCACCCAGAGCCGCTCAGCCAATGCCGGCCCTCCTTGCGATCGCCGAGGAGAGCGCGATGGCCACGTCGTCGCCCGCGCCCAGACGCGCGACCGGGACGCCGGCCCTGGCCAGCCGCAGCGAGGCCGCCTCGGCCGGGCCGGGCACGCGCTCGACTCCGGCGAAGGACGGCGCGTCCACCCACACAACGGCCACGTCCCGGCGGACCGAGCGCATGGCCAGCAGGCGGGCCGCCATGTCCGGGTTCAGCGCGGCGGTGACCACGTAGAGCCGGGCGGCGTCGATCGCCTCGGCCGCTCCGGTTGCGCCGAGCGTGTCGCGGAGCATCGTCGACAGCGGCTGGGTGGCGTCGGCGCGCACGGCCGCAAGCGCCGCCAGGGCGGTGCCCCAGTCGCCGCCGCCGGCGCGGATCCGGATCCGCCGCCGGGTCTGGCCGTGCATCACCAGCGAGCAGCGCTGGCCGCCCTCCACCATCCTGTTCAGCAGCGACGCCGCCGCCCGCACCTGAGCGTCGAAGCTGCTGGCGCCGGGCGCGCCCACGCTGGAGTCGCGGTCACCGTCGAGCAGCACCGCCGATTCGTCGCGCGGCAGCTCGGTCAGCTCCTTGACCATCAGCTTGCGGCGCTTGGCCGTTGAGCGCCAGTGCACCCGGCGCAGGCTCTCGCCCTGCTGGAAGTCGCGGATCGAGTGCAGGTCGTATCCGGCGGTGCGGTGCAGCAGCGCCCGGCCCTCGTCGCCGCCCGCGCTGCCGGCGTCGGTGAACAGGCCGTCGAGCTCGTAGACGCGGGGGTAGACGAGCAGCGTGTCGGTGCGCGCCAGCTGCGTCCGCGACTCCGCCAACCCTAGCGGGTCGTCGACCCGCAGCTCGGCGGCCGCCAGCGTGTAGCGGCCGCGCGGCGCCGGATCGATGGTGTAGCGCCCGTAGAGGGCGTGGCCGCGTTGGCGCAGCGGCAGCTCGCGGCTGCCGAGATCGCCCATCTGCTCGAGCAGCGTGGCGCGGGCGGGCAGCAGTCCGCCCTCGGCCCGGATCTCGACCTCCACGACCACGCGTCCGCCCTCGACCAGCTCGCGGTGGCCGGTACGGCGCCGCAGCTCGGTCGGGCGCGCCGTCAGGCGCACCCAAAGCCAGGCGAGCACCGGCGCCGCCAGCAGGCCCACCGCCACCGGGTACATGGCGTGTGTGCCGAAGCCCCAGGAGGCCAGGTACAGCCCGGCTGCCAGAACGAGCGTGCCTTTGCCGCGAGGGGTCACACCGGGACCGGCGTGCGGTCGACGGCCTCGCCGATCACCTCGGACGGATCGACCCCGCCGGTGCGGGCATCGGCGGCCATGATCACCCTGTGCGAGAGCACGTCGGCGGCCACATCCTTGATGTCTGCCGGGATCACGTACTCGCGACCGTGCAGCGCTGCGAGCGCCTTGGCCACGCGCAGCAGGGAGATCCCGGCGCGAGGGCTGGCGCCCAGCGCCAGCCGCGAGTCGCCACGGGTGTGGCGCAGGATCGCGACCACGTACCGGTTGAGGCTGTCCTCGACGTACACGCTCTTGACGGCCTCGATCGCGGACTCCAGCTCGGCCGCCGACGCGACCGGCTCCAGCAGCTCGATCGGCTCCGAAGCCGCGTGCTCGGACAGCATCCGCGCCTCCTCGGCGATGGCCGGGTAGCCCAGGTGCAGCCGCATCGTGAAGCGGTCGAGCTGGGCCTCCGGTAGTGGGAACGTGCCCTCGTACTCGATCGGGTTCTGGGTGGCGATCACCATGAACGGGCGGGCCAGGCGGTGGGTCGACCCGTCGATGGTGACCTGCACCTCCTGCATGCACTCCAGCAGCGCCGACTGGGTCTTGGGGCTGGCGCGGTTGATCTCGTCGACCAGCACCAGGTTCGCGAACACCGGGCCCGGCCGGAACTCGAACTCGTTGGCCTGCAGGTTGTAGACGTTGACGCCGGTGATGTCCGACGGCAGCAGGTCGGGCGTGGCCTGGATGCGCGCGAACTCGCAGTCCAGCGAGCGCGCCAGCGACTTGGCCAGCATCGTTTTTCCCACTCCCGGGAAGTCCTCGAGAATGATGTGGCCCTCGCACAGCAGCGCCATCACGCACCGCTCCAGCAGGCCGTCCGGGGCATGGATCACACGGGCAACGTTCTCGATCACGCGGCGAGCGATGACGCCCGCGTTGGTGATCGCCTGAGACTGGGTCGAGTCGTGCAGCTCTGATGCTTCCACAGGTGTCCTCTCGTCAGACCGTCGTACGCTGCTCTACGGCGGCGCGGGCGGTTTGGTTCCCCAATGTGTCCAGAATGGCTGCGGCGCAGGCCTGTTTGGAGCGTCGCGATACCAGGTGCTCTCCCTTGGACGACACCAGCACGATTTCGTTGAGGCTGCTGTCGAAGCCGATGTCTGTGCGACTGATGTCGTTCATCACGATCATGTCGGCGCCCTTGCGTTCCAGCTTGGTGCGGGCCCGCTCCACGGCACGCTCGCCGTGCTCGGCGGCGAAGCCGATCAGCACCTGGCCCTCGCGCCGTCGAGCGCCCAACTCGGCCAGGATGTCGGCCGTCGCCTCCAGCTCGATCGTCCAGGCTGCTGAGTCCTTGCTGCGCTTGCCGTCGATCGGCTGGGCGGGCCGGTAGTCGGCCACGGCGGCCGCCATCACGATCACATCCGCGGCGTCGGCCTGCTCCAGCGTGGCCGCTCGCAGCTGCTCGGCCGTCTCCGTGCGGAGCGTTCGCATGGGCGCGCTCGGCGAGGCGGTGGCCGCAGCCAGGATCAGCGTCACGTCGGCCCCGCGCCTGGCCGCCTCGTCGGCCACGGCCACGCCCATTCGACCACTGGAGCGGTTTCCGAGGTAGCGCACCGCGTCGAGCGGCTCGCGCGTCCCGCCCGCGGTGACCAGCACACGGCGCCCCGCCAGGCTGCCGAGCGTCGCCAGACGTGCCTCGATGCGGCCGGCGATCTCGTCCGGCTCGGACATGCGGCCCGCGCCCTGCTCCCCCTCGGCCATCTCGCCTGACTCCGGGCCGATCGTCTCGACGCCGCGCGCGAGCAGGGCGCGCACGTTCTCCTGCGTGACCGGTGCTGCCCACATGCGCGGGTTCATGGCCGGGGCCACCAGCAGCGGCCCGGTGAACGCCAGCGCCGACTGGGTCAGCACGTTCGGCGCCTCGCCGTGGGCCAGCCGCGCGATCGTGTTGGCCCCGGCCGGGGCGATGCAGTAGAGCATCGCCTCACGCGAGGCCTCGAGGTGCGGGAACACCTCGGCCGACTGCTCGGTCAGCGCCGGCCGCCGCGAGAGCGCCGAAAACGTGGTGGGCCCGACAAACCGCTCGGCGGCCGGCGTCATCACGACCTGCACCTCGCGGCCGGCCTTGACCAGCAGCCGCACGAGCTCACAGCTCTTGTAGGCCGCGACCCCCCCGCTCACCCCCACCAGGATCATGCAGGAAGTGTACGGCGTCGCCGCCGCGAAACCCAGGCCGGGTCAGACCGCGCTGGCGTCCGAGGTCGAGACCTCCAGCTTGCCCTCGGCGATCTCCTCCAGCGCCATGGTCAGGAAGTTCTTCGACCGCGACTCGATCAGCGGGGGAGCGAAGCCCTCGAAGCTGCCCTCGCCGAGCTGGTGGTGGTAGTCGTTGATCTGGCGGGCGCGCTTGGCGGCCGCGATCACGAGCGCGTACTTGCTGTCGACGTGCTCGAGCAGGACGTCAACTTTGGGATAGATCATCTGGTCTCCTCGTCAAGGGCGGCGCGGATCAGCTCGGTGAGCTGGGACGCCGCCCGTTCCACATCGTCGTTCACGATCACGTAGCGAAAATCGGTTCCCGCCTCCAGCTCGGATCTGGCGATCCGCAGCCGGGTGGCGATGTCCTGCGGGGAGTTCGTGCCGCGCCCGATCAGGCGCTGCTCGAGGTCTCCCACATCCGGCGGTGCGATGAACACCAGCACCGAGGCCGGCAGCTGCCGCTCGATCTCACGAGCGCCGGGGACGTCGATCTCGAGGATCACGTTCGAGCCGTCCGCCAGTCGCCGTTCCACCTCGCTGCGCAGCGTGCCGTACCGATGGCCCGCGAATTCTACATGCTCCAGGAACTCGCCCCGCTGCAACCGCCTCTGGAACTCGTCCGGCGAGAGGAAATGGTACTCGCGGCCCTGCTGTTCGCTGGGGCGCATCGGACGGGTCGTGGCCGAGGTGGCCAGCTCCAGCCGCGGCACCTCGGCGCGAGCCCGTGCGATCAGCGTTCCCTTGCCGACGCCGGACGGGCCGGACACCACGAACAGCCGGCCGCTCATGCGGCCGCGGTCGTCGTCAGGAGTTGAACAGGTCGACCAGCTCGCCGCGCTGTCGTTCCGACAGTCCGCCGATGGTCTTGGCCTGGCTGATCCGGCACTGGGTCAGCAGACGCCCCGCGCGCACCCTTCCCAGCCGCGGAACCGACAGCAGCATGTCGTAGACCTTCGCCGTCAGCACGTAGTCCGGCGGGTCGACCAATACCTGGTCGAACGTCGTGGCCCCCGACTTGAGCGCGCGCTTCAGCTGCGCTCGTTGGACGCGAATGCGGTTCGCCCGGTCGAGTGCGTCGAGTCTCTGGTCGAGGGAACGGGAGGGGGCCTGCGAGAGGAGCGTGGGCATCTTTCGGGGCGATAATACCACGCTTGGCCGTCCGTGCAACGACAAAGAAACGGCCAGAATAGGCCGATTTAAGAGTGGTTAGCATCAATCTCAAGTAAAGCTTTACCCTGGTGGTGATGGGCCCGCCCGACGACGTCGTCAAAGGTGGAAACGCCGTGCCGCTCGAGCAGGACGGGCAGTTCGGCGACGACCTCCTCGACCAGCCCGGGGTTGCGAAAGAGGGCGGTGCCGAGGGCGACAACGTTCGCCCCCGCCGACGCGAACTCGAGGCAGTCCTGGGCGCAGGCGACGCCGCCGACGCCGGCGATGGGCAGCCCGGTGGCGGCGCGGCAGTGGAAGATCGCGTGCAGGGCGACCGGCTTCACAGCCGGCCCGGATAGGCCACCACCGCCGCCGCCCAACAGCGGCTGCAGCGTGTGGCGGTCGATCGCCATTCCCCGCACCGTGTTGATCAGCACCAGGCCCGCCGCCCCGCCCTCGGCGGCGGCCAGCGCGACGGCCGAGACATCGGCGACGCTCGGCGAAAGCTTGGCCAGCAGCGGCCGGTCGGTCTCGGCCCGGCAGCGCTCGAGCAGCGCCCGCGTCTCTGACGGGTCGGTGCCGATCGAGATGCAGCCGGTGTCGACGTTGGGGCACGACACGTTCAGCTCGACCGCGGCCACGGCCGGGTGCGCGCCGATCCGCCGCACGGCGACGGCGTACTCCTCCCGGCTCCAGCCCCCCACGCTCACGATCAGGGGAACACCCAGGTCGGCCAGCCGCGGCAGGTGCTCGTCGCAGAACCGTTCCACGCCGGGGTTCGCAAGCCCGATCGAGTTGACCATGCCCTGCGGCGTCTCGGCGATGCGCTGTGGCGGGTTGCCTGCGCGCGGGTTCAGCGTGACCGTCTTGGTGACAAACGCGGACACGCCGAGGGTGCCTGCCGCCAGCGCGTCCAGCGTGCCCGAGCCGTTCAGCACCGGATGGGCGAGGTCGATCCCGCAGAAGCGGGTGGCCAGGCTATTCATCGTGCCCGCCCGCCAGCACCCGTCCCGCCTCCAGCACCGGCCCCTCCACGCACAGCCGCTTCCACTCGCCGTCGATCTCGACCGCGCAGCCGTAGCAGGCGCCGAACCCACAGGCCATCGCCGCCTCCATCGCCAGCAGGCAGGGCACGGCATGCTCGGCGCAGAGCGCGGCCACGGCGTGCAGCATCGGATCCGGTCCGCAGGCGTAGACGGTCGCGTCGGCCGGCAGCAGTCGCGCCAGCGGCTCGGTCACGTAGGTCGGCTCCAGCACCACGGTCGCATCGGCGTCGATCAGGGCGGCGCACACGGCGTGCTGTTGCTCCCGGAATCCGAGCACGGTCGTCACCGGACCGGGCAGGTCACGCACCAGCCAGGGCAGGATGGCCGCGCCGATGCCGCCGCCGACCAGGATGGCGGGCCCGTCGTACAGCTCGAAGCCGTGGCCGAGCGGCCCCAGCACGGACACCTGCGCAGCCCCGGCCAGGGCGGCGGTGCCGGCGCCGCGCACGTCCAGCAGGAACGCGATTTCGCCCGCATCGGCCCAGGCCGCCGACAGCGCCCGCGGCAGGTAGGCCCCGCTGGGCTCGGGAACGGCCTGGAGCATGAAGAACTGCCCCGGCGCGCCCACCTCGCCGCCGTCGTTTCGCAGCACCAGCAGGGTGTAGGCGCCGACCGCCTCGACCCGAGCCACCTGCAGCATCCGCCTATCCGGCAGCATGGGATTCCACCCCGGCTGCGTGCAGCGTCTGCAGCGCCACCGGCGCAACCGAGCGGGCCTGAGCGATCGCCTGCACGGCGGCGGAGGCGCCCGCGAGGGTGGTGATGCAGGGGATCTGGTGGCGGATCGCCGCCTCGCGGATCTCGTAGCCGTCGGTGCGGGCACCGCGGCCCAGCGGGCTGTTGATGATCAGGTTGATGGCGCCGTCCTGGATCAGGTCGACCACGTTCGGCGACCCCTCGGTCACCTTCTGGACGGTCTCCACCGGGATGCCGATCCGCTGCAGCGCGCGGGCGGTGCCGGTGGTTGCGACCAGACCGAAGCCGAGCGACTGCAGCAGCGCGGCCAGCATGGTCGCGGCCGGCTTGTCGGAGTCGCGCACCGACAGGAACACGCGGCCCTTGCGGGGAAGCGGCCGTCCGGCGGCGCGCTCGGCCTTTGCAAAGGCGGTGGGGAAGTCCGGGCCGATCCCCATCACCTCGCCGGTCGAGCGCATCTCGGGGCCGAGCGCCGGGTCGGCTCCGAAGAACCGCTGGAACGGCAGCACGGCGGCCTTCACGCTGATGTGCTCGGGCGCGTCCTCGGCCAGATCGACGGGGAGGCCGAGCGCAGCCCGGCAGGCCGCCTCGACCAGGTTGCGGCCGGTGGCTTTGGCCACGAACGGCACGGTGCGCGAGGCCCGGGGGTTCGCCTCGATCACGTAGACGGCGGACCCCTGCACCGCGAACTGCACGTTGATCAGCCCGCGCACGCCCAGCGCCAGCGCGATCGCGCGCGTCTGCGCGCGGATCTCACGCTCGATCTCGTCGCCCAGCGACAGGGTCGGAATCACGCAGGCCGAGTCGCCCGAGTGCACGCCGGCCTCCTCGACGTGCTGCATGACGGCCCCGATCCAGGCCCGCCGGCCGTCGCAGACCGCGTCCACGTCGACCTCGATCGCGTCCTCGACGAAGCGGTCGATCAGCGAGGCAGGCTGCACCGTTCGCGACCGCAGCATCGACTCGTCGTAACAGATGCGCATCTCGCGGCCACCCAGTACGTAGGAGGGCCGCACCAGCACCGGGTAGCCGACACGGGCGGCGATCGCCGCCGCCTCGTCCACGTCGGCGGCGATGCCCCAGGCCGGCGCCTGCAGGCCCAGCTCTCCCAGCACGCTGCCGAACCGCTCGCGGTCCTCGGCCACGTCGATCGCCTCGAACGGCGTGCCCAGGAGCTTCACGCCGTCCTCCTCGAGCCGCCGCGCCAGCCCCAGCGGCGTCTGGCCGCCGAACTGGGCGACGACGCCGATCGGGCGTTCGCGCTCGATCACCTCGAGCACGTCCTCGACCGTCAGCGGCTCGAAGTAGAGCCGGTCTGAGGAGTCGGCGTCGGTCGACACCGTCTCGGGGTTGCAGTTCACCATCACCGCGTCGTAGCCCAGCGAGCGGAAGGTCTGTGCAGCCTGCACACAGCAGTAGTCGAACTCGATGCCCTGGCCGATGCGGTTGGGACCGGCGCCCAGGATCACCACGCTCTCGCGATCGCCCCGGCGCAGCTCGTCCTCCTGCTCGTAGGCCGAGTAGTAGTACGGGGCCTGCGCCTCCACCTCGGCCGCGCAGCTGTCCACGGCCTTGTAGACGGGCCGCACGCCGGCGTCGCGCCGGGCCTGGCGCACGGCTCGCTCGGCGGCCCCGGTCAGCTCGGCGATGCGGGCGTCGGAGATGCCGAGGCGCTTCAGGCGCCGCCATCCGGCTGCGTCGGCCACCCGGCCGGCGGCTGCCAGCTCCCGCTCGGCGTCGCTCACGCGCGACCACTCGTCCAGGAACCAGGGATGCACCTTCGACTCGTCGGCCAGCGCCTGGGGGCTGTCACCCGCCTGCAGCCGCGCCGCGATCACGTCGAACCGGTCCCACGAGCCTCCGGCTACCGAGCCCTCGGTGCGCACGACGCCGTCCAGCTCGCGGCTGCGCATGGCCTTGCCCCACGCCTCGCAGAAGCTGCGACCGATGCCCATCGCCTCGCCCACCGACTTCATCTGGGTCGTCAGCTCGGCGTCTGCACCGGGGAACTTCTCGAACGCGAAGCGGGGCAGCTTCACCACCACGTAGTCGAGCGCCGGCTCGAACGACGCGGGCGTGGTGCCGGTGATGTCGTTGGGGATCTCGTCCAGCGTGTAGCCGATCGCGAGCTTGGTGGCGACCTTGGCGATCGGGTAGCCGGTGGCCTTGGATGCGAGCGCGGAGCTGCGCGAGACGCGCGGGTTCATCTCGATCACGACCAGCTCACCGCTGTCGCGGTTGAGTGCGAACTGCACGTTCGACCCACCGGTCTCGACGCCGACAGCCCGGATCACCTTGGCCGAGGCGTCGCGCAGCACCTGGTACTCGCGGTCGGTCAGGGTCTGGGCCGGCGCCACCGTCACCGAGTCGCCGGTGTGGACGCCCATCGGGTCGACGTTCTCGATCGAGCAGATCACGACCACGTTGTCGTTGCGGTCGCGGATCACCTCCAGCTCGAACTCGCCCCACCCCGCCACCGACTCCTCGAGCAGGATCTGGCTGATCGGACTCTCGCGCAGGCCCCGCTGCACGATCTCGTCGAACCGCGCGGGCGTGGTCGCGAAGCCGCCGCCCTGGCCGCCGAGCGTGAAGGCGGGCCGGATCACGACCGGTAGCGCCAGCTCGCCGGACAGCGCGGCGCGGGCCTCGTCCAGGGTGTGGGCGATCGCGCTGCGCGGCACGCGCAGGTCGATCGATTCCATCGTGCGGGCGAACAGGTCACGGTCCTCGGCGCAGTGGATGGCGTCGTAGGAGGCACCGATCAGCTCGATTCCGAGCTCGTCGAGCGTGCCCGACTCGGCCAGCAGCGACGCCAGGTTGAGGGCGGTCTGGCCACCCAGCGTCGGCAGCAGCGCGTCCGGCCGCTCCCGCTCCAGCACCAGCCGCACGCCCTCCAGGTCGAGCGGCTCGAGATAGGTGTGGTCGGCCCAGCCGGGGTCGGTCATGATCGTCGCCGGGTTGGAGTTGACCAGCACCGTCTCGTAGCCCTCCTCGCGGAGCACGCGCAGGGCCTGCGTCCCGGAGTAG
>Ga0163163_10005490_pt1 | contig 10972 bp, 8 predicted proteins | sample S65metaG_FD_119766 | JGI IMG/M metagenome (GOLD analysis project Ga0163163, IMG submission 119766) | Switchgrass rhizosphere microbial communities from Kellogg Biological Station, Michigan, USA - S6-5 metaG | ecosystem: Host-associated > Plants > Roots > Rhizosphere > Soil | place: USA: Michigan... | reverse complement strand
GCCCGAGCGCCGCGAGCTGCTCGGGCGCTTGCTCGAGGCTCAGCTTGGGTCCGATGATGCGATCGAGCGGCACCTTGCGGCTCTCGATCATGCGGAACACCTCGGGATAGGCGCTGGCCGCGATGCCGTGGCTGCCGTACAGCACCAGCTCGTTCGAGATCACCAGGCCCATCGGCACGCTCGGGTCGTTGCGCTCGCCCACCAGCAGCCCCACCTGCACGTGCCGGCCGCGCTTGCGCAACGCCTCGAGCGATTGCCGCAACACGGCCGAGCTGCCCAGCGCGTCGATGCTCACGTCGGCGCCGCCCTGGGTCGCCTCGCGCACGCGCGCCGCCACACCGGGCTCGCGGGCGTCGATCAGCAGCTCCGCGCCCAGGCTGCGCGCCAGCTCCAGCTTTTCCCCGTCGATGTCCACGACGATGCTGCGCGCGCCGAGCGCGTTGGCAATCAGCAGCGAGCTCAGCCCCACCCCGCCGCAGCCAAAGATCACGAGCGTCTCGTCCGCGCGCAGCTGTGCCAGCTGTACCAGCGCGCGGTACGCCGTCACGAAGCGACAACCGAGGCTCGCAGCGGCGTCGTACGAGAGCTGCTCCGGCAGCTTCACCACGTTGCCTTCTGCGTAGTGCAGCCCGACGTATTCAGCGAACGAACCCCAGTGGGTGAACCCGGGCTGAAACTGCCGGTCGCACACTTGCGGATCACCGCGCCCGCAGGGCCGGCAGGCGCCGCAGCCGCTGACGAAGGGCACCGTCACGCGATCACCGATGGCCAGGCGCTGCACTTCGCTGCCCAGCGCCACGACCTCGCCGGCCAGCTCATGACCAGGGACGTGCGGCAGGCGCACGTCGCGATCGTGACCTTGCCAGCCATGCCAATCGCTGCGGCAGATACCGGTGCTCTCCACCCTCACCACGATGCCGTGGCTCGCGGGAGTGGGATCGGGCACGCGCTGGATCGACAGCGGCCCTGCAAATTGCTCGAAATAGACGGCTTTCACGATCGGCGGGCCCGTCCGGGGCGCGCGCATTCAAGCATCGTGCGCGGTGGCTCGCAACGGGGAAGGCGGAAAACGCGCGCCGGCCCCGGCCGGTCCGGTCGCGTTCGGCGGCTCACCAGTGCACGGCCTCACCAATATACAGCGACATCCCGCGCCTGCGCCGGCGTCAGCGCCACGCGCAGGGCACACGTCTTTGGCTCGTAACGGAACGGCAAGACGCTGCCCTCGGCTTCGACGCTGCGCGGCGCACGGTCTGCCCAGGCGAGCAGCTCACCGCCGTCCGCCAGTGCGATCTGGCACATCTCGGTGCGCACTTGCAGGGCGCGCAGCGCCGCCGGACCGTTGAGCTTGTCCGCCAGCCCGAGCACCGCGAGCCCTTGCTCGATGGGCGCCAGCCAGAAGAGCTCGAACTCTCGCTCGCCCAGCGAGAAGGGGAGCGCCGAGGTGGGATCCAGCTCAGAAAGCTCGGCACGCTGGAAGCGATAGCACGCGAAGCGTTCCCCCTCGAGCCCCGGCACGTCGGCGACGCGGACCACACCCGACACCTGCTCGGCGCGACCGCCCGCGTACAGCGCGTGAAAAGCGCCGACGAGCCCGGTGCGCCCGCACCGGTTCCAGATCTTCAGCGGTACGCGCTCTCGCGTCGGGTCCGCGCACAGCGTGTCGGCAGTGAGCAAGCCGGGCCCGTCGGCGCGCAGCACGCTGCCGTCGGAACACACCAGCGTGCGCAGCAGCTTCGCGTCGTGCTCGCCCGGCTTGTCCGACACATACACGGGGCCGCCCGAGAGGGCGCGCCCGGTGGCGTGAAAGGCACCCCACTCGTGGCCGCTCTGGAACATGTCCCAGTCGGGCTGCATGAACTGCCCGAACCACAAGCCCACGGAGGCGTTGGCGTACAGGTGCGCCGCGTGCGTCTCCGGGCGCCGCGGAAAGAAGTCGATCGAGGTGCGCGTGAGCGTCGAACGCGGCGAGCCGTAGAAGGTCTCCTGCGCGTTCGCCATGCAGTTGATCAGTCGCCCGCCGAAATGCCGTTGCACGCTCTGCTCGAGCGCGCTGCGGTACGCGCGCGTCAGCCGCACCCGACCGCCCTGGCGAGCGCCGAGCGACTCCAGCACGGCCTGGCTGTCGACCTTCACGCCATCCACGCCCTGCTCGGCGAGCGCGCGGTGATAGTCGTCGAAGAAGCGCTGCACGCTGCCCTCCGGGACCAGCCCCACGAGGCCTCCCCACCAGTCCTCGTTGCTGCGCGGCTGATGCGTGAGGATCCCTTCGCCGAAGCGCCGCGGCTGTTCCACCACCTCGTAACCGGGCAGCGCCTCGCCGTCGACGCCGCCCCAGTAGCCAGTGAGCGCGTGCCAGACCAGAAACGTCGTCACGCCGAACGCGCCTTTCGCCTCGCGAATGCACGGGCGCAGGTCTCCAGCGAACTTCTCGTTGGCGCTGAAGGCGCTGAGCCGGCGCTCGCCCGTGGGCAGCTGGCGCACGCTCTGCCAGCCGTCATCCAGGATCACGAAGCGCGGCGGGATGCCCTCCGCCTGAAAGGTGGTCAAGCCTGCGCGCACCCGCTCTGCGCTCACGTCCTGGTAGAAAGCGTCCCAGGTGCACCAGCCAAAGTGGTCCACGAAATCGGGCAGGGGCTTATCCTGGCGCAGCCGGCAGCTGTCGCCCAGGCGCGCCGCGACCGCTCGCGCCCCGCGCGCGCACAGCTCGAAGGGATCTTCGCCGAGCGCGACAAACAGCGCCAGTCCGCCCGCACCGCCGAGGTGCGGGTCACCCGTCTCCGCGAGTAGCTCCAGGCGTCCCTCGGCATGGCCCCGCAGCGAGAACCGGAAGGGCTCGTCGATCAGCGGGGCCAGGATCAGCCAGCCTCCGGCGGACAGCTCGGCGATCAGAAACTGAGTTTCCGCCGGCACTTCGCCGAGCCGGGTTCCCACCGCGGGCTTCATCCAGTACGGCTCGTAACGGTGGCACGCGGCGAAGCGGCGGAGAGCGAGCAGCTTTCCGGCGTTGAACAGCAGCCGCGACGAGCTGCGCGGGGCCCGGGCGCGCAGGAATGCGCCCACGCCCGTCGAGTCAGCTTCGACGCTCAGGCCGGAGTCCAGCTCAGCAAGCAACAGGCGTTCGCCTGCGACGAGGTTTGTGCCCACGAGATCGATGGCCATGATGTGTCAGACTAGTGCCCTGTAACCGATGTTCCTGCAGAATTACTAACGGAGCTCCGCCCGGTCTGTCATGTCATCCCTGCCCACGTCCAGCCGTGTCACCCAGCGGGAGTTCGGCGGGGGCGCGCCCGGCGTCGACGGTGCACGCTCTGGCCTGATCCGCTTGCACGGCCTCAACAAGTCGTATCAGAGCGGCGGGGCCGCGCTGCATGTGCTCAAGGACGTGGAGCTGACGATCCGCGAGGGCGAGCTGGTCAGCATCATGGGCTCGTCAGGCTCCGGCAAGTCGACGCTGCTCAACATCCTGGGCCTGCTCGATGACTACGACACCGGCAGCTATCACCTCGCCGACACGCTGATCTGGAACCTGGGCGAACGGCGCGCGGCGCAGTACCGAAACCGTTTCATTGGATTTGTTTTCCAGTCATTCAATCTACTCGCGTTCAAGACCGCGCTCGAGAATGTCGCCTTGCCGCTGTACTACCAGGGCGTGCCGCGCAAAGAGCGCAACCGCCTGGCGCTCGAGTACCTGCGGAAAGTGGATCTGGAAGATCGTGCGCAGCACTTGCCCAGCCAGCTCTCGGGTGGGCAAAAGCAGCGCGTCGCGATCGCGCGCGCGTTGATCGCCAAGCCGCGCCTGCTACTAGCAGATGAGCCGACCGGCGCGCTCGACTCCGAGACTTCGCTTCAGCTCATGGACCTGCTGCGCAGCATCAATGCCCAGGGCATCACCATGGTGATCGTCACGCACGAGCCGGACATCGCCGAGCGCACGGACCGGATCATCACGCTGCGCGACGGGCGCGTCCAACGTGCGGCGAGCTGAGCATGGACACCTGGCAAGAAGTGTTCGAGGTACTGCGGCGCAACAAGCTGCGTGCCGGCCTCACCGCCTCCAGCGTGGCCTGGGGAATCTTTCTGCTGGTGCTGCTGATCGCGGCTGGCAACGGGCTGCGGCACGGGGTCGAATGGGAGTTTCGGGATGATGCGACCAACTCGATCTCGCTGCGCCGAGGCAAGACCTCTCTGCCCTATCAGGGCCATGGCCCCGGGCGCCCCGTCAATTTCGAAAATGTCGATCTCGAGGCGCTGCGGGCAGAGGTCCCGGGAGTCGACCACATGACGGGGCGCTTCTTCTTGTGGGGCGGCACACAGATCAGCCGCGGTCAGCGCAGCGCTGCCTTCGATGTGCGCGGGTGCCAGCCGGACCATCAGTTTCTCGAACAGACGATCATCCTATCGGGGCGCTACATCAACGAGCTGGACCTGAGCGAGCGGCGCAAGGTCGCGGTGATCGGCACGGCGGTGAAGGCCGCCTTGTTTGCTGAAGCCGAGGACGCGATCGGGCAGATGATCAATATCCGGGGCGTCAACTTCCGGGTGGTGGGATTGTTCGACGACGTCGGCGGAGACGGTGAGCTGCGTCGCATCTACGTACCGCTCTCGACGGCCCAGTCCATGTACAAGGGTGCCAACCAGATGCACCAGATCTGGTTCACCACCGGCGCCGCCAGCGTCGCCGAGAGCGAGGACATGGTGACGCGCAGTCGCCAGATCATCGCGGCGCGTCACCACTTTGATCCGAACGACCGTCGCGCCGTGCAGGCGAGCAACAACCTCCAGCGCTTCAGTCAGCTGATGGACATCTTTGACTGGGTGCGCACCTTCGTGTGGGTTGTCGGGGTTGGCACGCTGCTCGCCGGAATGGTCGGTGTCAGCAACATCATGATCATCTCTGTCCAGGAGCGCACCCTCGAGATCGGCGTGCGCAAGGCGATCGGCGCGACTCCGGCCTCGATCGTTCGCATGATCCTGCTGGAGGCGTTGCTGCTCACGTCGCTCGCTGGCTACCTGGGGCTGGTCGCCGGGGTGGGGCTGGTGGAGGCCTTCCGCCGCTATCTGCCCGAGAATGACTACATCCGCGACCCGTCCGTCGATGTGAGGGTGGCGCTGGTCGCTACGCTGATCCTGGTGGTCGCCGGAGCGCTTGCTGGTTTCGTCCCGGCGCTGGCTGCCGCACGCGTGCGCCCGGTAGTGGCGATGCGCGACGCACACGGTTGAGGCAGCTCATGTTCGATCTCGACACGTGGCATGAGGTATTTTCGACACTGCAGAAGAACGCCTTGCGCACAGCCATGACCGCCTGGGGCGTGTTCTGGGGTGCCTTCATGCTGGTGGTGATGCTCGGAATCGGCCGCGGCCTGGAGGGGGGCGTCACGCGCAACATGGCGTCGCTGTCCGCCAACAATGTCTTCCTCTGGGGCGGGCGCAGCTCCGTGCCGCACGCGGGGCTCGCGCTGGGGCGCCCGATCAGGCTCACTCTCGAGGACGTAGCGGAGGTCCAGCAGTTGCCAGGCGTGGTGGCGGTTGCTCCGAGCATCGAGCTCGGCGGCTGGCGCCAAGGCAACAACATCGCCTATGGCGAGCAGGTCGGTAACTTCGGCGTGCGGGGAGAGGCCCCGCAATTTCTCGAAGTGCAAGTGGACCGTCCGTATCGCGGCCGCTTTGTCAACGAGACCGACATGCTGGAGCGGCGCAAGGTGGTGATCATCGGGCAAGCGGTGCGACGCCAGCTGATCCCGGACAAGGACCCGATCGGCGAGTACCTGCAGATCCGGGGTGCATTTTACCAGATCGTGGGCGTGATGGCCTCGGTGCTGGGCGGAGACGACGCGGAACGCGTCGACAATACGGTCTTCGTGCCCTTCAGCACCTTCCAGACCTCGTTCAACGGCCGCGGTCGGGTGGGGACGATCGCGGTTCGACTCCGCGAGGGCGCCAACTCGGAGCTCTTCGAGCAGACCACCAAGCGCATGCTCGCGCTCCGCCACCGGGCGGCTCCAGAGGATCCGCAAGCCATCGGCTCCTACAATCTTTCCAAGCAGAACCAGCGGGTGATCAATCTGTTTCGTGGCGTGAGCGGCTTCGTGTGGTTCGTGTGTGTGTGCACGTTGCTCGCGGGGGCCCTTGGCGTGAGCAACATCATGCTGATCAGCGTGAAAGAGCGCACGCGCGAGTTCGGTGTGCGCAAGGCTCTGGGCGCGACGCCAGGGTCCGTGATCCGGCTGGTGCTGCAGGAGGCGAGCGTGCTCACTGCGCTCGCCGGGTACCTGGGGGTGGTAGCCGGTGTCGTTGGCCTGGAGCTGATGGGACGCTACGCCAGCTCCGGCAAGGGCCCCCTCGCAGCGCCGAGCATCGACTTGGGGGTTGCATTGATCGCCACTCTGGTGTTGGTGTTTGCTGGTCTACTGGCGGGCATTGCGCCCGCCCGGCACGCCGCGCGTATCCGCCCCGTGGTGGCTCTGAGGTCTGAATGATTCGCCGCATCCTGCCCTGGCTCCTGTCCGCCACCATCCTCGGGCTGTTCACCTGGACGCTGGCCTTCCTGTACCAGAAGTCCAAGGAGGTCCCGCAGGTCTTCAAGACAGCGAGCCCGGAGCTGCGCAGCATCGTGCAAAAGACGGTGGCGGCAGGGGCGATCGTGCCGCGCCGCGAGGTGAGCATCAAGCCGCGCGTGTCAGGCATCGTCCATCGGCTGGCGGTGGTGCCGGGCCAGCTAGTGCATGCTGGCGACCTGATCGCCGAGATCAAGATCGTCCCCAACGTGGTCAACGTGAACGCGGCCGAGGCGCGGCTGGCCGCGGCCCAGATCAGCCTCAAGACGCGCAAGCGCGAGTACGAGCGCCTGCGGGAGCTGAAGCAGCAGCAATTGGTGGCGGAGGCCGACTACAACCGCAGCGAGCTCGATTACAACCTCGGCGAGCAGGAGCTGACGTCAGCCACCAACAACTTGCAGCTGATCAAAGAGGGCGCGATCCGCGGCTCCGGCAAGATCTCCAATATCGTCACCTCCACGGTCGAAGGCATGGTGATCGACGTGCCGGTGAAGGAAGGTGGATCTGTCATCGAGAGCAACAACTTCAACGAGGGGACCTCGATTGCCTCGGTGGCGGACATGCAGGACATGATCTTCTCCGGCTTCGTCGATGAGAGCGAGGTCGGCAAGCTCACGGAAGGCATGCCCGTCAGCATCACGATCGGGGCGCTCACGGGGCAGAAGTTTGAGGGCAGGCTCGAGTATATCGCCCCCAAGGGCACCAATCACGATGGCACCATCGAGTTCGAGGTACGCGCGGCGCTCTCGATCCCGCCGGGCAGCTTCGTGCGCGCGAATTACAGCGCCAACGCCGATATCATACTGGATCGGCGCGATCAGGTGCTGGCCATCAACGAACGCTTGCTGCAGTTCGAGGGCAGTCGCCCCTTCGTGGAAGTGCAGGGCTCAGCTCCGGAGCAAGGCTATGAGAGGCGCTTCGTCGAGCTGGGCCTGAGCGACGGAGTGCAGGTCGAGGTATTGAAGGGCCTCGCGCCGCAGGACAAGATCAAGGTGCCCGTGGGCGTCTCGGCGCCGGCGCCCAAGGGCAGCTGAGCTCGCCGGGCCTCCCGCATGCTGTGCGTGCGTACTCTGTGAACTACAAATGTAGTTGACGATGCCTGTGCCGAAGACTACAAATGTAGTCGTGTGCCGAGCCATACCGAATGTCGACGGGAGGGGGAAGTCGCTGCAGGCCGCGTGCGCGCTGGTTGCGCTGCTCCTGGGCAGCAGCGGCTGCACCCGCCCGAACGCCTTGCACCTGCAGCCCTCCGGCACTCCGCTGGTCGTGCAGCACGCGGGGCTGTACCCGGAGACGCTGGTCTACGACGCGAAGCGCGACAAGTTCTTGCTCGGGTCCTTCCGGGAGGGAGCGGTCTACGAGGTCGACAGTGCCGGCGGCGCCGTTCGCATCGTCGCTGATCCCCGGCTGTGCTCGGTGCTCGGGATCGCGATCGACGCCGAGCGCAACCGGCTCTGGGCGGTCAACTCCGACCTCGGCGCCTGCTCGCGGCCATCCGAGGCGGGCCCGAAGCGGCTGGCGGGCGTCGGCATCTATGACCTGTCGAGTGGGGCGCCATTGCTGTATGCAGACCTCGCGCCGCTGCTGGCTGGACCGCACCTGCTGAACGGCATTGCGCTCGACGGCGCGGGCAATGCGTACATCAGCGATAGCTTCTCGCCAGCGCTCTACAAGGTCGACGCCGCGGGGAGACCCTCGCTGTTCCTGCAGAGCGAGCAGTTTAGCGGCGAGGGCATCAACCTGAACGGCCTCGTCGTTCACCCCGACGGGTATCTGTTGGTCGTCAAGAAGAGCGACGGAGCCCTGTTCAAGGTCCCGCTGGACGAGCCCGCGCGCTTCTCGCGCGTGGTGATCGCAGAGCGCTTCGTCGGCGGCGACGGACTGGTGCTGGCGGGGAAGACTGAGCTACTGGTCGTCTCCAACCAAGTGCCCCAACAGACCGCCAACTCTGCCTACGCGCTGTCGAGCGACGACGCCTGGGCGAGCGCGGCACTGCGCGCGGTCGAGCCGCTCGGCAATGCGTACCCTACGACGGCGGTGCTGCGCGGCGGCGCGCTCTACGTCGTGCAGAGCCAGCTCGACGAGCTCATCCAGGCTCCAGCCGGGCGCAAGGCGCAGCTGCACGCCCAGGCGCTGATCCGCCGGATCGGCAGCGTCGCTCCCTGAATCGAGGGCGGGGCTCGCAACTGTCGCGCGCCCGAGCGGCGCCAGAATGTGCCCCCTGTGTCGCCAGTTAAGCCGCCCCGGGGTGTCACTAGTGGCAGGCAGCACAGGCGACGTACTGGGGGGGGCCAGCTGCGAGCTCTTCCCTCGAGGGAAGGGAAATGTCGTACGTCGCACTCGTGGTCCGGCGCGCGCTGCGTGGCTCGGACGCCGTGCTCGGCGCAGGCGCACTGTCTTTGCTGCTGGCTGGCTGCAGCGGGCCAGGCCCCGAGGCCTCGGGCCCGCTGGGCAGCTGGCGCTTCGCCTGGCAGCCGTGAGCGCGAAAGCCGAAGAGTATCTGCTCACGGACGCCACGTTTCACTACTCCGGCGCCTCCGAGGGCACCATCCAGGTGCCGGAAGGCGAGCCGAGCTTCCGTTCGATCCTTCCGGCGGGAGACTACGGGATCGAGCTGCTCGACGGCTGGCGGCTGGAGCGCAACAGTACCGCGGGCTACGTGCCGGTCGCGGCAGCGCTCGTCTCCGACAACCCCGCGCTGTTCAGCATCCAGGCTTCGCAGGTGTCGCCGCTCTCGTTCCAGTTCGAGACCGGGGCGGGTCTCGTCGGTAGCGAGGGCGTGCTCGATCTCAGCGTCGGGGTGGACGACTCGGAGGACGCAACGGCTGGCAATGCCTGCCCGAACGAGTTGTGCGGTCCCATCGACATCGATTTCGAGGACCAGCCTGCCGGGACCGTGACCAGCGATCAATACGCCGGCTACCTGAGCTTCTCGACGCCTGCGGCGCCCCCGGTCGTGGTGCGAGTGATCGCGCCCAGCGCTGGTCACGCGGTCTGCGCGGACACGCCCGACACGACGCAGTGCCACTTCGAGATGGACCTCACCTTCACGCGGCCTGTCGAGGGTCTGTCGCTCTCGGTCCTGAACTCTTCGAGGACGATCGTGACACACGGTTCGGGTATCGCTATCCGAACCGTGCTCGCTACTTCCGTGCAGAGCTTCGCCGATCTGCACGAGGTGACCCGCGTTCAGTTCACGCCCATCGGACCGCTGGGCAGCATTCGTTCGCTCGGCTTCAGCATGATCCCGCGCGTGGACTAGGCGGCTTCCGGCGCGAGCGCCGGAAATTCCTCGACTTCCTCGTCGCTTTGCCCGGTCCGGGCCTGTTCAAAACGGACGCTGGCGGCGGCCCGCTGCACGCGGCGGGCGCGATCCGTTCAAAAAAGATCGGTCTCGATCGCGTTTTGTGCGCCCCCGGTGACCGATCGGGGCAAGTACGGACACTAGTCCATTGAACGGCGCCTCACGCCGCTCGCTTGGTGCCCCTGAGATCAGGGCTGCGCGCCGCTCATCCACATCGGAAGCGCGCGTCCGCTGTCGCCGCGGGCACCGCTTGGAAGTGCGAAAAATCTGGGGACCTGACACCCCCCGTCAATGGAGGACTCTGTGACAAAGTCTAAGACGCATCGGTTTGTGATGAAACACCGCAGCGTGCTGGAGCTTCGCTCGCTCAGCATCGCTGCCGGCGCTGCCGTGCTCGCTCTCGCGTGCGGCGCCGACGACAGCAACAACCAGGAACCAGCCAAGGCTGTCGATATTCCGCGCGAAGATCCGTGCGCGAACCCGCTCAACGCGGAATGCCCGACGAACCAGCTCCCCAAGAAGGACGACGTCTCGACCGGCGGGGGTCCCGTGTCGACGGGCGATCCAAAGAAGCCGGAGCGTTCACAAGCGGACCTCGACAAGGACGCCGCGGAGAACGTGCTCAAGTCGAAGTGCGGCTATTGCCACGGCGCCAACCTCACGCAGGAGCAAGCCAAGGCGGGCATGAATTTCATCGATGACATCGACAAGCTGGTGGCGGCCGGCAAGATCATTCCGATGGACAGCGCCGGATCCAAGGTCATCCAGCGCATGGTGCGGAAGGAAATGCCGCCGCAGGGCTCCGGGTATGATCTGGTCTCCGACGCCGAGATCCAGATCGTCGCCGCGTACATCGACAATTCGCGCTACTGGGGCGGCATCCCCGGCTCCAACTGCCAGGACAAGGGGCAGGTGATCGACTTCGATCAGCTGTACCGTGACGTCAACAGCGATCTCTCCGGGGAGGACAAGGACGATCGAGTCTTCTACCGATACATCTCGCTCACCAATCGCTTTACCGCTGGCGTGTGTGCGCCGGCGCTCGATGGCGACCGCAACGCCATGGTCAAGATGATGAACATGCTGTCCGTCAAGGCCAAGGTGGGCAAGGTAG
>Ga0163163_10005489_pt1 | contig 10973 bp, 14 predicted proteins | sample S65metaG_FD_119766 | JGI IMG/M metagenome (GOLD analysis project Ga0163163, IMG submission 119766) | Switchgrass rhizosphere microbial communities from Kellogg Biological Station, Michigan, USA - S6-5 metaG | ecosystem: Host-associated > Plants > Roots > Rhizosphere > Soil | place: USA... | reverse complement strand
TGGCCGCTCACACCATCTTGCCGGTGCTCGGCGTGCCCATGGAGAGCCAGATGCTTCGCGGGATGGATTCGCTGCTTTCCACCGTGCAGATGCCCGCCGGGATCCCGGTAGGCGCGCTGGCGATCGGCAAGCCGGGCGCCATTAATGCCGCGCTCCTGGCCGTCGCCATTTTGGCCTTGCAGAGACCAGACCTGCACCAAAAGCTCGAAGCTTTCCGTAAGGAGCAGGCCGAAAAGATTTTGAACGAAACGTTGTGAAGTGAATGCTGTGACGTGCCTCGAGTTGGACGAATCGACCAATTGAACGTGAAGATGGCGGGTGCTGTGAGGGTTGTCCCCCATAGCCGTAAAATCCGGCTACGGTTTCGTCACATTCACCGTGATTGTGTTTGATTTGACGACGGCTTTAGTCGCTTCGTCGAACCTTGACACTTGGACAGTTAATGAGATCATCATTCCGTGTTTCGCCCGGCTTGATGGGGGTGAAAATGTCGCTCCAGACATTCGGAGGCGGAGGTGCCTTGCCCGGGGTCACCGGCAGCCTGCCCTTAATTTTTCGATGGTATTCCGTCTCCGGTGCTAAAGTCACCTTTGTCGTCCCGCATTTCCACATCATGATGTAGCTCGCCTTGGTCTGGTTGCACGGATCTGCCGAGCATAATCTCGTGATCTGACGCATTCTTCAAAACGATACTCAACTTTGGTTCTGAACCAGCGCTGATAACATCTGGAGCGCTGATCACGATCGAAAATGCTGGCTGTTTCGGTTGGCCAAACGCCGCAGCAAGGAATACCAAAGAAGAGAAAAGTAAAGGCAATCTATATGAAATCTTCATCTAAGCCGGCACGGCGGCTAGCTCGCGCTCGAAGAACGCATCGACCATTCCCACAATCTCCGCGGTACTGTGCGCGTGGTAAATGCTCGCGCGCAGTTGCGAGCCGTTGCGGACGCCGTGCGTGAAATAAGTCGCGAACTGTTTCATCTTGCCCACCGCATCCATCGCGCGGTGCTCTTCGAGCATGCCGTAGTAGCGGCGCATGATTTCATAACGGGCGCTCTCCGGCGGCACTTCATAGCTGCCGGTGGTGGCGTAGTCCTCAATCTGGCGAAATATCCAAGGATTTGACGACGCGGTGCGGCCGATCATTACCGCATCGCAGCCGGTCTCGCGCACCATGCGGACGGCATCTTCGGGCGTCAGGATGTCGCCGTTGCCGATCACTGGAATCTTGACCGCCGCTTTCACTTCGGCGATGCGGGTCCAATCGGCGTGCCCGCTGTAGCCCTGCTCGCGGGTGCGGGGATGCAGCGCGATGGCTTGCAATCCGCAATCTTCGGCGAGGCGCGCCATGCGCACCGTCACCAGCTCGCGGTCATTCCAGCCCGCGCGGAATTTCATGGTCAGCGGAATCGAGATGGCGGCGCGCACGCTGCTCAGGATCTTTTCCACCAGCGGCAGGTCGCGCAGCAGGCCGGAGCCGCCGTTGCACGTCACCACTTTCTTCACCGGGCAACCGAAGTTGATATCGACGATGTCGAAGCCCATGTCCTGGCAGTGGCGCGCGGCGTCCGCCATCACCGCCGGATCGGAGCCGAACAATTGCGCCGAGATTGGGTGCTCCTCGGGGTCGAAATACAGGTATCGGAAGGTCCGCGTGGGCTTGGTCGCGCGTGCGGCCGCTACGATGCCGTGGGAGCTGGTGAACTCCGTCATGATGAGTCCGCAGCCGCCCTGGCTGCGAATCAGGCGGCGGAAAACCGTGTCGGTGACGCCGGCCATAGGGGCGAGGACGGTCGCCGGAGCGATCGTTACCGGGCCGATCTGGAGGGTGCGGGGAATCACTTGTACCATTTTAGGGTACGCTCAGCCACCCTTAGGTGGCGGCGAGCTTTTCTCCGTCCGCGGCCTCTCCAAATTTGAAGCCGGCAAGGGCGGGGTCGATATTGCGCAGCAGCCCGGTGAGCACGCCGCCGGCGCCGACTTCGATGCAGCGCGTGACGCCCGCAACGGCCAGCGCGCGCATGGAATCCGCCCACAGCACCGGATTGGGTACTTGATGATACAGGCCCTCGCGCGCCTCGGCTCCGCTGCGGATTTCGCGCGCCTGCCAGTTATTGATCAGGGGAACAGTCAGATCCCGGAACGTGGTGGCGTCGAGATCCGCCTTAAGACGTTCTTGAGCGGGCTTCATCAGCGCGCAATGGAAAGGCGCACTCACCGACAGCATCACCGCGCGCTTCGCACCAGCGGCCTTAGCCAGCTCCGCGGCGCGTTCCACGGCGCCCGCATTCCCCGCGATCACAATTTGATCTGGGGAATTCAGGTTGGCGGCGGATACCACTTCGCCTTGCGCGGCTTCGGCGAGAATCCGGTCGAGCGCCCCCTCGGGCAGCTTCAGCAGCGCTGCCATTGCGCCCACGCCGGAGGGCACCGCCTCCTGCATATAGCGGCCGCGTTTGTGAACCAGGCGCACCGCATCCGCGAAATCGAGCGATCCCGCAGCTACCAGCGCGGAGTATTCTCCCAAACTGTGCCCCGCTACATAATCTGGGGCGAGACCCTTGGTCCGCAGAGCCCGAAAGGCCGCGATGCTAACGGTGACCAGCGCCGGCTGCGTGATCTCGGTACGCTTCAGCTCTTCCTCGGGGCCGTCAAAACACAATTTTGAAATGGAGAAGCCGAGCGCGGCATCGGCCTCCGCGAACGCTGCAGTGGCTTCCGGAAACACTTCCGCAAGGGACTTACCCATGCCGGCATATTGCGAACCCTGCCCGGGGAAAAGAAAAGCTGTCTTGGACATGTGTCTTGAATTTGAATAATGGACAGGCTAGTACTAAGAATCTTTTGTAATCTTACAACGCTGTCCGTCTGCTTATATATGCTGATATAGTAGAGGCGTGAGACGCAAGCGTCCCTTAGTTCCTGAAGTTTTGCCGGATTCTCCGGTGATTCCGCCTGCCCTGATCGAAGAGGCCAAGCGCGCCATCGAATTCGACCGTATGAAGGCGCCCGCAAAGTGCAGCGTGTGCGGCGATGAGTGCGCCCCCAATTCGACCGAAGGCTTGTGCTGGGTGTGCCGCCGCTTGAAGCTGAGCGCGTGGCGCGATTCCGACACGCAAATGCCGGTTCAGGAATAGCGCCCCGGCTAGGCGCGCTATCTCTTTCTCAGCCGCTCAATATCCGTTGTCAGTTGCCGTGTAATCTTGTCGGCGACGTCGGCGCTCGCACCGCGAAACTTCGCGCCGTTGCTCTCCTGCGTGGTGGACCACATCACATCGCCGTCTTTGTTCACCAGCCGGACCGTCGCCATGGCTTCGTGCTTGCGTTCGTGAATGTTGGTGGCTTCAGTCTCGCCGACGCCCGCGCTCATCGACCGCGCCACGCTGCGGCTGACGCTCCCACCGCCTCCATTGAATCTGGCCCCACTGCTGTTTGAACTTCGTTCCGAATCGCCTACGTGAGCGTTAACGCCTTCCGACGACTGGAAATTATCGGTGTACACCAGGTCTTCGGCCGCTCCGCGCAGATATGCGTCGGCGCGATCCGGGTTCTCCGTCAGCACGAATAGCTTCGAACCCTGCAGGCTGCTGATAATCAGATCGCGCATCTGCGCCGCGGTCTCGCCGCCGGTCAGCTTGTCGATGTAGACCCGTTTAACGCCGGCAATTTGCGCCGATACATCGTCAGGAGCCTGCGCTAGCAGCAAAACCAAAAGCAAAGCCATCATTTTGTGTCCCTAACCTTTCCCGGCCTTGCGAGCTTCCGGGTCCTGATACTGCACTTTTTGTCCGGTACGAGCCTCCAGACCAACCAACGCAGAGCGGATTCCGTTCTTGTCCACCCGAAATACCATCGCTTGTTGCTTGCCATCGTCATCGGTGTATCCCACTGTCAGGAAGTGCTTGCGTGATTTCGCGAGCAGAAACATCGGCGAAATCACCACCGCCATCAGCAGCCGACGGTCAACCTTCTGGCCGTATTCGAGCAGGTTGATGCGTTCATACGGCACCCGCACCTGCGTGCCCCTGGTGTAAAACGCCAAATACCGGCTGTCGGAGAGCTCGATGGACCCGCCTGTTCCACTTGCCACAGCCGGTAAGGTCCCGCCCACGTATTCCACATGGCTTTGAACCAGCAGTAGGACCAACGCAAGAAGTGGCACAAGAAGTAGTTTTGTGTGCGCACTGAACTTCTCACGCAAATTGCCCTCAGAAAAGACGCAGCGCCGCTTCCATTCGCTACACTCGACGAATGCTCCTCTGCACGGTCCGCGACTGCCATCTTCCGCTGTCGCGAACGGAAGACGAAGGCGGCCGGCGGCTGGTTTGCCCGCGCGGACATTCCTTCGATGTGGCGCGGAGCGGCTACATCAATCTTCTGCAGCCGCAAGACAGGCGGTCGAAGCGTCCGGGCGATACGCCTGCGGCTGTGGCGGCGCGACGGCGCTTGCACGATCTCGGCGTAACCGGGCCGCTGTTCGGCGGGATCGCTGAATTGGTCCAAGCCGCGCCGGATGATATTGTTCTCGACGCCGGTTGCGGTGACGGTTTCTATCTTGGATCGCTTGCGCGCCAGAGCGGCTGCGTGGGACATGGCGTCGATATCTCGATCCCGGCCGTGGAGGCTGCGGCGCGGCGCTACCCCCCGGGCGAGCCCAGATGCGACGCGGGGGTTGCCAGTTATGAATGGGTCGTGGCTAACGCCGACCGGTTCGTACCTTACGCTGATCGCTCGTTCTCCTCCGTCTTGTCGATCACGGGACGCATGAATGCCGCTGAATTCCGTCGCGTGCTGCGCGATGACGGACGGCTGCTAGTGGCCCTTGCCGCGCCCAACGACATGATCGAGTTGCGGAGCCGCGCCGGAAATCCCGGCCGCGATCGCGTTCCTCAAACTGTTGAGACATTCGCGCCGCAGTTCAAGCTGATCGAACGGAACCAGGTGACGACTGCCGCCGATCTGGACGCCGCTGCCGTTCAGGATGTCCTGCTTTCGATTTATCGTCCGCTGCGATCGCGGCCGGTCGAAGCGACGCGCGTGACCTTTAGTCTGGACCTGCTACTGTTTCGGCCGGCGTAATAGTATGGAGCTTTATGGACGCTTTAATAGAACCCTGGCTCCGAGGCCCGCTACTCGGCATCGACACCTTCGTCGCGCCTCTGCTGCATTCCTTCCAGATGGCCCGCGAGGACCTCGCGAAGTACACCGCCGGCCTCACTACCGAGCAGATTTGGGCCACTCCCCATGGCTTCGGCTCCGTCGGCTTCCATCTGCGCCACATTGTCGGTTCAACCGATCGCCTGATGACCTACGTCAGCGGCGCTCAACTCTCCAGCGATCAGATGAGCGCGCTCAAAGACGAGAAAGAACCCGGGGCAACGCGTGAGGTGTTGCTCGCCGCCATTGACCGGGCGTTTGAGAGCGCGGAAGCCGTCGCGCGCGCCCTCGATCCCACGCGTCTCGCCGACCCTCGCGGCGTCGGCCGCAAGCAACTGCCCACTACCGTCATCGGGCTTCTGGTTCACATCGCCGAACACACCCAGCGGCACGTCGGCCAGGCGATCAGCGCAGCGAAACTGGCCAAGATAGAATCAGGCTCTCACCGGACCGCTGAGTTATCCTGAGAGTTACCCATGCAACAGGAAGTCGTTGAGGCCGAAGGTCATCTGATTGATTCGCACCTTATGGAGCGAATCTTCGACACGGTAGTCGAATATAATGGCCGCTTTGAAGTGGAGCAGTTCGAGATCGGTCGCACCAACGCCGACAATTCGCACTTGCGTCTGAAGATTGAAACCGAGAGCGCTGCCGATATGGAGCAGCTCCTCAGCCAACTGCTGGATCTCGGCTGCACGCCCGCCGATTCAGGTTCGGCCGAGCTGGTTTCCGTCGAGCGCGATTGCTGCGCGCCGGAAGATTTCTATTCCACCACCAATCACAAAACGCTGGTGCGCCAGAAAGGCGAATGGCTGGAAGTGGAGAATCAGCGCATGGACGCGATGATCGTCGTTGCCGGCAAACGCGCCGTCTGCCGCCGCCTGCGCGATCTCAAGAAGGGCGACCAGGTGGTTGTGGGCATGCGCGGCATCCGCGTGGTTCCGGAATCGAAAGAGCGCGACCGCATGGCCTTTGCCTTCATGAGCAACGGCATTTCGTCGGAGCGGCAAGTCGAAACCGCCATGCGCCAGACCGCCAATCTGATGCGCCAGTGCCGCGAGTTGGGCCAGAAAATTGTCGTGGTGGCCGGACCCGTTACCGTGCACACCGGCGGCGCGGCACCGCTTGCCAAGCTGATTCAAGGCGGCTGGGTGCAGGCGCTGCTGGCCGGCAACGCGCTGGGCGTGCACGATATCGAAGCTTCGCTGCTCGGAACTTCGCTCGGGGTGCGGCAGAGTGACGGCCGTCAGGAAGAACATGGCCATCGCAATCACATGCGCGCCATCAACGCGATCTATCATGCCGGCGATATCGCCAAAGCGGTCGCATCCGGGCGCCTCAAAAGCGGCGTGATGTACGAATGCGTGAAGGCGCGAGTGCCTTTCGTGCTGGCTGGCAGCTTGCGCGATGACGGTCCGCTGCCCGATACCATCACTGATATGAATCTCGCGCAGGACGCCTACGCCGAGCAGTTGAAGGGCGCGGGATTGGTCTTGTGCCTGGGCTCCATGTTGCACTCTATCGCCACCGGCAACATGCTGCCGAGTTGGGTGAAGATCGTGTGCGTGGATATCAACCCGGCGGTCGCCACCAAAGTGAGCGACCGCGGCACCGGGCAAGCCGTGGGTGTGGTCACTGACGTGGGTCTGTTCCTGGACTTGCTCGCACGCAATCTGGAAACGCCCGCATGAAGCGTCAATACACAGATCAGCACGCGGCCGCCGGAGTCGACGCCGAGCTTCCTGAAATCGAAGTGTGGCCCAATCAATATCAAACCGGCTACGAAATCGAAATCGAGATGCCGGAGTTCACCTCCATCTGCCCTAAGACCGGCCTGCCCGATCATGGAAACCTGATCCTGCGCTACATTCCGGCCAAACTTTGTCTCGAACTGAAGTCGCTCAAGATGTACACGCTGGCCTTCCGCAATCTCGGTATCTTTCAGGAGAACGTGGTGAATCGAATGCTGGCCGACATCGTCAAATACGCCAAGCCGATCGAAGCGACGCTCATCGGCGATTTCATGCCGCGCGGCGGCGTGCATACCAAGATCACTGCCAGCTATTCGCGAAACCGCAAGCGCGTATAATGCAGGCATGCGCGGGCTTTCCGTTGCGCTTGTGCTTTTCGCTGCGGCCCTTCACGCTCAGCAGATGATGCCCGTCGGCATCCTGCGCGGAAATCTGGTCACGTGGCAGAACGGCAGTCTTTCAGTGCGGCGGGCCGACGGCGCGGTGTACGATTGCTCCTACGATAACCACACTTTCTTCCAGCGGAATCGGTGGCCGATCCAATCGACGGACTTGACCGGGGGCGAGCCGGTGGAAGTGCTCTCAGACCGCTGGCCGGCGACGCGGGCGTGCTACGTGCGGATGGTGTCGGTGGTCTATACCTCGCCGAAATCGCCGCGCAGACGGGCGCCGGCAACCGAGGCGTGGGTCCCACGAGGCTATCTCACTTACGCCGGGCTGGTAGTGAAAAGCGAGAACTCGAAGATCATCCTGAAGACCCGCGGCGGAGATCGAACGCTGCGGCTACGCCCGGATACTCGCTATTCGGAGGCGTCACAACCGCTGCTGAACAAGCACGTGTTCGTGCGCGCCGGCCGTACCCTTGAAGGCGTGCTCGAAGCCTATCAAGTGACGTGGGGTGAAATCCTGCTAGTGCCGTAAAAAAGAGGCTCCGTCCGTCTTTTTACCGCAAAAATTTGAGAAATCTCGCGCGCAGCGCATCGGCGGTCCTGACGTCGGGCGCGACTACCAATACCGTGTCATCGCCGGCGATGGTCCCCGTAACTTCTGGCCAGTCGGCGTGATCCAGCGCGGCGGCGAGCGCGTTGGCGTTCGCCGGAGGCGTTCTCAGCACTAATAAATTTTGAGCCTGGCGAACATCGCGCAGAACTTCGCGTGCGAGCGCGGCTACATCCGGACCGGCTGGCGCACCAGCAGCCTCTGAGCCTCCGGGAGAATAACCGGCTGGCGTTTTCACTAACCCCAGTTCCCGAATATCGCGCGAGAGTGTAACTTGAGTTGCCGGAATCTTGAGCGTGCGCAGAGCCCGCGCCAGCTCGTCCTGCGTGTGCAGACTTCGAGCGCGAACTAGTTTGAGGATCTGGCTCTGGCGATAATTCTTGTTCATGCGTGAAGCTGCTTCAAACGCGACGCCGCGGCGGCAAGAGCGGCTTTGACGTGATCCGGTCCGGTGCCCCCCGCGATTTCGCGGGTCTTCATGCCTTCAATCGGATTCAGTACCGCGGCGGACTCCGGCGTAAACTCCGGCGCGAAAGCTTTGAGCGACTCTGCATTCCAATCCGACGGCTTCTTTCCGCTGCGGACGCTCTCCAGTACCAGTCGCCCGGCGATCTTATGAGCCTGATGAAACGGTGTCCCGCTGCGCGCCAGCGCCTCGGCCAAATCCGTCGCCACCACCCAACTCTCTTCGGCGGCCTGCGCCGGACGCTCGGCTTTTAGCTTCGCCGTCGCGATAACTTGCGCCGCCATTTCGAGCGATCCGCACAATTGATCCGCCGCGTCGAAAAGTGGCTCTTTGTCCTCCTGCATGTCGCGGTTGTAAGTCATGGGCAAACCTTTCATGGTCATGAAAAGCGAGCTCAAGTCGCCGAACACGCGGCCGAACTTGCCGCGAATCAGCTCCAGCGAATCCGGATTCTTCTTCTGCGGCATAAGACTGGAGCCGCTGGTGACGCCGTCACCGAGTTCCAGCCAGCCGAACTCATCACTGGAGTATAAGATCCAGTCTTCGGAGAGGCGGCTCAGGTGCAACATCGTGGTAGACGCGGCGTACAGGAAATCCAGCGCGAAATCGCGGTCCCCGGAAACATCCATGCTGTTGCGCGTGATCTCGTCGAAACCCAGATCATGCGCGATGGCTTCGCGGTCGAAGGGGAATCCGCTGCCCGCGAGCGCACCGCTGCCGAGCGGCATCACGTTCACGCGCGCACGAGCCTGTTTGAGACGCTCGAAGTCACGCGCGAACATTTCGAAATACGCGAGCAGGTAGTGCGCCCATAAAACCGGCTGTGCGCGGCGCAAGTGCGTATATCCCGGAACCACCGCCGTGGGATCGCGTTGCGCACAATCGAGCACCGCCTTCATGAGCCCGGCGAGAAATCCAAGCGCGCGGTCGATCTCGCCGCGCAGCCATAGCCGCACGTCGAGCGATACCTGTTCGTTGCGGCTACGGCCGGTGTGGATCTTCTCGGCGAGCGCGCCCACCTTCTCGCCCAGCTTGCGAATCACCAGCGTATGAACATCTTCGTCGGTTGCGCCCACGTAAAACTCTGCCGTGTCCGCGGCGCGGCCAATCTCTTGGAAGGCCGCCACCAATTGGACCCGCTCCGCTGCCGTCAAAATCCCGACGCCTTCCAGCGCCCGCGCGAACGCCTGCGAGCCCTGAATATCCGCGTGAATCAGGCGCCGGTCGAAATCGAGCGATCCGGAGAAGCGCTCGAATACTTCCGAGGGCCCTTCCTCGAATCGCCCGCCCCAGAGTTTCATTTCCGCTTGGCCTTCTTGGCCTGGCCCTTGCGCCGGTTTTTCAACAGCGCCCGCACCTGCATCGGTAGCCCGATCAGGTTGATAAATCCCCGAGCGTCCTTCTGATCGTACTCGGCTCCCATGGTGAAGCTGGCGATGTCGAGCGAATAAAGAGAATTCGGCGATTTGCGGCTGACCGGCTGGAAACCGCCCTTGTACAAGCGCAGCGTGACCTCGCCCGTGTTGTCTTCCGTGGCTTTGGTAAAGAACGCGTCGAGCGATTCGCGCAGCGGCGTGAACCACAGGCCGGCGTAAACCAGATCGGCGTAATCGAGCGCCAGCGCTTGCTTATAATGCGACAGGCTGCGGTCCAGCGTGAGCCCCTCGATCTCGCGGTGCGCGGCCATGATCAGCGTGCCGCCCGGCGTTTCGTAGCAACCGCGCGACTTCATGCCGACGAAACGGTTCTCCACCAGGTCCACGCGTCCCACGCCGTGCTTGCCGCCGATGCGGTTCAGCTCTTCGAGTAGCGCGACGGCGGACATCACCTTGCCGTTTACGGAAACCGGGCGTCCCGATTTGAAGCCGATCGTGACGTCCTCCGGCTTCGCGGGCGCGTCCTGTGGGCTGCGCGTCAGCATCCAGATTTCTTCTGGCGCGGCGTTCTTAGGATCTTCGAGCGCGCCGCCTTCGTGCGAGATGTGCCAGATGTTGCGATCGCGGCTGTAGATCTTTTTAGTGGTCTGCGCAATCGGCACTTTGTGCTTCGCGGCGTACTCGATAGCGTCTTCGCGCGACACGATGTCCCACTCGCGCCAGGGAGCGATCACCGGCAACTGCGGAGCCAGCGCTTTATAGGTCAGCTCGAAACGCACCTGATCGTTGCCCTTGCCGGTGCAGCCGTGTGCCAGTGCATCGCAACCGGTTTTGAGCGCCACCTCCACTTGTTTTTTGGCCAGCAGCGGACGCGCAATTGACGTTCCCAACAGGTATTTATATTCGTACTCAGCGCCCGCGCGCACCATGGGCCACACGTAATCGGTGAGGAACTCTTCGCGCATGTCAGCAACATACACTTCGGACGCGCCGGTCTTCCGAGCCTTGGCCTCCAGGCCCTTGAGCTCACCGCCGCCCTGTCCGATATCGCCGCAAACCGCCACCACTTCGCAGCCGTAGTTTTCCTTCAGCCACGGAATGATGATGGATGTATCGAGTCCGCCTGAGTAGGCGAGAGCTACTTTTTTAGGTTGGTTCATATAGAAATTTGAGAGGTGATGCGGGATTTATCCCAGGAGCATCACCAGCAGCGCCTTCTGCGC
>Ga0163163_10005487_pt1 | contig 10973 bp, 11 predicted proteins | sample S65metaG_FD_119766 | JGI IMG/M metagenome (GOLD analysis project Ga0163163, IMG submission 119766) | Switchgrass rhizosphere microbial communities from Kellogg Biological Station, Michigan, USA - S6-5 metaG | ecosystem: Host-associated > Plants > Roots > Rhizosphere > Soil | place: USA... | reverse complement strand
GTCCATGCAGGAATGGATCGGCCGGCGAGTTCACACCCGCCGCGTTCGGGAATATGTGGCAATGCTGGTGCGAACAGCCACTTTCTCGGCCGACCTGTCACTATTGAACGCTCGCGCAGCACTGGATCACTTCCGGCGCGCTACCAATCCCGGCGTGGTTTATCTCGATGGCGGCTGGCAGACTCTGATCGATGGTCTAGAACAGCGCGCGCTGAGCCTTGGAGTGGAAATTCGGCGGGGCCAGCGGCTGGAGTCATTGGAGGCAGTTGAGGCTGACGGCGTTGTTCTCGCGGTGCCTCCCGCCGCGGTAGAGCGCATTACCAGCCGCACTCTTCCGCCAGTAACCCCGGTGCGCGTAGCGTGTCTCGACCTTGGACTGCGAAAACTGCCTCAAGGCGCGGCACGAATAGCACTTGGTCTGGACCAGCCTCTGTACCTCTCGGTACATTCCTTCGTCGCCAATTTGGCACCTGCGGGTTCGGCACTCGCACACCTCTGCAAATACTTGGTTGGCCCTGGCGATCCCTCCTCCGATCGGACCGACTTGGAGGACTTTGCCGATCTAACCATGCCAGGGTGGCGCGACCAGGCCGAAGTGGTTCGATTTTTGCCCCAGATGACCGTTACGTCTGCGGCCCATTCGCCGCACGGTAGGCCCGCAGTCGATCAACTCGGCATTCCAGGAGTTGCTATAGCCGGGGACTGGGTTGGCAGCGAATCGATGCTCGCAGATGCAGCGGTAGCCAGCGCTCTCGGAGCAGCCGCGCTGGTGCAACGGCAGAGGCTGTGTGCCGCATGACGGGACTGGCAAATGATCGGGAGGAGCAGTTTCAGAGTCTTCGGCCACTCTTGTTGTCGCTCGCTTACAGGATGCTAGGAACTCGAGCCGATGCGGAGGATGTAGTCCAGGACGCCTACCTGCGATGGCAGTCGGCTGCGGTCGAAGAGGTGCGATCGCCAAGATCGTTCCTCACGACCGTGGTAGCTCGGCTGGCGCTTGATGCGCTGAAAGTGGCATACCGCCAACGCGAGACCTACGTGGGGCCGTGGCTGCCGGAACCCGTTGTACAGCCGGCCGGAACAGGCCCCCTGGAGATGGCCGAGTCGCTTTCGATAGCGTTCCTACACCTGCTAGAGTCACTCTCTCCGGCGGAACGCGTGGCCTTCCTGTTGCGTGAAGTATTCGATGCCAGTTACCAAGAAGTGGCCGTGGCGCTCGAAACCTCTGAAGCTAACGCCCGGCAGATCGTCGCGAGGGCCCGCAAACATATTCAGGAGCGACGTCAGCGGTTTACCGTGGAACGTGACCGGCAATCGGAAGTACTGCATGAATTCCTCACTGCCTGCGCTACAGGCGACCCGGCTCAGCTAACGGCTTTGTTGTCCGAGGATGTCGTGCTTTATTCTGACGGAGGGGGCAAGGCGAGCGCCGCCCTGAATCCAATCGTCGGATCCGATCGCGTAGTTCGCTTCCTGATTGGGATTGCGCGGAAGATCCCGGCCCTCACCGTCGAAATCGCCGACGTGAACGGTGGCGTTGGGGCGGTGTTGCTGAACGCGGGCCGGCCTTACAGCGTAATCGCTCTCGACGTAACCGCAACCAGTCTGATCGCGAATTTGTACTTTGTTACGAATCCGGACAAGTTGCCACAAGAGGCATCAAGGATCTCTGAATAGTTTATGGTAAGCCGATCTCTCAACAGCTATTTCGTTTACGATCGTTTACGGTAATGCGCAACAAGCAAGGAAACCAGACGGCCAGTCAAGCCACCAATAGATTTTTGGTGCACAGTTTGGATTCGACCAACGGAGCTGATTCGATATGCCTTCGCGTTCTCGCTGGAGTCTGCATCTTCGAGATGCGGGAAACCTGATGTTGCGTCTTCTATTTGGCATCGTCCTGTTGTTCTGGGGTCACGCTGCTGGTGCGCAGCCCCAAAACCAAAAAGCGAACGAAACGGGACACTACCTTTTTGCCTGGGCCGGGGACCCCGATGGAAAAGGCAATGACTTCCTTGCCGTCATTGACGCTGATCCAGCTTCGCCCTCGTACGGACGACTGGTGACAACCGTGGCCACCGATCAGCCTACGAAGCTGGTCCACCACACGGAATACACAATGCCAGCCAGCGGCATGTTGTTTGCTAACGATCATTTCGCCGGCAGGACATTCATCTTTGATGTTCGTGATCCACTTCATCCGAGAGTGTCGACCTCGTTCGCCGATATGGATGGATACATGCACCCGCACTCTTTCCTGCGGCTGCCCAATGGCCATGTGCTGGCTAGCTTTCAACACGCTCATCATGACCACGCCCAGGAAGAGATGGCGACAACAGGCGGACTGGTGGAAATCGACGACACAGGCAAGGTCATTCGTTCGGCGAGCAGCGCGGACTCGGCATTTCCCGGAGCCCTGCTAACGCCCTACAGCCTGGTCGTAATGCCGGAGTTGGATCGTGTCGTCTCGACGAATTCATCGATGCACCTCGACTCAATTCTTCATGGCGTGACCTACCAGGTTTGGCGACTGTCTGATCTCAAGCTGCTCAAGACGGCATACGTCGGCGTTGGAGAAAACCGCTACGCTCACGTCGGTCCGCAAGAGCCGCGGCTTGGCCCCGATGGATCGGTCTATGTTCAATCGCTGAGCTGCGGCTTACAACGCATCACGGGGGTTAACACCGACGAGCCTCGCGCGGAACTTGTATATACGTTTCCGGGCAGCTGGTGCGGCGTGCCAACCGTGGTGGGACATTACCTGATACAAGGTGCGTTGGCGGTGCATGGGTTGATCGTGCTAGACATCGCAAACGGAGCGAAGCCGGTGGAGGTTTCCCGCCTGAAGCTGGGCGAGACTTTCAACGCGCACTGGACTGGATGGGACCCGAAAACGCAGCGCCTGGTCGTAACCTCGGGACGAACGCCGGAGGACCGGCTTTATCTCGTGAAGCTGGATCCGAAGACTGGTGCCCTATCCTTGGACGAAACATTTCGCGATACGGATGGAAAGGTCGGTTTCAGCTTCGTAGAGAGGCAGTGGCCGCATGGATGGAAAGGATCGGCGTTGCCGCATGGAGTGGTTTTCTCGCGATAAACCACGGGGAGTTGGCGTCCGGATCGTTGATCGTCGAGAACTCATCCGCAAGGACTTGATCAATGCCGCATCTTAACCTTTTATCTTCACAATATTATGAATAGAAGCAGCGATTAAGGTGACGGGATTAGGTTTGGTATTAAGCAGTGGCTCTTACAACCTAGTCCCCGTAGCTGCTGATCAGCCCATCAAAAAACCACCCCGGGCCGCCATTCAGAGACAACTTACGAACATACGCTAAGTCGGTACAACATAAGGGCTCGTTGGGAATGAGACTCTCTAAAGTGCGATTTGCTGTGGAAAACGAGGGACGAACGGTAGCCACCTCGGCATGAAGTTTTTCATCCCAATCACATTCGCACACATCTTTGGGGTGGATGGCAGTAGTCATCTGCAGAGACCCTCAACCGATAAGAATGCAAGTCTGCTCGGAGCTCAAGCAGCAGACACAATCAAAACTAAAGGAGACAGACGAAATGGCGACGAAACCTACACACGAACAGGCTCAACTTCACCTGCAGGTTTATGAAGAACGCCGCGAGACGCGCCTGCGCCAGGCGCGCGACTGGTTCTTCCAGAACTATTTTGCTAACACGATGGAAGAGTCGATGAAGATCGCTCCGATGGGCACCGAACAGGGAACGAATGTGATGATGGTTTTCTCGTACTGGGAGCAAACTTGCGCGTTGCTCAACTACGGCTTGCTGAACGAAGACCTCTTTTTTGAAACGACCGGAGAGTTTTTCGGGGTGTGGGAGCGCGTGAAATCCCACATCGAGCAAGGACGCCAGATGTGGAGCAGCAAGAGCTTCCTAGGTAATCTAGAGAAGGCTGCGAAGCGTTACGAGACGTGGAATGAGGCCCGCAACCCCGGAAACATCGCAGCCATGCGCAAGATGATGAGCGAAATGGAGAAACAACGTCAGCATCAGGCGAAGGCTGCATGAGAAGTAGCGCGTAGCTTGCAGCAATGAGACGCGAATCCCACCCTTGACCTTAAGAAATGCGGCACGAGGGTGGGATCTTCTCTATTCAATTTCACCTTCCTATCCCTCATCTCGGTTAGCGACCACCTTTTATCTTGTCGATTGTGAGTCGTTCCCCTTATATTCAGGCACTGCTCAAAAGGGGTCCTCGTTCGACGGAGGGTGGGATGGCAACGGCAACGGCTCCTGTTACGTCTACCGGTGCGCGGCCGAAATTCGTGATACGGCCGAAATATTTGGCCTTTACGTTTGTCGGCGTGATGATGGCGTACGTCGCGGTCCACAACGAGAGCTATCTCGTAAACTGGAAGGACCCGATTTGGGCTCATTACAGGACAATTAAGTGGTACTTGCTGCCCCACGGGCTGACGGCAGCGTGCGCGTTGCTTCTCGGACCGATGCAGTTTTCCGATCGCCTGCGTGCGCGCTTTACCAAACTCCATCGCGTCAGCGGGCGTATCTACGTAAGCGGGGCGCTACTCGGCGGTCCTCTCGGGGCGATTATGCAAGCCGTGGAGGGCCCGAACCGTTGGGTTGTGCTCGCAGTTGTTGATGCCGCAATGCTGGTTGCGACCACGTCGATTGCGCTGATGTTCATCCTCAAGGGAAATGTCACACAACACCGGAACTGGATGACTCGCAGTTACGCGGTCACGCTCGTATTCCTCGGAGGTCGTTTCGTCAGCGGCCTGACGGGACAAGACGCTAATGAGCCAATGTCCCTGGCCATCATCTGGTCTTGTCTGGCGCTCTCGCTACTGGTTGCGGACGTGGGGATTCACCTGCAAGACCTAATGCGGAAGAAGCCAGCAATCAAGACGGCGACGTCAATCGCGTAACGCGGCATTCCCGACGAATAAATTTCTCAATCACTTATTGCGTTACGCTCGACTTATTAACGATTACTCCATTCCCATCAGGGCCGCCATTGTCTCGATGCCGTCCCACAAATTCTGCACTCGAATATTCTCGTTTGCTGAGTGCTGATTATTGTCATGGTTCGCGATGGGCACCGTGATCGTGTGCGTATCAGCGGCTCGAACCATGGCGCCGAGCGGAACACTTCCACCCATAGTGGGCCATTTGACCACTTTCCCGTGGGCACTCTCTACTGCAGCAACTACAGCTCGAGCAATGGGTAGGTCCATCGGCGTGCGAACAGCGTCGTAGCCGGCTTCGTCCCGCTTCACCATTGCGACCCGAGGGTGCGCGAGCAAGACATCCCGCGAAGGTTCGGACTCAACAATGAAATATCCTTGCGCGCGAATGTAGTCGATAACGCGATCCTGTTGCTCACGCCAATGCTCGCCGACGACCAGGCGAAGATCGAGGTCGGCGACTGCTCTCGAAGGAATAACGTTGTTAGCGCGTGCACCAGTGTTCGCCGCGGAAAGGCCATTGATGTTGAGGGTCGGAAGATTTAACAGCTCAAGTAGCTTCTTGCCGCCTCCTTCAACATGTCCCAACGCGAGTTCCTGTTTAAGGATCTCATCGTTAACCGGAGCTTCCGCGATGGCTTGCTTCTCGAGCGGCCCCAACGGCGCAATGCCGTCATAAAAATGAGGAATAAGTACACTCCCGTCCTGATCCTTCATACCCGCCAGCAACTGCGCCAACATCATCGCCGGATTCGGAGACCAGTTGCCATAGTGGCCGCTGTGGAGCCCGCGGATTGCACCGAACAGAGTGATCTCCAGATGCGTATCGCCCCGAGCTCCGAAGACGACTGTCTGTTTCCTGCTCTGGTCTACCGGTCCATCGCACACCAGCCACACGTCTCCGTGAACGAGATCGCGATTCTCCATCAATATCTTTTCGAGATGCGGGGAGCCGGCCTCTTCCTCGCCTTCCCAAACAAAACGTATGTTCGCCCGCAGCGGAATCTTAGCGGCGCGCAGTGCATCCAGCGCCGCAAGCTGCGCGATTATGGCGGCCTTGTCATCGGAGGCCGATCGCGCGTAGATGTAGGCCTCTCCATTCACCTTGCGCGTCACCGGCGCGAATGGACTATTTCCCTCCCACTCCGACGGCGTCACCGGTTGCCCGTCGTAGTGTGAATAGAAAACGATGGTGTGTTTTGCGTTCTGAGTCTTGATCTCACCGAAAACCACCGGCGGCACACCCGGCGTGGTCAGCTGACGAGCCTCGACTCCGCGCTTCTTCAGCATGGCAACCAGCACATCGGCATTGCGCTGTATGTTGTCCGAATCGCTTGCGACATTCGGAATCGCGAGCAGCGAGGTGAATTCCTGCAGGATTTCTGTTTGATGCGTCGTATGCCATCTACGGGCGGCTTCGACTGGAGACTGCGCTGCTGCAAAGGGACTGCAAGCAAGAATGGCCGCAAGAACGATTGTGCAGACTTTCATGGCGAATCAGCATATTCGACTCCTGTTGATTCTGCCTAGATGAAAAAGGACCCGCGATCAGCTCGCGGGTCCTGATACTGAAATCGCCCTATTTAGCCGGAATGTAGCTCAAGTCGGCGCGGTATTGCATCAATTCCGAAACGGTGTGGTCGACAGCCTCGCGCAAGCTCTGCATCGTCTTGTCATCGTTGCCGTACGCCTGTTTCAGCATCTCGATCATCGGCTGCTCCGGACCCTGCATGTCGGCCCATGAGGCACGATCGGTTACCGCTACGAAGTGCGGACCTTCCCCACCATTCGCGAGCGAGTACCAGCGCGTGGGCTTCGCCGGATACTTGGTCTGAGCGATCGCGGCATTGATCCGCTTGATCGCATCGTTGAACTGCAATAATCCACTGGGCTTCACGAAGTAGTGGACGACAGTCATCATCTTCGCAGGAGCTCCGCCTTCGGTACCCGTGCTTAGGTCCTGTCGGAAGATGTAATACGAAGAATGCATCTCTCCGACAAACCCAGTCAGGGTCTTGGCGCGATCGGCGGCATCTCGTTGGTCGAATGCCTCGCGATCCAAGTCTTTCCAAGCCTGCCCGCACGAAGCCGACAGATAGCTGCCCTGAGCAGGACCAGTCGCGATCTCCCAGATCATGATCGCGTTTTTGTCCTTCTCGGCTTTGTGAAATTCATTGTGTTTCTTACGTGCATCTTCTAATTGTTTGGCGCCCCCCGCCTTCGGTGAGGTCACGTTGATCTCGCAAACCTTGTCAGGACCGCCTTGCGCCCAACACAGCGAGGTGCTCAATACCAAGAAACCTGCCCACAACAATCCCTGCTTTCTCATGCTCTCTCCTTCTCCGCGATAACTATGGGAGCGTATGAATGAATACTTCTGGCCGGGGCTTTGCTCGAGTTGTTAGAAGCCGAGGGATTTAGAACCAGTTTGGTTCGACTTGGGCCCTAAGTGTGCGAGGTTTGTGTAGGAAACTTACTCTGTGGCATGGAAAGTGTCAAACGAATCCTCGTCCAGCTTCAGAACTGGCATGACTGGCAAACTTTACTCGACGTAAGATCGATTTCGAGTAAGGTAACGGAATCCCTTTCGGATGCATGTTCCTGGCTTAGGGCGAACTTGAGGATCCACCGACCCATGATTATCAGTCCACCTCGTTGACACCATTGCTATTTTCACGCGAGGATATGTGCGCGATGCCTGAAAAGATTCAGTGTTCAACTCACGGAAACTCGATTACGGAAACACCCTTGATGACTGATCCCGCGCGATCACTTTGACTTAGAGAAAAACAGAACACATAACGATCATTAATACGCAGCAGTCGTCTCGAAAGAGGAGCCCTGGTGAGAATTCGCTTCTTTACTTGGCAGGTCTGGATAGGCTTTCTGATTTGCGTGGTAGCCCTGCTCAGCTATCCGTTGTTCTTTGTCAGGTTCCCCGTAACACGAGACTTCCCGTGGGCAAATCTATTTCTATATTGCGTGGCTACTGTCTTTCTAATCGTTGGCCTGAGACGCGCATTCGGAGTCGCGGGCACACGACGACGCAGAATCCTTGGTTTTGTTCTAATCACACTCAGCCTCTTAGTCTTCGGACTATTCTGCTTTGTCGTATTTATCTTTCCGCGGCAGCTGCCGCCTTCTAGCGCGGCGCCGCAGGCTGGCCAGAAAGCTCCCGCATTCAGTCTCACGGACACAGCCGGCCGAACCGTTACCCTCACTGAGCTCCTTTCGACCCCACTTAGCGGAAAGCCGCCAAACGGAGTGCTGCTCATTTTCTATCGCGGCTATTGGTGACCGTCGTGCAACTCCGAGTTACGGAGCATTCAAAAGCGTCTTGCGGAAATGAACGCGGTCGGTATTCGACCTGTTGCCATCAGCGTCGATCCGCCTGAAGTCTCCCTGGAATTCGCTCGAAAGGCTGGCTTCACTTTCCCTGTCCTCTCTGATCCGAATGCCGAAGCCATTCGTAGTTATGACTTGGTTCACAAGGGCGCAGGCGCAAACGGACGCGATATTGCGCGTCCGGCTGAGTTCCTGGTGGACTCCTCGGGAACCGTACGGTGGATTAACCTAACCGATAATTATTGGGTTCGCGCCCGGCCTGAACAGATCCTCGAGGCAGCCAAGCTTCTTCGCTAGATCAACGTCGATTGCCCGCTCGCTGGCGAACCAGTGTTCTTCTCCGCGCTTTGGTCGCTGTCGGGAGAATCAATTCCTGTGTACGACGTCACTCTCTCGGATCCCCGATCGGGGATGGTGCTTTTTTGGGTCGGGCGCAGGCTTTCTACTTGGGCGAACAGAATGAAGTGAAGTAATGCTTAGCTGAACACCAGTTCCTTGGCTCGCTGAGCGGACTTTACCACCGCTTTTATGAGCGTCACGCGCAACTTGCCCTCTTCGAGTTCCAGGATGCCGTCAATCGTGCATCCCGCCGGAGTGGTCACAGCGTCCTTCAGCATCGCTGGATGATGTCCGGTTTCCAGCACCATCTTCGCCGCGCCGAGTGTGGTTTGAGCCGCGAGTAGCGTAGCAAGATCACGGGGCAATCCCACTTTCACGCCCGCTTACGCCAGAGATTCGAGAATGATGTAGATGAATGCAGGGCCGCTCGCGGAAAGTCCTGTTACCGCATCCATGTGTTTCTCGTCGACAATCACGGTTCGGCCAACGGTGTCGAACAGGGTCTTTGCGAGTTCCAGGTCGCTGGCTTGAGCAAATCTCCCCTTGGTGATTGCGGTCATACCGCTTCCCAGCATTGCGGGTGTATTCGGCATGGCCCGGATGATGCGCGCTTCCACCGGCAACCTCTTTTCCATGAACTCAGTTGGGACCGACGCTGCCACCGAGATTAGTAGTTGCTTCTTGGTCACGACCGGCGCGATCTGCTCCAGCACTTGGCCGACGGTCTGCGGTTTCACGCAGATCAGAATGATGTCCGCGTTACGGACTGCCTCAACGTTGTCGTTGCTTGCTGTCACGCCAAGCACTTTCCGGAGGTTCTTGATCTTCTCAGCGTGCTGAACGGTCGCATGCACGTTTTGCTTGGAGAGCAGTTGCTTGTCGAACATCGCCTGCAGGAGGATCGTGCCAATCTTGCCGGCTCCAAGGACTGCGACCCGCGTCTTCGAAAGAGTCTTCATGGTGAATACCTTATCAAAGGCATACACCAGCGGGTTGCTGCGTTCAAGCGCTAGCCAAGGATTTGACACGAACGGTGACCCGCCGAGTCCTGTCTGCCGATTGGACCTGACGGGATCCCCCCTACTTTTGCGATCCATTGGAATCATAGATTTGCGGAAATTTGGTCCGCAAACCTATGAGAGTGCTTGGCTTAAATCCCAAAATATAGGGAACAAAGGAGAAGTCGGGTTATAGGGGATCGCTTCGATCAGTCGGCGAGCACCCACGACTTGTTTTCTCGGTGCGCCCTTTGTCCCCGCACTTACGTGCGAGACTACTTTCTCGAAGCCGAGGATTCCCAACTCTCTATATCCAGTATGACAAATCGACCTCGGCTAACCGGACAATTTGGCGAAGTTTATATTTCGAGTGTTTGGAATATTTTAGGTCCGATTTGTGATCTCGCGGCCTCTTGACAGGTTGTTGAAACACGAGTGAGCGGTGATAGGCGGCCCTTTACTCCAGTTTCAATGAAGTTGTGACGCTGCCGGTATGACCCGAATTGTTGTCGCGAACCACGAACCAGACTCCGAAGACCCCATTCGGCAACTCAAGGTGGTTGGTGTAGTGAACTCCGTTCGCCCGTATCACCTCCGCTTGCTCCTGCTGAAGGGGCTTATTGACCCTCTGCGCGAACTTAGCTGCCTCTTTACCGTCGACCGCGCGCGCAACCACAACAACATCGAAATTCAGCAGATTCGCCTGCTCGCCCAATCCAAGCTCATTCGCCGGCAGGTCCAGCTCAAAGTGTACGGTCCTCCTATCGCCTTTTCGCTCGACCTTGGCGATACGCCCGCCGAACTGAAGAGCCGTGTACGGCAATGGAGAGATCATCGCCAGTTGCAGGTCTGTCATTCTCAGTTTTTCCTGGTCGCCCACTGCAAAGATGAACCCCGTACGGTGCCGCAGCTCGGCTTTCTGGTTTAACTTCACCGACAACGGATGCCACCCCGGCTTCGTTTTCCTGTCCACGTAGTAGCCGAGCATGTAGTAGTCATGAGAGTCGCTCGAAAACTCCTTGAGGCAGTTGGCGAGGTCGGTTCGGTTGAAGCAAGGCTTGCCGCCGGTTGTAGCGGCTATTTGCTGGAACATCGTGATGCGTTCCTGGTCGTCGTTTTGCACCCTGCCTTTGACGCCGGCAAATCCACGATCGCCAACTGGCGCGTCGGAGTTAGTAACATCGAAGACTGCGAACGAGGTATTCGCACCATGACGCGCATCCAGCGGATAGACGGATACGTTGGCAGCGCTCAACAGCTGCAGAGTGTGCATGTTGGCATCAAGGTTCTGATTGCCTTCGCGAAGATCGACGGTGTTGTAGTCCTTGAG
>Ga0163163_10005484_pt1 | contig 10973 bp, 3 predicted proteins | sample S65metaG_FD_119766 | JGI IMG/M metagenome (GOLD analysis project Ga0163163, IMG submission 119766) | Switchgrass rhizosphere microbial communities from Kellogg Biological Station, Michigan, USA - S6-5 metaG | ecosystem: Host-associated > Plants > Roots > Rhizosphere > Soil | place: USA: Michigan... | reverse complement strand
CATTGTGAACATGTTCGAGTCCTATAAGAAATCAGTTCCTGACACAGGCTCCTCTTCAATGCCGTTTAGCATTACCACAGATTCACTCGCACTTGCAAACACAACATTCTATTTAGACGACACGACTTCCGCGATGCGGGTCGTAACCAGGGCGGAGAAACTTTCAGGCAGCCATGTTTCCTATAATCTTCAAAAAATGTTTGCCGGGGCATCTTCACTGCAGTTGTCCAACCATAGCACCATCGTGAACATGCGAACTGCAAAGCCATCAACTAAGGATACTGCAACTAATCGTCATGATAGCATCACTTCCAAGCCATTCATATTTGATGTAAAGCAACTTGCCATACTGAATAATGGATTTGGATTGGATGATGCGGGTAAGAAGCCGGGACCAAAGCACGCCATCGATTTTGCGCATCTCAATTTACAAGCAATCAATGTTCAGGCGAATAATTTGAGATATGACGGCCGTGAATATCGTGCAGCCATTCATCAACTCTCCGGCCGGGAGAAATCAGGATTTTACTTGAAGCAATCCTCCGTTGTTGCATTATACAGCGACCAGGCATTGAAACTTCAGCAATTGCAATTGAAAACCGGCGCTAATGAATTGCAGGGCGACCTGGTGATGACGTATAAAAGTCTAAAAGAGATCAGCAGTGTTCCCTCTCAAACAAAGATCACGCTTGTTGTAAAACAGGGGCGGTTAAATTTGAACGAGATCCTCTACTTCGAACCCTCGCTGGCAAACAATTCTTCATTTCAACCACTTTTGGGCAAGGAATTTTTACTGTCCACTACGGTAACGGGTACGCTGGACAATATTCATATACCCGACTTACTCGTTAAGCAGGGAACCTCCCTCGTGAGGGCAGAAGCAGACGTGTACAATCTCCCCGATACCAAACGCCTCATGATCAATTTGTACCTGAAACAATTTGAAGGCACCCGGGAAGGGCTGCTCTCATTGCTACCCAGGAATACCATCCCCGATTCCTTGTTGCATTATATCCCTTCGAAATTCAGCGTTACAGGGACATACAAAGGTGGGGTACAGAATATGGCTCTCGACCTGCAATTGAAAAGCGATTATGGAGACGCGAATGTGAAGGGCACTTTGAAGAACATTACAAACAAAAAAACGGCTGCTTATAATGTCACTTTAAACACCAGGCAGTTTCGGCTTGACAAGCTGATGAATGATACCGTGTATGGACCTGTTACCGGAAACATTCATGTAAACGGCCGGGGCCTTGACATTCACAGCGCCATTGCCGATGCAACTGCAGATATCGGTGAGGCCACTTACAATGGATACAGCTATAAAAAAATTAGATTAAAAGGGAAACTGTCTTCCAATACCATTCACGCTGAACTGCAATCGGACGATCCAAATGCAAACCTGACCTCAGTAACCACCTACAATATGTCGCCCACCGGGGGTAGCTTTCAAACCAGGACGCGCATCAATAATCTCGACCTCTTGAAGCTGGGCTTTATGAAAGACACCATCGCGCTGGCTGGCAATATTGATGGAAATATTCCCCGGCTCGACACCGCCCACGTGGCTGGCGACCTGTATGTAACCAACCTGGTGCTCAAATCGGATACAATGAGCTATAAGTTGGATTCAATCGTATTCAATGCAAAGTATGAGCGGGATACACAATTCATGACCTTGCGAACGCCGTTTCTCTATGCCGAGTTGAATGGGCAATTCACATTGGGTGGTCTGCTTCCGGCCGCGAGGACAATTGCTAACCGATACGTATACACGAACAGCACCGACACCGTGTTTCACCAGTCCGTCGTGGCAAGTTTAAGGGCTCACGTAAGCGTGCCAGACACAATTCTTCGGTTTGTTCCCCATCTGAGAAAGCTGACGCCTTTTGACATCGTGTCGGAGATCAATACCAACACGTCCACGTTGAAATTGTATGCCGACATACAACGCATTGTCTACAATAACTATGTGATCGATTCCTTCAGTTGCAATATCGCCAGTTTTGGTCCACCCGTGGCCACCGATCAGCTGCTATATTCATTTGGCATTGAGCGAATGATTGGCCCCAGTTTCAGGTTGAACAATTCTGTAACGGCAGGATCTGCAAGCCATGGGATTGTGAATGGTTCTATTAAACTCATGGGCGAACGGCCGAATGATCTTCGCTATCTCTTGCCTTATCGCGTCACCAACGATCCGGATCGGCCATTTCTTGAAGTTCCGGATTCGCTCACGATTAACGGTGATATCTGGAATGTAAGTAAAGACAATAGGGTATACCTGAACATCGACAGGTTGCAGGGGAGCAGTCTAAAGATATTCAAAGGGGATCAATCCATTTACATACTTGCAGACAGCTCAAGATTTGCCGGACTTCCCTTAAAGTTGCAACTGTCAAAATTCGACATTGATAATATCACAAATATTATTGACAATGACACCGCGTTCGCTGCGGGAATCGTGAGTGGAGAAGTGACCGTACAAAGCTTTGAGCCCCTCGGGTTTACTGGTGATGTGAAAATTGAAGGACTGAAACTGAGAAATACAGACGTGGGCGACCTGGTGGCGAAAATAACCAGTGGCGAAGGCCAGGAGCTGAATGTGGACGTGAGTCTCAAGGGGTATACAAACAACGCTTCCCTAACGGGTACGTATAATTTCAGCGAACAGGCCTCTGCACTCAAATTGCATTTGGATCCACTGGATGTTCAAACAGCCGCACCATTTGTGACTCAATATTTGGGTAAGCTCGTTGGCAGGATGAGAGGAGACCTGGACGTGAATGGAAACTTTTCAAATCCACGCCTGCACGGTAAACTGGTGACCGACAGCATCGAAACTATTTATCGCGACTATGGCACCACCATTCGCGTACCAGCAGGTGAACTGATTTTTGATGATAACGGAGCCAGGTTGGAGAATTTTGTCTTCCTGGACAGTTTAGGCAGGAAGGGAAGTCTCAATGGTCGGGTGCTGACAACAGACTACAGGAATTTTAAATACGATCTCACGCTGAAGCTGGACAGTTTCCAGGTGGTGGGTAGAAGAAAATCGCCGGATCAGGCAATATATGGTCCTACTACCGCAAGTTCTGTCCTAACACTAAAAACCGACGAGGCAAATGTTTTGCAGATAGGAGGCAGAGTACGTGTCCTCGACAAATCATCATTTACCTACGTGTATACCCCCGAGGTCAGAAGTCAGAAAGGAGAGGGGCTGATTGAATTTTTCGATCCGGCCATCGCTGTCGATTCATTTTTGATTAGGAAGAATGAAGAAGCGGCGGCAGCGGCGATGAAAATAGCGGTTGACGTTACCATCAACGTTACACCTGAAAGCGAGGTTACCATTATGATGGATGAGGTCAGTGGCGATCATCTGCTCGTTAAAGGAACGGCAGATCTCAATTACGCACGCTCGCCGGATGGCAGACAAAATCTCACAGGCATTTACACCGTGGAAAGCGGTGAATATGATCTTTCCATCGCTTCCTTGTTAAGAAAAACATTTATCATTCAGAAAGGCAGCACCCTCGCCTGGAGTGGCGATCCGTTGAAGGCTGAAATGAACATTACAGCGTTGTACAGGGTTAAGACATCGGCGGGTGAACTGGTGAATGATATCCAGTCGGTGCCTGGTATCGATAAACAAAAACTCAATTTCGAAGTATACCTCCTGTTGACCGGTCAATTGTTAAAGCCTGATATCAATTTCAGGTTGGATATGGAAGAAAATGACCAGGCCGTTTTCAATGGCATCGTTTACAACCGCATCAAGCAGGTGAACTCCATGCCAAACGAGCTCAACAAGCAGGTCATGGGTCTGCTGGCATTGAACCGTTTCATTGCAGATAATCCATTCAGCAGTTTAACTGGCGGTGGCTCAAGCATGCAAACGCAGGCCTTTGCTACTGCCGGTAATCTCATTACCCAGCAACTCACAGATCTTGTTGGGCAATTTGTAAAGGACGTCAATATAGATTTCGCCCTGGATGTAAATGATAATTTCACCACTGGCCAGGCTGTTCGAAGCACCAACTTGAAAGTGGGTGTTACTAAATCCCTTGCAAATAATCGGTTATCCGTGTACGTTGGTAGCAGCTTTGCACTTGAGGGGCAAAACCAAAATGCGAGTGCGCTTTCGGGGTTGGCGGGAGACGTTACCGTAGAATACCAGTTAACGCGAGACGGAAAATACCGGCTGAGAGCATACCGGATCAATCAAAATGAGCTCACTTTCCAGGGAACGATTGTAAAGACGGGTGTGACCTTTGTTGTGGTGCTGGAATTCAACAGGCTTAAATACGCATTTAGAAAAAGCAAGCGGGCTGCTTTATGAACGGAAGGAATCGACGATATGCGATCATGGGCCTGGTGCTTTGTCTCAGCTTCTTCGCCTGCAGCCCGTACAAGTATGTGCCAAAGGATGACAAACTTTATACCGGCACGCACATCGCTGTGATGGATAGTAAGCTGGCCAAAAATCATCGTGAATTCATGAAAGACATCGCGGTACCCAAACCGAATGCAAAGTTCTTAGGGATCAGGTACAGGCTGATGCTGTTCAATATGTTTAAGGAGCCCAAAAAGCCCAAGGGCCTTGTACACACCATCAAACGAAAATGGGGAGAACCACCCGTACTGCTGAGCCAGGCGAGGCCCACGCTCACCGAAAACAAGATGAAGGATTACCTTTTCAGCATCGGTTATCTGCAGCCTGAGGTACACCAACAGATTTTAGTGAAGGAGAAAACGGCATCGATTACGTATGAAGTGACACACAATACGAGGTACACGATTGGGAAAATATTTTATCCATACGACACAACAAGAATAATCTCGTTGTTGGACTCAACGGTACGCAGGTCCCTGGTCAAAAAAGGAAAATTTGTTGACCTGAATACCTTCAGTGCCGAGCGCCAGAGAATCGACTTGTTCTTAAAAAACAGGGGATACTATTACTTCGTTCCTGAATACATGGTGTTTAAGTTGGATACCCTTCACAACGGTGTTGCCAATGTCTATTTTAAATTTAAGCCCGATGTACCTGACATCGCAATGAATCCCTGGAAGATCGGTGATATTACCGTGTATGGCAATTACAACCAGGCCAGGGATTCGGTGTACGCGAAGATGGTCGGGAAAAAGGAAACCAATTTTACCGTCCTCGATAATCGCGGAACATTTCGCACAGACTTGTATGATCAGGCCATCCTGTTACGCACGGGTCAACGTTACAACAGGAATACGCATAGCCTGTCAATTGAAAGGGTAATGAACCTGGGGTCTTTTCGATTTGTGCGGATGAGTTTCAATCCCGATCCTGATAGCGCCAAACGAATTCTTAACACTAAAATTTATCTCACACCGGCCAGACGTAACTCTGTTCGCCTGGAGCTTTCCGGAAACTCAAAGTCAAACAATTTTATCGGATCTGAAATTGCGGTGAATTACAGAAATGTCAATGCCTTTCATGGTGCAGAAATATTCAATTTCAAAATAGCCGCAGGATTCGACAAGCAGGTTGGTGGTCAACAGCTTAACTCAGACGCCTACACGCTTACTGCTAACGCGGATCTTTCGATTCCCAAGGTGATTTCGCCCATCAAATTCGATATCAAAGCCAGGAGAAACCCCTTTATCCCCCGCACCACATTTGGGCTGGGAGCAGAATACCTGGAACGCCGCGGTTTATATACGCTGCGATCACTGAAGGCAAATGCCGGATATCAGTGGAAAGTGGGCAGAACGATGGAGCACAACCTGAAGGTGATCAACATCAATGCGATTACACCCACGGATATCACACCTGCGTTTGACAGCATTCTGCAGAATGATTTTGCATTGCGCTCATCATTTGAACGGCAATTGATCATCGGTTCCCGGTATAATTTCAAATTCAACAATACCTTCCGCGCGGCAAAGTCATTCAATATGGCGTTTGACCTCGATATTGCAAACTCGGGCAATCTCATCAGTCTGTTCATGCATCCGAATCCAGATACAATTGGCGCCAAGCAGATTTTTGGAGTGCCCATTTCCCAATATATAAGGGTAGAAGGAAATCTGAGGGGGTATTGGCGTATCAACAGTGGTACAACACTGGCCAACCGTATTATTGCCGGAGCAGGGTGGGCTTATGGCAACAGTTTCACACTTCCATACGCCGATCAGTTTTTCATCGGTGGTAGTAGCAGCCTTCGTGCATTCAGGGCAAGAACCATTGGACCCGGTAGTTATTTTAATCCCCAACAACAGTTCCAGGCCAACCAGTCGGGCGAGATCAAGTTCGAAGTGAATTCCGAATTGCGCTATAGTTTGACAAAGTTTTTCAAAGTGGCTGCCTTTGTTGACGCCGGTAATATCTGGCTCAGAAAGGACGCGCCCGACAAGCCTGGCAGCGGGCTGGATTGGGGTGATTTGCTCAAGGAATCTGCGATGGGCGTGGGTGTCGGACTCCGACTTGATGCCTCAGTGTTGGTTGTTCGCTTCGACCTTGCAATGCCGGTAAGAAAACCCTGGCTGGATCCAGGCAAACGCTGGACATTCGATGAGATCGATTTTGGCGATGGCAATTGGAGGAAGGCGAATCTTATCTTGAATATTGGTATCGGATATCCTTTTTAGGTGGCTTATCTCGTTAACTTCACTATTTACACAAAATGACCTATTTTTATTGATACCCTTGATAACTTCCCATCAGATTTAAATAACCCCAACCTATTGCAACGATTTATAGTATACGTTGTCATGATAGCTACCAACCGTTTAACATGATGAGAAAGTTTTTGTTGTCCCTATACTTCTCCTGTATCATTTTTTCCAGCCAGCTCAGTGCTCAGTCTATTGTTGTGGATTCAGTAATTCGTAAGGATGCCTACAACAAGGCGGTCAGCAATTATTTCCTTTCGATGGGAGAAAATTCCATGCTAAACCACGGTAACGAGGTGTTGGAATACACCATCCCATCGCAGATGCATCAATATTTTTTATCGGATCAGTATATGCCGGGTGAAGTGGTTGCAAATGGAACCAGGTATCCGGATGCCTCCCTATTGTATGATATCGTTCACGACAAGCTGATCGTAAAGCACTATAGCAATATTCTTAAAGTGGAACAAATCAGCGAGAAGGTAGAATCCTTCACGATGCAGGGGCATGCCTTCGAACGCATCATAGCAGACAGTGTCTCCCAGGCAATCATCACTACAGGATTTTATGAGGTACTTCAAAAAGGAAAGCCTCTTACAGTGTATGCAAGGCGAACGAAGTCGCCGGAAGAACAAATCAAAGACATGCAGGTCATCCTGATCTTTAACGAGAAGAACAGGCTTTTTGTAAAGAGAGACAATACATGGTATGCTGTATCGGATAGAAAAGCTGCATTGAAGGTTATGTCGGACAAGAAAAAAGAAATGGAGGATTTCCTCAAGAAAAATAAAATAAAATTCAGAAAACAACCCGAGGCGGCGCTCAGTCAGATGGCAGCGTACTACGATTCGCTCAAACAATAACGGATGAAAAGACACCCTGGAAAAATATTTGCCTTTGTTGCCATTTGGGTTTCCATGAGCCTTACGCTTAAGGCCCAGGATCAGCCTGTCATCAGTGGAGATTTTAGAAGAATGCCCTTTGAGAGTTTTGTGCAGGCATTGGAACAAAAGACGGCCTTTAAATTTTATTACAGCCCAGTTGACATGGATAGCTTCTATGTTGATTTTATTGCGGAGAACAGGACACTCAAACAGGTGCTGGATCTCGCATTTATTGGAACAGATATTCATTATGCCATTGATCCATCCAACCGCGTTTTCATCACGCGCAGGTTTGAAATCAAAACACAGCTTCCCACTGAAACAGTAAAGAAGGGCAGGGAACCTGGCGATACCGTCCTGGTTGACGGCGATTCCGCGTCTGCAGCCAAAACAAAAGCAAAGACCCAGGCACTTGAAAACAGGTTGATAGAGATCGGCGTAAAAGGCGTGGATGATAAGAAAGGAACGGCTACCCTTACAGGTTATGTGCGCGACGCCACGACGGGCGAAGCCATCACCAGCGCAGCAGTATATCTTGACAATTCAAAAATCGGTGGCGTTACTGACCAGTTCGGCTATTTCACGCTTCAAATTCCGAAAGGCAACCATGTTTTGAAAATCTCAAGCGTGGGAATGAAAGACACACGGAGGAATTTAGTTGTGTATGGAGATGGCAAGCTTAACATCGACATGCAAAACTTTATTCCCAGCCTGAAGGCAGTCGTGATTGTGGGCGCCAAGAATTCCAATGTGAAGGGCGTACAGATGGGTGTAGAAAGGGTAAGCATCGCTTCGATTAAACAAACGCCGATGGCTTTCGGTGAAGCGGATGTGCTAAAGGTAGTGTTGACGCTTCCGGGTGTAACCTCGGTTGGAGAGGCCAGCACAGGACTTAATGTACGCGGTGGGTCAGCAGATCAAAACCTTATTCTGTTCAATGAGGCTACCGTGTATAATCCATCGCACCTGTTCGGATTCTTTTCTGCATTTGACCCTGATATTGTTCAGGATATTCAACTGTATAAGAGCAGCATTCCTGAAAAATTTGGAGGAAGACTTTCTTCCGTTCTCGATGTAACCGCCCGCACCGGAAATAAGAAGAAGTTTACGGGAACAGCAGGCATCGGTCCGCTAACGGCAAGGGCTACCATCGAAGGGCCCCTGGGCAGTGAGAAAACCACCTTTGTACTTGGCGCCAGGACTTCTTATTCCGACTGGATTTTGCGCAACATCAACAATAAAGCTTATTCAAACAGTAAGGCTTCTTTCTATGATTTTGATTTGACGGTCACGCACGACTTCAATGCCAAGAACAGCTTGTACCTCACCGGCTATTACAGCAATGACCAGTTCAAGCTGAACAGTGACACGATGTACAAATACAATAACAGAAATGCCAACCTGAAATACAAGCATGTGTTCAACAGCAAGCTGGTGGGCGTTTTCATTGCGGGATACGACAGCTATTTATATAAGGTGAGCAGCGAGAACAATGAAGTGAACGCGTTCCAGCTGGCTTTCGATGTTAACCAGGCCCACGCGAAGGCCGATTTCACCTATTCACCCAGCTCCAAGCACACACTCGATTTTGGTGCCAACACGATTTTATATAAACTTCATCCGGGTTCATTCACCCCCGTTGGAAAGTCTTCCCAGGTTATTTCAGACATTGTGAATGCCGAACAAGGCATTGAAAGTGCTGTATGGCTGGGCGACCGGTATGATGTTACGCCTGAATTTTCGCTGAGTGGTGGACTGCGCTATTCGATGTTCAACTATCTTGGCGCACAAACCGTGTATACCTATGTTCCGGGACAGCCGCGTACAGAATTCAATATCCAGGATACCATCAACTATGGCAAAGGCCAGAATATTAAGACGTACAAAGGTCCTGAAGTGAGACTTTCTGCCAGGTTGAATCTTTCTCCCACTGTTTCTATCAAAGCCAGCTACAATACACTTCGGCAATACATTCATATGTTGTCGAATTCCGTCACCATGTCGCCGACAGATATCTGGAAACTGAGTGATGCGCACATTCAGCCACAGACCGGCGAGCAATATTCATTTGGAATATACAGCAACTTCAAGTCGAATACAATTGAGACTTCAATCGAAGTATATTATAAGCGAATGGAACATTTCCTGGATTATAAGAGTGGCGCGCAGTTGTTGTTGAATCACCATATTGAAACAGATGTGATCAACACCCAGGGCAAGGCCTACGGCATAGAGCTGATGATCAAAAAGAAAGCAGGCAAATTGAATGGTTGGGTGAACTACACCTACTCGCGCACGTTGATTAAGCAGGATGATCCCATTGCCGGTGAATTGGTGAACGGTGGCAATTATTATCCCACCAATTTCGACAAGCCGCATAGTGCCAATTTCGTGGGTAATTACAAGTTTTCGCATCGGGTGAGCGCGTCGATGAATGTTGCCTATTCAACAGGTCGACCCATCACATTGCCGATTGCCGTGTATGATTTGTTCGGTTCCCAGCGGCTTTATTATTCAGACAGGAATCAATATCGAATACCAGACTACTTCAGGATGGACCTGTCAATGAATTTTGAAGCCAATCACAAATTGAAGCAAAAGATTCATGGATCCGTTTCGGTGGGCATTTATAATCTAACGGGCAGGAAGAATGCTTATTCAGTTTATTTCACGTCCGAAAATGGTGTGGTCAATGGCTATAAGCTATCCATCTTCGGAACGGCGATTCCATTTATTACGTATAATATCAGATTCTGAGGATATGAAAATCAAATTGTGTATTCTTATCATTATGGTTTGCTCTGTTGCACTGAGTTGCAAAGAGAAATTCGAACCGCCTGCTGTTAAAGGCAGTCATAATTTCCTGGTGGTTGACGGATTCCTCAATTCAGGAGGCGATTCCAGCCTTATACTCTTAAGTCGCACGCGAAACCTTGGGGACACGGTCACCGCAATTCCAGAGCTGAATGCAGGAATGCAATTGGAAACCGATGGAGGTGTGGTGGCTTTTGCTGCCAACCTGGGTGGTGGGCAATATCTTTTTCCTGCGCTTGCACTGCCCACAAGCCAGAATTATCGCTTGCGTATTTCCACATCCGACGGGAAGGAATACCTGAGCAGGGACATGGTTGTGAAAACTACGCCTCCAATAGACAGCATTAGTTACAGTTATAATGACAAGGGTGTCACGATTTATGCCAATTCGCATGATCCTTCCGGTAACACGCGTTATTATCGCTACGAGTATGATGAGACCTGGGAATATCACGCGCCCATCTTTTCTGAACTCATATATGTCGGTGGTATTCCACCGGCCAGGGGTCGCCTGGACGATGAGTGGATTTACGCCTGTTACCGCAGTCAGTCTTCTCACAAAATTTACCTCGCATCGTCTGCGGGCCTGGAAACAGACGTGATTTACCAGTTTCCTAT
>Ga0163163_10005483_pt1 | contig 10973 bp, 11 predicted proteins | sample S65metaG_FD_119766 | JGI IMG/M metagenome (GOLD analysis project Ga0163163, IMG submission 119766) | Switchgrass rhizosphere microbial communities from Kellogg Biological Station, Michigan, USA - S6-5 metaG | ecosystem: Host-associated > Plants > Roots > Rhizosphere > Soil | place: USA... | reverse complement strand
GAGGAGCACGAGCTGGAGCGGGTAGCTCGTCCAGTTGATCGCCTGGATGATGGGTTGATTGAGCCGGAAGGCCCAGGCGGCGAGAAAACTCAGGATCGTCGTTACGCCGATGACGGGGATCACCGCGATCGCGAGGCCGACGCCGATCGTCAAGGCGATCGTGTTCGTAGACAGCCCCTGCGTGAGCTGCTCGAGGACCGGTCCGGCGATCTTCGAGCGGAGATTGTCCGGGAGCTTCACGCCCGGCGCTTTTCGAGGTCGCGCGCCATACGGGCCTTCGGCTTCTCCGCCGGGCCGGCCGTCGACCGGGTCTCGGGAGCGCCCGCCTTCGCGAGGAGGAGCTGGGCGTCGCCGATGTACCTCTCGGCGAACGCGCCCTGGCAATAGCCGAGGTAGTAGTCCCACATCCGGATGAACGTCTCCGGGAAGCCCAGGGCGCGGACGCGCTCGCGGTTCCCGAGGAAATTCTTCCGCCAGGCGGTGAGCGTGGTGACGTAGTGGAGCCCGATCTCTTCCAGTCCGGAGACGGAGAGCGACGTGGCCCGTGCCAGGGAGCGGCGGATCTCGCCGATCGAGGCGAGCTCGCTTCCCGGAAAGATGTGCCGCTGGATGAAATCGGGCTGCCCGTGATAGCCCGGGAACCGCTCTTCGTTCATCCAGATCGTCTGGAGCAGCATCGCCCCGCCGAAACGCAGCAGCCGGTCCACCGCCGAAAAGTACGTGTCGTAGAAGGAGAGTCCCACGGCCTCGAACATCTCGATCGAGACGGCCTTGTCGTAGAGACCGGTGAGCTTGCGATAGTCCTCGAGGAGGAGCTCGACACGCCCGCCCGATCCTTCGCGCGCGAGCCGCTCGCGAACGTAGTCGTACTGCGAGCGGCTGATGGTCGTCGTCGTGACCCGGCAGCCGTAGCGAGTCGCCGCATGGATGGCGAAGGCGCCCCACCCGCTTCCGATCTCGATGACCCGGTCGCCCGGGGCGAGCTCGAGCGCCTGGCAGATGCGGTCGAGCTTGGCGAGCTGGGCCTGTTCGAGCGAGGTCTCCGGCGTCTCGAAGATTCCGCAGGAGTAAGTCAGCGTCGGGTCCAGAAAGAGCGAATAGAAGTCGGTGCCGAGGTCGTAGTGAAAACGGATGTTGAGCCGGCTGCCCGAGACGGTGTTGCGGCGGAACGCGTGATGGAGGCGGTGACCGAGGCGCGAGAGGATCGACGTCACGCGCCGGCCCGCGTCGAAGGCGCGCATGTTCCGGACGCCGAGGCGCACGACGCTCGGCAGATCCGGCGAGGTCCACCGACCCTCCGCATAGGTCTCCCCGAAGGCCACGTCGCCGCCGAAGACGAAGCGGCGGAAGACACCCGGGTCGCGGATCTCGACGACCGCGCGGAGATCGGAATGGGGATCGCCGAATACGCGGGATGTCCCGTCGGGCAGCCGCACTTCCAGTCTGCCGTCGCGGGTCGCCGCGAGCCGGCGGAGGAAGAGCGCCTGCGCCGGGCCGTACATGAGGTGCGTCTCTAGCCCGGCTGGGGGTTCGGCATGCCGAGGGATTCGGCCGTCGCCACGAGGCGGCGGAGGATCTCGACGAGGTGGACGCGCGTCTTGTCGATCTCGCGATGGAGCTCCTCGAGCCGCCGGCCGGCGCGGGCGCCCGCCGCCGAGGCCTCCTCGTGGAGCCGCTCGAGCCGCGCCGCGGCCCCCTCCCGGGCCGCTTCGAGATCGCCGAGGGCGTCGTGGGCGGTGACGCGCGCCGACGCGCGCAGGTTCGCCCAGCGCTCCGTCAGCGTCCGGACCTCGACGTGGAGGCGGGCCGAGGAGAACGCGCGGCCCGTCTGCATGGCTTCGCGCGCGGCCGCTCTCCACCGCTGCGGCGGCCGGTTCAGGTTCTTCACGAGGCCCATCCGCTCTCCCAGCCAGAGCAGGTAGTAGCTCGGGTCGATCTCCCACCAGCGGAAGCCCTGAGCGGCGGAGCCCGGCGCCCAGTGGTGGTTGTTGTGCCAGCCCTCGCCCATCGTCAGGAGCGAGAACAGGAAGCTGTTGCGCGAGTCGTCGGTCGTCGCGAACACGCGGCGGCCGAAGAGGTGCATGACGCTGTTGATCGTGAAGGTGCCGTGCCAGAGGAAGACGGTCGAGAGGAAGTAGCCGTAGAAAAGACCGACCGGTCCGAATCCGAGGTACAGCGCGATCCCGTAGAGGATTGTCACGAGGTACTGGTGCTCGTTGAGCCATACGAGCTCGGGGTACTTCGCGAGATCCGGCACGCGGGAGTAGTCGGTTTTCTCGTGGTCCGGGGAGAGGATCCAGCCGATGTGGGCCCACCAGAATCCGCCCTGCAACGGGCTGTGGATGTCTTCCGGCCGGTCCGAGTACTTGTGGTGGTGGCGGTGGTGGGAGGCCCACCACAGCACGCCCTTCTGCGCCGCGGTCTGGCCGAGGACGGCCAGCAGGAACTGGGGCACGCGCGCAAGGCGATACGTGCGGTGGCTGAAGTAGCGGTGGAAGCCCGCGGTCACCGCGAACATCCTCAGGTAGTACGAGCCGAGACAGAGGGCGACCCCTTTCCAGGAGAAGCCCAGGGCGAAAACGCCGAGTGCGGCGACGTGCACGACGAGGAAGCCGGCCATCGAGGTGGCCCGGATCCGCCGGCTCTGCTGCGGCGCAGTGGCCGTGGCGGGGGTCAGATTCATTCGCAAACTCTACACTGCCGGAAGGCCCTTGGGGATCGGGGCGGCCAGAAAGCCGCCCCGGACTCGACCCCGAAAAGAACGTCCCTTACTTGGTCGCGGCCTCGGGCTTCTTCTTTACGGTCTCGAGGTTGATCTCGATGTCCACGTCGTCCGAGAGCATCAGGCCCCCGGCGTCGAGCGTCTTGTTCCAGGTCATGCCGAAGTCCTTCCGGTTCAGCTTCGTTACGACCTCGAAGCTGGCCCGCTCGTTGCCTCCCGGATCCTTGGCGACACCGAGGTACGTGACCGGGATCGTCATCGGCTTCGAGACGCAGTGGAGCGTCAGCGTCCCCGCAACGTCGTACTTGTCCTTCCCGGTCGGAGTGATCTTCGTGCTCTGAAACGAGATGTCGGGGCACTTCTCGGCGTCGAAGAAATCCGGCGAACGCAGGTGCTTGTCGCGGTCGGCGTTGTGAGTGTCGATCGAGGCCGACTTGATCTTGAACGAGACCGTCGAAAGTGCCGGCTGGGCCGGATCGGCCTGGATCGTCCCCTCGAAATCGGCGAACTGTCCACGGACCTTCGAGGCGAAGTGGCGAATCCGGAAGCTCGCGTCCGAATGGTTTTTGTCCACCGTGTACGTATCGGCGGCGAACAAGGGAGCGACCGCCGCGGCCGCGGTGATGACGGAGAGCAGGGCGAACAGTCGGGACCGTCGTGGCATCGTTGTGTCTCCTTTCGTGCAGCCCGTCTTTTACTGCACGCAGCCGCGCGCGGCAACGGTGATCTGGCCCTCGACGCGCCCGCCTCGGACGGCGACCAGGCGATCGTGCAGATTCGACACGATGCAGGCGTGGTTCGGCAGGATCCGCACACGCTCGCCGACCCGGAAAGACTCGCCGGCCTCCACCCCGATGACGCCGTGCTCCTCGGACAACCGGGCGATGCGGCTGTTTCGCCCCAGGATCCGTCCGTGGCCGGCGCCCGTCGGACGGAGAGGGTCGCTCGAGAGCGTCTTCGAGCCGGCGTCGCAGACGGCGCGGTCGGCGGCCGGGGCGCTGACGATCGTGGCCACCACGGTCATGGCGCAGTCTTCGAGCTTCGCGCTGCCGAGCTGGACCTGCGAGAAGTCGTTGTAGACGTAGGTGCCCGGGCGGCACTCCGTAATGCCGCTCTCGGAGATCGCGGAACGCACGGTCGGTGTCGAGCCGAGGGAGACCTCGTCCACGGGCAGCCCCGCGGCGCGGATCGCGTCGGCGGTCTCGGCGACGACGCGGCCCTCGTGGTGTCCCGCTTCGGCGACTTCCTCGGGCGTGCGTCCCGCGTAGCCCTGGCCACCGTGTGTGAACACGCCCGCGAATTCGAGGCCCGGCACGTCCGCGATCCGGCGTGCCGTCTCGACGGCCATCTCGGGCGGTACGCCGACGCGGTGGTAGCCGCAGTCGATCTTCAGGCGCACCGGCAGGCGGCGTCCGGCCGCATGGAAGACGCCGCCGAGGCTCCGCGCCCCTTCGAGGTTGTCGACGCCGACGGCGAGGCGAACCTTGTCGGCGAGCACGAGGAGCCGGCGCGCCTTGTCGGCGCCGAAGACGGGATAGCCGAGGAACACGTCGTCGAATCCGAGCGCCGCGAAGACTTCCGCCTCCGACGTCTTGGCGAGCGTCAGGCCGCTCGCTCCCGCCGAAAGCTGCAGCCGCGCGACTTCCGGAGACTTGTGCGTCTTGGCGTGAGGGCGGAGCTTCACGCCCGCCGATCGGGCGCGGTCCTGCATCGCGCGGACGTTCTTCTCGAGGACGTCGAGGTCCACCAGGACCGACGGCGTCGGCAGGTCTTCGATGGCTTGCATGGACGGGAGCCTATCGTTTCGGGGTTCTCTTCGCGTTCCGGAAGATCGCGAAGACCAGGCCCGCCGGCGCCAGACCCATGAGTCCGACGATGATCGTGGCCGAGACGAGACCTCTGCGCGCATTCGCATCCGGGATGACGGCGCGCGCCTCGGAACCCGTAAACGACGACAGGGAGACGAGCAGCCAGAGCCCGAGGGCGGCGATCATCCAGAGCGCGCTCTTTCGGATCAGGGGCGCCCCGCGCGGATCCTTGCGGCGCAGGAGTCCGGCCCCGTAGAGGAGGAGCGCGTTCAGGCCGAGGCCGGCGAGATTGACGAGGATCGTCGCCGTGCGAAATCCCGGGAAGGCCCTCATGAGAAATCCGACGTTCGTGCCTTCGGCCGGCGAGATCGCCCCGAAGAGGTTGTAGAGGCCCCAGGGGATGCCGAGTAGTCCGACGATGGTGGCGACGATCGACCCGAGCTTCGTGTCGGTCGCCGGGAGGCCCCGCGCCGCCGCGCGCGAGAGCCTTCGCAGCGGGGACGTCGGGAGCGCTGGAGGGCCGCCCGGTTCCACGCCGAGCGCCCTCAAGCCGGACACGAGACGAGGGCCGAGCGCGGCGGCGCCTTCCTCGGGAACCTCCGCCGACACGGCGGCGCCGAAGGCCATGCGCCATTCCGGTTGCCGGACCTGAAACTCGGCGTGAGTGATGTCCCGGCGCACCGGAACGAATTTCTTGCGTGCCTCGTGCGCGCGGATGACCTCTTTGGAGACCTGGTCCGAGTCGACCGAGTCCGGCGAGATCACGACGATCACCGCGTGGCAGCGCTCGATCTCCTGGTCGATCTGCCTCAGGTACGAGGCGCCGATCGCGCCCTTGTCCTCGTAGTACCAGGTCGTGTACCCGGCGGCCTCGAGCTGCGGCGAGAGCTCCTTGACGACGTCGCCGTCCTGGTGCGCGTAGGAGATGAAGAGGTCCGCCACGATCTCAGTACCACTCCGCCTCGACCATCAGGCGCAGCCACTCCTGCTGCTCGTTGCGCAGGAGGTTCTCGGTCAGGGCGAGAACGCGGAAGACGTCGAAGGAGTCGGGCGCGGCCTTGGGAGGTTCCGGCTCGAGCGATCCGGCGTACGCGTTGAGCAGGGCCAGCCGGGCGTGAGACCGCGCGGCGTTGCGCGAGAACTCGTTGGCGGCGCGCCAGGTCCGGATGCCGGCCCAGACGACCGGGATCACGACCGAGATCAGCAGCATCAGCGCGCTCAGGCCCGCGAACGTCGTCTTTTCGACCGGGCGGCCCTCCGCCATGGTTTCCGCCGTCTCGAATGCCAGATGCAGGAGCACGAAGACGATGCTGCTGAGGAACACGAGTGGCAGGAACACGGGGTTTTCGAACCAGCGGTGTTTCTGCTTCTCGAGGGCCTCACGGAAATAACGGATCTGGGGCTTGAGCCGCCGCTCGAGATAGTGGGGGACGAGTCGCGCCGTGAGCTCGGGGTCCGCTCGCTCGCACTCCTCGGGGCGAGGAATCGCGGGCGGCTCGTCGGTGTGGGCGATGTCCTTGAGGCGGTCTCGGTGGACTTCGGCGAGCTCGTTCAGATCGTGCGCGACCGTGCTCCGCAGCTCGCCGGCGCCGGGCTCCGTCCGGCGCCAGAGCGTGGGGCTGATGAGGAGCGTGAACGGGAGGCTCCGGTAGCGCTCTGCGACGTGTCGGCTCAGGAGCCATTCGTGGTGGTTGTGCGAGTAGTGCCCCAGGAACACGCAGATGAGCGTCACACCGACGAGGAAGAACTCCGCCGGCATCGCCCATTCGGACATGGCGACAAACAGTCGCGACACCAGGGCCAGGAACTCCGCGGCCCGACGGCCGGAGACGTCCTTGCCGGCCTCCCAGTAGGGCTTCCCGAGTTGCGTGCTGCCGATGACGATGGCGAGTGTGCCGCAGAACGCGCCGACCCCCGTCGTGAGACGGTGCCGAGCCTGGCGGCGCTGGGCCGCCTCATCGGCCCGAGTGAATTTGTCGCCCAGCCCGAGATCGTTGCAGGTCGATCCGAAGAGCGCCATGCGGCGCTTCCAGCGGGATTCGGGGGAGCCCGCCGCATCCTGGCTCACGGCCGGCCCTTTTCGATTCGGAACCCGAGCGCGAGGATCGTCTTGACCGTTTCCATCGCGGTCCTGCGGTCGTATTCCTTCTCGGACTCGGGCAACGCGTCGTAAGGGACGAGGGACGGGTGCTCCTTCTTCGAGTCATCGCGTTGCGGGCCGTGGCGCCAGCCCTCGGCCATGCGCTGACGGGCCCAGTTGTCGTGGGTGTTGCGCGCGAGCAGCTCGGTCAGCTCGGAGATCTCCCGCGGTACCTGGACGCCGGAGGTGTCGCGGGGCGCCGGCTTGTAGTCCACGCGCGTCTCCTTGCGGGTGCGTTTGTGGGCATCCTTATACACCCGAGCTCGAATGCCGCCCCGCAGGCCTGGGGTAAAGTCACGCCCGACAGGAGCGGAACCCATGCAGCGGACCCGGAGACTCGCTCGTTTCGGAACGGGGCTGAGCTTCGTATGGCTCATCGCGGCGTTCTCGGCCGCCGAGACGGCCGACGAGCTCGTCGCGAAGAACATCCAGGCGCGGGGCGGCCTCGAGAAGATCAAGAACGTCCAGTCGATGAAGATGACCGGGACGATGCGCCTGGGCGACGAGAAGCTCCCCACGACGCTCGAGCTCAAGCGGCCGAACAAGTCGCGCTGGGAGTTCACCCTCGAAGGACAGACGGCCGTTCAGGCCTACGACGGCAAGACCGCCTGGATGATCATGCCGTTCGAGGGCCAGACCGAGCCGCAGGTCATGACGGACCAGGAAGCCCGCGACATCGAAATGCAGGCCGACGTCGACGGGCCCCTCATCGACGCGGCGGCCAAGGGCAACACGATCGAGCTCGTCGGCAAGGAGACGATCGAGGGCGGCGTCGAGACGTGGCGCCTGCGCGTGACGCGCAAGAACGGCGATGCGCGGGACCTCTACCTCGACGCGAAGACGTACCTCCAGGTCCTCGCCGTGACGAAGCGGACGGCGGACGGACAGACCCACGAGATCCGAAGCAAGATCGGGGACTACCGCAACGTCGGCGGCCTCATGCTGCCGCACTCGTTCGAGGCGTCGGCGTCCGATGTGCCGCAGACGCAGGCGCTCGAGTTCCAGAAGATCGAGATCAACGTCCCGATCGACGATTCCCGCTTCGCGATGCCGAAGGCCGCGAAGACCGAGGCTCCGGCGACCGGCGGATGAGAATTGCGCCTCGCCGTCTCCTCGCCCTCGCGCTGTTCCTCGCGGCGACCGCGACCGCGCCGGCTTCCGCCCAGTCGAAGCTCAAGGTCTACATCTCGGCGGACATGGAAGGGATCGCCGGCGTCGTCTCGGGCGAGCAGCTCGGACCGTCCGGCTTCGAGTACGAGCGCTTCCGCGGGTTCATGACCAACGAGGTGCTCGCGGCGATCGAGGGCGCGCGGGCCGCGGGGGCGACCGAGATCCTCGTGTCGGACTCGCACGGCAACGGGCAGAACCTCCTGATCGAGCGTTTCCCCAAGGACGTGCAGATCGTGCGGTCCTGGCCCCGGCCGCTCGCCATGATGGAGGGGATCGACGCGAGCTTCGACGCCGTGCTCTTCGTGGGCTACCACGCCTCCACGGTGAATCCGCAGGGCGTGAGGGCGCACACGATGTCCTCGGCGAACCTGGCCGACGTGCGGCTGAACGGCGTCTCGGTGCCGGAGGCGGGCCTGAATGCCGCGATCGCCGGGCACTACCGCGTGCCGGTCGCGATGATCTCGGGCGACGACGCGGCGGTGAAGGAGGCCCAGGCGCTGCTCGGCCCGATCGAGGGCGCCATCGTGAAATGGAGCTACGGGTTCCACTCGGCGCGCACGCTGACGCCGGAGGCCAGCTGCGACCGGATCCGCGAAGCCGCGAAAACGGCGGTCGGCCGCCGGGCACAGATGAAGCCCTACGTGCTGACGACGCCGGTCACGCTCGACGTGCGCTTCAAGAGCTACCGGCCGTCGGAGGTCCTCTCCTACCTGCCGATCGTCGAGCGGACGGACGCCCATTCGATCCGCTTCCGCGGCAAGGACATGGTCGAGACGATCCGATTTCTCGAGTTCGTGACGAACTACGAGCCGGGCTTGACCCCTTAGGGGTTACTTCGTCTCGAAGAGCTTCGCGTACTGGCCGTATCCGGCCTTCTCCAGATCCTCGGCCGGGATGAAGTACATCGCCGCCGAGTTCATGCAGTAGCGCAGCCCCGTCGGCTTGGGCCCGTCGGTGAAGACGTGTCCGAGGTGCGAGTTCGCGTGGGCCGAGCGCACCTCCGCGTACGATCCGAGAATGCCGCCGAGGTTCGAGCTCTGTTTGACGTTGGCGGGCTCGAGAGGCTGCCAGAAGCTCGGCCATCCGGTGCCGGAGTCGAACATCTCGAGCGAGGAGAAGAGCGGCTCGCCCGAAACGATGTCGACGTAGATGCCGGGCTTCTTGTTGTTCCAGTAGGTATTGGCGAACGCCCGCTCGGTCGCCTCGTGCTGCGTGACCTCGTACTGGAGCGGCGTGAGCCGCTTCTTGAGATCCGCGTCCGAGGGCTTCTGGAAGGTCGCCGTCCAGCGGGGAGGGGCCGAACCTTCGACAGGCGCCGAGGATGCGATCGCCGCTTTCTGCGAAGCGCGCGAGGCCGCAACGGCCGCCGCGAGCCCGAGGATGCCGAGTACGAGAAAGAGCAACGCGCGTTTCACTTGTGACCTCCCGCCGCGTCTCCCCAGATTTCCTTGAGGCGAGTCTCGCGGCCGCAGCCCTTGTAGTAGGCGGTATAGCGGAGCGGGTTCACCTTGCAGTAATCCTGGTGATACTCCTCCGCGGGATAGAACTTCTTCAGCGGAACGATTTCGGTGGCGATCCGTCCCTGGAAGCGCGGCTCCTGCTCGAGCTTCGCCTTCGAGGCGAGCGCCGCGGCCTTCTGCGCCTCGCTCGTGTAGAAGATCGCGGTCCGGTACTGCGAGCCGTGGTCGCAGAACTGGCCGTCCTTCTGCGTCGGGTCGATGTTGTGCCAGTAGACGTCGAGAAGCTTCTGGTACGAGATCTTCGCGGGGTCGAACGTGACCTGCGCCGATTCGGCGTGGCCGGTACCGCCGGTCGAGACCTGTTCGTAGGTCGGGTTGACGGCGGTGCCGCCGGCGTAGCCGGAAACGGCGGAAACGACGCCGGGAAGACCCTCGAAGGCGCTCTCCTCGCACCAGAAGCAGCCTCCGGCGAACACAGCCACCTCGTTCGGGGCCGCGAGTGACGGCATCGCGACGCAGGCGGCGAACAGAACGAGCGCGACTCGCAGGAAGACTTGGGATTTCAGGGGAATCAAGGAATGGACCTCCTTACGGCGAAACCTCCCCGGAGCGCCTTTGATTCCGGCGCCCGCCGGATGGTTTCAAGTGAAGTACGACGTCCGCCGCTCCGCGGATTCCGTGGCGGAAAGCCCCGGCCTGTGAAAGAGTTCGCCCGAAAAAAGGAGTGCCGATGCGGTGGAAGCGCCTGCTCGTCCTGGTCGCGGCGGCCGCGGCCATGGCCTTCTCGGCCGTCGACGTGCCGTCGCCTCAGGGCCGCTGGCAGGGCGCGATCGACCTGCCGGGTCAGAAGCTCGACGTCCTTGTCCGCATTTCCGCCGGAGAAGGCGGCGTCTGGAGCGGCGGCATCGACATTCCGGCGCAGGGAGCCCGGAATCTCCCGCTCGGAGGCTTCGACGTCGCCCGCGGGAGCGTCCGGTTTTCGATCACCGGCATCCCCGGGGATCCGACGTTCCGAGGCACTCTGGCGGCCGACGGCGCGACGCTCGCGGGCGAGTTCACGCAGGGCGGCCAGACCTTCCAGTTTCGCCTCGCGCGCGCGGCCGACACGGCCGTGTCCTCGGCGAAGGTGCTCGACGGTTTCGACGCGTTCGACAGCTTCGTCGACGGGGCTCTGAAGACCTGGGACGTCCCGGGTCTCGCCGTGGCGATCATCAAGGATGGTGAAGTCGTTCTCGCCAAGGGCTACGGGCTTCGGGACGTGAAGCGGAATCTTCCCGTCACGCCGGACACGCTCTTCGCGATCGGCTCGGCGACCAAGGCGTTCACCGTCATGAGCCTCGGGGTTCTGGTGGACGACGGGAAGCTCGACTGGGACACGCCGGTGCACGCGTACCTCCCGGCCTTCGCGCTCCAGGACCAGTGCGCGAGCGCGGGCATGACGCCGCGCGATCTCGTGACCCACCGTTCGGGCCTGCCGCGCCACGACCTCGTCTGGTACAACGCGACGCTCACTCGCGCGGAGCTCTTCGAGCGGCTGCGCTACCTCGAGCCGAACGCCGATTTTCGCGCGAAGTGGCAGTACCAGAACCTGATGTTTCAGACCGCCGGCTATCTCGCGGGTGAAGTCGCGGGCCAGTCCTGGGAGGACATCGTGCGCTCGCGCATCTTCGGCG
>Ga0163163_10005482_pt1 | contig 10974 bp, 10 predicted proteins | sample S65metaG_FD_119766 | JGI IMG/M metagenome (GOLD analysis project Ga0163163, IMG submission 119766) | Switchgrass rhizosphere microbial communities from Kellogg Biological Station, Michigan, USA - S6-5 metaG | ecosystem: Host-associated > Plants > Roots > Rhizosphere > Soil | place: USA... | reverse complement strand
TGGTCCTTCTGAAAGACATAAACAATCTTCTGGGGCACCGGCAAATCCACCTGCCAAATCCCCACCGGCTTACTCTCCGTAGCCACGAAACCGCAGCCAGCGAGGAGCAGCAAGCCGAGCAGCGCCATCAGTGGCAGGGCGTGGCCGGCCCCGCCCGCCGATGTCAGTGGTACGCCTTGCCCGATTCTGGGTAAAGCCCCATCACGCGGTGTCATCACGCTTTTTCGCTCTCCAACGGACATAATCCCCAATCAGTGGGCAGAGACATGTCAGAAGGAAAATACCGACCACCGCGCCATCGTCAAACTGCCAATATAACCATCCCGGAACTACGCCCGGCCTAAAACCGGCCTCGGGCCGCCTCGATATCCCGTCCGATTTGATCCCGCAATTCATCCATGGAATTGAACTTCTTCTCATCCCGCAACCGATCCACGAACACCACTTCCAGATCCTTTCCGTAAAGGTCGCCCGTGAAATCAAGCAGATGCGCTTCGACATGCAGGACCGGCGCGGGCTGATTCCGCGTCGGCCGGTGCCCAATGTTCAGCACTGCCCTAAAAGCCTGCCCCTCAACCTCGGCATGGATCGCGTACACTCCGCCCGGTGGCAGTGCGAGCCCGGCAACCTCAAGGTTCGCAGTCGGAAATCCGAGCTTGCGGCCGACGCCATCGCCCGGAATGACCTTCCCGGAGAGCGAATAGGTGCGCCCAAGCATCTGCCCGGCGGCATCGAGATCGCCCCGCGCAATGGCTTCCCGGATGCGCGTGCTGCTCACGGCCTTGCCATCGAGCGAAACCGCCGCCATTCCATGCACCACGAACCTCAGCTCCGCCCCAAGCCGTTTAAGCAGCTCCACGTTCCCGCTGCGTTTATGCCCAAACACGAAATTGGACCCAACACAAAGGCTTTGGATCGGCCCGATCTCCCGGACCAGCCGCTTAACAAAATCCTCGCCGGTCTGCTGGCTGAATTCCCGATCGAAATGCAATAAAAGCAGGTTATCCACTCCCAACCCCTCAATCGCGCGCAATTTTCGTGGAAGCGGATAAATCAACGGCGGGACCTTGGCTGGCGCCACGACCACGTTCGGATGGCGATCGAAGGTCAATACCACCGCCAGACCTTCATGCTGTCGCGCATCACTAATCGTTTGCCGGATGATTTGCTGGTGGCCGAGGTGGACCCCGTCGAAAAAACCTATCGCCAGGCACACCTTGCGCCCCCCGGCTCGAAGCTCGTTCGCGCTATGGATGGTTCTCATGCCCAGCCGGCGCGGTTTACATCGCGACCAGTTTAAGAAACGGCATGACGCGTTGCTCCAACTCACGCTCCGTCAAGGCCAGCACGCGGTCGAGCGACATGGCTTCGGCGACTTCGAATTTCCCCGACGTAACCCTCCGCAAAGTGGCCAGGTGGGCTCCGCAACCCAGTTGCTGACCCAGCTCATGCGCGATGCTGCGGACGTAAGTGCCTTTGGTGCAGGCCAGCCGGAACGTGCCGATTGGCTCGCGATAATCTGAAAAGCGAAAATTGTAAATGTGGATCAAGCGGGCCTCCCGCTCCACCTCGATGCCTTTGCGCGCGAGTTTGTAAAGCGGCACTCCGCCCTTCTTTACCGCCGATACCATCGGCGGTGTTTGCATTTGGTCCCCGATGAAACGGGTGGTGCCTTCATTCAATTGTTCGAGCGTCAAGGGCGGGACCGGCAGCGACGCCACCAACTCGCCGTCGGCGTCGTAGCTGTTGGTCGACTCACCAAACTTGATCGTCCCCTCGTAAACCTTGTCGTCCGACATCAGCTTTTCCGAAAGCTTGGTGCCGCGGCCCAGCACGATGATCAGCAGCCCGCTCGCGTTCGGATCGAGCGTGCCGCAGTGGCCCACTTTCTTGATCCGAAACTGCCGGCGTATGGCGTCCACCACATCATGGGAAGTGGGCCCGGGCGGTTTATCGATGAGCAGGGCCCCGTCCAGGGCCGTGAATTCTTGCATGCCGGGAGGTGGCTAATGGTGGGAGTTGATCGCCTTCTTCACGGCGCCAATCACCCGGCGTTGCACCGACAACGGCCGGCCGGGAATCCGCGCGCCCGCAGCGGCTGGGTGGCCTCCGCCGCCGAACAGCGCCGCGATCTCACTGACGTTCACCCGGTTGCTCTTCGAGCGCAAGCTGATGCGCGTCAATTCCGGTTCGATCTCCTCGAAGACGCAAGCCACCACCACCGGCGCGATCGCCCGGATATGATCGATCAACCCCTCGGTATCGCTGCTCTCGGCGCCCGTCCGCGCGAAATCCGCTTTCTTCAACCAGAAATAGGCGATTTTGTCCTGATGCGTCAGGTGAAAATGGCTGTAAATATGCCGCAACAACCGCGCCCGGGAGAGCGGGTAGGATTGGTAAACTTCGTCGCAGATCCGCGCCAGGTCGGCGCCGCGCCGCACCAATTCGCCGGCCACGTGATACGTCCCCGGCTGCGTCGTCGGGTACTGAAATGACCCGGTGTCGGTCGACACCGCGGTGAACAGGCAATCGGCAATCGGTTTGGTGACCGGCCATTTGGCCGCGGTCATGAGCCGAAAAATCAACTCGCCGGTGGAGGGCTCGCGAGCCGACACCCAGTTGATATCGGCATAACGCGTGTTGCTCTCATGGTGATCGATATTGATGAAGACGCGACGGCTGCCGATGCTTTGCCCCACCGTTCCGAGCCTTTCGAAACTGGCGGCATCCGTCGCGATCACACAGTCAAATTTCACGCCGCGCCGCGGCTTTTGAATCACCCCGGCAGGATCCAGGAATTCATATTTTTGGGGAATGCGATCCTCGTTCCAGCAGGTCACTTTCTTCCCCTGGTTTTGCAAGGCCAGGGTCAACCCGAGCTGCGAGCCGACGCAGTCGCCGTCGGGACGGATGTGCCCGACCACACAAAACGAGCGGCTCTTGCGAACCTCTTCAACAATACGCTCGATAATCTTCGCGTTGCTTTTCATCGTTGCGAACCGAACCGTCTGCCGCCGAAAGGCGGGGGCGAATTAACCGGGGCGCCCGCCGGGGATTGCCGCGTCCCTCAATCGGGCGACGCTGAACCGGACTTTTCCAACTCTTCGATGATGGCCATCACGCGGTTCCCGCGGCCGACCGAGTCGTCCATTTGGAACCGCAGCTTGGGGGTGTATTTTAACACAACCGCGCGGCCGACCAGCCCCTGGATACGCTTGCGATGCTTCGCCAACAGCCCCAGCCCGCGCTTCTGCTGCTCCGCATTGCCCAGGATGCTGATAAAAACCACCGCCGAATGCAGGTCACCGGTCACATCGACATCGTTGACCGTGACCAGGCCGGCTTCGCTGACCGGAAACTCGCGCCGAATCACTTCGCCGATCTCGCGCTTCAGTAATTCGCGCACTCGCTGGAGTCTGAGGGAAGGCATTTGGTTCTGGCCCGGCTGATGAACCCGGAAGTGGCGCCGAACTGGACCTGCTCAAAAGCCGGTGATTTCAGCGCTCCACCGGCTCACAGCTTTTGGGCACTTTTTTCGACGGTATAACACTCTATGTTGTCGCCCACCAGGAACTGCGTGAAACCCTCGATGCGAATGCCGCATTCCATGCCGGCCCGCACCTCGTTCACTTCGTCCTGGAACCGGCGCAACGACTGCGTGATTCCTTCGTAAATAATTTCTTTGCGACGCCGGATCCGGACTTTGCCTTTCACAATGCGTCCGCTGGTGACCATGCACCCGGCGACTGGCGCCCCTTTCGACAACTCGAAAATCTTCCGCACTTCCGCCACGCCGACGGTGACATCTTTCAGGTCCGGCTCCAGCAGCCCGGCCATGCCTTCTTTGACCTGGTCGATCAACTCGTAAATGATCGCGTAAAGCTTGATCTGCACCCCTTCATGCTTCGCCTTGTCCGCTACCCCGCTGTCCACCCGGGTGTGAAAACCCAGGATCACCGCGTGCGACGCCGAAGCCAGGGCCACATCCGATTCGGTGATCGTTCCCACCGCGCTATGAATGATTTCCAGGGCGACCTTCTTGGACTCAATTTTCTTCAGCGCCTCGACAATCGCTTCCACGGATCCTTGCGTATCCGCTTTAACCACGACTTTGAGCGCCTTGCTCGAGGAAGAGGCCAGTTGATCGAACAGTGTTTCGAGCGTAACCTTCGCGCGAGCTTCCTGGCCCAGCGCCTTGGCTTCCATCGCGCGCTGACCGGCCAGTTCGCGCGCCGCCTTTTCATCCTCAACCACGCTGAATTCCAGCCCTGCTTCCGGCACCCCGTTCAACCCCAGCACCTTGACCGCCACGGACGGCCCGGCTTCCTTCAGGCGCTTGGCCTCCTCGTTGATTAACGCGCGGACGCGTCCGTAATATTGCCCGCAAATGATCACGTCGCTGACCCGCAAAGTTCCTTTGCGCACCAGCACGGTCGCGGTAGGTCCGCCCGGCTCCAGGCCCGACTCAATCACATTGCCTTTGGCGCGCCGATTCGGGTTCGCCTTGAGCTCCAGCAAATCCGCTTGCAACAGGATCATCTCGATCAATTTGTCGACGCCCTGTTTCGTCAAAGCCGACACTTCCGCAAAAATCGTATCGCCGCCCCAATCGTCCGGCACCAAGCCCTTATCCTGCAATTGCTGGCGAACCCTCAGCGAATTCGCATTCGGATGATCGATCTTATTGATCGCCACCAGGATCGGCACCTTGGCCGCCCGGGCGTGGCTCAACGCCTCCAATGTTTGGGGCATCACCCCGTCATTGGCCGCCACCACCAAAACCACCAGATCAGTCACGTTGGCTCCCCGTGCGCGCATCGAACTGAACGCCGCATGGCCGGGAGTATCCAGGAAAGTGATCTGCGCCAGCTCGTTCTTCCGCTCCGGATGGGGAAAGGCGATGGTGTAAGCGCCGATATGCTGGGTGATCCCGCCAGCCTCGCCGGCCGCTACATTCGATTTGCGAATCACGTCCAGGAGCGTCGTCTTGCCATGGTCGACGTGCCCCATGATCGTGACCACGGGCGCCCGGGCCACCAATTCCTCGGGTTTATCCTCGACGTCCAGCTCAACCTTCTTGATCGGCGCATGTACCAGCCCGCTGCCTCTCTCGCGCTTCTCCACCTCGAACCGGAACCGGTATTTGGCACAAACCTTTTGCGCGATCCCTTCGTCGATGGCCTGGTTGACGTTGGCGAACACGCCAAGCTCCATCAGGTCGGCAATAATCTTGAATGGCTTTTGTTTTAGTTGCTCAGCCAGTTCGCGCACCACGATGGGCGGCTTAATCGTGATGACCTGGGCATCCGCCGGTAAAACGATCTTGGGCGGGCCAGGCGGTTCCAGCCTCGCCGGCGCTTTGGCAGGCGCGGACGGCCGCGCGCCAGGCACCCCTGGCCGGGCGCCACCACCGGGCGCGCCCGGAGGCCGCACCGTCCGGATATCACCACGTTTGCCAAAATCTGTCGGCCGAGTCTCCACCGGGCGGGCGGGTAATTTCGCGCTGCCGGGCTTTTCGGCAGGCTTGGGGCCCGGGCGGGAAGGCAATTGGATAAACCCAACTTTATCCCCGACCTTGGGGCCAGCGGGGAGAGGAGGCGGCGCCGGCGCCTTGGCGACCGGCAGCGGTTCAGCAGGCGTCTCGGTTTCGACCGTCTCATGAAGCGTTGCCGGCTCCGGCTCGGCGGGAGCCTCGGGTTCCATCACGCTGGTCGCAACCGCGGCCACCGGCTCTTCTTCCTCGCGCACCGTCTCTTCTTGCGGTGGGGGCGGCGGGGGTGGAGCGGTCACCAGCACAATCGGTTCGGCAATCTGCGGCGGGGCGGGCGGTGGAGCTGGAGGGGCCGACAGGTTCGGGTGGGCCAGGAGCAGCTGCTGTTCGAGGTATTCGGCGGTAATTTTATCGAGCGAACTGGAGGCGACGCGCGCCGCGGCAATACCCAGTTCCTTGGCCTTGGAAAGCACTTCTTTGTTTTCCAGACCCAGCTTCTTCGAAATGTCGTATATGCGAACGGGCATAATTATATCTAACTGCGGACCGGTGTAGAATCAGAGCCGCCATAGGCTTGATCCTGACGCGTGGAAAATCGTTTTCACGAGTTCCATGACTTAACCTGAAACCGGGGCTTCGCCGACTTTAAGCGTGCGCCGCGCCGCTTCGGCCCGCGCCGCTTCCAAAATCGCCGAGGCTTGATCGCCCAACTGCTCGATTCCCGCCAGGTCACTCACATCCGCCTGCAACAAATCTTCCAGCCGCGTCAAGCCGTGGTGCACCAGCACATCCGCCTGTTCCCGGGTGATTCCAGGAATGGACGCCAGTAATTCCACCGCCTCGGCGACTTTCTCTTCAAAACCCTTGGTCACGACCACTTCCGCCTCGATGTCCACCTGCCACCCCGTCAACTTCGAGGTCAGCCGCGCATTTTGGCCGCGCTTGCCGATCGCCAGCGAAAGCTGGTCTTCGCTAACTATTATCTTAACGCGTTTGCTGGTTTCGTCGATCTCAAAAGCCTTTAACTTCGCCGGGGCCAACGCATTAGTGATGAACGTCCTCACGTTGGGATCCCAACGGATGATATCCACCTTCTCGTTGTTCAACTCTCGAACAATATTCTTCACCCGCTGCCCGCGCAAGCCGACGCACGCCCCCACCGGGTCCACCTTCTCGTCCCGCGTCCATACCGCCAGCTTCGTCCGGAATCCCGGTTCCCGCGCGATTCCTTTGATTTCGATGGTGCCATCGTTGATTTCCGATACTTCCATCTGGAACAACTTGATGACAAACCGCGGATCGGCCCGCGACAAAATGATTTCCGGGCCGTGCGGCCCCTGCTCGACTGCCTTAACGTAGCAACGAATGCGTTCGCCCACCTGGTATTCCTCGGTCGGCACCCGCTCACGGTTGGGCAGCAACGCCTCGTATTTGCCAAGGTCCACGATCACGTCCGAACGCTCGAACCGCCGGACCGTGCCGCTGATGATGTCCCCTACCCGGTCTTTGAACTCTGAAAATATGAGCTGCTTCTCAGCCCGCCGAATGTGCTGCATCAACGCCTGCTTGGCATATTGCGCCGCGATTCGGCCGAAACCGACCGGCGTCACTTCCAGCTCCAGCTCTTCTCCAACCTGCGCCTCAGCCTTCAGCCGGCGGGCGTCAAACACTGAAATCTGGTCGTGCTTGCTGATAACACGCTCAGAAACAATCAATTTCGCGAAGGCCCTGATATCCCCATTCTTCTGGTCGATGGCAACCCGCAATTCACGAGCCGGACCAACCGCTTTCTTCGCCGCCGACAGCAACGCCTCCTCGACAGCCGCGACCAGGACATCTCGATTGATGCCTTTTTCGCGTTCCCAGAATTCCAAGACGGCTAAAAAATCCGCGTTCATACTTCATCGACGGCGACCCCACTAGGGGAACAAAAAAGTCGGCAGAATAAGCTCTTCCGACTTTGGCGCGCTGGCGAACCAGCAATCTATACCGTTCTAAGGCATAGATTAGGAGTCCCGCAAAGAAGAGTCAAGCCCCCAGTTCCCGGGGCCGGCCAGCCTATCACACATAAATCCGACTTTTGTTAAATCCTTTGCTTTTCGACCGGGTTTCAAGCAAGCTACCGCATCGTGACGCAACCCCTTGCGCTCGTGGTATATGAGAAATTGCTGCCGGGTAGCCAGCTAGTGAACCGGCTGCAGGACCTCAATTATCGGGTTCAGGTCGTCAATGCCCCGCCGCTCCTGGTCGAGTGCGCCGAGCAGGCCCGGCCGATGCTGGTGTTGGTCGATCTGGACTCGGATCGTCCCGCAGCCCTGGCCGCCATCGGACGCTTGAAACAAAACTCGGCCACGCGTCATCTGCCGATCATCGGGTTCACTACCAACGCCCAGCCTGAGCCCATAACCGAACACGGCCCCACCCTGATCGTTAACGAAGTCGCGCTGCTGGCGCATTTGCCTCAATTCCTCGACCAGGCCCTGCATGTCGATTAGGTAACATCTTCGTAAACTCGCCCACATAAACAAACTCTTGACCGCACCAAAATTAGCTCCTATGATCACAACAAATCTGAGGCGTATGCGGCTCCAGAAATGATCTTGGACACAGACTGACACGGCAGTTTGTGTCCTTTGCTCTTTTTGCCACACACACACTCAAACACTCAGGAGAGAAGAGCTATGGCCAGTGGAAAAGTAAAATGGTGGGATAATAAAAAAGGATTTGGCTTCATCGCACAGGAATCGGGACAGGATGTGTTTGTGCATCATACGGCGATTCTCGGAGGAGGTTTCAAAACCCTTAACGAAGGTGAAGAAGTCATCTTCGATGTGGTAGCCAGCGACAAGGGTCCGAAGGCGACAAACGTTCATCGTCCCCGCGCGCAATAACTGGCTCACGCCAGGACCCATTTCTTCAATTGCCGGTTGCAGCCGGCTGATTTTGGTTTGCGCCCTGGAACGCTCCCGGCCTCGGCGAGCTTAAAGCTTGTATGATTCCCGTGGCGCCCCGCCCGGGTTCCGTTATCTTGTCTTCATGGTCGATGCCACGATAGCCCCGGTCCCAAGCCTCTATGTCCATGTCCCATTCTGCGCCCAAAAGTGCAGTTATTGCGCCTTTTACTCCGAGGCCGGCAATGGCGCGTTGATCAATCGCTACGTCGACGCCCTGGTCCGCGAACTCGACCTCGCGGCCCCGACTCTCCGGCCGCAAACCATTTTCTTTGGCGGCGGAACCCCATCGCTCCTCACCCTCCGGCAATGGGAACGTGTCCTGGAAGCGATGGCCCGCCTCAACCTCGACTCCGCTGCCGAATGGACCGTCGAATGCAATCCGGCCACCGTGTCACTCGATAAGGCCCGGTTGCTGAAATCCCACGGGGTCAACCGGATCTCCATGGGCGTGCAATCGTTGAACGAAAACCTGCTCGACCGGCTCGGCCGCGTGCACAGTCGGGATATGGTATTCCGTTCCTTCGACATCCTGCGCCGCGCCGGCTTTGACAATCTCAACCTCGACCTGATGTTCGCCATCCCGGGCCAAACGCTCGAGGTTTGGCGCGACACCCTCAAGGAAGCATTGGCCATGGGCAGCGATCACCTCTCTTCCTACGAGGTCATCTATGAGGAGGACACTGCCCTGTACGCACAATTGAAGGCAGGCCAATTCGAGGTCAATGAAGCCTTGGCATGCGATATGTATGAAGAGCTGGTCAACCGGGCAGCAGCTGCCGGACTGGAACAATATGAGGTGGCGAATTTCGCCAGGCATTCTGCCGGCCTGGAGGCGACGGCCCGCGAACTGCCCAGCCATGCTTGCCGCCATAATGTTAATTATTGGCGTGGCGGCTCTTTTTACGGCGCAGGTCCCAGTGCGACCAGCTATGTCCGCGGCGTTCGCTCGCGCAATTGCGCCAACACCCAGCGCTATTGCGAGCAGATCGAAAACGGCCAATCGCCGATCGACTCGCACGAGCAATTGTCGCCTCTCGCCCGGGCCGGCGAAACCGCCGCCTTCGGTTTGAGAATGAATGCCGGTTGGCCGTTCGCAGAATTTCGCCGCGCCACCGGGCACGACCTGTGCAACGAATGGGCCTCGGAGATCGAGCAACTGGCCCGGCGGGGTTGGGGCCTTCGTTCGGCTGACCGCTTCCAATTAACTTCTCACGGGTTGCGTTTCGCCGATGCCGCAGCGGAACTGTTCCTTCGTTGATGAACCCGGGAGCTTTTTGTCGGCTTGCAGGCAGCCTCATGCGGCATCCTGCGGCACCCTACCACGAACACGCAGTTCGCACGGAAATCGAATCGATATGCGACACGGCCGGATTGCCGTTCCGGCGCGATCCATTCGGAAACGTGTTGGTCGAACTTAAGAAAGGGCGGCGCGCCCGCCCGGTCGTCCTGGCCGCGCACCTCGATCATCCGGGTTTCGAGATCCTCCGGGCGCTTTCTCCACGCCGCTGGCTCGCCCGGTTTTGCGGCGGCGTGCCTGATAATTATTTCCGTTCCGGAATCGCGCTTCGGCTATGTCCAGGAGGAACGAGCGCCAGGTTATCCCGGCGGGCTGGCGAACGGACCTTCGAAGTCACCGCTGACCGTCCGCCGAAATCCATCCCGCAATTCGCCGTCTGGGATCTGGAGGATTTTGCCACTCGCCGTGGCCGAATCCACGGCCGGGCCTGCGATGACCTGGTCGGCGCGGCGGCGGTCCTGGCTGCCATTCTCGAATTACGGCGGGCTCCCGGCCCCTTTCACGTGATCGGAGCCTTGTCCCGCGCGGAGGAGGTCGGCTTTCATGGGGCCCTGGCGATCGCCGCTACCAAATCCCTGCCGGCTGACGCCCTGGTCATTTCGCTCGAAACCAGCCGTGAACTGCCCGGCGTCAAAATGGGAAACGGAGTGATCTTGAGAGTTGGCGATCGCACCTCAATTTTCGATTCGGCCGCGATGCGTTTTCTGGCGGAGGTGGCGGCGGACTTGAAAGCCAGGCGGCCGGGCTTTGGCTTCCAGCGCGGTTTGATGAGTGGCGGCACGTGCGAGGCGACTGCTTACCAGGAATATGGGCTGCAGACCGCCGGGGTCTGCGTCGCGCTGGGCAATTATCATAACTGCGCCGCGCGCAACCGGATTGCCGCCGAGTTTGTCAGCCTCCGGGATGCCTGCGCCATGGTGGATCTGTTGGTGGCCGCGGTGCGATCCGCCCGGTCCTTTGATTCCATCGTGGCGCGCCTGCCTGCCCGGCTCGACGCCTTGTGGCGCCAGGCGCGGCAACGCCTTCGCCAAACGGCGTAAGCCCGCCGCTGAGCCGCTCACTGCTCAACTGCCCAGCAACGAGTAAGGCCGCACCGTATCGGACCCCAGCCCGTAACGCGGGTGGGCCTTGAGGGAGAAGGTAAACGCCACCGTGAAATCGTCCGGCCCGGTCCGATTATCCCGGATTCGGAACGTCAGGGCCGCTGTCCAGCTCCGCAAATCCCGGTACAG
>Ga0163163_10005480_pt1 | contig 10977 bp, 9 predicted proteins | sample S65metaG_FD_119766 | JGI IMG/M metagenome (GOLD analysis project Ga0163163, IMG submission 119766) | Switchgrass rhizosphere microbial communities from Kellogg Biological Station, Michigan, USA - S6-5 metaG | ecosystem: Host-associated > Plants > Roots > Rhizosphere > Soil | place: USA: Michigan... | reverse complement strand
GGGCGATCAGGTGATCGATCTGCAGGCGGTGGACACCGGCATCCCGAGCGACCTCGGCGAATGCCTGCGCCGCAACAACGGCGACCTGTCGGCGCTCAAGGACGCCGCGAAGCGTGCGCCGGCGACCGCGCGCCGTCCGCTCAAGGGTTTGAAATATGCCCTGCCGGTGGCGAAGCCCGGCAAGGTCATCTGCCTCGGCCTCAATTACCTCGAGCACGTGAAGGAAGGATCGCAGCGCGACAATATTCCGAAGTTTCCCACCATCTTCATGCGCTGCAATTCATCCCTGGTGCCGCACGGTCAGCCGATCATCAGGCCGAAAGCGTCCGAGACGCTGGATTACGAGGCTGAGCTCATCTTCATCGTCGGCAAGCGGGCCAAGCATCTCACGCTCGAGAATGCCTATTCATGCATCGCCGGATATTCCTGCGGCAACGAGGGCTCGGTGCGCGAATATCAGCGCAAGACCACGCAATGGGACATGGGCAAGAATTTCGACCGTACCGGTGGCTTCGGCCCCTGGATGGTCACCGCCGACGAGGTCCCGGCGGGAGGCAAGGGCCTGAAGATTCAAACTCGACTCAACGGCCAGGTCATGCAGTCGGACAATACCGACAACATGATGTTTCCGATTGCGGAGACCATCGCCTACGTCACCCAGGGCATGACGCTCGAGCCCGGCGACATCGTCTTCACCGGCACGCCATCCGGCGTCGGCCACGCGCGCAAGCCGAACCCAGTATGGATGAAACAGGGCGACACCTGCGAGATCGATATCGAGGGTGTCGGCGTGCTTTCGAACCCGATCGAGAACGAGAAGTAGCAATCGCTACCCCACTCCCTGTCGGAGCAGGCATGCAGGCACGCCTGCATCCCCCCCGCCAACCCGGCTGAGCGTGACGCTCCGATCCCGGACGAGCCGGGATCGGGCTCGGCGCCGGCGCCAGGGCGGTCGCGGACCGGCAGCATCCGTACGAACGTTTCATTCCCCGTGCTGGAGACACCGTCATGCCCACATTGAATATTCTTTCGATCTGCGGCTCGCTGCGCAAAGGCTCCTTCAACGCAATCGTGCAACGTGCGCTGCCGTCGCTGGCGCCGGAGGGCATGACGATCAAGCCGGCTCCGTCCTTTGCCGAATTTCCGCTCTACAACGCCGACGTCCAGAACTCGACCGGCTTCCCGCCGGCCGTGAACATCCTCGCCGATGCCGTCCGCGCCGCGGATGGCGTGATCTTCTGCACGCCCGAATACAATTTCACCATTCCCGGCGGCCTGAAGAACGCAATCGACTGGGTCTCGCGGCTGCAGAACCAGCCGTTCGCGGGCAAGCCGGTTGCGCTGCAATCGGCCTCGCCCGGCCCGGTGGGCGGCGCCCGTGTGCAGTATGACATGCGCAAGGCGATGACATTTCTCGATGCCCACACGCTCAACAAGCCGGAAATCTTCATCGGCAATTGCGCGTCGAAGCTCGACGAGAAGACCGGCGAGATCAAGGACGAGACCACGCGCAACTTCATCAAGCAGCAGCTTGCGTCGTTTGCGACCTACATCGCCCGCGTGGCGCCGAAGGGCTGACGAACGTCTCCGCCTTCGCCCCGATCAGGAGCGCCCGCCGATCCGGGCGTCCTCGACACCGGCACATTTGAGTTGGCAAGTCGGCCATCGCCGGCTCGCGGTGCTTCGAGACGCCGCCTCTGGCGGCGCCTCGGCTTGGGGCCCGGAGACCTTGCCCTGACCCAGCGATACGTTATGAATTTGCTGCTTGCCTCGGCGCCTCGATTGGCGCCGTTTGTCAAAACAAGGGGGGTGGCTCGTGGCTGACAAACAACTCGATGTGCTCGTGATCTGCGGCTCGCTGCGCAAAGGCTCGTACAACGCGGCGCTCGCGCGCACGCTGCCGGCCCTGGCGCCGGCCGGGCTGAAGCTGCGGCCAGCGCCGGCCTTCGACAAGTTTCCGATCTACAATCACGATATCCAGGACACGTCCGGATTCCCCGCCGACGTGAAGGCGTGGGCCGACGCCATCCGCAGCGCCGACGGACTGATCATCGTCTCGCCGGAATACAACTGGTCGATCCCCGGCGGCCTGAAGAACGCCATCGACTGGGTGTCGCGCATGAAGGACCAGCCGTTCAAGGACAAGCCGGTCGCGCTGCAATCCGCCGCCGGCGGCATCCTGGGCGGATCGCGCATGCAATATCATCTGCGGCAGTCGCTCACCTCGGTCGACGTCATTCTGTTCGGCCGTCCCGAGGTGCTCGTGACGTTTGCCGCGCAGAAGTTCGACGAGAAGACGCTCGAGCTGAAAGATCAGACTGCCATCGACCTGATCAGGCAGCAGCTCGCGGGATTCGAAAAATTCATTCGCCGCCTCGGTCCGAAGGACTAGCATCATGGCAAGATTGTCGGGCCGTACCGCCATCGTCACCGGCGGGGCGAAAGGCATCGGCCGGCACTATTCGCTCGCGCTGGCGGCCGAGGGCGCGCGCGTCATGATCGCCGATATCTCCGATGGCACCGAGCTCGCGCAGGAGATCGCCGCCAAGCACGGGGCGAATTCGGTGACCAGCGCCATCGCCGACGTCAGCGACGAAAGCTCGGTCAAGTCCCTGGTCGCAGCCGCCATGGAGCGCTTCGGCCGGATCGATGTGCTGGTCAACAATGCCGCGCTGTTTGCGCCGCTGCAGGAGACGAAGTGCACCGAGATCGATGCCGACCTCTGGGACACGGTGATGGCAGTCAATCTGCGCGGACCGTTCCTGATGGTGAAACACGTCGCCCCGCACATGATCGCCCGCGGCTACGGCAAGGTCATCAATATCGGCTCGGGTACCGCATATCGCGGCATCCCGTGGATGCTGCACTACGTCACGAGCAAGGGCGGCATCATGGCGTTCACACGGGCACTCGCGCGCGAACTGGGCGAAAACGGCATCCGCGTCAACACGCTGGCGCCCGGCTTCACCCTGAGCGACACGGTGATGAGCGAGAACCCGGGCCATGTGCAGACCGCCCGCGACCGGGCCGTCCAGTCCCGCTCGCTGCGGCGCGACCAGCATCCGCAGGACCTGCTGGGCGCGCTGGTCTTCCTCGCCTCGGCGGACAGCGATTTCATCACCGGCCAGACCCTGGCCGTGGACGGCGGCAATGTGAACACCTGAGGCGCCCGCCCGCGGCGGCCAAAAATCCGCGTATTCCGGGCCTTCCGAAGGGAGATAGTTTCATTATATACTAATTGCCTGTTTTTGGATTATTCTGATCTGAACGACCCAGAATCGACCAAGGGAGAGCGCGATGGCGAGCGCGACCGCAACCCACCCGGCCGAGACCAAGGCCCCCGGCCCCAAGCACAATATCGAGGCGATGCGGGAGGAGTACTATCAACGCATTGCCAAGCACGGCATGACGCCGCTGTGGAAGGTGATGAGCAGCGTCGTCACCAAGGAGCCGGTGACGCGCTGCCAGCCTGTGATCTGGCACTATGACGACATCAAGCGCCTGGTGATGGAATCAGGCGGGCTGATCACGGCGGAGGAGGCCGAGCGCCGCGTGCTGATCCTGGAGAACCCGGGCATGCGGGGCGAATCGCGCGCCACCAATACGCTGTTTGCCGGCGTGCAGATGATCCTGCCGGGCGAGGTGGCGCCCGCGCACCGGCACGTCTCGTCGGCGATCCGCTTCGTGCTCGACGGCGAGGGAGCCTACACCGCGGTCGAGGGTGAGAAATCCTACATGTCGCCCGGCGACTTCGTCATCACCGCGAACTGGGCGCCGCACGACCACGGCAACACCTCGAACAAGCCGATGCTGTGGCTCGACGTGCTCGACTTTCCCCAGGTCAACTTCTTCGAAGCGTCGTTCGCCGAGCATTTCGAGGAGGCGACGCAGTCGACCAGCCGGGCGGACGGCGACTCGCTTGCCTTCTACGGCTCCGGCGTGCTGCCGGACGGCGCCCCCGCGCACATGAACCGCAGCCCGGTCATCAACTACACCTACGCCCGCACGCGGCCGATCATCGAGCGCATGATGAAGGCGGGCGACATCGACAAGCGTCATGGCGCGCGCGTGCGCTACGCCAATCCCATCAATGGCGGCCCGGTGCTGCCGACCATGGGCGCCGGTCTCGCGCTGCTGCCGAAGGGCTTCAAGGGCGAGAAGTACCGCTCGACCGAGGGCTCGATTTTCGTCTGCGTCGAGGGCAGGGGCACGACCACGGTCGACGGCAAGGTCCTGGAATGGGGCCCGAACGACGTCTTCGTGGTGCCGCCGTGGAAGCACTTCTCCCACAACGCCGAGAAGGAGTCGGTTCTGTTCTCGATCTCCGACCGGCCCTCGCAGGAAGCGCTCGGGATTTGGCGCGAGGACACCCGCACGCATTAGGCCAAGTCGGGGCGAGTTGCGCTCGCCCCGGCCATCGTGCCGAGCTCACCGATCCCGGTCACCCGGGATCGGTTTTTTGCGGGTAGATGGCACGCAACGTTACGGCGCGACCTTCGCCTTGCCGAGGCTGGCGCGGCGCAGATGCGCGATGGCCAGCACGACGATCGCGCCCACGATCCCGGCCGCATTCACGTAATATCCGCCCGCAAACGATTCCGGCGGCAGCACGATCAGCAGCGCGAGCGCGCCATAGAGCAGTCGCGCCGGCACCGTCAGCCGGGTGAGCCCAAAGCCGACGATCCCCGCCGTGCCGACGAACAGCCCGAACAGGATCCGGCAGAAATTCCAGACGATGAGATAGCTCGGCCCGTCCATGAGCAGGCTCGGCGTGAGCACGAACAGGAACGGCAGGATGAAGGTGCTCCAGCCGACGAGGCACGCGATCCATCCCGTGGTCCAGCCGTCGGTGCGCGCGATATTGGCGGCGGCATAGGCGGCGAACGCCACCGGCGGCGTGATCATCGACAGCATGCCGTTGTACATGACGAACATGTGCGCGGCCATCGGCGTGACGCCGAGCTTGACCAGGGCGGGCGCGAGCAGCGTCGCGGTCAGGATGTAGACGCTCACGGTGGGCAGGCCGATGCCGAGCACGAAGGCGAGCACGGCAATCAGCAGCAGCAGCAGAAACACGTTGTCGCCGGACAGCGCGAGCAACTGGAGCGTCATGCTGAAGGCGAGGCCGGAAATGCTCATGATCCCGACCATGATGCCGGCCGCGGCACCGATCAGGATGATGTCGAGCGAGACCCGCCCGGTCTCGATCACCGCCATGACGATTTCCCCGACGGTGGCGCGCTTGCGGCGATAGCCGAAGACGAGCGCCAGCGCGATCAGGAGGCCGGTGGAGACGATCGCGGCCTTTTCCGGCGTCAGCCGGAAGACTTCGGGATAAATCAACGCGACGACGAGGAAAGTGATCGGCACCAGGAAGTGCCAGCCGGATTTGATCACCTCGGCGAGCGTGGGCGCATCCTTGATCTGGGCCGAGCCGATGCCGTGCTTGGCGGCCTCGAGATCGACATGGATGAACAGACAGGCGTAGTAGAGCACGGCCGGAATCGCCGCCGCGATACAGACCGCGCCGTAGGAAACCTGCAGGAACTCCGCCATGATAAAGGCGGCAGCGCCCATCACCGGCGGCATCAGCTGGCCCCCGGTCGATCCGACCGACTCGATCGCCGCCGCCCGATAGGGCGTGAAGCCGGATTTGATCATGGTCGGAATGGTGACGATCCCGACCGCGAGCACGTTCGATACCGCGCTGCCCGAGATCATGCCGAACAGCGCGGAACCGACCACGGCGATCTTCGCGGCGCCGCCGCGGAAGGTGCCCATCGCCGACATCGCGAGATCGGAGAAGAATTCCGCACCCCCGGTGCGCGCCAGCACTTGACCCAGGATGGTGAACGGGATCACCACGAGAACGGCCACGGCCAGGATCGAGCCGATCATCCCGTTCACGTCGAGTCCCACATAGGCGACCATGCGCTGCGGCGAGACCCATCGGGTCTGGAAATCGCCGGGCAGGAACGGACTGACGTAGACGTAGACCGCCATCGCCAGAATGATCCCGACGAAGCCCCATCCCGACGTGCGGCGGCTCGCGTCCAGGACCAGAACCGTCAGAACGGCGCTGCCGACGATGCCCTCCACGGGCAGGCTCGCGAGTTCGTAGGTCAGCGCCTCGTAACGGACCGTGATGTAGCCGCAGAGCAGCAACGACAGGACCACCGCGACCCAGTCGCTCCAGCGGCGCGGGCGCGAGGTATCGGCGATGAAGGCGAGCGCAAGCGTCAGTCCGAGGCAGACGGTGAGAAGCTGCTCGGTATAGAAGGAAATGTTGAAAACCTGCCGGGGGACGTCCAACACCCACAGCACGACAGCGGAAACCAACAGCGCCTGAAAGACATTGGTCCAGAAGATGGTGGCTCTCGAGGCGGTGGAGGCGAACTCCGCCGTGCTCGCAATGAACCGTTCTTCCGACGCGGCCGAGATATTTCTTGCCTTGTCCGGAGCAATGCGCTCTTCGCTCACCGGCAAGCCTTACTCGTACGCATTGGCTTCGAGTTTGTTGTCCCGGAAGTATCTCAGCGCACCGGGATGGTAGGCGAGTTCATGCTTGCGATGCAGGCGCTCCGGCGCGAAGTCGTTGAGCACCGGCGCGGTCGCAACGAGGTCAGGCTTGTTCTTCGCCATTGTGTCGAGCATCTTGTAGACGACGTCGTCTTTGGTCCTGGCGTTGGTGAACAGCAGGTAGTCCATGGCGTAGGCCTTCATGGGCTGCGCGACGCCGACGAAAACCGGACCCGGCCTGACCTCGACGAAATATCCGTACGGGAAGACCTTGCGGCTCGCTTCCAGCCCCTGCGGCGTGTCGATGATGGCAAGAGCGCGTACGCCGCCCACCGTGGCATCGGCCTCCCGCACCTTGGGTCCGCCGAAGGAGAACATGAAGGTGTCGTTGGCGCCGGCGAGAAAATCATCGGCCCCGCGCAACACGTTCGGCACCATGACCGGTTTCACATCATTGAGCGTGAGGCCGGCGGTCGCGAGCATGGCGAGCGAGTTGCGGTCGAGCGTGCGCATGGCGGAATAGCCGGCCGGGACCCGCTTGCCCTTGAGGTCGGCCACGGTGTTGATGCCGCTGTCCTTGCGGCTGAAGAACCCGATGCGAAGTGTGTAGATCGAGCCGATCACGCGCAGATCGTTCTGCAGCCGGCCGGTCTCGACCCCGTCGACCACCTCCAACATGTTGGCAATGCCGAGATCGATCTCGCCCTTCGCGACCATGGGAATAAGCACGGATTCGCCGGCCGTGGCCTGCACGAGCGTGTTGAGGCCACCCTTTTCCTTCAGCACCTTGGCGATGGCGGACGCGGCCGTATGGGCAAGCGTGCCGGGCTGCATGGTGGCAAGACCGTAGGTCTGCGCGCACGCGGTGCCGGCCGCGAACGAGAGCCCGGTGAGCACGATGCTGGCGGTGCGGATGACGGAAGCGACGACGGACATGGTTTCCCCCCAGGGATGGAAATCTGCGTTTCAGCGGGTCGTCGTGGGCTCGATCTTGTTGTCGTTGAAATATTTCAAGGCGCCCGGATGGTACGGCACGCTGTAATTCTTATACAGCCCGGCTGCAGTGAAGGAGCGCAATGCCGGCTGAATCGCGACCAAGTCGTCCTTGTTCTTCGCCATCGCCTCGATGATCTTGTAGACCTGTTCGTCCTTCACCTTGGCGTTGGTGAACAGAAGATTGTCCCAGGTATAGACCCCTATCGGTTTGTCGACGCCGATGAAGAAGGGGCCGGGCGCCGCAGGCGACAGGTAGCCCTCGGGGAAGATCTTGCGCGCCGCGGCCATGCCGCTGTCCGGTATCTCCAGCACGCGGATGCCACCGACGGTCGCGTCGACCTCGCGCACCTTGGGGGCGCCGAAGGCGAAATAGAACGTGTCCGCCGCGCCCGCTACGAAATCGTCGGCGCCGCGGATGACATTGGGCACCAACACGGGCGAGATGTCCTTTTCGGTCAACCCGCCCGCCGCCAGGATCGCCCGCGACACCGTATCGAGCACCCTCTGGGCTGAAAATCCGAACACGACTTTCTTGCCTTTGAGGTCGGCGATCGTCTTCATCGCCGTGTCCTTGCGCACGAAGTAAGCCGTGGGCAGCGGATGGATCGCGCCGATCAGGCGCAGATCCGGCAACCGCGCGCCCTCGACGGCCACCGCGACTTCCAGCGCATTGGCGATGCCGAGCTCGGCCTCGCCGCGACCGACCAGCGGGATCAGGACGGACTCGCCCGCCGTGGGTTGAACCAGGGCATTCATCCCGGCCTTTTCCTTCAGCACCTTGGCGATGGCGGACCCGGTGGTGTGGTTGAGCGTGCCGGGCTGCATGGTGGCAAGCCCGTAGGTCTGCGCCGCCACGCTCGCCGCGCTCAACGCGACGACCGCGGCGGCGATGGTCGCGGCCAGCCCGGCGCTGGCAAAATCGTGCCTGAAGGTGCCAATCATGGAACGTCTCCCCTATTTCTGAGCGCTCTCGCAGGGCGCTATTGTTCAGTCGAAGCTCGCGCGGCGAGGCCGATGTGCTCTCCACCGGCGTCGGGGAGAGCGTCTCATGGTGCGCGCCGTCACTGCAGCGCCGCGGCTTCGATCTTATTGTCGGCGAAGTATTTCAGAGCGCCGGGATGATAGGGGATGTCATATTTCTTGTAGAGTCCCGCGGCCGAGAATTCGCGCAGCACGGGTTGCACCGGGAGGAGGTCGGCCTTGTTCTGCTCCAGCGTGGCGATGATCTTGTAGATCAGCGCATCGGGCACCTTGCCGTGCGTGATCAGCACATTGTCGAAGGTGTAGACCTTCATCGGTTTCTCGACGCCGATGAAGACCGGCCCTGGATTGGCATCGGTCAGATATCCATAGGCCGAGATGTTGCGCGCCGCAGCCATGCCGCTGTCGGCAATTTCCAGCACGCGGATGCCGCCGACGGTCGCCTCGACTTCCCTCACCTTCGGGCCGCCGAAGGCAAAGAAGAACATGTCGGCTGCGCCGGACACGAAATCGTCGGCGCTGCGCACCACGTTAGGCACGAGAACGGGGGTAATGTCCTTCTCCGTCAAGCCACCCGTGGCCAGCATCGCGCGCGTGAGCACGTCGATGGTGCGCATCGCGGAATAGCCCATCGTGACCTTTTTGCCTTTGAGATCGGCGATGGTCCGCATCGGCGCGTCCTTGCGCACCCAGAACGCCGTGCGCAACGGATGCGCCGTTCCGATCAGCCGCAAGTCCTGCTGGCGGCCTCCCTCGATGGCAGCCGCGATTTCGGGGGCGTTGGCGATGCCGATCTCGGCTTCACCACGACTTACCATGGGAATGATCACGTTATCGCCGGCCGTGGGTTGAACGAGCACGTTCATGCCGGCCTTTTCCTTGAGCACCTTTGACACCGCGGAGGCCGTGGTGTGGTTGAGAGTCCCGGGCGGCAGCGTGGCGAAACCGTAGGTCTGGGCGCCGGCGCTTCCGGCGCCCGCCGCCATGCTCACAACACCGATCAACAGGCCGATCAAACGCGCCGCGGCGGCATGCGCAGAACGTGCGAGAATGGATGTCATCTACTTCCCTCCGGTTGATTTTCTTGAGCCGAAACCGCCATGGCCGGCGCGGACGCAAAGCGCGCTGCCCGGTTGACGATATTTGCATGGCGCATTGGACAATGCGAGTTTGAACGGGCTCCGCCGGGACGTGGCGAACGGGCGCATGGGCAGGGAGCATGGGGCAAGAGCGGCGAATGACCACGTCTTTCATTCATGAAATCCAAGCCCAGCGCGTCGTCTTCGCAGCCGGCGCGGTGGCGCGCGTCGCCGACGAAGCGGCGCGCCTCGGCGTGAACCGTGCGCTGGTGATCGCCACGCCCGGGAGCGGCGCGCGGCTCGGCGCCCGGCTGGTCGAAATCCTCGGGGCGCGGGCGGCGGGACTGCACGCACAGGCGGTGGTGCATGTGCCCAAAGCGGTGGCGGAAGCCGGCCTCGCGGCGGCGGCCAGCGCCGACGGCCTCGTCGCGGCCGGCGGCGGCGCCGCCATCGGGCTTGCCAAGATCATCGCGCGCGATCGCGGCCTGCCGATTCTCGCGGTGCCCACCACCTATTCCGGATCGGAGGCGACGGCGATCTGGGGACTGAGCGAGGGCGAGCGCAAGTTCACCGGCAAGGACAGCCGCGTTCTGCCGCGCACCATCGTCTACGATCCGGATCTGACCCTCGGCCTGCCCGCGCCGGTGAGCGCCGCGAGCGCCATGAATGCCATCGCTCATTGCGTCGAGGGCCTCTGGGTGGGTGACCGCACGCCTTTCCTGATGGCGCTCGCGACCGACGCGACGCGGCGTTTCGGCGTGCATTTGCCGCGGGTGATCGCCGACGGTTCGGACCGCGAGTCGCGCGCCGAATGCCTGATCGCGGCCTGGCTTGCCGGTGTCGTACTCACCGCCGGGACGGCGCTGCAACACAAGCTCGCCCACGTGCTCGGCGGGCTCGGACTGCCGCATGCCGAGACCCACGCGATCATCCTTCCGCACGTGACGCGCTTCAACCTCGCGGCGGCGCCGGAGGCGCAAGCGCGCTTGACGGAGGCATTGGGCGGTGATCCGGCGGATCGTCTCGCCGTCATGCTGCGGGGTTTCCCGATCCCGCAGCGACTGGCGGAGGTCGGATTCGATAGCGCCAAGGTCGATTTCGTGGCAGGCGAGGTGGCGGCGATGTCGATCAGCGCGCCGCGAAAGGTGTCAGCCGAAGACGTGCGCGCCCTGCTCGCGGCCGCGTATTAGTGGAGATCGCTTCGGACTGACCGCGATTTAGCTCTGAACATTCGGGCGCATGACCTATCCCGAAAAGTCTGCAACTTTTCGGATCATGCTGGCGTTCACCTGCCGCTGTGGGTGCCTTTGATCAGGTCGCCATCGAGCTTCGTAAACGGCACGAAAGACACGCGGCCGCCCTGATAGATATCCGAGCGTGCGATGTTGATGGCACCGTCGGC
>Ga0163163_10005479_pt1 | contig 10978 bp, 10 predicted proteins | sample S65metaG_FD_119766 | JGI IMG/M metagenome (GOLD analysis project Ga0163163, IMG submission 119766) | Switchgrass rhizosphere microbial communities from Kellogg Biological Station, Michigan, USA - S6-5 metaG | ecosystem: Host-associated > Plants > Roots > Rhizosphere > Soil | place: USA... | reverse complement strand
GTCGTCGCGGCAGGTGATGTGGATGTCGTGGGGGTGGGGGTTGCCTTTGCCGGTCTCGGCGAGGGACTTCAGGCTCATGAGGAACAGTGCCCATTTCGTGCTGCAGTGGTGCATGAACTCGACCGGCCGCTTCCAGCCTTCGTGCTTGAATAGCACGGCCGTGAAACCTCCACTGCTCTTGAGATCGAAGCTCACGTTCGTGCCGATCCATTCGTCGGGGCCATCGACGACTCTCCATAGCACACGCTTCCCGGGCTCGAGCTCGAGCACTTTCATGTCGAAGCCGCCGCGCTCGCCGAAGCGAAACTCGACGATGCCATCGATGTCGTCGGCGCCGCCCTTCGTGTTGGTGGTCCACCAACCGGCTAGACCGTCGACGGTGGTTAGCGCACGGTAAGTGTCCTTCGGTGAAGCGTTGATCTCGACTCTGTGCAAGATGTCAGGCATTTGCGTTTCTCCTTAAGCTGCGGGTTCGAGCGCGCGTTGTCGCGACGCCTCGTTTCGGCGCGACGCCATGGCGCCGGCCGTGCGTTAAGTTAGCGGCGGTGTCTCGAGCGGCGGGAGTGACAAGTGTGTCGGGATTTCGATGGATTCGCTGATCACAGCCGCGGCGCGCGCGCTCGCCGCCGGTGATCCGCTCGGCGCGCTAAAGCGCGTCGCATTGCGCAATGATCCGCCCGCGCTGGCGCTGCGCGGCATCGCGATGGCGCAGCTCGGTGATCTCGCGCGGGCAAAGGCATTGCTGAAACGTGCGGCGCGGGCATTCGGCTCGCGAGAAGCAGTGGCGCGAGCGCGCTGCGTAGTCGCAGAAGCCGAGATAGCGCTCGTGTCGCGCGATCTCGGCTGGCCCGCAACGACGCTCGACGCGGCGCGCTCCACACTCGAGCAGCACGGCGATCACGCAAACGCCGCACACGCTCGACTTCTCGATGTGCGTCGACGGTTGTTGATCGGGCGCGTCGACGAGGCGGAGAGCGCAGTCGAGGAGCTCGAACCCGCGTCGCTCGCGCCCGCGTTACGAGCCGCGTACGAGCTCGTCGTGGCGGGTATCGCGCTGCACAGGCTTCGAACGGCGGAGGCGGGCGCGGCACTCGCGCGGGCTGAGCGCGCGGCGGATGCCGCCGGCATCGCTGCGCTGCTGGCCGAGGTGAAGAGCGCCGCTCTCGCCCTGCAGGCGCCGGCGGCGCGGCTAATCGCGCGCGGCGAAGAGCGCCTGCTCAGGCTCCATGAGGTCGAGGCGCTGCTCGAGACCGATGCGCTCGTGGTCGACGCGTGCCGCTACGTCGTGCGTGGCCCGCACACGCGAATCTCGCTCGCGACGCGGCCGGTGCTCTTCGCACTTGCGCGCGCGCTCGCGGAGGCGTGGCCCTCGGACCTGTCGCGTGATGCGCTCGTCGCGCGAGTGTTCCGCGCGAAGCGAGCCGACGAGTCGTACCGAGCGCGACTCCGTGTCGAGATCGGGCGCTTGCGCAAAGCCCTACGGCCGCTCGCCGAAGTCAGCGCGACGTCGCGCGGTTTCGAGCTGGCGCCGCGGCACGCGCGCGAGCTCTTCGTGCTCGCGCGACCCGTCGAGGAGAAACATGCGGCCGTGCTCGCGCTCCTAGCGGACGGAGAATCGTGGTCGAGCTCCGCTCTCTCGGTCGCGCTCGCGGCGAGTCAGCGCAGCGTGCAACGCGCGCTCGATTCGCTCGCTACGTCGGGAAAGGCGCAGCCGATAGGGTCGGGGCGCGCGCGCCGCTGGATCACGCCGCCGATGCCGGGAATCGCGACGACATTGTTACTCCCCGGTCCGCTACCCGGCGACTAGGATGCCGTCATGACGAAAGGCACGGCGGAGATCGTTCGCGAGTACGGACCGTTCCCCGGCGTAGAGCGCGTGAACGGCGTGACGTTCGACGGTGCTCACGTCTGGTTCGCGTCCGGAGACAAGCTCCATGCGCTCGACCCGACCACCGGCGAGTTGGTCCGCTCGATAGACGTCGCCGCGCATGCGGGCACCGCGTTCGACGGCCAGTACCTCTATCAGATCGGCGAAGACCGGATTCAGAAGATCGAGCCGAAGAGCGGACGCGTGATCGCAACGATTCCGGCTCCTGGTCACGGCGGGGACTCGGGTCTCGCCTGGGCCGAAGGCACACTCTGGGTCGGCGAGTATCGCGCTCGTAAGATTCACCAGATCGATCCAGACACGGGCAAGATTCTGCGCACGATCGAGTCGAAACGATTCGTCACCGGAGTGACGTGGGTCGACGGTGAGCTCTGGCACGGCGTATGGGACGACGGTGCGGGCGAGCTCCGGCGTATCGACCCCCGGTCGGGCAACGAGCTCGAGCGCCTAGACATGCCGACCGGCACCGCGTGCTCCGGCCTCGAATCCGACGGCGCCGACCGCTTCTACTGCGGCGGCGGCACCAGCGGCAAAGTCCGAGCCGTCCGCCGCCCCAAGCGCCCCACGCCCTCGCGCTCTTAGGCGGCGAGCTCGCGCGCCGACGTGCTGACGACAGCAGCGAGCTCGCGCAGCAGCCGCGCACCGTCGCCGCGCCACGCGCTGCCGTGCATCACCGCGAGCGTGGTCGGCGCCTCGCGCGCGAGGCGCTCGAGTGTCGCGCGCGTCTGCGGCGCGTGTGCGTAATAGTCCATCGGCTTACGGAACGCCTCGCTCGGCCCGAGGATGTCGGACTCCGTGAGCGCGGTCTCGCCCGAGCCGCCCTGCGTGAACAAGTCGCCGCAGAAGAACGTGCGTGTCGTGACGTCCATCATGAGCCCGCACTCCCAGGCGTGCGGCACGTGCGGCGTGTCGAACCAGCGAATCTTGTGCGACCCGAGCGAGAGCTCCTCTGCGTCGGCGAGCCCGCGAGGCGCCCGGTTCGCAAAGTCGCCGACGGAGACCATCGCCGCGAGCTGACTGCAGACCGGCACCGCGTTCGGCGCCGCCGCGAGGAACTCGTTGAGCGCGCCGCACTCGTCCGCCTCGAAGTGCGAGAGTCCGACGTAGCGGAGCTTCTCGATCGGCATCACGGCGCGGATCGCCTCGCTCACGAGCGGGAAGAGGCCGCGGAGCCCGGTGTGGAACACCATCGGCGCCTCGTCGACGATCAGGTACTGATTGAAGTTGAATCCCATGTCGCCGGGTAGCGCGACCGGGGTGTTGATGCGATATATCCCCGAGGCGATCTCGTCGATACGGGTGCCGGACTGTTGGTTCGTGATCATGAGCTCCTCCCAGGTTGAAAGTGCTTGGATGTGTAACGAGCGGACGGGTCGTTACACCTCCAAGCATGTTTTCGCTCGAACGCGCCATTTCGTATGCTCCGCCCATGGGCTTCGAGGCTCCAGAGCCGGACGACGACGCGGCGCTCGCGCGCCGGATCATGGCTTCCGCGCCCGCGCGCGACGCGAGCGCGGAAGCGGAGATCTGCCGGCGTCTGGGTCCGAGGGTAAGGCTCTATGGCCTAAAGCACCTCCGCAACGAGGCCGCGGCCGCCGATCTCATGCAGGACGTGCTCGTGATGGTGCTCCAAAAGCTGCGCGACGGCGCGGTTCGCGACCCGGAGCAGGTCGTGTCCTTCGTGCTCGGCACTGCGCGACAGATGGTGATCGACGGGCGGCGCGGCGCTCGTCGGCGTGTCCAGATCCTCGAGGCGTTCCCGGTCGACCTCACGCCCGCGGACGAGGAGGCGCCGGAGCCGCTCGACACGAAACGGCTCGGCCGTTGTCTCTCGGCATTGCCCGAGCGCGAGCGAACCGTGCTCGTGCTGACGTTCTACGACGACCGCTCCGCGGACGCAGTTGCGGCGGAGCTCGGTCTCTCGGCCGGGAACGTGCGTGTGATTCGTCATCGCGGCCTCGAGCGGTTGCGCGGCTGCCTCGAAGCCGCGGGAGGCGAAGCGTGACAGTCGCCGCGTGCACGACGCCGACCCAGGATCTCCTCGCGTACTGGCTCGACGAGGTCGATGAAGCCACGGAGTCGCGGCTCGACGAGCATCTGTTCGCGTGCGCTGCGTGTAGCGAGCGGCTGCGCAGCATCGTCGAGCTCGGTGCCGCGATTCGCAACGAGCTGCTGCGCGGCGATTTCGGCTTCGTGCTGCCGGCGGCGTTCATCCGGAGGCTCAAGGAGTCGGGCCTTCGAGTGCGCGAGTACAACCTCGAGCCCGGCGGCAGCGTGAACTGCACCGTGACGCCGGACGACGACCTCGTCGTCGCACACATGCGCGCGCCGCTGCACGACGTGCGGCGGCTCGATTTCCTGGTGCAAGACTCCGTGGCCGGCTCGATGCGAGTAAACGACATCGCGTTCGATCCGGAGGCGGGCGGTGTGACGATGGTGCCGAGCGTTGCGTTCCTGCGGACGCTCGAGCACGCACACCAGCGCGTGCGGCTCGTCGCGGTCGACGGCGTCGAGGAGCGCGTGATCGCAGACTACACCTTCAATCACTATCCGTCGTAGCAACGGCCCGCGTTCTGGGGTGTCGCGTCCTCGTCGTGCGGCGTTGCGCCGATGCACGACGCTTCCGCGGAAACATGCGCGGCGTCCGGCTGTCACAAACCTCATTGGCCGATCGTCTAATGAGCATGAGCGTGCAAACCGCAGATCCAGCCGGTCGCCGCGCGGCGTTCGAGCAGCATCGCGGCCGCCTCTGGGGCGTCGCTTACCGGATGCTCGGCTCACGAGCCGACGCGGACGACATGGTGCAGGAGGCGTACTTGCGTTGGCACGGCGCCGCGGCGAACGACGACGTGCGCGCGCCGCAGGCGTGGCTCGTGACGACGACGACGCGGCTCTGCATCGACCGCCTGCGCCAGCAGCGCGCGGAGCGGGACGCGTACGTCGGCCCGTGGCTGCCCGAGCCGCTCGTCGAGGAGGAGCCCGCGGCGGACGCCGCGACCGAGCTCGCATCGGACCTGTCGGTCGCGTTCCTCGCGCTGCTCGAACGGCTCGCGCCCGAGGAGCGCGCCGCGTTCCTGCTGCACGACGTCTTCGAGGCCGACTACGCCGAGATCGCGGTCGCGCTCGACAAGAGCGAGGACGCGTGCCGGCAGATCGTGAGTCGTGCGCGCCGCCGGGTGCGCGACGAGCGGCCGCGCGCGCGGGTAAGCCGCGCCGCTCGCGAGCGGCTCGTCGATGCGTTCATTCGCGCCGTCGAGCTCCGCGACCGGGACGCGCTCGTCGCGTTGTTCGCGAACGAGGCGACGCTCACTTCGGACGGCGGCGGCAAGGCGAAGGCTGCGCACAAAGTCGTCCGCGGCGGCCCGAGCGTCGCACGCTTCCTACTCGGTGTGCTGCGCCCGGCCGGCGCACAGCTCGAGCTCCGCCGGATCACTGTCAACCGAGAGCCTGGAGTCGCGCTGTTCTTCGCGGGCCGACTGTTCTCCGTAGTCTCTCTACACACCGATGGAACGCAGATCTTCGGCGTCTACAGCGTGCTGAATCCCGAGAAGCTCCGCCACGTGAAGGTCGCCGACCTGCCCCCGCACGAGCCGAGCGATTCGCGCTCGCACTGGTCGGGCTGAACGACGCTGTCACACGGCGTGCGCGTCGTTCGTCTTGTAGTGGAACCTAAGCAAACAAGGAGGAGTGATGAAAGCTCGTATCGATTACACGAAAGTGTCCCCACAAATCCTGCGCCCGCTGATCGCGTTGAACGCGCCCGTCGAAACCTCCGGTCTCGAGCGCCCGCTGCTCGACCTCGTGAGGATGCGCGCGTCGCAGATCAACGGCTGCGCGTTCTGCCTCGATATGCACAGCAAGGACGCGCGCGCGGCGGGGGAGAAGGAGCAGCGACTCTACATGCTCGAGGCGTGGCGTGAGACGTCGGTGTACAGCGACCGCGAGCGCGCCGCGCTCGCGTGGACCGAGGCGGTCACGCGCGTGACTGACGGCCATGTGCCCGACGAAGCGTACGCCGAGGTCAGCGAGCACTTCAGCGAGCAGGAGCTCGTGGCGCTGACGCTCGCGGTGGTCGCGATCAACAGCTTCAACCGGCTCAACGTCGCGTTTCGAATCGAGGGCGGCAGCTACCAGCCCGGAATGTTCAAGAATCTGCTGAAGACGGCCTAGTTCCGGCCCTCACGCCCGGCCGCGGAGCGCACGCGGCCGGGCGCTTTCCCACCGCCCGCCAGCGCCGCCGATTGCGCCTCCTCGAGCGAGGGCGTAGAAAGATCGCGCGACCGAGGGGGAACGATGCGCAAGCTCACGACGGCCGCGGCCATGGCCTTGATCTTCGCCGCGTGCACGGGCCGGCAGCCGCCGGCTATTGCACGACGGAAAGAGCGATGAGCGAGCCGCGAGCCGTGACCGACGAGCTCCTGACGGGCGAAGAGTACCTCTCGAGCCTCAAAGACGGCCGCGAGGTCTATCTCTACGGCGAGCGCGTAGTCGACATCACCGAGCATCCCGGGTTCCGCAACTCGGCGCGCTCGATTGCGCGTCTCTACGACGCGCTGCACGATCCTGCCGCGCGCGATCAGCTCACGACGGTGGACCGTCTCGGCATCCGCACGCACAAATTCTTCGCGCCGAGCTGGTCGGCGGCAGAGTTGCTCGAGGCGCGCGAAGCGATCGCGCACTGGGCCCGGCTTTCGTACGGCTTCATGGGCCGGTCGCCGGATTACAAGGCCGCGTTCATGGCGACGCTCGGCGCGAATCCGGAGTTCTACGCGCCGTTCGACGAGAACGCGCGCCGCTGGTATCGGCGCTACGCCGCGAAGGCGCTGTTCCTGAACCACGTGCTCGTGAATCCGCCGGTCGACCGCAACAAGCCGGTGCACGAGGTCGCGGACGTGTACCTGCACGTCGTGCGCGAGACGGACGCGGGCGCGATCGTGAGCGGCGCCAAGATGCTAGCGACGGGCTCGGCGCTCACGCACGCGACGTTCGTCGCGCAGAACAGCTCCGTCACGCTCGAGGCAGGCAAGGCCGAGGACTACGCGCTCGTGTTCATCGCGCCGCTCGACACGCCCGGGAGCCGCCTCCTGTGCCGCGCGTCGTACGAACAGAGCGCGCACAGCCCATTCGATCATCCGCTCTCGAGCCGCTTCGACGAAAACGACGCCGTGCTCGTGTTCGACCAGGCGTTCATCCCGTGGGAGAACTTCCTCGTCTACCGCGACGTGGAACGCGCGAACGCGTTCTACCCCGCGTCGGGATTCTTCAACCGCTACAACTTGCAGGCCGGCACTCGGCTCGCCGTGAAGCTCGACTTCATGACCGGGCTCCTCGCGCGCGGGCTCGAGATGAACGGCACGAGCGAGTTCCGCGGCGTGCAGGCCGCGCTCGGCGAGGTTGTGGCGTGGCGCACGCTGCTCTGGACGATGACGACCGCGATGGCAGCGGAGCCGCAGCCCGGGCCGGGGGGCTCGGTGATCCCGCGCGCCGATTACGCTGCGACGCTCCGCGTGTTTTCGACCACCGCGTGGCCGGCCGTGAAGGAGATCTTCGAGAACGTGCTCGGCGGCGCGCCGATCGTCGCGCCATCTGGACGCGAGGACCTCTTGAGTCCCGCGCTGCGCCCGCTGATCGATCGTTACTACCGCGGCAGCGGTGCCTCGGCGGTCGAACGAATCAAGCTCTTCAAGCTCGTCTGGGACGCGATCGGCACGGAGTTCGGCGGCCGGCACGAGCTCTACGAGCGCAACTATGCGGGCAACCACGAGCAGGTCCGAATGGACGCGTTGAAGTTTGCGCGGCGCACGGGCGCGCTCGACAGCTGCATCGAGCTCGTCGACCGCTGCCTCGCCGACTACGACCTCGACGGCTGGAACGGCGACACCTGGCGCACGTGAGGCCCCGGCGCGAAATCTTCGGCGTCACGTCGTGCAGCGCGGCGGAGCGCGGCTACTCGAGGAACAGCCGCCGGTAGTCTTCTCGCGCGATCGCTGCGCCGCCGCGACGGGCGCGGCGGCGCAGCGGGCGGTCAGTCCGGCTGGACCAACGAACCGACGATAGCGCCACCGGGCGGCAGGTGCTGGCAATTCTGATCGCTTTCGAGAAACGGTGTGGTCAAGTCATATTCGAGGCACGCAATGCCATCCACGCTTCCGGAGAACGACTTACCGGAGCGGTCGACTTTCACAACCATGTGCAGGTGGACCCGTATGAGGGGAAGGCCGGTGCCGAATCCCATGTCCCAACCCATCGCGATGTGGTTGAGCGTGTAAGTCCGCGCACCGATCTTCCGCCATACCCCTTGGCAGACGTTGCCTTGTGCCGGATCCCGCCCGGCGGAAAACATGAGCTCAGTTCCATCCGCGTGCCAAGCCTGCGTGCCGAAGTCCATGCCGCCGTTGAGCACGAATTGCCACAGTCCGACGATAGGCTCGTCGTTGTTGTCGTCCCGATCGCCGACGCGGAGGAGTTGCGGCGCCTCTTGGCCTGGCCGATAGACAGCCTGGACCAGTGGAACCGAAGTCGAGGCCGGGGCAGCGGGCATCGATGACTTGTCGGGGTGCGCGCCCGGGACGAGGCCGCTCAGACAGCTCGCGTTGGCCTGACCGGCGAGCGCGACAAAGCCGAAACCCAAGGCGTAGGCCAGCACGGGGGCATTCTTTCGCGGGAAGGTTCTCATTTTCGTTTTCTCCTGGTTGAGTGGTCCGGAAGGCAGGCTGTTGCCAGCCGACCTTTGTTGCTATAAATCGGCCGAGCGCATGAAAAAGAACGGCGCCTGTATGAAAAGGCGTGAATTCTCACTAAGAAAATAGAGACGGCGGCTCCGGTATGCCCGGGTCGGATTCTCGCGAGCGCTACACCTTCGCAGGGTTCCAATTGGAGCCTTCGCGCCGGCTGCTGATCGACGCGCGAGGCGAGCCCGTGAAGCTCACGGGGAAGGCCTTCGACGCGTTGGTCTACCTCGTCGAGCACGCCGGGAGTCTCGTCGACCGTGCCACGTTGATCGAGACCGTTTGGCCGCGCGCGGTCGTCGAGGACAACAATCTCAATCAGGCCATCGCCGCTTTGCGCCGCGCGATCGGCAGCGGCCACGTGGTCACCGTGGCTGGCCGCGGTTATCAGTTCGTGACGCCGGTCCACGCTGAGCGCATAGACGACGGCGCTTCAAAACCGAGCGAACCGGTACCCGGCCTGGACGAACAGCCGCGCTCGATGGTCGTGCGGGTGATGGCCATCGGCGCGGCTCTCCTCGCGACAGGTGCGATCGGTGCGTTCGGCTTCGGCCATCACTCGAGCACGGGAGGCGCCGCGCTCGGCGAGGTCGACCGAATCCAGCCCGTGACCACCTATCTCGGCGACGAAGGAACACCGGCTATATCGCCCGACGGCTCGCGGGTCGCGTTCTCTTGGGACACGAGACAAGGCCACAGCGACATTTACGTGCAGCAGGTGAGCGCGGGGGCGCCACTCGAGCTCACGAGAGCAGCCGAAGGCCTCGACTCCAATCCGGTCTGGTCTCCCGATGGCGAGCGAATCGCGTTCCTCCGCAACTTCGATCGGTCTCGGTTCGACATCGTCGTCGTTCCCGGGCTCGGCGGTCCCGAGCGCACGGTCGCATCCGGGCTCGCGTATTGGATTTCAGTCGACGGCTATCCGATGCTCGCGTGGACGCCCGACGGCAAGGCGCTGCTGTTCACGACGCAGGTGCAAACGTCCGAGGACGGACAGGGCTACGCGTTTCATCTCCTCGATCTCGATTCGGGCGCGGTGCGTCTCTGGCCCGTGGTACGCGATGCTCGGGACTACGACACCTCGCCCGCGTTCTCGCGCGACGGACGGCGCTTGGCGTTCGCGCGTTACCACCTCGGTGAGCGCTTGCCGACGCTCATGCTGCAGGCGCTCGGCAGCGGCTACGCGCCGGAGGGCTCGGCGACGCCGCTGCCGGGCGTCGGACCGGCGATGGTTCACTCTCTCGCCTGGTCCGCGGACGGCGAGCGTTTGCATTTCATCGATGAGGGCCAGATCAAGGAATGGCACGTCGGCGGCAGCGTCAGGGTGGTCTATACCTTGCCGCCGAGCATGGCGGGAGCGGGGAGCAGGACGGTGTCCCTCGGCGCGCACGACGGGAAGCCGCGCGCCGTCGCCGTGAATCGCCCGACCGACGTCGACATTTGGGCGCTGCCGCTCGATCCGGCGACGCACGCGGCAGTCGGACAACCGCTTGCTCGCGCCAAGTCGACCTCGATCGAGCGGCACCCGAGGTTTTCCCCGGACGGCGGGGAGCTCGCCTTCATCAGCAATCGGAGCGGCAAGACCGCGCTCTGGGTTGCGCATGCCGACGGCTCGAGCCCACGCCAGCTGTCCGATCTCGACGCGTACGTCACCGGCTATCCGCGTTGGTCGCCGGATGGTAAGCGGATCGCGTTCCACGCGTCGGCGCCGAACCGCGAGCGGCTGATCTATATCGTGAACGTGGCTGAGGGCCGTCCGGTCCTGCTCGCGAGCGGCTGCTGCCCGGGAAGCTGGTCCGCGGACGGCCTCTACGTATATTCCATGGACGTAGGGACCGTCGATTACCTGCTGCGCATACGCGTCGCGGACGGTGTGAGGGAGCGCTTGTTCGAGGGCGATTCGGCGATCGAGAGCGTCGATGGTCGCCAGCTGCTTTATTCGAAGTCGTCGCAACGCGGGGTCTTTGCGCGCGCGCTCGCAGGCGTGCCGGCCGAAAATCCCGAGGAGCGGCTCGTCGACGACTACGTGCCGTCACTCGGCGGCATCGCGCCCGTGAGCGACGGATTCTTCTATCTCGGCTGCGGCGCGGACGGGCGGCCGCGCGCGTTTCGCTTCTTCGATTACGCCAGCCGCGCCGCGCGCGACATCGCGCCCGCGCCGCGCAGCACGAGCTTCGGTCTCACGGTTGCTCCGAACGGCAGGGAGCTGCTGTATTCGGCGGACGCCCTGGAATCCGGCGGTGATCTCGTGCTGCTCGAGTTCGCGTCCGGGCAGCCCTGAGCACGATCACTCGCGCCTATGGCGCAGTGAGCGCCTAGGTCTTCGCCGCGCCGTTCAGCGCCGCGAGCACGCGCTCCTTGC
>Ga0163163_10005478_pt1 | contig 10979 bp, 9 predicted proteins | sample S65metaG_FD_119766 | JGI IMG/M metagenome (GOLD analysis project Ga0163163, IMG submission 119766) | Switchgrass rhizosphere microbial communities from Kellogg Biological Station, Michigan, USA - S6-5 metaG | ecosystem: Host-associated > Plants > Roots > Rhizosphere > Soil | place: USA: Michigan... | reverse complement strand
TCGCCCGGTCGCGGGCGGCGCGCCTTGTGGCTCGACGCGCAGTCCAGCGCGCGAGGCTAACGGCCGAGTACTCCGCGCAGCTGCGCGCGGACTTGACGGCAACGCGGATCGAGACGCAGGACGTCGCGCGACCGGCGAGGAGCTGCGCCTGCGATCGCGGCGCGACTTCGCGCGGCTATGCGCTCGGCGTTTGTGGTCGAGGATTCTCAGCCGCGACTCGAGGTGGCCGCGACATCACGACGTGGCGAGCTGCCGCTCGGGACCCCGGCGTGATCAGCGGGTGAGCGAGCTACCGGCTTAGGCTCAGGATCTCCAATTCGCCCGTCGGGAGCTCACGCCAATCGTTCGGATACTGTGTCACGCGCCGGAACGCGGTCGTCGTCTCGAAGTAGAGCGCAGGGCTGCGGCCCGGTAGGTCGCGCTCGCGGACGCGCCACACGACGCCCTCGGCGTCGACGTACCGACGGTCACCCGATAGCGCATCCTCGGCGACCTGCCACCATTCACGCATACGACACACCCCGACTTAAGCCCTTCCACGAGCCGCAACGCAGGTGCCACGGCGCGCGTTATTAACCGAGGGTCGTTGGGGCGGCCTGCCATCGGCCATCCTATCCTTGACGGTTTGCGCGTCACCGATCTATGGTGATGCTCGGGCCCGCTCGGCGAGAGATCAGCACAAGATCGATGACCATCCCGAACCGCGAACCGGCCGCCGCCCCGATGACGACCTCCGACCACACGCTGACATCGAAGCTGCGTGATGGGCTGCGCCTCGGCGCCGAAGTACTTCGCGAAGCGGTTTGCGACTACGTCGACGCGGCGCGTCAGCGCGGCGACCCCGTGGAGCGCATCATCATCGACCTGAAGCAAGAGCTGCGGGCCGCCGGCGCGATCGACCGCTACGCCCATCCGAAAGAGCGAGAACTCGCTGAGTCGGTGATCCGCTGGTGTATCCAGCGCTACTACGGCTCGACCCGGGCCGACTGAGCCCGCCGGGCCGCCTGCGTCGCATGATGGCGGAGCGCTGGCGCCGTCGCGCCCGTATGGGCGGCTGGCCTAACGTTGGAGGCTCTTAACGGGTCTACGCATCGAGGCTTCTTGTATTGTCCTCGCGTTGTCGCACGCTCTCGGGTCGTGACCGCTGGCTACGGTCGTCGCGGGCGGCGACGATGTAGCCGGACCGGGCGATCAGGAAGAAGCGGTTCCAGTCGGGGGCCGGGTCGTCGAGGTCTGCTGCCCAGTGCTCAAGAGTGACAGCCTCGGCGATCTCGGCATCGGTGAACGGCGGCACGCCCGGCGCGCCACCGACCAGGGCGCGCACGCGGCGGTCGAAGGAGTCCGGCGGCGCTCCACGTTCAAAGCAGGTGACGAGGCGGCTCATGTCAGCCGTCCCCGCGAGCCGACGACGGATATCGCGCCGGGTGTAGGCGCCATGGCGGCGCCGCAGGGAGTCATTGGGAGCGAATGCCTGTTCACGTCCGCGATCCTCGCGTTTTTGTTTCCTCGAGCCGATCGCATTGCCTGTGCCCTTTCAGCGAAAATCAGCCTGCCGGCGTCTGTCGGCGAGGTCCGTCAGCTTGCTCGCGCGCTTGGGTCGTCGTAGCGCGGCAACGAGCCCGGAAGCGGCGTCTTCGCGGCGCGCTCGCGCGCGTCGATCTCCTCGAACCGCAGGGCGGTCTGCGCGACGTCCGCCACCAGACACGCGAACTCGGCGTCGGTCCTGCCCCCGCGCACGCACTCGAGGCGCTTGGCGACAATCGCGCGCAGCTGGCTCGAACCGCTCCGGCATGGTCGTTCCCAACGTGGCGTGAGACGGCGGCTTTGCTTTGGCGCCCAACCGTTACGATGATGCCACCAGGCGACGAGCGGGGCTAGTCCCAACGCGACGAGCGGCGCGTGCAATTGCGGCGCGACGTCGCGCGGCTATGCGCTCGTCGAGAGGCGCCGGGGCCGCGTCGGCGCGGGAAGTCGTGAGGCGAGGCGCCGGGAGCTGGCGCTCGAGCCACGCCTCGATGAGCGGGTGATCGAACCAGAGAAAGCGCATGGGGCATCGCAATCGATCGCAGGAGGCGCGAGCTGGGTGGTAAGGCGTAACGGCTCGTCGAGGCGTCGGAAACTCGCAGCCTGAGTTGCAAGGCCTGCCTGGTAGTTCGAACCCGAGAGCGCGAGTGAGGCCGACACGACCAGCACGACCGCGAGCACCCCGAGGATTACGGCGGCCGTGGCCATCCAATTTGTGGCCCGCCCCTCCACCGACTCCACGTCGGCGGCCGCGACCGCGGCGGGCCGCCTCATCGGGATTGTTGCGTCGCGCACCCACCTGTCGCCACGGCGGTCCTCGGCGTCGAGGAGGAAGCCGAGGACGCTGTCAGATCGAACGGTCGCGCCCTGAAGCGTGAGGCGCCGGGCGCCATGGTTGGTCGTCACACGCACGGTGTGGGTACCCGAGCTCGGCTTGGCGGCCGTTAGGGCATGGGGGTGCCACGTATAGCACCCTGCTGCCACCATGAGCGCCAGGCCCGCGCCAAGCTTTGTCCGCCGCATAACGCCGATCATAACGCCAGACGGGAAACCGTCCACCTCGACGATTCACTTGGCGCCCGAATCGCAAGGGGCGCCCTATTGGTTTCTATTGCAGGTGATCTGCGGTGCTCCGAGAACTCATACGGGCGATCGAGGCGCGGGCGATAACGACCGGGAGCAGCCCTCGGTTCACCCGCTGTTCGGCCCTCCGACGGCCAGGAACGCCACGGCGAAGGCCAGCGCCGCGAGGAACCCAAGGAGCAGCACGGTTCGCGTCGCGCTCTCGGTCTGCTCCTCGAGCAACCCGATGTCAGCGACCGCGACCGCAGCGCGCTCGCCCCTCGTGATCTTGTTGTCCGGCACCCACGCCTGTCCGGTCCTGTCCGCAGCATCGACGAGGCGCCCGACCACGCTGTCCGATCCAAGGGTCACGCGCTCGAGCGTGAGGCGTCGCGCGCCGTGGTTGGTCGTCAGGCGAACCGTGCCTGTGACGGCACTCGCGTCAGGCGCAGTCACGGGACGTTCTCGCCACGCGTGACACCCGGATGTCACCAAGAGCGCCAAGCCGGCGCAAAGCCATGCCCCGGTCATATTGCCGATCATAACACCGAACGCCCGGCCTGTCACCCGCTCGTGGTCGGGCCGCGCACTCCTGGCGTGCTACTAGACAATGGCGTGGCGGCGCTCGCGGATTGTTGCCAAAGATGTTGCCATCCGCACGGTTTCTACCTGATGCGCGGATGGCTAAGTTCAACGGAGGGCACAGGATTCGAACCTGTAAGCGCCTTTCAGCGCGGCGGTTTTCAAGACCGCTGCATTAGCCATTCTGCCAGCCCTCCCGGGTAGCGAAGCCTATTCGACGAACCCGCGAGGTCAACCCATCCGCAGGCACTCCACTCGATCCATGCCGATCATGCGCCTCGTGCTGCCCGCCGCGCTTCTCGCGGCCACGTCTGTCGTCGCCCAGCAGCCCAAGCAGCCGCTTCCGCTCAAGCTCGAGCCGACGAAGACCACGGCAGCGATCACGATCCCTGACCTCATGACGCGCATCTATCGCTTCGCCGACGACAGCATGCGTGGGCGCATGGCGGGAAGCCCCGAAGCCATGAAGGGCACCGAGTACATCGCCGGTGAGCTGAAGCGGCTCGGGCTCCAGCCGGCCGGCGATAGCGGCACGTATTACCAGAACGTGCCGTTCGCCGTGCAAACGATGGATTCGTCGTCGACCATCCAGGTTGGCGAGACGACGTTCAAGGCGGGATCGGACTTCCTCGCCAGCGCGCCGCTTGGGACGCCGTCGGAGCCGCGTACCCTCGACGTCGTCTTCGGCGGTCAGGCCATCGACACAATGAACGTTCTCGCGCCCGAGAAGGTGAAGGGCAAGCTCCTGCTGCTTTTGCCGGCTGCCGCACCACCGTCCGACGTCCAGGCGTTCCTCGCATCGGAAGGATTCAAGCGGTACCAGGCGGAAGTGAGCGCGGCGGCGGTGATCGCGCTCATCGGGCCGACGCAGTTTCCGCCCACGGTCGTAAAGAACGCGTTCACCCCGAGCCCGTTCGTGCAGCTCGTGCCGGACCAGCCGCCGACGGTCCCGGTCACGCTCCAGCTCACCCAGCCCGTCGCGATGGCACTGCTCGGAGCACCCATGGCGATGCCGGCCAAGGGCGCCGCGGGCAAGACGGCGCAGATCAACCTCAAGTTTGTGGTGACCCGCCGCCCCGGGCGGAACGTCGTCGCCATCCTGCCGGGTGGCGATCCGAAGCTCAAGGCCGAATACGTCGCCATCGGTGCGCACAGCGATCACGTCGGCGTGCGCGCGCAGGGGCCGGTGGAGCACGACTCGATCCGCGTGTTCAACACCGTCGTTAGGCCGCAGGGTGCGGACAGCCCCAACCGTCCCGCGACGGCCGACGATGTGGCGAAGATGAAGACCATGATCGACAGCGCGCGGGCCTCGCAACCGCCGCGCCAGGACTCGATCAACAACGGCGCCGACGACGACGGCTCGGGCTCCATGGGCGTGCTCGAGATGGCCGAGGCGTTCGTGAGCGCCAAGCCGAAGCCGAAGCGATCGATCCTGTTCGTCTGGCACATGGGTGAAGAGGAGGGAATGCTCGGCTCGCGCTACTTCACTGATCATCCCACGGTGCCGCGTGACTCGATCGTCACGCAGCTCAACGTGGACATGATCGGGCGTGGCGCGTCGAACGACATCACCGGCCAGGCGAAGGATGGATCGCTCATCCACGGGCGCGACTCCGGTTACGTGCAGGTCATCGGCTCGCGCCGGCTGTCGACGGAGCTCGGCAACCTGATCGAGGACGTGGACACGAAGACGAAAGCGAACCTGCAGATCGACTACGCGCTCGACGCGGACGGCCATCCGCAGAACATCTATTGCCGCAGCGACCACTACATGTATGCGCGCTACGGCATCCCGATCGCGTTCTTCACGACCGGTGGACATCGCGACTATCACCAGGTGACCGACGAGCCGGAATACCTCGACTTCGATCAGTATCGCCGGGTGACGCAGTTCATCTACGATATCGCGTGGCGCCTTGCGGACCTGGATCACCGGCCGGCGGTGGACAAGCCGAAGCCCGATCCGAACGGCGCCTGCCAGCAGTAGTGGACTGACCGCTCGGTGCGAAGCGCTGATCGCTCGTCGGTGACGATGGCGGGCGATCACAGGTTAGGCGTCGTGAATTGTGCTTCTCGCGCGGGTCGCGCTGGAGAAGCCTGTCCACCTAACGCCAGACCAGCGCGGGGTCGCTTTCCATTCGATGACGTTGGATGCAGGACGATACGGTCGACGGTGGTGGCGCATCGCCATGCTCGCGTCGCTGGTGTCCACCGCTGCGCTCGCGGGTTGCAGCGACTCGGTCGGCGCGAGCGACGACCGCTATGCGGTGATCTTCGACTTCTCGAACGACTACCAGGGCTGGGTGCCGGGGTTCGTCGACTATCCGGTGGGCAAAGAGTCCGAGTGGGCCATTGGGTCGTCACTCGCTCCGCTGCCCGCGCCGCTCGATCCGGCGCGCAAGGGCATTCTATTGACGGGCTCGAACCACAGCGACGATCTGTTCATGTACATCACGCGGGAGGGCCCGACCCTCGCGCCTAACGCCTCGTACGTGGTCCGCTATCGGGTGACGGTGGCCACGAACGCGCCGAAGAACTGCGCCGGGATCGGAGGCGCTCCGGGCGAGTCGGTCGTGCTCAAGGTGGGTGCGACGCCGGCGGAGCCGGCACGCATCATCGACGCCGACCAGTACTACCGCGCGAACTTCGATCACGGCTCACAGCTCGCGGGTGGTCGCGACGCGTTGCCCGTGGGCAACATCGCGAACTCCAATACCAACTGCGCGGTGCCGCGCTACGAGCTGAAGCAGTTCGACAGTGCGCCGCTCGCGGTCGCCACATCGGCCAGCGGGAGGTTGTGGTTCGTGGTGGGCGTGGACTCGGGCTTCGAGGGCACGACGGCGGTCTATGTCACCTCTGTGAGGGTTGCGATCAGGCCAGCCTAACGCCGTCGGTATTCGATGATCAGTTCTCCTGCTTTTTCCCGCTTTCGGGTTTCACGGGCAGCGGGATCGCGGGCGCACGGCTATCGCCCTCAGCGCCTAACGGCGGGAGACTCTGCGCGGCGTTGAACAGGTCCGAGAGCCGAGTGGCCTTGGCGACATTCTCGGCCGTGGCCAGGACGCGCTTGGCCTCATCCACGCGGCCCTGTGCGCGCTGGGCTTCCGACAGCATGAAGCCCGTGGACACGTAGAGCGCCGGAATTCCGACCGACGCGCGGTCCGGCCAGTCGCCCTTCCGCACGATCGATTTCGGCGCCTGGAACACGCTGTCCCACAGCACCGTCGTCCGCGGCACATCGACGAATCCCTCACCCGGAATGAGCATCGTATCTCGACCCGCCGGTCGCGGGATGTCGGGCATGAGCTTGCGGGCGAGCCCCTGCGTCATGAGGTACGGCGCGAGCCCGAGCTCCTGGCTGCCGTATCCGCCCGACGTGCGGCTGAAGTACACCGGCCGGCCCGTATTGTCCTTGATCATGCGCAGCACGAAGATGTCGGCGCGCGTGAGCGTCCGCGGCTGAATCGTCGCTTCGATCTTGCCGGCCGTGAATTGCTGCGGCTCGCGCATGTCGAACGCGATCGGGATCTGGTCGGCCTCGTCCATCGTCATCTTGACCGGCGGTCCTGAGGGCTTCGGCCAGTTGCCGTTCCGGTAGATCGCCGGCCCTTTCGCGGCGTCATAGGGGCGGACTGGTGCGCGGATCAGCTGACGCGTGTACCAGTCCGTATTGAGCAGCGATGTGTTCGCCACGATGACGTCCTGGCGAATCCCTTCGACCTCCTGCGCGTACCAGAGCGGGAACGTGTCGTTGTCGCCCACCGTGACGAGGATTCCGTACGGCTCGACGGAGTTCAGCAGGTCGGCCGCGAAATCGCGCGTGGTCGTGTCGTACCGTCGCGACGCCGCGTTCCAGTTCCCGAAGAGTGGAATGCACGAGAGCGCGAGCACCGGCGCCGCGATGAGCCAGCTCTGCTTGCGGGGAAGCTGCAGGGTTTCCCGGCCGAGCCTAACGTTTTCGGAGCCAATGAGCGCCGCGATCGTCTCCCACAGATAGACGAGCCCCAGCGCCGCCCACACACTCCAGCCGGAGAAGCTCCACAGGTAGAAGTAGTCTCGGTCGCGGACCTCGCGCGGGACGTTGTCGCCGAGCTCCGGCGCCTGCGAATACCCGTACTTGAAGTTCAGGTAGTAGATGAGCAGCAGCGTCATGGTGAACATCAGCGGACCGAAGAACCAGAATGACCGCCGGTCCCGCTGCCAGTGCACCCACCCGCCCATCAGTCCGAGAATGAGGAAGATGGTCGCGAGCGTCGTCTGGAGCGCTTCACGATCGCCGTGCGCGTCGCGCAGCCACTGCCACTTGAAGTAGAGCCACCACATGCCGATCTGGGCGCCGATGGGTGCCTGGCGTTCGACGACCGGCGGCTTCCCGTACTGCTCACGATTGAAGTTGTACTTGAACGCTTGCCACGTGCCTTCCGAAAACGTGCAGCTTGCCTTGAGCTCGGTGCGGCACCCTGTTGGCTCGCCCTCGTTGATTGCGGGGAAGTACGCGGCGCGGATCGGCTGCGTCGCGAAGGGTGTGATGCCGAGTAACCCACCGCCGAGGCAGGCGGCGATCAGCCAGGGCCGTACGAGGGTCCGTGGGCGACGAATCAGGACCGCGATCGCGACCGCGGGCGCCGCGAGCATTCCAGCCATGTGGTTCGCGTAGCCCAGGCCAAGCAGGTACGCGACGAGAACGAGGAGGCGGTCAGCCTTGGGGCCATCCGGCTCGTCGCACCAGCGGACGGTGAGCCAGGCGACGAGCGCGAGCCCGGCGAGGCTGACGGTGTACACCTTCTCGTTCACGACCGACTGACTCCACACGGTGAACGACGTCGCGCCGATGAGCGCCGCGAGCGATCCGCCAACGATTCGCTGCCACCGCTGCGGGAACCAGCTGACGAGGACGCGCTCCGTGATGAGGAACCACATCCCGGCCGACACCGCGCTCGACACCGCCGCGAGGATGTTGACCCGCGCCGCGATCGTGCCGGCAATCGGCATCAGCGTGAAGAATTTCCCGATCAGGACGAAGAACGGGTTCCCCGGCGGGTGGGGCAGGCCGAGGATGTACGCAGCGGCGATGTACTCGCTCGTGTCCCACATGGCCGTGGACGGCGCCAAGGTGACGACATACAGGATGAGCACGAGCGCCGCCGCGATGCCGGCCGCGAGGTACGACGGCCGATAGTCGAGGTCGGCTGGAGCTGTGGAAGACATTTCGGTGCGGTTGACGGATGTACGCGAATCCCCCATACAACTTGGGTTTCGCGGAAAGAGTCACGAAAGTTAGTGCCTGAATTGTCGTTGGCCGGTAAAGACCATCGCCATCCCGTGCTCGTCCGCGGCGGCGATCACGTCGGCGTCGCGGATCGAGCCGCCGGGCTGCACGATCGCCTTGACCCCCGCGTCGACCGCATGGTCCAGGCTGTCCCGGAACGGGAAGAATGCGTCCGAGCCCATCACCGCACCCGCCGTGTCGTGACCGGCCGAGCGCGCCTTGTGCACGGCCACGAACGCCGCGTCGACCCGTGACATCTGGCCCGCGCCGATCCCGATCGTGGCTCCGTCCTTGGCGAGCACGATCGCGTTGGACTTGACCGACGCCACCGCCCGCCACGCGAAGAGCATGTTCTCACGCTCCTCGGCCGTCGGATGGCGCCGGGTCACGACCTGCCAGGTGGCATCGTCGATTACGTTAGGCGCGCGCTCCTGGGCGAGCACCCCGCCACGCACCCGCTTGAAGTCCAGCGCATGCGCCGTCCACCGCGCCGTGCCGACGAGCACGCGGAGGTTCTTCTTTCGCCCCAGCACGTCGAGGGCCTCCGGCGAGAATTCCGGCGCGACGATGCATTCGACGAACAGGCTGGCGATCGCTTCGGCGGCTTCGGCGTCCACGGTCGTGGTAAACGAGATGACCGAGCCGAACGCCGACGCCGGGTCGCACGCCAGTGCCTTGCGGTACGCATCGATCGCGGAGGAGCCGACCGCGAGGCCGCACGGCGTCGTGTGCTTTACGATCCCGCAGCAGATCTCGCCGGCGAACGGGTCGGTGGCGATGAGCGCGCCTTCGAGGTCGAGCAGGTTGTTGAACGAGAGCTCCTTACCGCCGCGCTGCTCGAGTGCCGCCAGACCACCGCCGCCCCGCTCCACGTAGAAAGCGGCACGCTGTCCTGGATTCTCACCGTACCGGAGACTCTGCGCGCGCTCGAAAGAGACGGCGATCTCCTGCGGGAACAGCTCCCCGCGCTGCTCTGCGAACCAGCTGGCAATGGCACCGTCGTAGGCGGCGGTGTGCGCGAAGACCTTCGCGGCCAGCACTCGGCGCAGGTCGAGATCATCATCGCCCGCCCGCAGCGCCGCCAGCACGCGGCCATAGTCGGCCGGATCCACGACCGCGAACACCGACGGAAAGTTTTTCGCCGCGGACCGCAGCATGGACGGGCCGCCGATGTCGATCTGCTCGATGACGGCGTCGGGCCGCACGTTAGGCCGCGACGCGGTCTCACGGAACGGATAGAGGTTGACCGCCACGAGGTCGATCGTATCGATGCCCTGTTCGGCCAGCGCGGTCATGTGCTCCTCCACGTCGCGGCGCGCCAGCAGGCCGCCGTGCACCATGGGGTGCAGCGTCTTGACGCGCCCGTCGAGCATCTCCGGAAAGTGCGTCACCTCCGCGACGTCGCGCACCGGGAGACCCGAGTCACGCAGCGCCTTCGACGTGCCGCCGGTGGAGATGAGCTCCCAATCCAGCTCGCGCAGGCCGCGCGCGAACTCGATGAGGCCCGATTTATCCGAAACGGAGAGGAGAGCGCGAGGCATGAACGGACACTGGTTACAGGTTACAGGCTATTTACTGGTCAACGGCGGCGGGAAAGGTGATCAACTCCGGTACCGACGCCAAGCCGGCGACGCGGCCGTCGGTGCCTAACGTCACACGACCTTGCGCGACCGCCTCGAGCGCCACCGGGTACAGCGTGTGCTCGACGGCCAGAACCCGCTCCGCCAGCACTTCCGCAGTATCGCCAGGAAGCACGGGTACGGGCCACTGCGCGATGATCGGCCCGCAGTCGTACTCCTCATCCACGAAGTGCACGGTCACACCCGTGAGGCGCACTCCGGCTTCGATCACGGCCTGGTGGACGCGAATGCCGTACATGCCCGTGCCGCCAAACGCCGGGAGCAGCGACGGATGCACGTTCACGATGCGTCCGCGCCACTGGCGCGTCACGCTCGCGGGCACGAAGCGGAGATAGCCGGCCAGCGCGATGTAGTCGATCTCGTGCGATTCGAGGAGCCGCGCCAAGTCGTCGCCACGCTGCGCCTTGTCGAGCGCAATCGCTTCGACGCCGCGTTGCCTTGCTCGGTCGAGCGCTCCCGCGGACGAACGATCCGACGCGACCAGCGAAACGGTCGCGGCGCGAGCTTCGCCTCGCGCGTCGAGATAGTCGAGAATGGCCTGAAGGTTCGTCCCACCTCCAGACGCGAGCACGGCGACTCGAGCAGTCATGCTCCAGATTCTATCCGGCTCGCGAAGACCGCGGGAAGAGGGCAAGAAACTGCTGCACGGCGTCGAGCAGCGACTCGGCAACGGTGGCGCCCGCACGAACCGACTCCTCTATCTCGCCGGGCGGCGTCGACGGCGCAGGGACGAGAAACGCTGTTCCGCCGAACGTGCGAGCGGGAAGCACATCGCGCGCGCGATCGCCCGCGAACATCGACGTGGTTGGGGTCAGGTCGAGATCAGCGATCGCCTGATCGAACAGCTGTCGCCCGGGCTTCCGGCAGTCACACGGCCCGCTCACCGCCTCATAGTGCGG
>Ga0163163_10005475_pt1 | contig 10980 bp, 12 predicted proteins | sample S65metaG_FD_119766 | JGI IMG/M metagenome (GOLD analysis project Ga0163163, IMG submission 119766) | Switchgrass rhizosphere microbial communities from Kellogg Biological Station, Michigan, USA - S6-5 metaG | ecosystem: Host-associated > Plants > Roots > Rhizosphere > Soil | place: USA... | reverse complement strand
GATACAGCTAACCGGGACCGGCCCGTCCAGTGGAACCATCAAGACGCTGACGGCCGACGGCAACGGTCAAGTCTCCACAGTGGTGTCCGTGAGCTATTACGCGCCATTGGGCGATTACACGATCACTGCCCGCGGTCTGTCGTCGGGGCTAATCGCCTCGGCCGCCCTCAAGGTCATCCAACTAGGCTGATCCACGCAGTCCAAATGCGTTCCCCAACTGCTGACGCATCGCCCATGCGGACCCGACGGCACGCGCCTGGGTCGAATCCGGGGGGCCGCCGGCTGGCGCCGACGGCCCTTCTGCGCAAGAAAACAGACGCGACGGATCAGTGCGGGCGGCCGACTGAGATTGCGGGGCCCAGGTCATTGACCAGGGCGTCACGATGGCCCAGCGAGACCCCAGGCGGAAGCCACTGAGCCTCGATCGTTCGCAGGATCGAAAGGGTGTCGTAGACCGTGTGGTCCACACCGGACTTCGTCAAGCTGCGAGCGATGAGGATGGCCGGAATCCGTGTGCCCGGACCGAACGCGTCGTGCTGTCCCGGCGTACCCATGCCCGGTGGTGGCACGTGGTCCCACTGCCCGCCGAACTCGTCATAGGTCACCAGGATCAGCGTGTTGCCAGCCTCCGGACCGGACTCGATCGCCTGAATAAGGTCCACGAGGTGGTCGCTGCCGTTCGGCTCACTCGTGTAGCCGGGATGCTCGTTTTCAGTTCCGAGCGGCTTGACGAAACTGACCGCTGGTAGGCCACCGTTCTTAGCAGCGAAGAGGAAGTCCGCTTCGTCCTGCAGGTGAGAACGATCCGGCTGGCCCGGTGCGTAGCGGCTGAAGTATGCAAACGGGTAGTGGTGCTGCTGGTACGACTTGTTGGGGCAGAACGGATACCCGCCCGGGTTGCCGGCGCCATCCGCCGAAGCCGGGGCTGAGTCTGGATCTCCGCACGTCGGGCCGGGACCGTTCGTATACCCCCGACCACTGACGTTGCCCGCCGCGTTGTTCCAGCCGCCGCCGTAGTAGGCCCAGCCAACGCCGGCGTCCGAGAGAAGGTCACCGATGTTCATCGGCGTGCTCGTGTCGTCGATGGGCGGAATCTTTGGCGAAAAACTTCCGGTGGGCTGGTACCACGGCAGCACGGTATTCACGGCGTAATCACCACAGGCCAGTCCGGGCACGGTGGTCGGCAGGTTGCATGCCTGCGTCACGGCGCCATTGACCTTCGCGGCGGTGCTGGCATAGAGCGGGACGGTGGCCGGGTACCCAGCTGCGTCGAGGACAGAATGCTGGCCGGCAGGGAACAGAGGTGGGGCCGCGGCAATGAGGTACTGGTGGTTGAGGAACGAGCCACCGAACGCGGCTTGGAAGAACTTGTCGGCAATCACGTAATTTGGAGCACCGTTGGCATGTAGATACTGGTAGATCGGCAGTTGCGTGGTGTCGTAGTAACCCATGGTCATGCCGACCGCGTCGCTGCCGGTCAGGTAGCGGTTCTGGTTCCCGTCATTCAGCTGATACTGCTCCTGATAGAAGCGGTGCACCAGATCCCGCGTGCAGCCGCCAGGAAGACCGTGCCCGTTCAGAATTCCGTTCGGAAAGCTGAATAGGTGATCGAGGTCTGGGCACGTTGTGGCTGACGCTGGAATGAACGTATCGATGTTGTACGGCGCATTGGTGAAGTGACTCTCATAGGTCGACTGGCTGCCGTTGCCGAGGGTGATGGTCTCCGGGCCGCACGTCGTGCTGAGCGGTGACGGCGACGTGAGGTTGACATCCAACTGCTTCAGGCACCGATACGCCGAGCCGTCCTGAGCGATCTGGGTAGTGTGAGCAGCGTCGGCGTCGGACAATCCGATGACGTGCTGGCCGTTAACGCTGCCCCACAACCCGTACAAGTTGTCGAAACTGTGGTTCTCCTCGTAGATCACCACGAGGTGCTTGAAATGCCCGAGGGGTCCGGACTTCTCTCCCGCCAAGGCGGGTGATGTTGGCGCGAGCGCAAGGCCTACTGCCGTAATCGATCCCAGTATGGCCACGACCCGGGAGGTGCGGTTTGCCACGGTTGCTCCTCCAATGCGACGGTGGGCTCAATGAACGCACAGATTACGACCGCGGCCGACCTCCCGCAAACGATCATAAGTGGCCGTCCGCGACGCATTCAGTGATGGAATTAAATAGATGCTCGGTCTACAGTGGATTCGTCGGTGATGGTCGTGTGCTCACAATCGCCATCTAGGACATCGAGCCCACATCTCTATCGCCCGCCTGTCCACCGCCACCGCGCAACCAACCTTGATAGCCTCTCCCCCGACGGCACCGGCTGCTGGTTGTCGAAGCTGACGGCACAGCCACCACCTGGAGCCTCGACGAACGTGGATCGCATTCGCGTGCACCCAAGCCGGCCGACAGCTCACCGGCGACGACCGGCGCCGTTTCCTTCCCGGCCGCGACTACACCCCGGCCTGCTGACCAGCCTCGGCGCAGCCGACACCGACCACTGGCTTGGTCAACCTGTAGTCGACCCGGTCTTGATCGGGGGTGAGGGATCCGCCTTTGTCGCGGAGCGTGACGCGGATCGAGTGGCACATCGTTGACCTATGGAAACGGCCGCGTCGGATCGCCCGGTAGCTCAGTCCTTTACCGCGGTTGCCCGTCCTCGTGGCCGGTATTGCAGGTCGGGGGAGCGGGTCCTCGGTCGGCTGAGGGGGCAAGATGGGCGCATGACGTTGTCACTGCCGATCGATCCCGAGGCCACCAAGCTGCTGTACAGCAGCCCCCTAGCGTTGATCCTGGCGATGTTGCTGGACCAGCAGATCCCCATGGAAAAGGCGTTCTCGTCGCCCTACGTGCTCACACAGCGGCTCGGTCATGACCTGGACGCCCGGGAGATCGCTGAGTTTGACCCGGAGGCGTTCGAGGCGATCGTGGCCAAGCCGCCGGCGTTGCACCGGTTCCCGCGGGCCAACGCGAAGCGGATCCAGGAGCTCTGCCAGGTCCTGGTCAGCCGCTACGACGGCCAGGCGGAAAACGTCTGGGCCGGCGTCAGCAGCGGCGCGGAGCTGGTGGCGCGGGTGGGTGAGCTGCCCGGGTTCGGCAAGCAGAAGTCGCAGATCTTCACCGCGTTGCTAGCGAAGCAGTTCGGCGTCCAGCCCGAGGGATGGCGGGAGGCGACCGGCGTCTACGGCGAGGAAGGCTCGCTACGCAGCGTCGCCGACATCACCGACGAGGGCTCATTGGCGAAGGTCCGGGAGTTCAAGCAGGCCATGAAGGCGGCCGCGAAGGCCGGCGACTGAAACACGGCGCCCTATCGACGCACAGAAAACGGAGCGGCGGACTGGCTGCCAGACGCCACCGGTCCGCGCTGGACCGGCGGCGTCGTTTCTCGCGCGCTAAGGCAAGCGGGCCAGAGCCGCATTGGCGAGAGTGGCGGCCGAGGTCGCCGGTTCGGGCGCGGTACCCGAGAAGGAGTTCACGCCGGTCTGCACCCTGAAGCCGTGCGCCCAGAACTCGACTGCGCGATTGCCGCTGCCGAGGCCGAACGCGACGCCGCCGTCACCGATGTTCACGAGGCTGGACTTGCTGTAGGCAGTCTGGACGACAGCGATCTCTTTCTGGTCGTACTTGCCGGGCGCCACCGAGACCTCGACCGCGCCGCCCGAGTCGTCGTTGTAGTCGCATACCAGCGTGACGACCCCATCCGCCTCATTTTGGTGGGTGTCCTTCGTCAGCTTGGAGGCGCTCTCTCCCAGAGCGCTGCCCGCCTCGGCGACGGTTACCAGGCTGCACGGGTCTGGCGTCTTCGCCTGCCCCCCGCCGCCACCAGCGCTACCGCCGTCACTATTGCTCGTGCCGCCACCCGGGTTGCTGGCCCCGCCGGCGGTCGCATTGGCCTTCGTCGAACTGCAGCCGGCCAACAACCCGGCAGCCAGCACCGCCGCCCCCACGACTGCAAGCGCACATCGCTTCATGTGTCTGGTCCTCCTCCGACCTGGTCGCGCCCAGGGAGTCAAGGCGCGAACGCACCGTGACGGTAAGCCCGGCCCCGAGGTCGAGGAATCAGGGAGATCCCCACGTATTGAGTCGTCCGTCGGGAACCGGACCGCTGACATTGCCCGGCGACGACAGATCGGCAGACCGGGTCGTGAGATCGAGGCCGCTACCACCCAGCGTGGGTCGGTGTCGGTACCTACCGGCCGGGCGGCATGCGACCGCCCGTGCAGCCGGCGAGCGTCAGCACGGCGGTCAGGTCCCCGCTCGTTGGGCGCTCGGGCGCCGAACCTCTGCCGCCTCTCGTATGCTGACGACGCGGCGATGCCTGTCGATCCGTTGGCCTGGAGACAGTCCACATGCGACAGTCACTCGGCTGGACGCGTACCGCCGAGGTTGTCAACACCTGCTCGCAAAGATGGGTAGATCCCCGTAACAAATGGGGATTCGCTCCCCATGCGGGCGCCGCCACCCGCTCCGCACCCTGGACGGATCGGATTGCCGCACTGCGGCCTCCGGACCAGCGGGGTATCGCCGTGCCCGGACCACCGAGCCCAGGTACCCCACGAAGGAGATGGAGTATTACGTGCGAAAGCATATGAGGGCATGGGTGGTGTGCGGTCTCGCGATCGGGCTGGCGGCAGCCGGATGCACGAAGAACACCGGCAACGGCAACCAGGACAACGGGCCATCCACGGCGCACCAGGCCATCGTCATTGACACCAAGGGGACCGCGCCCACCCCGGCGGCGCCGATCCCGAACGCGAAGCCCGGCGGCACCATCTACTGGCTGGCGGACGGGGCGCCCGAGCACCTCGACCCGACACAGATGTACGTCTCGGACTCGCTGACCATCGACACGTTGCTGTACCGGCACCTGACCTACTACATCGAAGACCCCAACGGCGGCAGCCTACAGCTGGTCGGAGACCTGGCTACCAACGCCGGCGAGTCCTCCAACGAGGGCAAGACGTGGACCTACCACCTGCGCGACGGGCTCAAGTTCGACGACGGCACGCCGATCACGTCGAAGGACATCGCGTATGGCATCGCCCGTTCGTTTGGCAAGTTCGGCGAGGTGGGTCCGCAGTACCTGCAGAACGCGCTCAACCCCAAGCGGGACTGGACGCCGGACAAGGGCGACGTGCCACCGGGCGTGACCCTGCCCGATGACAAGACGATCGTGTTCAACTTCCCGGCCCCGCACGCCGAGATGCCGTACCTGGGCGCCGAACCGACCAGCACGCCGGTGCCGAAGGCGAAGGACACCGGGGCCAGGTACGAGGCCGAGTTCGTCGCTTCCGGTCCGTACATGCGCGACGGCACCTACGACCAGACCACGAAGCTGACGCTGAAGAAGAACCCCAACTGGGACCCGAAGTCCGACCCGATCCGTCACCAGTACCCGGACAAGTGGGTCTTCGACTTCAACGGCGGCAACCGGGACACGCAGACCCAGCGAATGATCGCCGACCAGGGCGAAGATCAGACCGCACTGGCGACCACCCTCGTGTCCCAGGCCCAGATCGCCCAGGTGCAGGGTGACCCGAACCTGTTGAAGCGTACCGGGGCCGCCCCGACCGCTTTCGTCTCCTACATCGACATCAACACGAGCCGGGTGACCGACGTCAAGGTCCGCCAGGCCCTGAACTGGTCGTTCGACCGCGGGGCGTTCGTCACCGCCGTCGGCGGCAGTGCCGTCGCCGGCCCGGCAACGTGGATCATGTCGCCGGTCGTGCCGGGTTGGAAGGACTACGACGCCTACAAGAGCGCCGATGGCCACGGCGACGTGGACAAGGCCAAGGCCCTGCTCGCGGGGGCGACGCCGAAGCTGACCTACTGCTTCGCCGACACCCAGTCTCAGCAGAAGTACGCGGTCGTGGTGCAGAACTCGCTGCAGCGGGCCGGATTCCAGATCACGCTGAACCCGCTCGACAAGAACAGCTACTACACGACCGTCGGTGACAAGACGACCACCTGCGACCTCATCTTCACCGGATGGGCCCAGGACTACCCCGACCCGGAGGCAACCCTCGACGTCCTGCTCAACGGCGCGGGCATCACGCCGAAGGGCAACGTCAACACCTCGTACTTCAACGAGCCGAGCATCAACAAGAAGCTCGACGATCTCAAGCTCGAGCTCGACCGGAGCAAGGCTGCCACCGGCTACGGCGACCTCGACAAGGAGATCATGACCAACTACGCACCGAAGGTCCCGACGTACTACAGCAAGTCGTTCTACATGCGCGGCAGCAAGGTCTGGTCATTCATCAGCCCGCTGTTCGCCCTGTACAACCTGGTCGACGCGTACGTCATCAGCTGACCAGTACCGGTAGATGACCAAGGGGTTTGTCGCAGGTCCGGTCCACATCGGAGCTGCGACAAACCCCTTGCTTGATGCGACGGTACGGTCAGGTCAGGAGAGCGGCGACGGAGCGGCCTGGGCCGGGATCGCGGCGATGAGCTGGTCCAGCTCGCCCCGCCAGTAGCGGTGCACGTTGAGCCGGGTCGACTTCTCGGTGCCCGGGAACTGCAGGTAGAACGAGCTCCACACGGTGGCGCGCTTCATCTTGCTGACGGGCACCGCCTGCCGGGGGAACACGGCCACGATCTCACCCGGCCGGTTGGTGAACCGGTTGGCGTTGTTGATGACGATCGACGTGTTGGTGAGCGTGATGAAGTAGAACTTGCGCGTGAGGGCCACGATCAGGCCGAGGAAAGGCACCTCGTCGAAGATCGCGTTCAGCCACGGGCTGGGCCCCGTCTCGCAGTGCACCGTCGCGATGAAGGTCTCTCCGGGCGGCGCCGACGCCGTCAACTTCTCAATGACCTGCTGCTTCTGCTTGGCACGACGAATTGCCACTGCCCCGTCCATTCTTCTCGGCAGATCCGCTTGACCGCGGAGCGGCGCCGAAGCTAGCACGGGCGTGACGGCCGTCGATTCGGCCGAACGGGTGATCCGCCGGTGCCTGAACGAATGAATGCATCACTCGTCACGGTTGCGTGACGTTGGGTGGCGATTCGCCGGACTTTCGTGACCTTGGTACGCGTCCGGTCGTTGATCCGGACATGGAGACCCCCGACCACGAGTACGGCATGACGGACGCGCACCGCTACCGGGTCGCGCAGGCCAACCGTCTGGTGCGGTACTGCATCGACCAGGGCGCCGACATCGCCGCCGTACTCACCCGTGCGGTTGCCTTCGACTTCACGCCCATCTGCGGGCCGGACGGTGAGATCGTGCCGGAGGAGGTCGACTTCGCGATGGCGGAGTACGACTACAACGCGGCCTGACGACTTCGACCGGTACGGCGACCCGAGGCGGGCCTCACGCCAGCTCGAAGTCGGCGAACTCGAAGCCCGGCGACACCACGCAGGTCACCAGCACCGGCTCTGTGCCGGCTGGCGCGGCGGACTGCCACGCCCCGCCGGGCACCACGAGCTGCGGCCGTTCACCGGTGGCGACGGATGGACCGAGCACCTGATCGACCTGGTCACCTGGCGTGGCCCCGGTGCCGCCCAACGTCAGCGTGAGCGGCCCGCCGGCGTGCCACAACCACAGCTCGTCGGAGGCGACCCGGTGCCAGCGACTGGCCTCACCCGGGTTGAGCAGGAAATAGATGGCCGTCGCGGTCGCGCGTGGCCCGTCGTAACCCGCGGGTGACAGCGACACCGTGCTGCGCCACGTCTGGCGGTACCACCCGCCCTCCGGATGTGGCTCGAGATCCAGTAGCTCCGCCAGCCGCGGCCTCATGAGCATCGAGGGTACGGGTCACGATGGCCTGTTCCGGGATCCGGTGGCAGTATCGGAGGCGAGTGCGAAGAGAGGCGTGATGTCGTGGCGCGTGACCGCAGGCCGATAGTCATCACCGATGCCCCGGAGAACCCGGAGAAGGAGTTGCGGCGACGCGAGATCCGGTACGTCGCGATGATGCTGACGCGTGCCGGGTGCCTGGTCGCGGCGGCTGCTCTGGTCTCCCTTCGGCCGCCGCTGTGGCCGCTGTGGGTGGTGCTGTGCGTGGTGGGCATGGTGTTGCTGCCGTGGCTCGCCGTCATCCTCGCCAACGACCGCCCGCCCAAGACCAAGGCGGAGCGCCTCCAGGACCAGCAGCGGCACGCCCCGCAGCCGGCGGCCCTGCCCGCCTCGTGGGAGCAGAAGATCATCGACCACGACTGACGTTGTCCGGCGGCCGTCCGCCGGCCGCTGTGACGGCGGCGGCGCCCAGCTGGGCCCCGGCCACGAGGCACTCCATGGGCTCCGATCCGTTGAGCCACGCTTGAAGGACGCCCGCCGCGAACGCGTCCCCGGCCCCGGTCACGTCGACGACTGTGCCGACCGTGACCGACGGTGCCTGCACCGCGACCCCCGCGGAGGCCCACACCGAACCCTCGGCGCCGAGCTTCACCACCACGTGTGACGCGTGGGCGGTCAGGGCCCGCGCCAGGTCGAGCGGGTCCTGCTCGTCGACCAGGACGCGGGCCTCGTCCAGGTTCGCGAACAGCAGGTCCACCCCGCGCACCCAACCGAGCACAGTGGACGGACCGGCCCGCCGCAACGGCTCCGCCGAGGCCATGTCCACGCTGGTCGACAGGCCCCGTTCGCGGGCCGCGGCCAGCGCATGCACCCCGGCCGGCCGGGACGCCTCGTCCAGTAACACGTACCCGGACAGATGCAGGTGTCGTGAACTGACAAGAGCAGGATCCACATCGGACGGTACGAGCAGCAGGTTGGCCCCTCGGTCGGTCAGGAACGAGCGCTCGTGGCCGTGGGCGAGGACCACGATGCTCCCGGTCCGCGCGTCATCCGTCCGTCGTATGTGGACACATCCGACGCCGGCCGCGGTCAGCTCGGCGATCCGGTCGTCGCCGGCCCGATCGCGACCGACCACGGCGACCAGCTCGACCCGGGCTCCGGCCGCGGCGAGCCAGGCGGCCGTGTTCGCCGCCGACCCTCCGCCGAGCACCCGGATGGCGGCGGGCGTGTCGGACCCGACCGCGATCGGTCCACTGTGGACCGCGTGGATGTCGGTGACCACATCGCCGACGACGACGATCGTCATTCCAGCAGCGGCAGTGCGGCGTGGGCGACCGCGATCTCGGCCGCCAGCGCGGAGTTGCGCAGGATGATGCGCACGTTCACGTCCAGGCTGGCCCCACCGGTCGCCTCGTGGAAGTAGGCCAGCAGGTACGGCGTGACCGCCTTGCCGGTGACGCCGTCCCGCTCCAGCCCGGCCAGCCCGTCGGCCAGCACCTGCGCGTGCAGCTCCGGGTCGAGCTGCTCGTCCATCGGCAGCGGGTTGGTCACCACCACGGCCCCGGTGTGGATGCCGTGCACCCGCCGCGCGTGCAGGACCTCGGCGATCTCACCCGGCGTACCCAGCGACCAGTCGAGGTCGAACCCGCCGTCGGTCAGGTAGAAGCCGGGGAACCGCGCCGAGCCGTATCCGACCACGGTCACGCTCAACGTCTCCAGCCGCTCCAGCGTGGCCCCCACGTCGAGGATGGACTTCACCCCGGCGCAGACCACCACGATCGGTGTGCGGCCCAGCGCCACCAGGTCGGCCGACTCGTCGTAGGTCTCGGCCGCGCCCCGGTGGACCCCGCCCAGCCCGCCGGTGGCGAAGAACTGGATGCCGGCCCGGGAAGCGATCGCCGCCGTCGCGGCGACCGTGGTCGCGCCGTCGACGCCGACCGCCGCGGCCACCGCGAGGTCGCGGGTGGACAGCTTCAGCACGCCGTCCGTGGTGGCCAGGCGGGCCAGCTCCTTGTCGTCGAGGCCGACCACGATCTCGCCACCGACCACGCCGATCGTGGCCGGTTCGGCCCCGTGGTCGCGCACCGTCTGCTCGACCGCTCGCGCCACCTCGAGGTTGCGTGGCCGGGGGAGTCCGTGCGAGATGATCGTGCTCTCCAGGGCGACCACTGGCCGGTGCTCGGAGAGCGCGGTGCGCACCCCATGGCCGTACCGGACCTCAATCATGACGATCACGGTACGACGTCGGATGTGCGGTCAGCCGCGAACCTGCGAGACTGGAGGGCGTGACCACACCAGCCCCTGACTCCACCACGCTGACCGAGGAACGCACGGACTACCGCCTCGACGAGGGCGACCACGAGCGCTTCGCGCACTACGTCGACAAGACCAAGATGACGGAGGCGCAGGTCAACGGGACGCCGGTTCGGGCGTTGTGCGGCAAGGTGTGGGTCCCGTCCCGGGATCCGCAGCGGTTCCCGATCTGCCCGGAGTGCAAGGAGATCTACGACTCGCTCCAGGACGACTGAAGCGACCGCGTAGCCTGCGGCGGTGGATACCGCCACCGCCCTGTTCGTCGCTGACCTGGTCGGCGTGGCGGTGTTCGCCGCGTCGGGCGGGTCGGCCGCGGTGGCCAAGCGCCTGGACGTGTTCGGGGTCGTCTTCGTCGGCAGCGTCGCGGCGCTCGGCGGAGGCATCCTGCGCGACATCGTGATCAACCAGTCGCCGCCGCTCGCGTTCGCCGACTGGCGGTACGGCGCGACCGCCGCCGGCGCCGCGCTGCTGGTCTTCTTCTTCCACCCGCACCTGGTCCGGATCCGCCGGTTCGTGCTGCTGCTCGACGCGGCCGGACTCGGCCTGTTCACCGCGACCGGCACGCTCAAGGCACTCGACTTCGGGGTGCCGTTCGTGGGTGCCTGCATCCTCGGCATGGTGACCGGCATCGGCGGCGGGCTGCTGCGCGACCTGCTCACCGGCGAGATCCCGGTGGTACTGCGGAGCGAGATCTACGCCGTGGCGTCGCTCGCGGGTGCGGTCGCGGTCGCGCTAGGCCGGCGCCTCGGCGCGCCCGGCCTGGTGATGCTCCTCGGTGCGGCCGCGCTGACTTTCGCGATCCGGGCGACCGCCATGCTGCGCGGCTGGTCGGCCCCGATCGCCAAGCAACGCTGAGGTGTCGTTCGCCTCCTGCGTCGTACGGGAGGGTTAGGCTGACCCGGCCCCGCCGGTCGCGGGTGAGTCCGCGT
>Ga0163163_10005474_pt1 | contig 10980 bp, 11 predicted proteins | sample S65metaG_FD_119766 | JGI IMG/M metagenome (GOLD analysis project Ga0163163, IMG submission 119766) | Switchgrass rhizosphere microbial communities from Kellogg Biological Station, Michigan, USA - S6-5 metaG | ecosystem: Host-associated > Plants > Roots > Rhizosphere > Soil | place: USA... | reverse complement strand
CGGTTGGATGGCGCGATCCCGCAGTTTGGAAAGAAGGGGACAACTGGTACATGACGATCGGGTGCGGTGAGCTTGGCGTCGGTGGCATTGCGCTGCTCTACAGTTCGAAGGACTTTAGAAGCTGGAAGTACCTACATCCGCTCGCGACCGGTAAGCCCGATCCGCGCGTGGATGCGAGCCGTCCGTTCGGTGCGATGTGGGAATGCCCCGACTTCTTCCGCCTGGACGAAAAGCCCTTCCTGCTAGTTGCAACCGGTAATCGCTACTTTACAGGGACGTATTCCGATCATCGTCTTCAGCAGCAGAACGAAGGACGGATCGATTTCGGTTCTGCCGCTTATGCCCAGAAAACGATGGAGGATGCGAAAGGACGCAGAATCTGGTGGGCATGGCTGCGGGAGAAAAGAGTTTCAGATGCACAGGTTGCGGCAGGATGGGCTGGAGTGATGTCGCTGCCCCGCGTGCTGACACTCCGCAAAGACGGAATGCTTGGAGTTGATCCGGTTCCGGAACTGAAAGTCTTGCGGCGTGGACATAAGACGATTCCGGCACAGAAGATCGATTCGAGCAGCCCGCTGCTGCTGAAAGATGTCGAAGGGGATTGTATCGAGATCGAAGTGGAACTCGAGCTTGGTGATTCCAGGCAGGCTGGGGTGAGAGTGCGTGCAGCGGCGGATGGGAGCGAGCAAACGCTAATCGGATACGACAGTGAGAAGCGCGAGTTGTTCTCCGACACTTCGTTGTCTAGCAAAGACGCAGCAACGGAATCGGGATTGGGATTTCGCAGGAATCGCGGTCCAGAGTCTGCCCCTATGGATTTAAAAAAAGGCGAGCCACTTCGCTTGCGGATATTTGTCGATGCTTCGGTGATCGAGACATTCGCGAACGGAAAGGCTTCCTTTTCGGATCGCGTCTATCCGATGAATCCCGCAGCGCTTGGGATCGGGCTGTTCGCGAAGGGTGGTACGGCGCGGTTGCGCGCAATGACCGTGTGGCAACTGGCTCCGATCTCGAGTAACCGAATGACTTCCGGAGCGGAACTATTCGAGAAGTAGGACTGAGTTTAGCAGTCGAGCGATCGAACTCGCGTAGTTGAACCAAAAGTGGAGAGACCACCAAGGCCGATGGGAACCGTCGTCAGTATCGGGGAAGTTCTATGGGATGTGCTTCCGAATGGTGAGTACCTAGGCGGAGCACCCTTCAATTTCGCAGCGAACTGCGCCCGTCTGGGACACGATGTGTTCTTTCTAAGCGCGGTAGGCGAAGACCCATTGGGTGAACGAACGCTGAGGGCAATAGAAGCGGCAGGTGTGCCGACGAACTATGTTTGCCGTGTCCCAGCGGCCCCCACTGGAGTAGTACGAGTAACGTTCGATGCAGACGGCCAGCCTAACTACGTGATCTCTCGACCAGCGGCGTATGACTTTACGCGGGTAGATGAGCGAGTCACTGACGCGATCCTTAGCAGGAGACCTGACGTCCTTTACTTCGGAACGTTGAGTCAGCTCTTTCCAAATAATCGTACGGCGCTTTTTGGACTTATCGATTTGCTGCCGGAGGCCGTTTGCTTCTACGACGTGAACCTCCGGAAAGACTCCTTCGACCACGGGCTTCTCATGCAGCTGATGTCTAGAGCCCAGGTGGTGAAGATGAATGAGCACGAGACGAGCGTTGTGCAGCAATTACTTGGAACGACGGCTCCTAGTCTCCAGGAATTCTGCCGGTCTTACTGCAGGAAGTTCGGTTGGCGTGCGATCTGGATCACCCTGGGCCCTGGGGGCTGCGCGATATTTCAGGACGGTCAGTATTTAGAGGTCAAAGGATTTCCCGTTGAAGTCCCGAACCCGGTCGGTGCCGGAGATGCTTTCTCTGCCGCGGTCTGTCATGGCATGCTGCAGAGATGGCCGATCTTGAAGACTGCTGACTTCGCGAACCGACTCGGTGCGGTGATTGCTAAACAGCCTGGAGCGATCGGGGAGTGGAGTCTGCAGGATATCGAAGCGATTCGGGCGGCACAGCCGTAACTGCTCACCGCAAAACCGAAACCTAACGACCAGGTGAAGGCGACTTTGTGTAATCGGCGGAAGGATGGATTATGACCGGCCAGGATTTAATGGAGCGAATACAGAAGAATGTCGGTGTCCCATGGCAAAGCCAGAGGACAGACGGTGACGCCGACGGCATCTACTTGGGCAAGCCTGAGACAGTCGTAACCGGCATCGCAACTAGCTATGCTGCGACGGTCGAAGTGATGAGGCGTGCGGTCGCGTCCGGAAAGAACACCATCATCTGTAGAGAGGCTCCTTTTTACAGTCGAGGAGAGCGCGCGCCAATCGGCTACAGGAATGCTCCCGCGCCGCCGAAGGAAGTGATCGAAAACGATCCGGTGTGCCGCTTCAAAAAGGATTTCATTTCGCAGAACAATCTGCTGATCGTCCATCTTGTCGACAACTGGGACGCGCGCACGACAAATGGTCAAGTATCCGGATTGGCTCACTCGCTCGGTTGGGAGCAGTACTCGGCGAATAAAGCTGGTGAGTATCCGGCTGCGTTTGGTTTTTTTCAACCGCCTCAGACCTCGCTTGGTGCACTGGTGCGCAGTGTGTCAGAGAAACTCAAGATTCGCGGAACTCGCGTGATCGGTGACGCTAGTTCCCCAGTTCGCAGCGTCGCGCTGAGCCCCGGCCTGCTGTTGGTTGCGCGCGCGGAGCAGATACTTCGTACGCAGCCAGTTGATGTCGTGATCGCGGGCGATGCCGTGGAGTGGGAAGCGGGCCCATACTTCCAAGATCTCGTGAATGCGAAGAAGGCGAAGGGGCTGGTGCTGCTGGGCAATGAAGCCTCGGAAGAGCCGGGCTGCGGACAGATGGCAACTTGGCTGAAAACCTTTATCACCGAGGTTCCTGTCGATTGGATTCCGGCGGGAGAGCCGTTCTGGACGCTGCGAAGCGAGCGAGGTGCGCAATGACGAATCGCGTATCTCGACGCAGATTCTGTCAGCTCGCGGCAGGCTCACTCGTTATGGCTCCCGGTCTGGTTCGCGCATTTGGACAGCCCGTTGCGGGAAAGCTGACGGCGCGCGAAGTGGTGCGCCGAATCCGAGAGAAGACCGGCATCACGTGGCGGACTCCCACGGCAGATGAATTCAAAGTCGGTGATCCGGACGCGCCGATCACGGGCATCACAACGACATTCATGTCGACGTTCGATGTGCTTCGGCGCTCCGTAGCGCAGGGCAACAACTTCGTCATCTCGCACGAGCCTACGTTCTGGAGCTCGAACGACATGATCTCCGAAATCAAGGACGATCCTCTTTATCAAGAGAAGATCAAGTACATCGAAGATCACAAATTAGTGGTCTGGCGGTTTCATGATCATTGGCACGCACGGCGCCCTGACGGCATTTTTGCTGGCTGGAATCGCACAATGGGTTGGGACAACTATACGATTCCGGGGACGACCTTCATGGCACACGAGTACGCGATTCCAGAGATACATCTAGTTGATCTGGCAGGTGAGCTTCAAGACAAGTTGAACTTGAAGAGCTTGCGAATCGTTGGAGATCCCGAGTTGAAGGTGAAGCGAGTGGGCAATGCGGGACACTACATCGGCCAATGTATGGCTCTGCTTCCAAGGGTTGACGTGCTCATGGTTTTTGAATGCAGGGAGTGGGAAGCAGCTGAGTACGTTCGTGATGCGATCGCGTCGGGCGAGAAGAAGGGGCTTCTGCAGATGTCACATGAAGGCGGGGAGGAGATGGGCATGGACGAGTGCGCTCGCTGGCTGAGTACCTTTGTCAATGAAGTGCCGATCAAGTTCATACCTTCTGGAGATCCGTTCTGGCTGGGTGCGTGAGTAAAGAACAATGAGCGGCAAAATCAAAAACGGCGTCCAATTGATTACCTATGTCGACCGCCTCGCCGGTGGTGGGCTTCGTGAGTTGCGCGCGATGCTGGGAGGACCGCTCGCGGGGCTTTTCAGTGGAGTGCATCTATTGCCGTTCTTTACGCCGTTCGATGGCGCCGATGCAGGGTTCGATCCGATCGATCACACCAGCGTAGATCTGCGCCTTGGGAATTGGGAAGACTTAAGCCAGTTGGGTAGAGTTGCGGAACTCACGGCTGACCTCATCGTGAATCACATCTCGTCGCAGTCGCCACAGTTCCAGGATTTCGTCGAGAAGGGCGAGCGTTCGAATTTTGCTGAGCTCTTTTTGACGCTCGATCGCGTTTTCCCGGAGGGCGCAAAAGAAGACCAGCTGTTGAAGATCTATAGGCCGCGGCCAGGCCTGCCTTTCACAGCCGTACGGATGAAGAGCGGCGAACAACGGCTGCTCTGGACGACGTTCACTCCTCAGCAGATCGACATCGACATCGAAAGCTCTCAGGGCGCTGCCTATGTCGGAAGCATTCTCGAACGATTTAAGGAATCGGGCGTCCGCTTGATTCGGCTCGATGCAGTGGGGTACGCGATCAAGCGCGCTGGCACATCCTGCTTCATGCTGCCGGAGACGTTCCAATACGTTTCGGAGCTGACGTCGCGGGCTCACGCGTTGGGGATGGAGATTCTCGTCGAGATCCATAGCTACTATCGAGATCAGATCGAGATCGCGCGCAGGGTAGACCGAGTGTACGACTTCGCGCTGCCTCCGTTGGTGCTGCACACGATCTTCAAGAAGGACGCTCGCGCACTGAAAGCGTGGCTCGAGATCAGTCCGAGAAATGCCGTTACCGTCCTTGATACGCACGATGGTATTGGTGTGATTGATGTCGGAGCTGACGCCCGTGACCCGCAACAACGGCCGGGACTATTGGAGCCTGGCGCCATCGACGCGCTGGTGGACACGATTCACGAACGAAGCCAGGGAGAGAGCCGTCAGGCCACGGGAGCAGCGGCCAGCAATCTCGATCTTTACCAGGTGAACTGCACGTTTTACGACGCGCTCGGCCGTCGGGATGACGAATACCTGCTGGCAAGGGCAATTCAATTCTTCGCTCCTGGAATTCCGCAGGTTTACTACGTCGGTTTACTTGCGGGCGGCAACGATATGCGAATACTTGCGCGGACAGGTGTGGGTCGAAACATCAATCGGCACTACTACACACCTTCAGAAGTGCAGGATGAGCTTCGGCGTCCGGTCGTGCAGAAACTGGTAGACCTAATTCGCTTCCGCAATCAGCATCGCGCATTTTCTGGCGAGTTCGCCCTGCCTGAGGTAGGGAGCGAGGACTTAGTCATGGAATGGCGTTCGGGTGAAGACTTTGCTCGCCTCGAAGTGCACCTCTCAACTTTGGAGGCCATGATCGTGTGCTCGTCCGACGGAGGACAGAATCGGATCTCGCTGCAAGAGCTAGGGAGCGGAGTAAGTCGCTGAACGTAGCGCAGGAGAAATTATGTCTAGTTCGAATTCAGCGATCGTATCGATGGAGACAGGTAGAAACCTGGCAGCGATCAAGGCACTCACGTTCGTGATGTTCATGATGTTTGCAATGACTACGGACTCGGTCGGTGTGATCATTCCGGAGATCATCAAGCAGTTCAGGTTGAGTCTGACGGCGGCCAGCGCGTTTCAGTACGCAACGATGGGTGGAATTGCAGCTGCTGGTTTCTGTTTTGGATTCATGGCGGACAGGCTCGGACGGAAGGCGACGATCGTACTTGGACTTGTTCTATTCGCAGCTGACGCCTACCTGTTTGTACTCGGTAAATCATTTGTATTCTTTGTCGCTCTACTTGCGATTTCAGGCGTATCAATCGGGATCTTCAAAACAGGTGCGCTCGCGTTGATCGGCGACATTTCGCATTCGACTACCGAGCACACTTCGATCATGAATGCCGTTGAAGGATTCTTCGGCGTCGGTTCCATTATTGGGCCTGCTTTGTTGGCAAAACTCGTGGTCTCGGGCGTCGATTGGAAGTGGCTTTACGTGATTGCGGGAACGATGTGCGTGCTTCTGGTTTTGCTTGCGTTTCTGGTTCGATACCCCACGACGACCCACACAACGGAGGAACCAACCAGTTTTCGCCGGACGCTGTCCATGGTTCGAGACCCTTATGCTCTCGGGTTTTCGCTCGGCGAATTCCTCTATGTCGCCACGGAGTGCGCGATTTACGTCTGGATGCCGACTCTGCTCGCGGGCCAGAACGGGTTCTTTGCGATCTATAGCATTTCCATCTTCTTCCTGCTTCGCGCCGGTGGCCGTTTTGTTGGTGCCTGGACCTTGAAGCGGTTCTCGTGGACCGCCGCTCTAGCACTGCTAAGTGCGGCGATTATGTTGTGCTTTGTGGGATCGATCATCGGAGGAACCGGGGTTGCGGTGTATCTGCTGCCGTTCTCCGGGTTATTTATGTCCGTGATCTACCCGACGATCAATTCGAAGGGGATCAGTTGCTTCCCAAAATCAGAGCATGGAGCAGTATCGGGAGTTCTGTTGTTCTTTACGTGCGTCTCGGCCGCAGTCGGACCACTCGCAATGGGAGCGGTAAGCGATGCGTTTGGCGGTGCGCGCTTCGGGTTCATACTTGCCACCGGGTTTTCAGGATTGTTGTTTCTGGGGTGCCTGCTCAATTGGATCTTCAATCCGTCGAAAGAACGATTGAAGTCATTGGACGAAACTCAATACAAGCTGAGCGAACTAGTTTCATAGTTTCTGCGTCTTCCTCCGCGCTACCGAACGCCGGAGCGGCAATCGCTACTCCGGCGTTCGGATTTTTCATCGTTCGGGATGAAAAGACCGAACCGTTGACGATGGATCATTCACTGGGGTGACTTATGTCGTGCCGAGTTTTCCGATTGGTGATGTTGTGCGCTTTGATCGGCGGATTTTCCCTGAGCATTACGGCTCAGCCTCCGACGAACGCAGCTTCTGACGAGTTTCTTCTGCTAGGCAGCCCGAACCGTGGCGCCGGCGAGCCCTATGTGTTCGTTAATCCGAAAGATCCGAAGAACATCATCGTGGTGGCGATGGCGACCTTGAACCGATTGCCTACCGGGGAGCCGCCGCTGCCACGTCCTCCGATGCCGAAGCCGGGGACACAACCGGTTCCCAATCCCGAGTGGACGGCGCTGCGGATCAAGGAGCTTTCTACTCCGGATGGGTCCAGAACCGACATCGCGGTAACTCACGATGGCGGAAAGACGTGGACGTTCAGCGAAGACAACTTGAGAAAGATCTATGCAAAGAACCGGTGCAGCGATTCCTTCGCGGGTGCCGGTCCTGATGGCGTCCTTTATATGGGGTGTCTCGCGTACCTGAATCGTGGTTCCGCGGATTATGCCGATGGCTACGCCCCGAACGGAGAGGCTCATTTCTATCACGGCGGATCAGCGATTGAATCGTCGAAAGATGAAGGAAGATCGTGGAGTCATCCTGTCTGGGTGCATCCAGCTCTGTCACCTTCCTTATATGCTCCTACGGTAAAGCCGGTGTTAGAGCAGGCGTCACCGTGGGATCGCCCGGTCTTCGTTGCCGATGCTTCGACCAACACGATCTATGTCAGCGGGAGCGGTCCAGCCTGGACGGTTGATCCTGCAACCGTGCAACGTCCGAAAGAAGAACCCACCCTGCCCAGCAAGGGATATCAGGGTTATCCGCCGCCCTCGGTCTCGAGAGGCCGCACCTTCATTCGTGCCTCTCACGATAACGGCCGGACGTGGGGACTGATCTATCCGCTCGATAGCGACGAGTATCCGGGGCGCGTGGGGGCTGTTGGAGGATTTAGCGCAGCGCATAAACACCTGGTGGTCGCGTATAGCGCGGACAAAGTTCCTGGCCAGAGCGAAGGCACGTGTCACTGCACTGTCTTCGGCATAAGTAATGATGATGGCAAGAGTTTCGCCTACAGCGTTGTACCTCCACTGCCGGAGGAGCCTGGAACTCCCAAAGAGCAAGGACCATTCGGACGGCGTCAGGTGATGATCTCGTCCGATCCGACGAAAGAGGGCACGTATGCCATCGCGCGGCAAAGTGGGAATCGAATCTTTGTATCGGTCACCAACGACAGCGGCAGGTCCTGGCTAGCTCCTGTGGTCGCGGCGGAGGTTGCGGAGAATTCGTCCTTTGGCCAGCGTGCGATGAAGTACTCGCCACACGGGGTGCTTGGATTGATTTGGAAAGCCGTGTACGCAGACAAGACCTTCGATGTATGGTCAGCTGCTTCGCACGATAGTGCACATACGTTCAAGACAGTTCGTGTCAGTCATGGGGTCTCTCCGGTGCCGATCCTGGAGAGGTCGAACTTCATGCTCGGAGACGATCTGTCTTCCATGGACATAGACGGTCAGTATCTCTATGCGGTGTGGGGAGACTATCGCTCAGGTTTCCAAGGAACATGGTTTGGAAGGGTACCGCTGAACGCGTACTAGTTCATGAGTAACTCACGATGGTGGTCGTGGTCACCTTTGTTGGGACGGCACTTTGCATTCTTGCCACAGTCGTCAACGTCGCATTCGTAGCCTACGCCACGCTTTGCCGCCACATGTTCGACAACTTGAAGCAATAGGGTGCGATAGATCCCCATATCGTAGCCTATCCGCGATTTTGAGTGGTAGGCAGTTCTCGCCAACTATATGAGCGGTAACTGTGTGGCACTTGAGTAACTGTCACAACTGGTATCGGGTCCACGTGACTTCTGAAATACCATTTCGCTGGAGCGTGAATATCTGAAATGAGCAACAAAGCTAAACGTTGGGTGATATTACTGCTTCAATTTTTCGGAGTGCTTTTGTGGGCCGAACGCGTCAGGTGGCTTGCTCCGCGCTTGCTTTGAACGTCTCGCTAGGGAGTAGTGTTAGATTCGGAGACAAAGAATAATTTCAAGTGTGTATTATTTGGCTCACAGGTGAGCACCTGAATGCTGACAGAATCTGCGGGATGAAAGGCACTACAGATGAACAACTCACCAGTAAGCACCGGATTCAGCAGAACTCTAATCAATGGCAACTTGCAGGTGCGATCAATATGCAAGACCTGTCAGTTTGTAATTACTAGTAGCGTTCGCGATGGATTAGCTGAAGCTGAGGGAGATCACATAACGGTGTGCAGGAAGTCAAACAGGTATCTCTACTTCCTAGATTCGCCAGTCTCATACTGCGGAATCTAGTTAATCTAAGTAGATGGATCGATTTAAGGTCGAAGAGCATACGCTGAACTTCCCGGCAGGTACGCGCCAGTATAGCTGTCGGTATATCGCAATCTCACCCAAATATCAGACCGGATGGTGAACGATAGATCGCCATACCCTATCCGTTGAACAAAGAATGATGTATCTCGATGTGAGATAGGAATCGTGCGCCTATACTGTTTCCTATGCGATTGTTTGTTTTAGGCGCAACAGGAAAGACGGGCGGCGCGCTTGTGGTACAGGGTCTTGCTCGCGGTCACGCGATAACGACATTCGGACGCAAAGCATTCGATGGCAAAGGCCAGTCACTTACCGTTGCGGTCGGGAACACAATGAGCGCGAACGCTCTATCCGCGGTTCTGCCTGGAACTGATGCGGTGCTTTCGCTGCTCGGAACGCGTGGTATGGGACCGACATCCGTGTTGGACGATAGCGTTCAGGCCACGATCGAGGCCATGCACCGAACCGGCGTACGGCGACTCGTGATCATTTCTTCGTTACTTCTGGATTCAAATTTAGGCTGGCTGCCCCGCTTGATGGGCCAGACCGTTCTTAGGCACCACGTCCGTGACCAGTTGAGAATGGAAAAGCACGTTGTGGAGAGTGGGCTCGACTGGACCGTTCTAAGAGCGCCTAGACTCAATGACACAGCTCTTACCACCCGTTTTACAGCATCTCCAGATTCTGAGCTTGCGGCCAAGGCTGTTCCAATGAGCCGCGAGGATCTGGCATTCACGATGCTCGATACTGCGGAACAGGGTACCCAGGTCCAACAGATTGTCCGACTATCTGGAGGCCGAATTTGATCCTCTTTGTTTTGTTCCTGTTTCTAGCCGTTTACAACGCCGGCTGCATGACGACACTTCAGATCCAGCATTACGGAATTTATCCCTCAGTCGGACGAGAGCATTTCGCCGACTACATGCGCGCCAACAACAAGGCCGCCACTATTCCCACGATTATTCCTGCGATCTCTTTGTTGATTGTGAGTGTCTTGTTGATAGTTCATCGACCGGTCTTCGTTCACATGTACGAGGCAGCGGTGGGGCTTTCATTGAACCTCATTGCATTCGGATCAACGATCTTATGGCAGCGTCGCATTCAAGGTGAAATGGCGGTCACGGGTTACGACGGCGAAAAGATTCGTACACTGATACTGACGAATTGGATACGAACAGCCGCATACCTGCTGCTTGCCTTCCAAGTGATTATCGTTTTAATGCGTGTGCTTACCACCTCTGCCTCGGCGGGTCATAGAGTTGTGGGTTAAGCCATCAAGATCGTTGCGTTGAATAATTAGTTTGGCACTACCGCCGGAACAAGCAACCATGGGCAGGACCGTCGCGGCGCTTGTGAGCGATAGATCGCCATACGGTAGCCTATCCAGCTACTCGGAAATAGGCTATGGTATCGCCTGTTATCGCTCACAAATCGTAATTTCGCATGACTGAGCAAAATTGAACAAACGCGTTTCCCGCCTGTACGTGTTAACGGCTTCCGCCCCAAGTTATGCAAGCTAAAGCCCGCCCGTCGGCAGCCCAATTACGGAGTACACTCGCTCGATGGCACTCGTAGCAGACTTCATGGTTTAAAGCCCTGGGAATCGGCACAGCAGGCTCATGTGCCTTCACTGCCAAAACAGTAGTTGTGGTAAAGCATCCTGAGAGATCCCGCGAGGCTGTCGACAACAACAAATGCGAGGAGCAAAAGAAAAGCGGCGAGAATGTTAACCACTTGCGTCTGGGTGAAGATCAAGGCTAAAGGCCGCCAACGGGCGGCCCTTATTTGTATTCGGTTTCTCGTTGTGAACACTACAAACCGCTCATAGAGTGCTGCTTATGCCGCAGCCTTCTTGGT
>Ga0163163_10005472_pt1 | contig 10981 bp, 6 predicted proteins | sample S65metaG_FD_119766 | JGI IMG/M metagenome (GOLD analysis project Ga0163163, IMG submission 119766) | Switchgrass rhizosphere microbial communities from Kellogg Biological Station, Michigan, USA - S6-5 metaG | ecosystem: Host-associated > Plants > Roots > Rhizosphere > Soil | place: USA: Michigan... | reverse complement strand
CGTGGCGTTGAAGCGCGGGCCAAAGAGATCGCCAAAGATCTGCCCGAGGTAGGTCAGGTTGGCAAAGCCCACGTTCATGAACTCGTTGTTGTTCGGCTGCGGCCTCAGCACCGCCACCGGCGGCGTGACGCTGGTGTCGAACAGCACGTTTCCGTCCGGCTTCAGCTCGACGAAGGCGCGCGCATGCACCTCGCGATTGACCACCTCGAGGTTCTTGGCACCACCGTGGCAGGCCTCGCAAGCGATGTTGTACACATCGAGGCCCCGCTTCTGCGCGGCGTTGAGCTTCATCTTCAGTTCGGGCCGCTGAATGTGCTCGGGCGGTACACCGGCGTCGAGCTTCTTCGCGACCTTCTCCGCGCGGTCCGAGCTGAACTGGTCCTGCTGGAAGTGCGCGATGGCGTCCAGATCCCTGCTCGACACGATGGGGCCCTGGCTGTGCGTGCTGATGGCGCCCTGGGCCTGCTGCTGCAGCGTGACCTTGCGCCCGTCGTACTGATACGGGGCGCTGATGGCCGTGTTCTCCACGCTGGGTACCGCGCGCCACACCTGGACGGTGCGGTCCGGCGGTGTCACGACATTGCCCGCGAAATCGATCAGGTCCATGTTGGCGGGCAGGTTGATCACCACCCGCACGAGTCCCTTCTTCAGGTGCTCATATGTCGGCACGGCGGCGCTAGGGTCGTCCGCGTCGATCGGGTTGAAGAGCGGATCGCTGGGGTCTGACTCCAACAGCGCCGCCACGTGCTCGGGATGCAGCGACGTGTGCTCGTCGAGCACGTGGCAGCTGGCGCAGGAGCGGCCATTGGTTCCGCTGAACGCGTTCGCAAACAGGTCCGCACCGTCCGGACCATGCCCATGCCCATGCCCATTGCCACCCATCAGCGCCTCGGACGTGCTCGCCGTAGTGGCCTGTGAGTCATCCGCCATGCCGCCGCAGGCGCTCAGCAACAGGAGCGAAATGGCGGGCAACACGCGCCGTGCGCGCAGGACCGGTAACTTGCTTCTCGACTCTGACCCCGACGACGACACTACCAACGACAACTCTCTCGACACCGCGTACTCCTCCTGCGGACCAGCGAGCATTCCCTCGCTCCGCTCCCTTTCAAAACAATCCGTATCGCACCTGCTCCGCGCGGTGGGACACGCACACAGGGCCCTCACGTTCTCCGCGTGAGGACCTGTGGCGTGCGCCTCTCGGCGCCACGCGCGCAGCAGACCGTTAGTTAATAGCACGAAGGGGTGACTACGCACGACGCAAGCCGCGAATCCATTCCCCCTTCAACGACCAGCACCACAGCACCGACCCGCTGCCACACGTCGGTGGAACGGCGGTGCAACGTACCCAGGTCGGTCGAGGCGCGCGCTTACCGCCTGCGTCTCAGTCGTCCGTGTCGAGCAGCGTGCGCACTCTCTCGAGCAGCGTCTCGCGCGTATACGGCTTGGGCAAGAAGCCCGTGCGCGCCTCGTGGCCGCTCTGGCGCACGACCGCGTCTTCGGTATAGCCTGAGCAGTACAGCACGCGCAGCTGGGGCTGGGCGGCGCGCAGCCGGCGCGCGAGCTCCGGGCCGCTCATGTTCGGCATCACGACGTCGGTCACCAGCAGCTGGATGCTGCCGGGATGGGCGGCGATGATTTCCAGCGCCTCGGCGCCGCTACCCGCCGCCAGCACCGAGTAGTCGTGCGCAGCCAGGATCTGGACCCCGACCCTGCGCACGCCGGGATCATCTTCGACGAAGAGCAGCGTCTCGGTGCCGCCGCTGACGCTGCCCTTCGGATGCCACGAGCTCGGCTTCGTCTGTTCGGGCTGGGCGCGCGGCAGCAGCATGGTGAAAGTCGTTCCGGCGCCGAGCTGCGTGTCGACGAGGATCGCGCCCCCGGCTTGCTGAATGATGCCGTAGCAGGTGGCGAGCCCAAGTCCGGTGCCGTGCCCTGTGGGCTTGGTCGTGAAGAATGGCTCGAAGAGGTGCGGCAATGCGTCACTGGAAATGCCGATGCCCGTATCCGACACGGCCAATGCGACGTACTCGCCCGGATCCAGCTCGGCACGGCGCCAGGCCGGGTCCGAGTCCGGTAGGCCGATGGTCACGTTGCGGGTCTCGATACCCAGGCGACCTCCGTGGGGCATGGCGTCGCGCGCGTTGAGCACCAAGTTGACCAGCACCTGCTCCAGCTGAGAGCGATCCGCGACCACGGTGCACAGCTCTGGTGCGAACACGGTATGCAGCTGGACGTGCTCGCCGATCACGCGGCGCAAGAGCTGTTCCGTCTGGCGCGCGAGCTCCGCGAGATCGAGCCGCGCAGGCGCGACCGGCTGGCGGCGAGCAAACGCGAGCAGCTGGGAAGTGAGCGTGGCCGCGCGTTCGCCCGCCTCCCTGATGGCCGTGAGATCGGCGCGCAACGACTCGCTCGAGGGCTCGTCCAGGAGCTGCAGGTCGACGCTGCCGAGGATGACTGTCAGCAGGTTGTTGAAATCGTGCGCGATGCCACCTGCCAGGCGCCCGATGCTCTCCAGCCGCTGCGCCTGGGCCAGGTGTTGCTCGAGCCGGCGCTGCGCGGTGATGTCCATGGCGATGCCCGCGAGCCGCACCACCTTGCCGTCGGCGTCACGGATCGGAAAAGCGCGGCTGCGGATCCAGGCGATCGAGCCGTCGGGGCGCCGGATCCGGTAGGTCTCGTCGTAGCTGCCCTCGGCTTTCAGGTGCAAGTGTGCCTTGACGCGCTCGCGATCATCCTCGTGAATTCCCTCGATGACGCTCGTGGCATCCCGGTACACGCTCTCCACGCTGCGGCCCCAGATCTTCTCGTAGGCGGGGCTGACATAGAGCGCCTTGGTCCCCTCGGGGTTGGTCACCCAGAAGAAGTGATCGATCGCGCTCGTCATCTCGCGGAAGCGTTCTTCGCTGGCGCGCAGCGCCGCCGTCGCCTCGCGCTCGGCGGTGATGTCGGTGATGACGCCCGCCATGCGCAGCAGCCGGCCGTGCTCGTCGCGCTGGATGCAACCTCGGTCGAGGGCCACGCGCACCTCCCCACCCTCTTCGCGCGTGAAGCGATACTCGCATTGCCAGAGCGCGGCTCCGCTCGCGAGGGTCTCCTGCAGGTGGCGCTGGACGTGCTCGCGATCGTCGGGATGAATGCGGGACTGCCAGGCCTCGAGCGAGGGCGGCGTCGACTGCGGATCGTAGCCGAGCATCTCGTACTGCTGCCGATTCCACCAGGCCCCGGTGGCGGCGCTCCAATCCCAGACGGCCTCGTGCGTGGCGCGCATGACCAACTCGAAGCGCGAGAGCGTCTCTTCGGCCTGAGTCGCGGCTCCGAGTGGATGGCTCGCCACCACCGCGACGCCACCGCTCGCCGGGCGCGCCAGCAGCCGCATGGTGATGGGCTCAGCGCCGTGCTCGGACGCCAGCGGCACATCTGACGTGTGCACAGCCTTACTAGAATGCGCCCGACGCGCCAGGGCGAGAATGGCGCTCGACAGCCCGGCGGGCGGCGTGGCTCCAATGAACGCCTGCTCGGCGTCCACGACCCACAGCCCGAGCGGAGCCCCAGTTGCCTCCCCTTCCCCCTCTGTCCCCATCGCCGTGCCCTGCTATCACGGACCCGCGTTCAAGCCCAAGCCCGGTGTGGAACGTGGGGCAACAAACATCTTCCGCGCGCGAAGCCGAGAGCTCTGCCGCGATCCTCGGGATGCACCTTCTGAATCAGGTGCTCTCGCGCTTCACGCGGCTGAAAGCACCGAGGCTCGGATTCATGATGTAGCGCCAGATCGTGAGCGTCCAGGAGCGGTGCGAAAACAAGTTCTCGTAATACTCCGGTGCGAGCCGCCGCAGGCGCGGCAGCCGCGAGCCCGGGATGTACGGGAAATCGTGGTGCTCGTTGTGGTAGCCGACGTTGAACGTCAGCAGGTTCAAGGGGCCATAATAGGAGTACGTTTCCTGCCCCGGCTGGAACACGTAGTGCTCGGACAGGTAGTGGCCCGCCACCGGGTGCAGACCGCTCACCAGGATCGTGCCGATGGGCAAATACAGGAGCGCGCGCAGGCCCCAGAAATGGAGGATCAGCGCGTCGAACGCGAACTGCACGACGAAGTTCACCACTTCCCAGCGGTTGGGCTTCTTCGGCAACACCAGCAGCGGACGCAGCGCGTAGAAGAGCGCTTGCGCCGCCATCCACAGCGCCTTGCGCGGGCGCGAGCTCAGCAGGCGGCCCTCGAACGCCGTCGGCACATCCGTGTCGACACGGTCCACGCCCTGGTGGCTATGATGCAACAGATGATAGTGCCGGAAGGTCGCTGACATCGGCAGCCCGATCGGCAGGTTCACGAACAGCCCAAACAGGCGATTGTACAGCGGCCGCTGGAACGCCAGGTTGTGCGACAGCTCGTGGATGGCCAGCAGCAGCGCGTGGTTGATCACCCCGCCCACCAGGTAGCCCACCCCCACAATTTGCCACCAGGGCGCCTCGCGCAGCAGAAAGGCCAAGCCCAGCTGCAGCGCAACCAGCACGGCGCACACGTATTTGGTGCGCGGGCATGGGCCGAAGAGCTCGCGGATCTCGGGGTGTTGCGCCAGCATCTGGCGGCGGCGCTCCAGATGCGGCTCGGGGCCGTCGCTCCAGTAGAAGTCATGCGGCATCGGCATGCCTCCGCTTACCAGATCCATCGCCGGCCCGCAGGGGGGCTGGCACACCGGATCCTTCAAATCAGAGCCGGATTTGCAATTCGACGCGCCGGAGGGCTTTGCTATCGTCCTGCGCACGATGTCGACTTCGCTCCATTTTCTGCGCTCTCTCCCGCACCTCCGCTCCTCGGTCACCGCGCTCTTCGCTGGCGGCCTGCTCGCCCTGCCTGGCTGTACCAATGACTCGGAGCCGGGCGGACAAGCGGGCTCGGGTCCCGTTGGCGCAGCGGGTAGTGGGGGCTCAGGCGGTGCCGCGGCGGGCGGTGCTGCGTCGGGCGGTGCCGGCGGAACGAGCGGTGCCGGCGGCGCTGGCAGCGGAGGAGAAACCGCGCGGCACATGCCCTGGGAGTGGACTGGCATCATCGGTACCGGGCAGAGCCTGTCGGTGGGCGAACCCGATGGCGTCCGCAACACCGCGGCCGCGGCGGCGCGGCTCACCACGCAACCGTTCAACAACAAGCAGCTGTCGACGGGCAGCCTGGCCTGGCCCGTCGACTCGAATGACGCCTCGCTCGCGCTGGTGCCGCTGATCGAGCCGATCGGGCGTCCGTCGACGGCTTATCCGAGCTCATGGCCCACCAACATCGCCGGTGAGACACATCACTCGGCCATGGCCAACCAGATCACCACGCTGGTGAAGGCAGGCGGCGCCTCGGACTACGTCACCATCCACAGCGCGGTCGGCGAGAACGGCCAGCGCCTGGATCTGCTGAAGAAGAACGCCGTTCCGGAGGGAGTCACCGGCCACGCTTACGAGGCGACGCTGATCGAGACGCGCGCGATCACGCGCCTGGCGCAGGCCGCTGGCAAGACCTACGGCGTGGGCGCGATCACGGTCACGCACGGCGAGTCCGATGCGGGAGATGCCACCTACGCCACACGCCTGCACCAGGTGTACACCGACTACGTCGCGGACATCGCCGCCATCACCGGACAGACGGAGCCGCCGCTGATGATCGTATCGCAGCAGCACTCCTCGGGAGCGGACCGGACACCCTCCACGCTCGAGGAGTGGCGCATCGGCGCGATGTATCCGAACGAGGTGGTGTGCTCCGGGCCAAAGTATCAGTACCCGTACACCCCCGATTCCGTGCATCTCCTGGTCGAAGGCTACGAGCTGATGGGCGAGAAGTACGCTCAAATCTACTACGAGCGAGTCGTGCTCGGACACGATTGGCAGCCGCTGCAGCCCACCCAGGCCGCACGCAACGGCCGCGTGGTCACCGTGACGTTTCACGTGCCGGTGGCTCCGCTCGTGTGGGAGACGACGTTCTCGGCGCCGCATCAAGGCACCCCGGCCTGGAGCGCAGGCAAGGGCTTCGAGCTGCGCTCGGGCACTGCCCCTGTCGCCATCGCGTCGGTCGCGATCGCGGGTGACACGGTGCAGATCACCGCCGCGGAGGATCTGCCGGCATCGGGTCTGACCGTGGCCTATGCCCTCGGCCAGGATCCGCCGGCGGTCGACGGCGGCACCACGGCTCCCCCCATGACGCAGCCCTTCCTCGGCACGTTCCGCTGGGGTCAACTGCGCGACTCGGACCCATTCGTGGGCTCCACGACCCAAAAGGCGCAGCCCAACTTCTCGGTGGCGTTCGAGCTGCCGGTCCCGTGAAGCGGCGCCCCGCATGAGAGCTGCCCGCGCGGCAGGGTTTGCACCACCCCGCCGCGCGGCAGAGCTCGTCAGAGGACCTGCAGGAACTCCAGCAGATCGGCCTTCTGCTCCGGCGTCAACGACTCGGGGAAGAAGCCGCCGTTCTCGGGGGGCAGGATCGCCGGCAAGTTCAGGGGCGTGAAGAACGGCAAGATGAAGCGGCTATACAGGTCGACCGCGTCGCGCAGCGTCTCGGCGCTGTTGTCGTGGAAATACGGCGCCGTGTTGGCAATGCCGCGCAATTGCGGCACGTCGAAGGCCTCGAAGTCGACCGGATTGCCCGTGGTCGCCGCGCGCCCAGGATCCGTCGAAAACGCCTGCGGGAGGAAGTTCGGGCCTACGATCGGCGCGCCGTTCGCGTCGACCTGCGCCTGCAGATCGAACGGGTCGCCGCTGACGGTGACCGGGATGGGCGGCAGGTCCACCACTTGCACCGTGCGCGTGGCATCCGTGTAGAAGCGGTAACGGTACCGGGGCAGCGACACCGTCGCGTTGAAGCGCGGGCCAAACAGGTCGCCATAGATCTGCCCGAGATAGGAGATGTTGGCGAAGCCGAGGTTCATGAACTCGTTGTTCGGCTGCGGCTTCGGCACGGGCCTGGGAGGCGTGACCGTGGTGTCGTACACCACGTTGCCGTCCGGCTTCAGCTCCACGAAGGCCAGGTCATGCACGGCACGGTTCACGACCTGCAGGTTCTTCGAGCCGCCGTGGCACGCCTCACAGGCCAGGTTGTAGACCTCGAGACCGCGCGCTTGCGCATCCGTCAGATGCATTTTCAACTCCGGCCGCTCGATGTCCTCCGCAGGCACCCCGTGATCGAGCTTCTTGGCGACCTTCTCCGCCCGCTTGGAGCTGAACAGCTCCTGCTGGAACTCGGCGATCGCGTCCAGTTCGGCCGCCGACACCGCCCCGCCCTGGCTGTGATCGGTAACAGCGCCCTGCGCCTGCTGTTGCAGCGTGGTCTTGCGCCCGTCGTATTGATAGGGCGCCGTGATGGCCGCGTTCTCCACACCCGGCACGCCGCGCCACACCGGAATCTTGCGGTCCGGCGGGGTCACGACGGCGCCGGCGGCATCGACCAGATCCATGTTGTCGGCGAGCGTCAGATTCACCCGCACCAGGCCCTTCTTCAGGTGCTCGTAGGTCGGCACGACGGCCGCCGGGTCGTCGGCGTCGATCGGGTTGAACAGGGGGTCGCTCGGATCGGACGCGAGCAACGCGGCGACGTGCTCGGGATGCAGCGACGTGTGCTCGTCGACCACGTGGCAGCTGGCGCAGGAGCGCCCGTTCGTCCCCGGGAATGCCGTCTGGAACAGCTCCTCGCCGTCCGGCGGATGATGGCCGCCCTTCAGCGACTGGCCGCTCGTGGCCGTTGAACCGGGGTCCTCCGCGGCGCCTCCGCACGCGCTCAGCGCGAGTAGCCCCCAACAAGACAAAGCTTTGATCGACATCGCGGGTCCTCCTCCTGTGTGCACCCGTGGGGGGCGCACTCCGTGTTGCACGACGCGGGCACGGTACTGCATTTGGCAGCGCGTTGAGCAAGACTTTCTGGAGGCTTCACCGAGAAGCCACTCGTTCTCGAGAACGAGTCTCGAGTAGCGAACGAGCGCACTCGCGATCGCAGCTTCCTGGCATTGACTTGCTGGCGCGCGGCGCCGCGGACGGCAAGCTGATCGACCGCCGGCGCGTGGAGCTGGTCGATGCCGCATTGCCCAAGTTGCCGCATCACCACGAGGCACTCGCGCTGCTCGTCGGCGAAGGCGTGGCGCTCGTGGAGCGCGTGGCCCGCTCGGCGCAGCGCGAGGCCCAGGCAGCGCTGGCAGCGCTGGCGTCGTCCGTGCCGTCGCCGATCGTCGGGGTCGTGCTGCGCGCCTGCCCGCCCCTGCCGGCGACGATCGGCGAGCGCCTCGCCGACTACCGCGCGCAGAACGTCGCCGACTCGGTGCTGTACCGTGAGGCGCTGGCGCAAGCAGCGTGCGGTCGCGGCTGGGCCGTGCACTGGTACGAGGCAAAGAGCGTCTTGGGATCAGCGCACCGGCGGCGCGTACGGAGTACTCTCGCCCGCGCCCAGATGAGGCGTATGCGACGGCAGCGCCGGGTGCAGCGGCAGGTTCGCCTCCAGCGCGCCGAGCGCCGGGCTGCCGCGCCCGCCTGCGACGCGCAGCGCGTGCCGCGCGAGGTCGAGAAACTGGGCGCGCTCTTCCACGTCGAGCGGCTCGCCCGGCAGCGGGCCGCCGCGCAGCTCATGCGCGGGAGTAGCCGCGGAGTAGAGCTTGGGCCCTCCCAGCACCTCGATCAACCACAGACCCAGCCGCGCGACCTGCTCGCCGCCGGAGGCACCGAAGCGCGGCGCGAGCAGACCATCGCAGCTCACCTCGTGCAGGATGTCGGAGACGAGCTGCAACATGCCCTGCTCACCACCCAAGCTGGAGAGCAGGAACGTGCCGTCTGCGCGATACTCCGCCTCCTCCAGCCGGCGCACGCGCGTGCCCAGCGAACGAAAGAAGTCGGCGCACTCCGGGCTGCCGCGGAAGTTCTCGTGCTCGTCATCTCCCTCCCACTCCACGTGCAACACCAGGCGGCCCGGTTCGCCCGCGCGTTCCATGAGCTCCCAGTGTTTGCAGCGCGTCGAGCTGCACAGACTCCTGAGCGTGGCGTCGTGCACGAGCTCCTTGGCGTCCCGGCTGGCGGGTGCGCGGAAGCGAATCTGCATGTACTCGCGTAACACGACGCCACCTCGGTAGCATGGAGCCGGCGAATAATGCGAACCCGCGACTACGATCTCGAGCGAGTCTCGAACTTGTCACTCGGCCGATCAGCGCGTCAACAAGCGCATCACGCTTGTTTCACGGCTCGATGAGTTCGCGCGGCGCTTTTTTGCCGAAGCCGTGACCTGCCGACACGAGTTCGCCCTCTATCCGGCAGACGCGCGGTTCAAGACGAAGTCGAAGTCGAGCGTGTAGAACGGCGCCGTCATCGGGCTGCCGTCGGGCGCGACGGCCGATGTCTGGCGCTCCCAGCGCGCGATCAGCGACGAACGTACGCCAAATACGGCGTCCGAATCGAGGTAGCGGTCTCCGTCTCGAAACACATGCGTGATCAGCCGCTCGTAGCCCGGCGCGCTGATCAAAAAGTGGAGATGCGCCGGGCGCCACGGATGGCGCCCCAGCGCGGCGAGCAGCTTGCCCACCGGCCCGTCGTGAGGAATCGGGTACGCGCTGGCCACGATGCTGCGGAAGTGAAACCGCCCCTGCGCGTCGGCCCGCAGTAACGCACGCGCGCGCAGCGGGGCACCTGCGCCTCGCTGCACATCGTAGAGACCGGTCTCGTCCGCCTGCCAAACATCCAGTTCCGCGCCGGCGATCGGCTCACCGGCGGGGCCGCGCACGCAGCCGCGCACGAAGCACGGCTCTCCCGGGGCGCCTCGCCCCACGTCTGCACCGAGCTCCATGCGCGGAGCTCCCGCCACGTGAAAGGGCCCCAGCACCGTGGCCTCGGTGCAGCCCGGCGGCTTGCGCTGGTTCTGTGCGATCACCAGCATCGACAGCCCCAACACATCCGACAGCAGGATCAGCTCCTGCCGCTGGTCATCGCTGAGCTGGCCGCACTCGGTGAGGAAGGTGATGCCCTCCAGCCATTCGCGCTCCGTCAGCTTCACCTCGCGCGCAAACTCGTGCAGGTGTGTCACCAGGCTCGTCATGATCTCCGCCGCGCGCTGGTTGGGGGCTGCGGCGTGGCGCTCGATGACGGCCGGAGTAATGCTGTGTTCGTCCAGGTTCCGCATGGCTGCTCCTCGCTCGAAAGAGTGTCACGGCGCTGACCGGCTGTTCGAGATTTCTCCCAGCTGACACCCGCATCGGGCCCGATCTGCAACGCGCGGGGAGCCGGTGCCCTGGATCGAGCGCGACGAGGCTACCCTTCTGCCCCAGCAGGAGGTGGAGCCGCATGCCACCCGAAACGCCGATCGTATTCATCGTGGATGACGACGTTGCAGTGCGCGAATCGCTGGTGGGGCTGCTGAGCGCGCAGGGCTGGCAGCCAGAAGCGTTCAGCTCGGCCCGCGGGTTTCTCGCTCATGCGCGCGCCCGGGTGCCGAGCTGCCTCGTGCTCGACGTGTCGCTGCCCGACCTCGACGGCCTCGATCTGCAGCAGAGCGTAGCCGCGGAGCACAAAGTCCTGCCGGTCATCTTCATCACCGGCTACGGCGACGTGGCGATCACGGTACGCGCGATGAAGGCCGGTGCCGTGGAGTTTCTGACCAAGCCCTTCGGCGAATCCGTGCTGGTGGCAGCGATCGAGCAGGCGCTGGAGCGCAGCCGTGCGGCTCTGCGGCGCGAGGCGGAGCTGCGCGCACTGCGCGATTGTTACGAGTCGCTCAGCCGCCGCGAGCGACAGGTCATGTCGCTGGTCATCTCGGGGCGCCTGAACAAGCAGGTCGGCGACGAGCTGGGCATCAGCGTGATCACCGTCAAGGCACACCGCGGCCAGGTGATGCGCAAGATGAACGCCGGCTCACTCCCTGAGCTGGTGACTCAGGCCGCGACCCTCGGTGTTGCACCCGCCCACTCAAACCGAACGCAAGCGCCGCGGGTCCAGCCGCTGGCGCTCACTTCAGCTCGGGTGTGCTCCAAGGGATCCAGCGCGCGCG
>Ga0163163_10005470_pt1 | contig 10982 bp, 8 predicted proteins | sample S65metaG_FD_119766 | JGI IMG/M metagenome (GOLD analysis project Ga0163163, IMG submission 119766) | Switchgrass rhizosphere microbial communities from Kellogg Biological Station, Michigan, USA - S6-5 metaG | ecosystem: Host-associated > Plants > Roots > Rhizosphere > Soil | place: USA: Michigan... | reverse complement strand
CGAGCCGGTGCAGGGCGAGGGCGGGGTACGTGTGCTCGATCATGGCTTCGTTCGTGAAGTGCGCGCGCTGACGCGCGAGCGAAAGGTCGCGCTCATCTTCGACGAAATTCAGTGCGGCATGGGGCGAACCGGGTCGCTCTTTGCCTACGAACACATCGGCATCGAGCCCGATATGTTGACGCTGGCGAAGCCGATTGCGGGTGGCCTGCCGATGGGCGCGGTGCTCATGAGCGATCAGATCGCGGCGGCAATGAACGCAGGGGATCATGGCACGACATTCGGTGGCGGTCCGTTCGTCGCATCCATCGCGTTGCACGTGCTCGAGCGGATCGCCGACCCGTCGCTGCTGGCACATGTGACATCCCAAGGGAGCTGGGTGGGCTCACAGCTTCGCGCGATCAGCGATCGTACCGGCAGCGTGCGGGCGATTCGCGGGGTCGGGTTCATGTGGGGTGTCGACGTGGGCGAGCCGGCCGGCGATGTCGTTGCCCGTGCCCGTGACGCGGGCTTGCTCGTGCTCACGGCTGGCGATCATACGGTCAGAATCCTGCCGCCGCTGATCGCGTCGCACGACGACCTGGCGCGTGGGCTCGCAATCCTCGAACAAGTGCTCTAGCTCGAGGGCAACGCCGGTTCGTTAGGCACAACGCCCGGCATGGAGCGTCTTCATGCCGGGCGTTGTGCTGTTGTGTTGGGGCGTTCGGGCCGCCGTCGCTAGAACACGAACCCGAACGTGACCGGAACGAATTGCAGGTCTTTGAGCTCCTTGCTGCCGATGACCTTCCCGTCCGTGTAAACGTTGTTCAGCTTCGCCTCGACGAAGGCGGATGCGCCGAAGAGCTTCATCGACAGGCCAAGGCCGCCGTTCACGGCGAACTTCGTAGCACTCTCGTCCTGCTCCCCCGGCACGACGTCGCCCAAATTGGTCTTGATATTGAACCCGGCGAGGCCGGCGGTGATATAAGGAGAGACCGGACCCATGTGGAACGGGATCGAGACATTTGCGAGCCCCCCCAGGATCTGCTGAGTAATGTCCTGCGCGGAGGTCGCGGTTCCACCCGTTCCGCCAGAGGAGAACGGAAGGTCATTCTTGAACGTGAAGTGGTTGTAGTTGAGATCAGCGCGGAGGGAGAGCGGCAGGCCGGCAAAATGAAAGATGATGGAGCCCTGGCCATTCCATCCCGTCTTCAACGCGTCCTTGTAGCTCCCGACAGGCACACTGGCTCCGCCACCGAACGCGAACGAGATCGGGCGACCGGAACCCTGTTCGGTCATACGGACCTGTGCTGCCGCCGGAGAAGAAGCCATCGCGGCGAATGCCGTGAAGGCGAAGAACGTCATGCCTCGCATTGAGATCCATCCTCATCAAGGGTCGACAACTGCACATCAATGGCCGGACACGGACGGCCGATTTTGAGAACCGGACGCGTCAACGAGTCCGAAAGCCACACTCAACAGAGGAAACGCGGCCACTACGGCGATTCTCTCACGCGTGATTCGCGCAATTGCGTCGACACGCGCCGGCCTACAACGCACCGCCTGGAATGGCGGTGCCAGTGTTCGCGGGTAGATTCACCGAGGCTCAGCCACCCCTTTCGAATGCTTCGCGCGCTCATCATCGAACTCGTCGCCGGACTCTTGCCCGCGGTGGTCACCGCGCAGGCGCCAGCGCAGCCACCGTCATCGACGCCATCGCTACTGGTCTTCATCACGGTGGACCAGATGCGAGCGGATTACTTCACACGGTTCGAGTCGCAGCTCACCGGCGGTCTGGCCAGACTCTACAAAGGCGGAGCGTTCTTTACTAACGCCTTCCAGGACCACGGAATCACAGAGACCGCACCGGGTCATGCCTCGACGATGTCCGGCCGATTCCCACGGAGCACTGGGATCGTTCAGAACGTCGCCGGCGTTGAGGACCCAGCCGCCCCGATGATCGGCGGCGGTGGTCCCGGTGCATCGCCACGGCGGTTTCGGGGAACAACCCTGATCGACTGGCTTCAGAAGACGGACCCGCGTTCGCGCGCGCTGTCGGTGTCCCGCAAGGACCGAGGCGCGATTCTGCCGGTCGCGCGCAACAAGCAGTCCGTGTTCTGGTATGCCACAACCGGCAACTTCTCGACGAGCACCTATTACGCCGACACGCTCCCCACGTGGGTCCAGCAATTCAACGCTCGGCAAATCCCCGCACAGTCGGCCGGCAAGACCTGGACGTTATTGCTACCCGAGGACCAATACCCAGAACCCGATAGCGTCCAACAGGAAAATGCGGGGCGAGGCGGAGTGACATTTCCGCACGGTGCTCCTCCCAATCCCGCGCAAGCCGCGGCTGTGTTTCCGGCGTTCCCGTGGATGGACGACCTAACGCTGCAGTTCGCGTTGGACGGCCTGCAGTCCATGAAGCTGGGGCAGGGTCCGCAAACGGATATCCTCGCTATCTCACTCTCGACGACCGATGCTGTGGGGCACGCGTTCGGGCCGGATTCGCGTGAGCTGCACGACCAGATCGTCCGGCTGGATCGCTATCTCGGCACGTTCTTCGATTCGTTGTACAAGCTTAGAGACTCCGCGCACGTCATCGTCGCGTTGACGTCGGATCACGGCGTGGCGCCATATCCCGGCGTGAAGTCGCGCGACCCTAACGCGGGTGCCGGCTATGTTCGCGCCGCGCTCGACACCGCTTGGGCCGCGGAGGCTCGTGTAGCCGCGGCGTTGAAGGATTCGACGCAATTCATCTGGGATACGCCGTTCTTGCTGATGAACCGTTCGGCACTCAAGGCCAAGGGTCTGTCGCCCGATTCTGTCGTCGCGGCGTTCGTGGCGGCCGAACGAAAAGTTCCCGGCGTCCTTCGCGTCGACCGGATGCGCGATCTCGCGCGCGCTGACACGACCAAGGACGCGATCGCGCGGCGGTGGCTGCATATGGTTCCGGACGACCTACCGGTTGAAGTTATCGTCACGCTGCGTCCCTACGACTATTGGTCGCCGCCGATTGCGACCCACGGAACGCCGCACGACTACGACGCCCATGTGCCGGTCGTCTTCTACGGCGCTCCATTCAAGCCGGGCAAGTACGACGAGTTCGTGCGCGTTGTCGATATGGCGCCGACACTGGCCGTCGTGCTCAACACACAACCGCTCGAGCGAATCGACGGTCACGTGTTGCGGTCCGCGTTGCGCTGAGGTTGCGTGATTCGACGCCCGCTCCAGCACGCGCTCGACGAGCTCCGTTTCGGCACGAGCGGTACTCTCAACCTTCGGGCCTCTCTGCCGACAGCGGCAGAGGCGGTGAAGCGAGCGGAAAGCTGGCTCCGCATGAAACAGGCGGAGGGAGCTCGCGAAGTCCTCATCGTAACGGGACGTGGAAATCACAGCTTCGCGCGCATACCGGTCGTGCGCGAGGCCGTGCAGCGCCTGCTCGCGTTGCTCTCGACCCGGGGCGTTGTGGAGCACCATAGCGAACACTCACCCGGCTCGTTCGCCGTGCGGTTATTGCCAATGACGGCGGCGGTAAAAGGTCGGGAGCCCCAGTCTGACTCAACGCGCGTGCCGATCGCGAGCCCTCCGACGCTCGACGGGCTGTCGCCGAGAACGCGCGATGAATTGCAGGTGCTCGCATCCGGGACGCTGCAGGCGTTAGGCATCCGGGATCCTTCTTCACGGTTCGTTCAGGACGAGATGGAACGACAGTGCGTACAGCTCGCGGCGACGCTTCCGCCGGCCGCGACAGCAGAAGAACGCGAAGCCTTTCTCCGGACGGCTATCGCGCGCGCGATCGAGCGCCTCGACGACGATCAGCGCTAGCAGCATCCATCGAGACGTCATCGCGAGCGACGCCAGCCCGTCGCAACGCGATCCTCATACGAGTCGAATCGAGATGACCATCACTTCGGGATCCCTCAAGCATGTATCCCGCGTGCTCCTGGCCGGAGCGTGCGTCCTTGGCGTAGCGGCGGCGCGCATACAATCACCGGCCCCGGTGCCAGGATACTCGGCGACCAGCGCCGAGGCGGAGCGGCGCATGGAGGCGGCGGCGATCGCCGTGCCATCGCCAGAGAGTGCGGCGGTGTATGCGCGGGCGCTGTCTCGAGAGCCGCACATGTCAGGCACGCCGGCGCAGGCGAGAACGCGGGACTACGTGATCGAGCGAATGCGCTCGTGGGGGCTGGAGACGAGCGTTCGCGCGTACCAGGTGTGGATGCCTCACCCGACCAGCATTCGCGTTTGGCGTGTGTCGCCGAATTCGCGTGAGCTCACGCTCGCCGAGGGACTAATCCCAGTGGATTCGACGTCCTCACTACCCGAGGTGCCGCCGATCAACGGGTACGGCGGCAGCGGCGACGTCACCGGTGAAGTGGTCTACGTCAACTACGGACTGATCGAAGATTACGCGACGCTCGATTCGTTAGGCGTGTCGGTCCGCGGCAAGATCGTCCTGGCGCGTTACGGCCGTTCGTTTCGCGGCATCAAGGCACGGGAAGCGGAACGTCATGGCGCCGCGGCGCTCCTCATCTATAGCGACCCGCAGGACGATGGCTACGTTCGGGGCGACGTCTATCCTGCGGGTCCCATGCGACCCGCGCAGGGAATCCAGCGCGGCAGTGTGTTCAACGGCGCGGGGGATCCCACGACGCCCGGCACGCCGAGCCGAGCCGGCGCGACGCGCATCACACCCACGCAGGCGGGCGTCTCTCGCATTCCCGTTGTGCCAATCTCCTACGGCAACGCGACCGAATTACTGCGCGATGTGCGGGGCGCAACGATTCCTCAGTCGTGGCAGGGCGGTCTCCCGTTCCGTTATCACGTTGGTCCGGGACCAGTCACGGCGCGCGTCGCGGTAAAGACTGATACGGCAACCGCACCGTTCAAGACGATCTGGGATACGTTCGGAATGATCCGCGGAACGGAATTCCCTGATGAGATGATCATCATTGGCGGCCACCGTGACGCGTGGGGCCCGGGTGCAGCCGACAACGTGAGCGGAACGGTCAGCGTTCTCGAAGCGGCGCGTGCGGTGGCAGACCTGGCGAAGCGTGGCATGCGGCCAAAACGCACCATCGTGTTCGCCACATGGGACGCCGAGGAGTGGGGGCTCATCGGATCGACGGAGTATGTGGAAGATGACACACTGCGGTTGCTCCGGGGCGGAGTTGCCTACCTGAACCAGGACGTTGCCGCTCAAGGGCCGAGTTTCGGCGGAGGTGGGTCGCCTTCGTTGCGCGCGACACTTCGGTCACTCGCACGGTCCGTCGATGATCCCAGTGGGAAGGGGAGCGTCTACGACGTGTGGCGTCGAGCGTCGGCCGTGGCGGATACGGCGGAGCCGCCCATGGGCGATCCGGGTGGCGGCTCGGACTTCGCGGGGTTTTACAATCACCTCGGAATTCCTCTCGCCGAGTGGGGGTTCGGTGGCGGGGGCGGTGTTTACCACTCGGCATACGACAGCCGCCATTGGATGGAGACGTTCGGCGATCCCGGATATCGGTATCACGCCACTGCGGCGCGCCTCGGCGCCGCTCTCGTGCTCCGTCTCGCAAACTCTGACGTCCTGCCGTACGACTACGTGGAGTTCGCGCGAACGATGCGGCGGTATCTTCCGGCGGTCGACCAGGCGCTCGGTGCGAGAAAATGGCAGACATCGTCGTCGAGCCTTTCGACGGCGATCGATCGCATGGGGCGGAGCGCGGCGGCGTACGTTGCGGCGCGTGACTCGTCGCTCGCGCGAACGCTCACACGAGAAACGCGCGCGGCGGCGACCGCCGCGTTGCTTCGGGTCGAGCGGTCGCTCACGCGTCCGGAGGGTCTCCGGACGCGACCATGGTACCGCAACCTCATCTACGCCGCCGACGAGAACAACGGGTACGCCAACATTGTGTTTCCGTCGGTGAACGAAGCGATTCGAACCGGGGACTCGTCGTTGACACAGCGCGAGATCGATGACCTCGCGGGCCGCTTCGACGCGGCGTCAGCCGCTCTCGACGACGCGGCCAAGATCCTTCGGCGTTAGGCGAGCCAACGCCACCGTCCGACGAGACGGCGGGTCGGGTCACTTCATTGCACGCAGCACGAAAAATCCAATCGCGAGCAGCGCGATCAGGAGTGCGATGACGGGGCCGGCGCTGGTATCCGTCGCGATGGCGGCGCCGCCCGACGTGTTCGAGTCACGGCGCGACGGCTGCTCTGCGTCTTGTGCACCGGCTGGCGGTTCCGACGAGGACACTCCTGGCGCGGCCGTTTCCGGCGCGCTCGCCTGCGGCTCGCCGGTGCGGGTGTCTCCCGGCGGCTCATCGGTGACGATAGTGAGCGTCTCCGGGGCGGGCGAGGGCTCACTACCTGCCGTTGGCTGCAGCGCGACCTCGACGTCAGTCACCACGGTCGTCTCGGCCACGCTTGCCGGCGTAGGTGACGGGGGCGGGACGCTCTCGTCCTGCTCTTCTCTCGACGGCTCCGCTTTCTCCGCTCCCGGAGCCTCGCCTATCGGCAGGACTCCGGCAGGTGGGGTCCGTCGCTTCGCAACGTACGCTCGCGGTAGTGCTTTTCCGTCGCTCGCCATCGCTCGGGGAATGGCTGACGTCGGGTAGCGCATAGGCATCGGCGGCGGCGTGCGACGCCTAACGTGCGCTCGTTCCGGTGTCGTCGGCGCGGGCGGTTCATCGGAGCCGCCCGGCGTGGACGCGGCTGGCGGGGTGGCCTCGGGTTCCGGTACTGTCGGCGGGGTCGTGGCGTGCTCGCTCGCGGCCTCCGTGAGTCCGGCAAGCGTAGCCGGGCTTTCTGGCGCTACTACTTCGGGTTCGGACGCAGCAGCCGTTGGCGCGCGATCCGCCAAGTCGGGAGCAGCACCGTTGAGAATCGCAGCCTCGACCGTGAAGTCCATAACGAGCTCGATCTCCGGCTCGCTGTCCGCCCACGGGCGATCGATTGGGGCTCCCAACAATTCGTCCAGCTGGCTCTCTAGCGACGATTCGCTGGCAGCCGTAGCGGACGCCACAGCGGTCAGCACCGGCGACGTAACGTGCTCGGCCACCGGCGCATCAAGCGAAACCATAGCCGCCGGGTCAATAATCGGCTTGGCAGCGCGTGGTGGCTCGACGGCAGTGACAGTCGCGCGGGCCGCGTGTGCGGGCGCCGAGCGGATGGCGCCGCTACACACGCAGCCCAGACCCGGCGCGAGGTCGAACAGCGCGTGCTCGTGCGTGATGATGTGTTGAGCCAGATCGGTGGACACTTCGTCGCGGTCGATCTCGACCAAAGTGCGCATGTCGCTGTCGCCCCAAAGCACGTCCGCGGTTGGAGCACCGCCCGGGAGCGAGCACCAGCGGCGGCGATCGGGTGGGACGATCGAATCGAAGACCAATGGCTGTTCGGCGAGGGCGATGCCGTGATCGGCGAGATCCGCGAGGAAGGCGTCGGGCGTTAGGCGCGCATCGATCGACGGATCGTCGGCACTGGGACAGCCGCCAATATAGGTGATGTGGACGCCGTGCTCGCCGTATGCAGCCCGGAGGTATCGCGCCGTCGCCACAGGAGGCGCCACGAGCGATACGAGAAATGGAGCGAGGTCCGGGCCCGGGGCGAGCAGGCGCGATCGAACAAACGGACAGACACACATCACCGCAGGCCCGCGCTCTCTCGCTGCGAGACGACGGACCACTTCCGAGGCGACTAATTCATCGCCCCAGCTTGCAGGTACTGCGACGGTGAACCCTCGTCGAAGACACGCGTGCGCGATCTGCACCGGTGTAGCCGGCGCAGCGTCGAGCACAGCGTCGTTGCCGATGATCGCCACCATCGATATCGGGCGGCGATCAGTCGTAGTAAGAGGCGCGGACATGGGTGAGAAAGAAGTTGCTGTTCAAAGCAAGCGCCGAACACACGTCGTGTCCAGACGGAACAGACATTGCAGAAGTGCAACAATCGTCTGATGCATGCGAGCTACGAAGTTGCTGGATGCTGCACTGAGACGCCGAGACAAGCGACTACCTGGTGACGTGGCGGATGCCGTCGCCGCGTACGCTGCGAAGGCGACCTGGCCTGCCGGATTCGTTGTTTATCAACGTGGTGCCCAAGCGGACGGCATGTTCATCGTCGTGCGTGGGCGGATCGTCCTTCGGAGTCGAGTAAAAGCCGGGCGGGCTTTTGTTCCCGCACTGGCGCGGGAAGGCGAAACGTTCGGGTGGGAAGGACTCGGCACCAATGCGCGTTACGCTACCGACGCCCGCGCTGACGAGGAATCAGACACACTGCACCTCAGCAGTTCCAGATTCAGAGAATTTGTCCGCGAACAACCGCAACAGGCGCTCGTTCTGGTCGGACAGATGGTCGAGGAACGCACCGCCCTCCTCGAAAAGCTTCGCGAGCTCGCAACCCTTAGCGTTGAACAGCGCCTGATCTCGTCGCTCGTGCAGCTTGCGCGCGCGCGGATGTTCACGACGGACGACGGCCGCATCGCGCTTGGCGGTGCCCAATACAAGTTGCTGTGTGAGCTCGTGGGAGCAACGCGTGAGTCGGTGTCGCTCGTCCTCACGCGGCTCGTCGGCGAAGGTCTGGCGGAACGCGACGGGTCCACCATTTACGTCTCGCCGGTAAGCGCCCTCGCCGATCGCCTCGAAGGCGCGCGGCTCGACGGCGACGTTCCGATCGCCTTGACTGGGCACCTCGCGGCGGACATTCGCGACTGACTCCGGTCTGTCTCGATCATGCCCTCCAAACCGGGTGTAACTCACAGACGATAGTGGTACGGCCGAGTATATTGGGACTTCCAGGTTCCCATCACTCGCCTTAGGCCATGGCCCGCGTACCGCCAACGCCTCTGCCTGCCGAGGTCCCGTTTCCCGACGTCTCGCTCACCCCGCAAGAGCTCGTCAGATATAGCCGGCACATCGGGCTCTCTGAAGTCGGTGAAGACGGTCAACGCCGACTGAAGCGCGCGAGCGTTCTGGTTGTCGGCGCGGGCGGCCTTGGATCGCCGGCGGCACTCTATCTGGCGGCGGCGGGGGTGGGGCGGATCGGCATCGTCGACTTCGACACGGTGGACCTGAGCAACCTGCAGCGTCAACTCCTGCACGACACCGACCGTGTCGGTGAGCGGAAAACCGATTCCGCGAGCGCGAGACTCAGCGCCATCAACCCGCTGGTCCGCGTCGAAACGATCGATGAAGAGCTCAGCGCCGCGAACGCGCTCGACGTCATCGCCGCGTATGACATGGTCATCGACGGCACCGACAACTTCAAGACGCGCTATCTCACGAACGACGCGTGTGTCCTGCTTGGAAAGCCGAACATTTACGGCAGCGTACTTCGGTTTGAAGGCCAAGCATCGGTCTTCGCGACTCCGGAGGGCCCGTGCTATCGGTGCCTCTTCCCGGAACCGCCCCCACCAGGCCTGGTGCCGAGCTGCGCGGAAGCCGGCGTCCTCGGGGTCCTCCCAGGACTCGTCGGAACGATTCAGGCGACGGAAGCGATCAAGATCATTCTCGGAATCGGCGACACGCTCGCGGGTCGGTTGCTGCTGATCGACGCATTGGCGATGAGTTTTCGCACTATTCGACTGCGTCGAGACCCCGATTGCCCCGCGTGTGGAACGCGCGAGATCCAGTCGCTGATCGACTACGATGAGCTGTGTGCTCCGCGCGCATCGGAGACCGGGCAGCGCGCCGCGAGCGTACAGGAAATCACGCCACGCGACCTCGCTGAACGAGTTCGACGAGGCGACCCGATCGAGCTTATCGACGTTCGAGAGCCGTACGAGTGGCGAATCGCCCGCATTGATGGGGCTCGCCTGATCCCGCTCGGCCAGCTCGGAGGAGCGATCGCGGAGCTCCCACCAGACCGGGACATCGTTCTGTATTGCCACCACGGTTTCCGCAGCAGGACGGCGGCCGAGTTCCTCGTGGAGCGTGGGTACAGGCGTGTGTGGAATCTGACGGGAGGTATCGATCGATGGAGTGGGGACGTCGATCCGACCGTCGCGACGTACTGACCCGCGTGTCGATGTCCTGCGCCGAGGCGGCGTGACCGGTCTGCTCGCGCTCCTGCTGGTTGGTGGCGCCGTGTTTTTCGTGCGCATGCGCGGGATCAGCCGCGCGCGCGAGACAGTGGGCGCGCGCCTAACGCCGGGGCCGGACGGTATCGTAGCCGGTGCGTCCCCGATCGATCTCCCGGCCGACGGGCGCTACGGCCTTCTGCTCCTCCATGGGTTCGGCGACACTCCACAGACGTTGCAGTATCTGGCGGACCATATGCACGCGCGGGGCTGGGGAGTGCATGCACCGCTGCTGCCGGGTCACGGGCGGTCGCTCGACGAATTCGCTGCCAGTCGCGCCGATCAATGGGTCGATTTCGCTCGCGAAGAGCTCGCGGCGCTTCGAGCCCGGTACGAGAGTGTGGCGATCATCGGCCTATCCATGGGCGGCGCGATAGCCACGATTCTCGCCGGAGACGCGCGTGACGTTCGCGCGATCGCGCTCCTCGCACCGTATCTCAGCATGCCAACCACGCTTCGGCGGGCAGCTGGCTCGTATCGGATTCTGGGTGTGCTATTCCCCTTTTTGCGTGGGGGTGGCGACCGTTCGATCCGGGACCCCATCGAAGCCGCGCGGAATCTTGCCTATGGCTTTGCGACGCCGCGTCTCGTGTTCGAGCTCCGTCGGGTCGTCGATCGCGCGCGGGCGGCGGCCCCTGCGGTGTCGGCGCCGACGTTAGTCGTCCAGTCGCGACAGGACAATCGCATTCCGCCGGATGCAGCGGAGCGCGCTTTCAGCCTGTTCCGTGTACCTGACCGTCGCCTTCTCTGGACCGAAGGCAACGGACATATCGTCACGGTCGATTACGGCAGGCAAGTCGTGTTCGCCGCGGTGTCTGACTGGCTGGAGACGCATGTCAGGCGCTCCGACACAGTGTCGAGCGCCCCACCTCACTCCGTGGAACCCCGACTATCGTAAACGAACGACAGGATGACTCCTGCCATCCTGTCGTTCGCTCGT
>Ga0163163_10005469_pt1 | contig 10983 bp, 8 predicted proteins | sample S65metaG_FD_119766 | JGI IMG/M metagenome (GOLD analysis project Ga0163163, IMG submission 119766) | Switchgrass rhizosphere microbial communities from Kellogg Biological Station, Michigan, USA - S6-5 metaG | ecosystem: Host-associated > Plants > Roots > Rhizosphere > Soil | place: USA: Michigan... | reverse complement strand
TCGGTCTGGTACACGGCGCAGCGGGCGAGCACGATCGGCCGCTTCGATCCAGCCACCCAACAGTTCAAGGAGTTCCCGCTGCCGACGCCGAACTCGGGTCCGCACGGCCTGCAGCCCGACAAGGACGGCAACATCTGGTACACCGGCAACGCTGCCGGGCTCATCGGCATGGTCGACGCGAAGACCGGCAAGGTGACTGAGTACAAGATGCCGAACCCGAAGGCGAAGGATCCGCACACGATCGCGTTTCTTCGCGACGGCCGGCTGATCTTCACCGTGCAGGCGGGCAACTTCGTCGGCACGCTGGATCCGAAGGTGCCGGGAGGCAACATCAAACTGGTGGAGGCGCCGACCGTCAACGCGCGTCCGTACGGTGTCCGCCTCGACTCGAAGGGCGTGCCGTACTTCGACGAGTTCAATGCCAACAAGATCGGCAGCATCGATCCGAAGACGATGATCATCACCGAGCACCCGCTGCCATCCAAGGACGCGCGTCCGCGGCGCATCGCGATCGGCAAGGACGACACCGTGTGGTACGGCGACTACGCGCGCGGCTTCCTCGGTCATCTCGATCCCAGGACCGGGAAGGTCGAGGAGTTCGCGTCACCCGGCGGTCCGGAGTCGAAGCCTTACGCGATCGACGTCACCGCTGACGGCGCGATCTGGTACGTCGAAACCGGCGACGATGCGAAGAACGTGCTGGTGCGGTTCAACCCGGAGACGAAGAAGTTCCTGACCTGGCCAGTGCCCAGCGGCGGCGGCACCGTGCGCAACATGGACATCGACAAGAACGGCAACCTGTGGCTCGCCGAGAGCGGAGTGGGCAAGATCGCCCGCGTGACCATCATGGCCGGCAAGAGCACAGCCGCCAGGTAGGTCAGGTAAGCCAGGTAGGGCTGGTAGGGAAGCGCAAACCTATCAGGCCTACCTACCCCATCCGTCCCACCAGCCCTGACTCGACCACGAAGGCACGATTAGTTTCTTCTTCGAGCGTCCCCCGCGGCACTAGGCCCGCGCCGGGAGGAAAGGTCTTCGACGCGTCCGTCTAGCAACCATGAGTTGAATCGAGGCCTGGCAATCCGAAACGGCGGCTGATTGCGCGCACATCATTTCAGCCCAGGAGATTGGCCATGAGAAGTGGACGTCGTTCCCGGTGCACGCGCGCGCTGGTCGCGCTGGCTGCGTGCTGGCTCGCCGCCGTGTGCGGCAGCCTGTGGCCGCAAGACACGCGTGCGCAGAGCGAGGAGCCCATCGCCTATATCGGTCACGGCGCGTTCTTCGACCGCCAGGGCAACGAGATTCAGCTGACGCAGGCGTTCGTGGAACGGGCGCAGGCATGGTACCGCGAGGAGATGCTTCCGGCTCTGAGCGTCCGCCAGAAGAGCGAATTTGCCACGCTCGAACAGCAGTTGTACGCCGGGGTGCCGGCGCAGAGTCAGGCTCGTCTGGTCGCGCGGCAGCGCATGCTCGCCTCGCTGTTGGCCATCTCGCCCAGGCACAGGAACAACGATCGAACGCTCGGCAAGCTGCGCGCGCTGGAGTACGCCTTGACGTGGCGGCTGCCCGAGCAGGCCGGCCAGGGTATCGGCGCGACGCGCGAGAAGTTCATCGTCGACGCCGACCTCGCCAGAAAGCTCGACTCGCCGCAGTTCAAGCCTGGCCCCGGCACTCAGTTGATGTCGGTCACCGTCAATCTGGGACAGGCGTACATCAACGAATGCATGGCCGCGAGGGTGCCTATCCCGCCGTCGATTGGTGTGCTGGATCCAGCCGGTGTGGCCGGCTGGAAGTCGCAGGGCTTCATTCCGATTCCCACTCAATTCATCGGCCAGACCAGTGGCCCGAGCCCGGCGGAAGTGCGCACCTACAAGAGCAGCAACCCCGCAGGCATGTGCTACGCCCTGCCGCGCTACTCAGACACGTCAAACACGACAGTCGCCCTCGACGGTGTGATCTGCCTGAGTCAGGAAACGTCGAAGGTCTGCTTCTGGGACAACCAGATGATGGGTATGGGCTTTTCGTTCCCTGCCGGCACGCAGATCCCGATCGGCGTCGCCAATCCGGCGGTCGATCCGATGGGCCGCTATCAGGCCGGCGGATTCGAGCTGCTGGGCGGGACCGGCGGTATCTGCACCGACTGCCACGCCGGCGAGAATCCATACATCACCCACCCCAAGGCCGATCTGGGCGGCGGCGTTTTGTGGGAGAGTCTTTCCGCGGCGCCGCAGAATCTCCCGACGTTCGCGCCCAACCGCTACGACCCGTTGGTGGCGGCCGCATGGCCGCAGAACCAGCTGTCGCAAGCGGGGCCGACGGTTCCCGCCGTGTGCAGAGGCTGTCACGTGAAGGGCGGCGCGGGACGCTTCGCGCATCTGTCCAACCAACTGATTGGTTATTGCGGCACGGTCCTCACCAAGGCCTACAACCAAACCATGCCGCCGCCGCCGCCAGCCACCAATCCCGGCAGCCAGGTCACTGCGGCGCAGGCCTTCAAGAACGCATGGTGCGGTGCTGCGCCAGATGCGGCGTCGGCAGACGCGGGCGACCCGCACCTCACCACGACCAATGGGGTGCACTACGATTTTCAGTCCGCCGGTGAGTTCGTCGCGCTGAGAAACTCCGACACCGGGTTCGAGTTGCAAACGCGTCAGTCCCCGGTGCAGACCACGTTCACGCCGCCGGCCAACGCGTACACGGGCCTGGCCAGTTGCGTGAGCCTGAACACCGCGGTTGCCGTACGCGTGGGCAAGCACCGCGTGACGTACCAGCCGAGCAAGGGCTCCCAGGGCAAGGTCGAGCAGATGCAACTGCGGATCGACGGCAGGTTGGCGACGCTGTCGGCCACTCCGACAAATCTGGGCGGCGGCAATCTCGTGGCCAAAGCTGCGTCGGGCAGCGGGCTGGACATCAGGATCGCGGACGGCACCGCGCTCACCGTGACGCCCTTGTTCTGGACCTCGCAAGGCTACTGGTACCTGGACGTCGCCGTACGCAGTACTCCGGCGCGCGAGGGCACGATGGGACCGGTGCTTGCGGGTGACTGGCTGCCTCGTGCGCCCGATGGCGCGTCCTTTGGCCCGCGCCCCGCGGCGCTGATCGATCGGCACGCCGTGTTGAACCAGAAGTTCGCCGGCGCATGGCGCGTCGCCACCACGAGCAGCCTCTTCGACTACGAAACAGGGACGTCCACGGCGGACTTCACCGACGTCAACTGGCCGCAGCCGCCAAACAGCGGCGGGCCTTGCAAGACGACAATCACCGGAAGCCGGCCCCCGCTCAAACGCATGCAGCCGGAACTGGCGAAAGCCGCCTGTCAGGGGATCAAGGACAAGGCGCTCCTGGCAAACTGCGTGTTTGACGTGACGGTGATGGGCGATACCGGCGTAGCCAAGGCCTACCTGGCTGCCGACAAGTTGAAGAAGTGAAATGAACGTAACGGGACAAGGTCCCGGTACGACTTACTCGGGGGGCAGCGGCCGCGTTAACGCGAGTTGCAGGGCGCGCAGCTTGCCGACGGTGCGATCATCGCTCTTGTGCCTGGGCGAGGCCGCAAGCAGCCACTCGAGCGCACGCTGGCGCGCGACCAGGCGAGCCTGGCCCCGCGCCGGCACGCCGTCGTACAGCCGCTGTTCGAACGCGGCGAAGTCGCGCTTCTGGCTGGCAGTCAGCGCCGCAAGCATGTCCTCGCGATACCAGGCCTGCGCCTTGTCCACGAACGCCTGCGTCAGGTGAATCTCGTTGCCGAGGCCGTCGAAGAACGCACCGTGACCGATGTAGGCGATGGGTTCTTCGCTCTGTGCGCGCGCGACGGTCGACCACACGGGGCCGGAGAGGGCCAGGAGCCCGCACACCGCCAACGCGACAGGCACGCGCATGTCTTCAATATACTCTTGTTCGCTCGCCCTCGCGCGCCGCCGCGTGCTCGTGTCTTTGTGCCTTCGTGGTCGAGTTATGGCTGCCGGTTGAACGTATTCGCGCCGGGCTGAGTACCTGAGATGAATGCCTCGCGGATCGTCCCTGGTGAGTCCGCCGGCACCACCGATCCGTTGCCCTGATCGACGGCCAGGAAGACGATGTTGCCGGGCGCCGGGAACTCGGGCGGATCGTCCTTGTCGGGGCGCTGCGCGATGTAGGTCTTCATGAACTCCATCCAGATCGGCAGCGCGGCGAAGGCGCCCTGCTCGGCGCTGCCGAGCGATTTGCGCTTGTCGTCGTACCCGAGCCAGACGCCGACAGTGATGTCGGGATCGAAGCCGACGAACCAGGCGTCGGTGTTCTCGTCGACCGTGCCGGTCTTGCCGGCGAGCGGCCACTGGCTGGCCATTGCCGCGGCACGCGCGCCGGTGCCCCTCAGGCTCAGAACCCCGCGCAGCATGTTCGTCATCACGAACGCAGTGTCGGCGCGGATGACGTCGCTCGGCTCCGCACGGTTTTCCTCCAGCAGGTTGCCGTTGCGATCCTTCACCGTCAGCACGTCGAACGGCTTCATGCGCACGCCCTGATTCGGGAAGGTCGTGTAGGCGCTCGTGATATCGAGCAGGGTCGCGTCGCCGGCGCCGAGCGCAATCGGCAGGTAGGGCGGGAAGTCCTCTTCGAACCCGAACCGCTTCGCGTAATCCAGCACGTTCTTGGTCCCGACCGAGTCCATCACCTTGATCGCCGGGATGTTGCGCGATTCCTCGAGCGCGTAGCGCAGCGTGACCGCGCCGAGGAACTTGTGATCGTAGTTGTGCGGGCTCCACACCTGTCCGGAGCCGGCCGAGTAGCTGACCGGTGCGTCGACGATGATCGACGAGGGCGTGTAGCCGCGGTCGATCGCCGCGGTGTAGACGATCGGCTTGAACGTCGACCCGAGCTGCCGGTACGCCTGGACCGCGCGGTTGAACTTGCTGCGGCTGAAGCTCCAGCCGCCGACCATCGCCTTGATCTGCCCGGTGTGGTTGTCGATGACCAGCATCGCGCCTTCGGCGAGCGGCGACTGTTCCAGTGTCACCGTGGCGGCGCCCGTCGCCGGATCGAGCTTCGCGATCGCCACGTCGACGAGATCGCCGGGCTTGAACAGATCCGCCGCCGACGTCCGCCGCGTCCACGCGTAGCCCGCCTTCTCGAGGTCGCCGTGCACGTTGCCGAGGCGCAGCCGCGCGGGACCGGTCTTCGGCGCGGTCACGACGACGGCGGGCACGACGTCGCCGACGGCCATGGCGCGCGTCCACCGCTCGGTCTTGAACCCCTCGATCGTGTGCTGCTCGTCGACGACGTTGCGCGTCGGTTTGCGCCAGCCATGGCGCTTGTCGTACGCGCGCAGCCCATGCTCGAGCGCCTTGTTCGCGAGATCCTGCAGGCCCGCGTCGAGCGTCGAGCGCACACTCAGCCCGCTCTCGTACAGAACCTTCGCGCCGTACTGTTTCTCGAGGTGCTTGCGGACTTCCTCGACGAAGTAGGGCGCGATGCCGGGCGGCTGGTTCGGCTGGCCGCGCGTCACGATCGGCAGTTGCTTGGCCGCGTCCGCCTGCGCCTGCGTGACGTAGCGCTCGTCCGCCATCCGCTGCAGGACGACGTTGCGGCGGCTCGTCGCGCGCTTGATGTCGACGAACGGGCTCTGCCGTTCCGGTGTCTGGAAGATGCCGGCGATCAGCGCCGCTTCCTCGAGCGTCAACTGCTTGTTCGATTTCTGGAAGTAGAGCCGCGACGCCGCCTCGACGCCGTAGGCGCCGTGACCGAGGTACATCTGGTTGCAGTAGATCGTGAAGATCTCCCGCTTGGTGTAGCGCTTCTCGATCTGGATCGCGAGGATGATCTCGCGCACCTTGCGCTCCAGCGACTTCTCGTTGGTCAGGCCGAACTGCTCTTTCAGGTTCCGCGCCAGCTGCTGGGTCAGCGTGCTCGCGCCCTGCGCGCGCCGCCGCTCCGCGAGATCGACGACCGCCGCGACGACCATGCGCCAGATGTTGATCCCGAAGTGCCGGTCGAACTCGGCATCCTCGGTGGCGATGATCGCCTGGCGCAGAACCGGGTTGATGTCGTCGTAGCCGACGACGACGCGGCGCTGCGTCGCGAACTCGCCGATCACCTGGCCGCCGCTGGCGTAGATCCGGGTGATGGTGCTGGGGGAGTAGTTGTCGAGCGCGGAAACCTGGGGCAGGTCGCCGGCGTAGGCGAACATCACGCCGCTGACGATGCCCAGCATGGCGACCAGGACGAACAGGGCCACAATGCCGGCGTTTCGGGCGACTTTCAGGACTACGTGGGCCAAGGCGAACTGAACGTCAGTTTACAATAACCCACTCAACTTTTATACTTGATCGGATATCAGCCTGAGCAGATCGGAACCAGACAGCAGCTCGGGTTCAGATTCAGATATCGGCTCGGGGTCAGATTCAATCTGGCCCCACCAAACGAGGAGCGCATGAGCAAAATCATCGGCATCGACCTGGGCACCACCAACTCCGTCGTCGCGGTCATGGAGGGCGGCGAGCCCGTGGTGATCACGAACCCCGAGGGTGGGCGACTCACACCGTCTGTCGTCGCGTTCACCAAGACGGGCGAGCGTCTCGTCGGACAGGTCGCGAAGCGGCAGGCGGTCACCAATCCCGAGAACACGGTGTTCTCGATCAAGCGCTTCATGGGCCGCAAGTTCGAAGAGGTCAATGAAGAGATGAAGATGGTGCCGTTTCAGGTCGTGCGCGCCAGCAACGCCGACGCGCGCGTCAACGCCCAGGGCAAGGAATATTCGCCGCCCGAAATCTCCGCGATGATCCTCCAGAAGCTGAAACAGGCGGCCGAAGAGTATCTGGGCCAGCCGATCAACAAGGCGGTCATCACCGTCCCGGCCTACTTCAACGACGCGCAGCGCCAGGCGACCAAGGACGCCGGCCAGATCGCCGGCCTCGAAGTGATGCGCATCGTCAACGAGCCGACCGCCGCGGCGCTGGCCTACGGCCTCGACAAGAAGAAGGACGAAACGATCGCCGTCTACGACTTCGGCGGCGGCACGTTCGACATCTCGATTCTGGAAGTCGGCGAGGGGGTCGTCGAGGTCAAGGCGACCAACGGTGACACGCACCTCGGCGGCGACAACCTCGATCAGCGGATCATCGACTGGATCATCGCCGAGTTCAAGAAGACCGAAGGGATCGATCTCGGCAAGGACCGGATGGCGCTGCAGCGCCTGAAGGAGTCGGCGGAGAAGGCGAAGATGGAGCTCTCCACCGTGCTGGAGACCGACATCAACCTGCCGTTCATCACCGCCGACGCCACCGGGCCCAAGCACCTGCAGATGAAGCTGTCGCGGGCCAAGTTCGAGCAGCTGGTCGAGGACCTGCTGCAGCGCACTGTCGGCCCGACCAAGCAGGCGCTCGCCGACGCCGGGCTCGACTTGTCGAAAATCGACGAGGTCGTGCTGGTCGGCGGGTCGACGCGCATCCCGAAGGTGCAGGCGATCGTCAAGGAGCTGTTCAACCGCGAGCCGCACAAAGGCGTCAACCCGGATGAAGTCGTGGCGATCGGCGCGGCGGTGCAGGCCGGCGTCCTCGCCGGCGAGGTCAAGGACCTGCTGCTGCTCGACGTGACGCCGCTGTCGCTCGGCATCGAGACGATGGGCGGGGTGATGACGACACTGATCCCGCGCAACACGACGATCCCGACGCGCAAGAGCGAGATCTTCTCGACGGCGTCCGACAACCAGACCAGCGTCGAGGTGCACGTGCTCCAGGGCGAACGCTCGCTCGCGCGCGACAACCGCACGCTGGGCAAGTTCCATCTGGTTGGCCTGCCGCCGGCGCCGCGCGGCGTGCCGCAGATCGAGGTCACCTTCGACATCGACGCCAATGGCATCGCCAACGTCTCGGCCAAGGATCTCGGCACCGGCAAGGAGCAGAAGATCACCATCACGTCGTCGAGCGGCCTTGCGAAGGACGAGGTCGATCGCATGATGAGGGAAGCCGAAGCGCACGCCGACGAAGACAAGAAGCGGAAAGAGGAGATCGAAGTACGCAACCGCGCCGACCAGGCGGTCTACGGCGCCGAGCGGTTGCTCAAGGACACCGGCGACAAGCTGAGCGCCGCCGACAAGCAGGCCGTCGAGCAGGCGATGGAGGCGCTCAAGAAGGCCAACGAAGGCACCGATGCCGCGGCGATTCAGACTGCGCTCGATCAGCTCATGAGCGTGCAGCACAAGGTGGCGGAGTCGCTCTACAAGCAGGGCGGGGCGGCCGGCGGGCCGGGCGCTTCCGGGCCGGCTGACGCAGGCGCGGCTCCAGGCGGCGGCGCGGGTCCGTCCGCCGAGTCGAGCGGGCCGAAGGGAGACGTCATCGACGCCGAAGTCGTCGATGAAGGCAAAGGCACTTAGCAGTCAGACATGGATTTCTACGTGATCCTCGGCGTGGAGCGTGGCGCGACGCAGGCCGATCTCAAGCGCGCCTATAAGCGGCTCGCGCGGAAATTCCATCCCGACATCAACCCCGGCGACCGCATGGCCGCCGCGCAGTTCCGCCAGATCGCCGAAGCCTAAGAAACGCTGAGCGACGCCCAGCGCCGGCAGCAGTACGACACGACCGGGTTGCGATCGGCGGCCGGCGAGGCCTCGACCTTCGGCTTCGACGGCTTCGACTTCACGATCAGCGTCAACGGCAACGACGCGCCGACCTTCGGCGACCTGTTTGCCGACGTGCTTCACCAGCGGGAGGCGCGGCGCGGGCGCGGCACGCCGGAGCGAGGCGTCGATCTGCACCAGTCGGTGTCGCTCGAGTTCGAAGAAGCGATGCGAGGCGGACAGCGGACGATCACGCTGATGCGGCAGGAGTACTGTCCCACATGCCAGGGTGTCGGACATCTTCACGTCGCGCCCTCGTCCTGCGCGCATTGCCACGGCGCCGGCGCCGTGAAATCGGCACGCGGACACATGGTGTTCTCCAAGTCGTGCCTCTACTGCGGCGGCACCGGACAGCAGCGGCAGACGCGCTGCCCGGCCTGTGGCGGCGAGCAGCTGCAGACGCGGACCGAGTCGTTGACCATCAACGTGCCGCCGGGCCTCGCCGACCGCGCGCGCATTCGCATTCCGGGCAAGGGGCACGCCGGCCGGAACGGCGGAGAACGAGGCGATCTCTACATCGACGTCGCGGTGCAGCCGCACCCGATCTTCGTGCGCGACGGCGACGATCTGCACGTCACCGTCCCGATCGCGCTCCACGAAGCGGCCCTCGGCGCGAAAATCGACGTGCCCTCGATCGACGGGGCGGCGCGGGTGCGCGTGCCGCCGGGGACGCAGACCGGCCAGCGGTTCCGGGTCCGCGAGCGCGGTGTCCCGTCGCCGCGCGACGGCCGGCGCGGCGATCTCGTCGTCGAGGTCCAGATCGTTTTGCCGAAGCTGCTCGACGAGCGATCGAAGGAGCTGCTGCGGGAGTTCGGGCGGATCAACTCAGCGGACGTACGAGAAGCGCTGAGCCAACACAAAGGACACCTGGGACACTAAGGAAAACCATGGATCAGGCGTTGACGCCATGAAGAAGCCGGGCAAAGCGTTCTACATGATCAGCGCCGTCGCGCAGAAGTACAACATCCATGCGCAGACGCTGCGGCTGTACGAACGCGAGGGACTGCTGAAGCCGTCGCGGACGGACGGCAACACGCGGCTGTACTCGGAAGAGGACCTCGAGCAGCTCGAAGTCATTCTGTCACTTACCCGAGAGATGGGCGTCAACCTCGCCGGCGTCGAGATCATCCTCAACATGCGCCGCAAAATCGAGGCGATGCAGCTCGAAGTGAACGAGTTCATGGCCTACGTCAAGAAGGAAATGGCGCGCGGCGTGGACGATTGGGAGCAGCGGCTCTCCACCGCGCTCGTCAAATCTTCTCCGACCGATCTCGTGAAGAGTCAGAAGTAAAAATCCCGCGCGCGCGTACTGATAGAATCCACCGATGTCCTGCGAGCGGTGCGACGACACCGGATGGAAGCCTGTCGACGTCGATGGTGTCCGTCGCGTCATCCGCTGCGAGTGCTGGCGCGAGCAGGTCGGACACGATCGGCTCGCGAGCGCGAACATCCCGAAGCGATATCAGCACTGCACTCTTGAGAATTTCTCGGCATACAACGCATCGCTCGAGCGCGCGCTGGAGCAGGCGCGTCGCGTGCCCGGCCGTTTTCCTTCGGCCAACAATCTGCGCGACCAGGGCCGAGGCCTGCTACTTGGGGGACTGCCGGGCGTCGGCAAGACGCACCTCGCCGTCGCCGTGCTCAAGCAGGTGATGGAGACATCGCCCGCGCGCGGCCTGTTCTACGACACGCGCGATCTGCTCCGAGTCATCCGCAGCACCTACGATCCGTCGATCCGGACGACGGAACTCGAGATTCTGCGCCCGGTGATGACCGCGGATCTCCTGGTGCTGGATGACCTGGGCGCGGAAAAGACGTCGGAGTGGGTCGAGGAGACGATGAACCTGATCGTCAACACCCGCTACAACGAGCGCCGGCTGACCCTCTTCACGTCGAATTACGTCGACATCCCCGACGACACCGATCCGAACTCGCTCATCTGCCGCATCGGGTTCCGGATGCGGTCACGGCTGCACGAGATGTGCGATTTTGTCGAGATGGACGGCGCCGACTACCGCGAGTTGCCGAAGAACGGCGGCCCCGACGATCTGATCATGTTGTGGAAGAAACGAAAGATGTCGCCGCTCCCCTCGCCCCGAGCCGGCCGCCAGGCCCGGGCGCAGCTGCGCGAGCCCGGCGTCCGCGACGGAAAAGCAGACCTCAAGTGGCCGGGCGGCCGTGCGGGAAGTTAGAAGTTAGAAGTTAGAAGTGCTGGGTCTCTACGTACACATCCCGTTCTGTTCCGCAATCTGCAATTACTGCAATTTCAACCGCGGTCTGTTCGACGCGGACCTCAAGGCCCGCTACGTCGACGCGCTGATCACCGAGATCCGGACCGCAGGGCTGAAGCCCTGCGCCACAGACGAAGTGGACGACCTCGGTGCCTCCGGTGC
>Ga0163163_10005467_pt1 | contig 10984 bp, 11 predicted proteins | sample S65metaG_FD_119766 | JGI IMG/M metagenome (GOLD analysis project Ga0163163, IMG submission 119766) | Switchgrass rhizosphere microbial communities from Kellogg Biological Station, Michigan, USA - S6-5 metaG | ecosystem: Host-associated > Plants > Roots > Rhizosphere > Soil | place: USA... | reverse complement strand
GCCATTGTCGAGTCACATCTACTCCCTTCGAGTGGGTACATCGGAGGGGAAGCAGACCACGACTGTCGACGGATGGGCAACCATTGGTCCAGGCAAAAGCCCTTCGCTCATATATGGCAATCACCGAATGGGTTGCTGAGACCGGACGGTGAACGCCCATGTCGGCGTCACCGATGGCGAGCGGCACGACTTCTTGCAGGCCGCCGTGGCCTCGACGAGATCAGGTTCTGGCGATCCGGTGGTGGCCTAGCCTTCAATGTCCTCGCCAACTTGTTCGATCCGCCTCTGCGCGCGGCTGTCGGCGACGGTTCGAGGCTGGTCCGAGGTAGCCTTCGCCGATGCCCGGTCTGCGCTGGCCCGACCTATGCAATGCACGCGACCTTGGCGGGATACCCACCGTCGAGGGTGGACGGATCCGCGAACGCGCACTGGTACGCACCGACAACCACGATCGACTCAACCCGGCCGGCCTCGCCGCCATCCGGTGTGGCTCCAGCTCACCTGGCCGCGATCCGCGCCCGACTCACCGAGTCCGGTAGCTAGGCCACACTCTAGGCAACGGCCATTATCCGACGGCGCCCGTACCGAGGCTGCGCACAGCACGATCAAAACATCCAGCACCGGCACTACCAGGCCCGTATCCTGCTACGCAGCCACCGGCGGCGCACACGCGTGAATCAGCAGGCCACCACGGCCGACCGCGGATGGGTCGGAAAGGAGGGGTGCCCAATGAGTGAAGCGTTCTACTCGGACGCGAGGCTGTACGACCTCATGTTCCCGGGCGGTGGTCCCGCGGTCGACTTCTACCGGGCCGGCGCCAATCGGCAAGGCGGGCGCGTATTGGAACTCGCGTGCGGCACGGGGCACAAGCTGATCCCCATCGCGTCCGACGGGCATCCGTGCGTCGGACTGGACTCCTCGCCAGACATGCTGGCTGAAGCTCAGCGCAAGGCGAACGAGCGCGATGTAACGGTGGAATGGGTGCAGGGCGACATGCGGGCCTTCGATCTGGGCCGCACATTCGACTTCGTGTTCATCACGGCCAATTCCCTCCTGCATCTGCATGAGGCTGAGGAGCTGGTGAGCTGCTTCCGGTCCGTTCGACGACACCTGGCACCTGGAGCACGGTTCGTCTTCGATGTATTCAACCCGAGCATGCGCCAACTTGCCGAAGCCGATGGCGCGCGGCGCACCCTGGAGTCGTTGTCATTCATGGATCCTGACCGTGGCATCGTGAGCGTCGATGTCGCTGACATCTACGATGCGCCCGCGCAAGTCACACGCGGGACGTGGCACTTCTCGACCACCTCCGAGCACGACTTCGTCGTCGCGCCGCTCGAAATCAGGAGCATCTTCCCGCAGGAGCTGCCGCTGCTCGTCTCGCTCGGCGGCCTTCGGCTCGTCGACCGCTTCGGCGACTGGTCCGGTCGACCGTTTGCCGGCGATGTGCAGCTTCAACTCTGCATCTGCGAGTCCGGCGATTGAAGGCGCGAGCACAGTCTCGGTCAAGCAATTCGCCCAGGCTAGGACGCGAGCAGGGTCGCGATCTCCTTTGTAAGCTTGCGCTGCAACTCGACGATGTTGCCATAGGACAGGCAACGGTGTCCGCGAACGTCGAAACGTAGTTCGTCCACGTCCCGACATACCAGCAGGGTTGGGATGCGGTTTCCCCAGGCAAAGCCGATCTCCAGATATACGTTCGGATTCGCGCCGGTAACGTCGGCGACAAACAGACGTGCACCGGCGATTCGCTCGCGCATTTGCGCAACGATGTCGCCGACAAATGCCGTCTGATCTATCCGCTCCACCAACAGGCTCGAGGCATGTACGGCGGGCGTGATACCGAAGGTGTACACGTCCTCGAACTCGGGCGTGAATGGCATCGCTACAAACACGTGAGCCTTCGCTGCGGAGTCAAAGCCGACAGTGCTCATGCGTCCGGCGGCCTCGGCCTCGACACCCGCCTCCGCCGCCTCAACACCCGGCCGCAGGGTACCGGTGGGTATGGCAGCCGAAAGGATCTCACGCATCCGCTCGGCGCGGCCAACGTCGTATTCGACAAATGTGATCATGCGGACGGCGCGGCCGGCCTGGTTGTGGGTGATCGCGTCCACGACGCCGGCGAGTTGGGAGTTGAAGGCCTCGATCTCGTCGAGGCCGTAGTTGGGGCCGTGCAGGGTCAGCATCAATTCGGCGGCGTCCGGGGCGGCGGTGGCCGCCTCCGCGACGGCCCTACGGCCAAAGACACGTATCTCCTCGTAGCCGAATCGACGCAGAGGAGGAACGCCAAGGAACAGCACCCCGCGCGCAGCCAGGGTCCCATTGCTCCGAACGTATGCGTTGGTACCGTCGGACAGACCCGGGCGTTCCTCAACCTCGAGGCGTCGCGCCACTTCGCGGTCGACGCCATGCCATGCCTGAGCAAACTTGAGGACGAGCAGGTCAGCGGGCTCACGCAGGGCATCACCATTGATGACACGCACATTTATCAATGTCACCCGATGCCCCCAAGATGTCCGGTCCGCGAAATCCCACCACAGCCGGGCGGCTCGGGGCAACACTCGCCCCGCCTCGCGAATCAAGTCTGAGGAACACCGCGGAAGACCAGCAGCGACGCTGAGGCCCGGGAAGGTATCAGTCAGCGCTCACGCCCGGGACCATCCGCCCATCGGGGTCATTGGCGTGGGGCGGTAGGGCGATCAGCGTGAACCGGGCGGTCAGCCACGGCAGCAGGATGCGGTACGCGGCCGTGGTCGCGGGCTTCTGGTAGTCGTGCGAGAGCACGATGGATCCCGGGCGGACTGTGCTTTCGACCGTCGAGACGATGTGTCTGGTCATCGTCGCTCCGGTGCCGAACACGTCGAAGTTCCAGTCCCAGGGATCCACGTCCCAGTCGATCGGCGTCATTCCCATGTCGCGAGCCACGGTCACGTAGTCCTGGGTCCAGGCTCCCCCGGGAGCTCTGAAGTACGAGACCGGTACGCCGGGTGCGGCGGCGTGGATGGCGGCGAGTGTCCGCTGCAGATCCTCCCGGATCCAGGGCTGTCCATAGGTGCCCAGCTGCCTGATGTGTTCCCAGGTGTGGTTGCACAACGTGTGTCCGTCGGCGGCGATCCGCCGGACAACATCCGGGTACATGGCGACCTTGTAACCGACCAGGCAGAAGGTCGCCTTGACCCGGCATTGCCGCAGCACATCGAGTATCAGCGGGGTATTGACCGGATCCGGACCGTCGTCGAAGGTCAGGGCCACCGCGGCCGACCCGGTGGTCCGCCTGGCGCCGAACGGGCCTATGGCCTCCGCCGTTACGGCACTCACCGCGACGTGGGGCGCCGCACAGTCCGATGTGGACGGTGTTGGTGTAGGCGACGGCATGATCGGGCTGGGCGACTGGGTCCCCGATGGGCGCTGAACGTGTCGCGACGCCGCCAGAACGGGCTGGGCGCATCCGGTGGCCGCCAGCACGGCAGCCACAACGACGGGCAGTAAGCGGCGCACACGAGACTCCCAGGAGCAGCAGCGGGTAAGCGGACGATACTCCAAGGCCGCTCCGAGCAGACAGCAACGTGCCCGCGCTGGCATCGATGCACCCGTCGTGATCTGGCGATATAGACGCGGAGGCGTGGAACCGTCGTCGGTCGAGATCGCAACATGTCGATTTCAGCGAGCCGCGACCAGTTGTGACCACAAGACGCAACCGTCCACGTCGTGCATGATCGCACCCCGGTCCCGGTTGCCTGCGCGCGTGCAGACGGAACGCAGAAGCGGGGTGCGACCAGTGGTCGCACCCCGCATCCTTCATGCCTTAGGTCGGGCTATACCTCAGCTGTTGCCCTCGGCCGCGTTGCGACGACGGCGGGTGACGAACAGGAACCCGATCATCGCTGCACCTGCGGCGAGGAGCACCGCACCGGTGATCGCGAAGCTGCCAACGTTGTCGCCCGTCTTGGGCAGCGACGGCGACGGGCTCGGGGTGTTGGTCGGTCCATCGACAACCTTGAACGGCTCACACAGGGTGGCCTTCACGCTCTGGTCGGTCTCCGGTCCGGTGTAGACGACATCCTTGTAGCTGTAGGAGCCGGCGGCCAGCCCGGTCTGGGGCAGCACGTTGTCCTGCGGCATCGTCGTGCCCTCGGTGATCGGGATCGAGACGCTGTCCACCACGTCGCCAGTGCATTCGGCGCTCTTGTAGAAGGACACCGTCAGGGTCGCGCTCCACTTCTCCAGACCCGAGACCGTGACGATGATCGAGTCGTGCACGTCGGCCGGGGCCGTCGCCGGGTTGGCGTTGTCGACGACCGTGTGGGCGTTGTTGGTGAGGTGCACCTCGGACGTCACGTCGTAGCTCGGCGGTGGCGGCTCCTGGGTCGGATCGCCGCCACACACCAGCCAGTGGCTGATCGTGGGGTTCTCGTTGCCGCCGCCGTTCGTCGGAGCGTTCAGGTGCAGGAAGAAGGCCTCTCCGGCCACGGCCGGGTCGAAGAAGTAGACGTTCGAGTTGTCGCCACCCTTGACGATGATCGCCGTGACGCTGTGGCCTGTCAGGATGTGGACGTCCAGCTTTGTCTGGTTATCGGTGAGCGTGCCGGACCCGACGCCCGCCACCGTCTGGTCCTGCGTGATCCCGCCGGACGTCAGGAGCTCCGTGTCGCCGGTCGGGGCGATCTGATCGCAGTCCTTGAGATTCGTGTGTTGGTAAACCACTGGCGGCGGCGGCCCCGGGTCAGTGTAGGTGGGGATGGGGTCGGGGGCGGCGATCGCGGCGGCGGGAGTCGCCATCGCCATCACCACGGCTCCAACCGTCGCGAGTGCGCCCACCGCGACCCGCCCGAGCCCTCGACGCCTCAGGCTCGACCGATAATCAGCAGCGTCACTCGACGCGCCCCTCGTAAACGCTTGCGACAGCATCCGGATCCTCCGCGGGTAGCAGTAGAACTCCCGTATCCTTCATGCCCCGGCGTAGTCGCCCATCGGCTGTTCGGGCGAAGTTGATGTCCGCGACACGTCATCTCCGAGGCCGCTGCTACGCACCGGTACTCTGCACTCGGCGCTGGGTAACGAAAGACCGCACGTTGCTACCCGAGACAGACAGTTCGGTGATGATCGGGCGGCGATGTCTAAAGCAACATCCGATGACTAAAGTGGACGCGCTCCCAGCATCGACATTCGATTATCTGCGGCAGCGCGGCAAGCGATTCCGATCGTGGTCGAATCAATAATGCGATGTCGATGCCGGCGGGCCAAGCACATGATGTCGCGTCTATGTATTCCACCCGCAGCGGACTATGGATCGAGCGTCAGCGGCAGGCCGAAGGCGGCCACGTGGCGTGCCCCGACGAAGGCGTTCACCTCAACAATCTTTTCGTGGTCGATGCGCAGCACGTCGACGACGAGCGCCTTGTAGGTCGGACTGCCGGGTGGACGGAGGTAGTTCACGAGCGCCGGTCGACCATTGGCGGAGGCGACGATGTGGCGCCAGTCGAAGGGCCGGGTGAGGAAGGCGCTCGCGGCGTCGGCCCCGTACACCGCTGGGTCGGGTGGCATGGTGATCCGCACGTCGTCGACGAGCAGGGCGCGCATGGTGGCCGCGTCGGCCGCTGCGGCGTACCGGCGCAGGATCTCCTTGTCCGCCGCCGTCAACTCGGGGCGTCGCCAGTCCCGCGGGTCGGCCGGCGCGTGGCGGCGAAGGGTCTCCCGGGCTCGCTGCAGCAGCCCGTTCGCGGTGGGTACCTTGACGCCGAGCAGTCCCGCGATCTCCGGGGGCGTCCAGCCGTGGAGGTCCCGCAGGAGGAACGCGACCCGCTGCCGCGGCGGCAGGTACCGGAGTGCGGCGATCAGGGCCAGCTCGACCAGCTCGGCGGACGCGACGTCTGCTTGCGGGTCATCCGTGCGCGGCGCATCCGGGTATGGCCCGAGCTGCGTGTCCCATTCGAAGACGTCACCGCCCGGCACTGACCTGGTCTGGGCGGCCTTGCGGCTGTCGAGAAAGACGTTGGTCGCGATGCGATACAGCCAGGTGCGGGCCGAGGCGCGCCCCTCGAACGCATCCCGGGACTTCCAGGCGCGGAGGAAGGTCTCCTGCACCAGGTCGTCGGCGTCGGTGACGTTGCCCGCGAGCCGGTAACAGTGGGCGTGCAGCTCGCGCCGGTGCGTCTCGAAGACGGGGTGCAGCCAGTCGTCCTCACCAGGCACGCCGGCCACGCTACCCCGGGGTCGCGGGGAACTCGACCGATGACGATCCCGGGGCTGGCTCGTCAGTACCTGTGCCCAACCCGAGCGCAGAAGGAGCCAGCCATGAAGCCCATGCCCCAGATCGTCGACCGCGGGACCTGGCGCGACCAGCGCGCCGCCCTACTCGTCCGCGAGAAGGACCACACCAGGCAAGGGTCGGCGATCGCGGCCGCTCGCCGCCGGCTCCCCATGACCGAGGTCAATGCGACCGTGCGGTTCCGGGGCGTTCACGGCGCCACTACGCTGCTCGACATGTTCGAGGGACGCGATCAGCTCATCGTGTTCCAGCACATGTGGCACCGCGGCAAGCCCATCGCCGCGCAGTGCCGCGGTTGCACCGCCACCGTATGGAACTTCCAGGACGCCACCTACCTGCACGCGCGTGGGGTCACGTTCGCGGTCTGGTGCGAGGGGCCCTACGAGGAGTTCGCGCCGTTCCGTGAGTTCATGGGGTACACCCACCCGTGGTACTCGACGGACGGGGTGGAGGACCCCACCCTTCCCGAGGACGCGTTGGCGGTCTTCCTGCGGCACGGCGAGCGGGTCTTCCTGACCTATCAGACCGACGGACGGGGCGTCGAAGCGATGATGCCCGCCCTGCAACTACTCGACCTCACCGTCTATGGCCGGCAAGAGGAGTGGGAGGACTCGCCGGCGGGGTGGCCGCAGGACGAGACCCAGAGCTGGTTCCGGCGCGATGGCCGGCCCATTCCTCAGTGGACTCGCCCGGGTGCGGATCCGGTTGTACGGACCGGTTCGTCGTGACCGTCGCCGGTTGGGTCATGGTGGGCTCCGCGGCGACGTCGGCCGCCTGCTGTCTCCTGCCGCGCGCCCAGGCCACGCCCCGGGCGCAGGCCAACGCCGTCGGCATGCTGACGGTGATGGTCCTCGCCATCACCGCCCCGAGCCCGTTCATGCACCGCGCCGGAGCATTGTTCCTCCTCACGCTCGCCGCCGGCTTGGGGCTCGGGCTGGTCGAGGCTGGTTCCCTTCATTGGCAACCTGAGCATGCTCGCGCCGCGGAGTGGCATCGTGCCACCGGGTCCGTGCTCACCGCCGCGGCCCTGTTGCTGCACGAGCACGCCGGAGGCGCGATCGTTGTGCAGGCCTTCACCGTCGCCTACGCGGCCTGGACGCTGGCCACCGTACTCTCGCCACACGCGTCGATGACCCAACGGCTGCGATGGGAACACGTCGCGATGGCCACATGCCTCTTGGCAATGGTCTTCGCCGGGACCATGTGACTTAAGCGCTCAGCGGTTCGCCGGTCTCCAGCAGCGTCTTCAGTCCACTGAGGACGAACATCCAGCCCGCACCGGAGACGCTCTGCGCGGTCTTCGGCGCACCCTCGAGCCGGTCGTGGGTCAGCGTCAGCTTGCAGTACCCGCCCTCGCGCGGCTCGATCTCCCAGGTGACCCGGCTCGGCTGCTCCGCGGCCAGGTCGGGGTCGTACATGGACAGCCACTCGTGGACCAGCCGCCGCGGCGGGTCGTACTCGATCACCGCGCCGTCGCCCCGCACCGATCCGTCCGGCGCGAAGGAGACGCGTCGCTGCGCGTCGATCGCGATGCGCGAGCCATGGAAGTAGTGCGCGGTGAACTCGGGCCTGGTGATGGCTTCCCACACCCGCTCCGGGCTCGCCTTGATGAACACTTGGTAGATCTGGGTCGCCGTCGCGGTCGTACCGGTCACTGCTCCTCCTCCAACTCCTTCTTCAGTTCCGCCAACATCGCCGCCGAGCCTTCGGTGTACTTGTCGATCCACCGGTCGTGGATGAGCCTGATCGGCACCGGGTTGAGGAAGTGCAGCTTCTCCCGTCCGGACCGGCGGGTGATGACGAGTCCGGCGTCCTCCAGCACCCGCAGGTGTTTGGACACACCGAACCGCGACATCTCGACCTCGGACTCGAGCTCGGTCAGGGTGCGGCCGTCCCGGGCGAACAGCATGTCCAGCAGTCGCCGCCGGGTCGGGTCGGCGAGAGCCTTGAAGACGCGGTCGTCATTCACCTCCCACAGCATATGAGACCATCTGGTCACGTGTCTAGGAGGCGGGAACGCCGGCGCCGCGACGCGCGTCGAAGAGACCGTGAAGAGGATCCCCCTCGCCCTGGCCATGCTGCTGCTCGCCACGACCGCGGCGTGCGCCACCGGGATCCGGACCGGCCAGGCCCCCGAGGCATCGCCGGGATCGGCCCAACCGAAGGGCAACCTGGTCCGCGACGGTTACGCCGGCCGCTTCCGGGTCGCGGCGACCGTCCTGCAGAACAAGGAGCACGGTCCGCAGATCTGCCTCTCCGTCGCGTTGTCGCTGCCACCGCAGTGCGGTGGACCCGACGTCGCCGGCTGGTCCTGGGACGGCCTCAAGCACGAGTCCGCCGTGAGTACGACATGGGGCGAATACCTGATCACCGGTACGTTCGACGGCCACACCTTCACGCTCACCGAACCGCCGAAGGTCAACGATGGCCAGTACTCCTCGCCCGGACCCTCGCCCGACTTCACGTCGCCGTGTCCCGCGCCGGCCGGTGGGTGGCGCCCGGTCGATCCGGCCCGAGCCACCGACGATGCGTTGCAGGCCGTGAACGCGAGGGTCAACAACGATCCCGACTTCGCCGGCCTGTGGATCGACCAGAAGGTGACGTCGACCGTGCAGACTCCGCGGAACGACCCGACGAAGCTCGTGCTCAACGTGCGGTTCACCAAGGACCTGGCCCGGCACGAGGCCGACATCCGCACCATCTGGGGCGGGGCGTTGTGCGTGTCGAAGGCGTTGCACACCCTCGCCGAGCTGACCAGCATCCAGTCGGCCCTGAGCGACGGGTCCGAGACGAGCTACAGCTCCATCGACATCATCAGCGGCACCGTCCACATCGGAGTGTTCCTGGCGACCCAGGCCCGGCAGCGCGAGCTCGACTCGCAGTACGGCCCGGGGCTGGTCATTCTTGTCGGAGCGCTCGAGCCGATCGACTGACCGGATGCGGCGCTACAAACGGGTTCGACGACGCGGCGAACGCACGGATCAGAGCGGGGTGGCGTCCTCGATCGCCCTCAGCAGCTTGGTGATGGTGGGCCGGCTGGCGGCCGCGGTGCAGGAGTTGTACTTGAACTGCACCGCCTGGGTCTGGAAGTTGTAGGCGAACCCGTCGGAGCAGACCCCGCTCGACGACATCTGCGACTCGGCCTTGAGCGCGGGGTCGGCGATGATGCCGGCGATCATCGATGCCTGCGCATCGGTGAACGTGCCCGGCTGCGACGTGCCGGCCTTTCCATCGATGAAGATCCAGGTCGCATCGGGCTGGATCAGCAGCCGCTGGTTGATCCCCGTTATCCCGCCGGTCTTCGTCATGACCACCTGGACCATCTTCGCCGACCCGCCCGTCGGCGGTTTGGTGGTGGTCTGGGCGGGGCCGCCGGCCGTCGCGGTGGGCGACGTCGACGTCGAGGTCGAGGCCGCGGACGTGGACGGCGAGGCCGACGAATCGGGCGTTCCCGTAGAAGAGCACCCGACGAGTGCCGCAACCGTGACGACCCCGGCCACCAGCCCGTACACGCGGACATGGCCATGCGTTATGTGGCGCATTGGAAGGGTTTTCCCTCATCTTGTGTAAGGAATATGACACTTCTGTGGTGATCGATACGACCCGCAGCGAGGGTCATGCATACATGTTGACCGGCGGGGCGCCATCGCGCGACTGGAGGAACCCCTATCACCGCGCTCGGCGTTCCCATTACCCATCAGGCCAAAGGGGGCCGAATGAAAGTACTACCCAAGGCGCCGAGCCGACGGACGCTGGCCATAGCGTCCAGCGTGGCCGTATGCGCAGCGCTAGTCCCCATCACGACGAACGCCTTCGCCGGCGTCCAGCCGCAGCCCGCGGCGGCCGCCGCGGCCAAGGGCGACAGCGTCCAGAACTATGACGCGCGCAGTGACGGCCCTGCCAAGAAGGTGCTCGCGACGCGCAGCGCCATCATCGCGGCCCGCCCCACGGCCGGCGTCAAGGCGCTGCGCGGCCAACTCGGTCAGCAGGGCATCGTCGACATCGACCCGCTGACCAGCACGCCACGCCGCGTCTCCCGCATCGACGGATTCCTCACCGGCGCCAGCTCGGCGCCGGCCGCCACCATCGCGTTGGACTACGTGCGCTCCCACCAGGACGTGTTCAACCTGAGCCCGGCCCAGGTCAACGGCCTGATCCTGAGCAACATCTACACCGACATCGAGGGCACCCGACACCTGAGCTTCACGCAGCAGGTCGGCGGGGTCCGCGTGTTCGGCCAGGGGCTCAAGGCCCACGTGGCCAAGGGCGGCCAGCTGATCCAGATCGACGGCTCGCCGGTGCCCAACCTGCCCGCGAGCGTCGGCTCCCCCGGCTTCGACGCGGCCACCGCCCGGGCCAAGGCCGTCTCCGACGTGTTCGGCCACTCGAAGGCGAACATCGTGCGCAGCGGCACCCTCGGGAACAAGCACACCGACTTCAGCGGTGGCGACTTCGCTGAGCTGGTGCTCTTCCAGACCACTGGCGGCCTGCGCCTGGGCTGGGAGACGCTGACCAATACCGAGGGCTACTTCCACGTCATCGACGCGCAGTCGGGCCGCACCCTGTTCCGTCAGTCCATCGTGGACAAGGACAACGCGACCACGTGGAACTACTACCCGAACGCCCCCGCGGGCGGGCAGGCCCAGAACGTCAACCTGAACAAGAACGACTGGCTGCCGAACAACTCCCCGCGGCTGGCCGGCAACGTGGCCCACG
>Ga0163163_10005466_pt1 | contig 10984 bp, 9 predicted proteins | sample S65metaG_FD_119766 | JGI IMG/M metagenome (GOLD analysis project Ga0163163, IMG submission 119766) | Switchgrass rhizosphere microbial communities from Kellogg Biological Station, Michigan, USA - S6-5 metaG | ecosystem: Host-associated > Plants > Roots > Rhizosphere > Soil | place: USA: Michigan... | reverse complement strand
TTCCGCCTCTTTAGGCTCAGCGGAAGAATTTGTTATGCCTGCCAGAAGGTTTGCTTTGACACCGTTTAAGGCTTGCTTCAAGGGTTCGATCGCAGAGGTGTAATCAGACAATGCCAGATAAGCACTGCCGAGTCTGAAATAAGATTCGTCATCAACAAACGCACGATTTAACTTAATAGCTTGTTTGAAAGCTGTGATGGCTCGCTGATGCGCGCCGAGCGCCGAATATGCGAGCCCAAGCTTTGTCTGCGCAATCGCATCCTGCGGGTTAAGTTTTACAGCCTGCGTGAGTGCTTCCACCGCGTCTTCGTATTTTCCGGATGCGAGGCTGGCAATCCCTTTGTTGAAATAGCCGGCAAACGATTTCATGTCGGTGACGGTTGAATTGTTGTTTGATAGTGGCGGCCCTACTAGGGGAGTTCCGGTAGTTTCGCTAACCGGGGAAGGCGCTGCGGCCGCACTGGTTTTTGGTTGAGTTGTTTTTTCCACTCGGGGGTCAAGAGTGGTCGAAGAGGTGTTAGTGGGAATCGAAGCCACTTCGGCTCGCTGTGCAAAATTATAAGTAAGAACACCGTATACCATCGTAGGGTGATCTGAAAAAGCCGACATTAAGAAACGAGCTTTGCTTGCAGCTGAAGTCGCTGCGTCGAACAGCAACTGATTACCCGAAACGGGTTGTGCCGTAGTTACCTCTCCGTTCTGATTGATAATTAGCTGCACTTCGACCGGCCCGACGACTCTCGCTATCGCTGCATTCGCGGGATACTGCGGTTGCGGAAGTTCGATCGCTGCCTTTCTGAGAACCTCTTCAGAAACGCGTAACACGGGAAGCTTGACATCTTCTTTGCTTGCGTTCGCTTCAACGCCGACGGCAGGAGCTGGCGCAGATTTGTTCACTGGATTGTTTGGTGCTGCCGATACAACGCTTGGTGATTCCATCGGTGCGGGGTTAGTTGCAACTGGCTTTGATTCAGAATCGGTACGCGCCTTTAAAGGTTGTGCAGCAAGAGATGCTGCCGGAGCATCCGTCTTCGGCATCACTGGACCGTAGTAGTAGGTCAGGGTTCTGTAGGTAACTTCAGTAGGCTCATATGAGATGGTCCCATTCTCGTAGAGAGCAACTGCGACGGTCATCTTTTTCCAGTTGCCAAACTCATCAAATTCGTATTTGTATTTTTCTTTCGAAAGGACTGAACCATCATCGCCACGGAAGGTCATTTCAATAATGTTGCCCTTCTCGTCGTATTTATATTCTTCCTTTCCCGGTGCACTTGCGCCTTCAACTGGATAAGCCACGGAATCAGTCTTCCGACCCATTGCATCATAAGTTGACACTTCTATAAGAGATCTTGGTAATTCCACCGACTTACCGTCTCTCGTAACGATGTTTGCAGTCTCCACTCGAACCCGCCGAACAGGACCACTCAATCCATCTTGTTCTCGGCTGCCACTGTTTCCTCCAACCGAGGCGGTGGTAACTGCAGCATTGGTTTGAGCCGTGACGCTGTAGACAGAAGAACAAAGCGCAATCAGGACGATCAATAACTGCTTCATGGTTCCTTTCTCCCGAGTTGGTTGGCCACGCGTATGACGAACGTTTCGGTGCTTGAAGTTCCTGGAGGATACCGACGTTGTCGAGCTAGGTGGAGTGCAGTTCTTTCGAATGCCTCGGCTCCTGGCTGTCGATTTCCCACGCGGGCTTCGGTGACATGTCCATCCTCGATCTTCAGCACGACGGCAACCTCTACAAATTCTCTGCTGGTCGCTCTGGGCTCGGGTCGAGTGTTTACCTGCTGATTAACCTCGGCTGCTGAAGCCGGCGTGGATGTGGAATCTGGTTTGATAGCCGCAAGAGGTTTCTTAGCTTTGAGCGCAGGTAGCGTGGTAGTCGATGGTTCCGATGACCCCAGTGAAAAACCAAAATCACCAATCAGAGGCGCACCTGAAATCTTCGATGCCTTCCCAGATTTCAACACAATCGGCGCTTCGGTTTTTGTGCTTTGAGTGATTTCAGTTTGCATCCTTGCGGAGGTAGTTAGGGGGACGTCAGTGCTATTCCCGATACTCGCAACTCCGACGAGAGCCGTGGTTGCTAAGGAAAAAATGGCCGTGATTCGGCGCAATACTTTGCGATGATCTGAGAGATATCGAAGCGGTGTCGACAATCCTACTAGTGCAGGAATAGGTTGCCGCAGGCGAGTGGCTAGATGTCGGAACAAATGTCCTCGACGGCTACCTTCAAAACTCGTGGCCGCACGCATGATTGCTCTAATTTACCCCATTAAGCTATCCGTGAAGGTTTGTCACAATAAGAACAAAACACCTGCTGTGATTATGCGTTGCAAGGTAAATTCCTGGCGGTGCCTGGAATAGCTTATCAGCAGGCAAACTTGGAAGTATCGAACCTGATGACGCAAGGAGTCGGGGACTTACGTAGGGCGATAGCGCGTATATACACGCGAGAGAGGGGCAGTGTCAAATGGGAAACAATGTCGTGCTCGACTGCACTTTCAGAACCTAAGAAACCAGCAGTGAAACCACGCCCCGGAGATTAGCCGCGTGTTCTGCTCCTACGGCGATAAAGAGTGTCCACCAAAACAGATTGGAAGAAAGACAATGACAAACTCTCAATTCCAATTTTCAGATTAGGACACTATCATCGCGGCAGTGAGCCAAGCGAAAACCAAAAGGCCAGCCACTAGAAAATTCTTACGGGAGTGGTTTTGATATTACCCAGTTCAATGGCAATTTCGTTGAAGCCGAACTGGTAAAAGCATTCATAGCCTCAATCGAGTACAGGCAACGCTTTGGTCAATAAAACGTGGCTCCAGTCGTACTCATGGCTGACAACAAGTCAATTGGTTCAAAAGCGGGAGTGAGAATCAACATTCTCGGTCGGGCACTGTAGTAAAAAATGTAGTAAACACCTGCATTCACCGAAGGCCAAGGAAGAACACGAAAAATTCTAAGTTGTTGTTTTTGTACCTCCTTGGCCTTCTGTGTTCGTCAGTGAACGGTGCTAGTAAATTTCTGCAAAACCTTTATTCATCGGTTCGATTCCGATCGCCGCCTCCAAGTCAACTCGCTCACTCAAACATTTACAGTAAGGCATAGAGATGCTCGTTCGCGGACTGAATGCGAGGGGTCATCGAGAACATGAAAATCCTTTCCAGCTGTTTCTTTTAATCGAACTTAAATTGAAAGCCGCGTGAGCTTATTGATCTTTTGAGATGAGTTCGAGACGTCCCTTCGGGCAACTTAATACGACTTGCATTCGTGGCTTGGTACTTTTTTGCACTTCGCCTTGATAACCGAAGACCTTCAGGAATCCGCTCAAACGAGCAGGGTCCGGCGATTCCAAGTCAATGCTAACGAGTTCGCAACCACGTGGGTTAGTTGTACTAGGGTGTGGTGTCGTCGCCGACCATTGAATAATGAAGGGCGCTAGAGCCAAATGAGGATCACGTAAATCCGCTATCTGCCATTCCAGAAGCGCTCCGTCGGGTGTACGCCGTGATCCTGGTCGCGGCGACGTCAGTTCGAAACCAGCTACGGTGAGGCGCTGTAGAATACCTGGAAGCGCTTTCGTGTGAACGGCCCAACCTCTGAGATTCAAATCAACATCGGCTGGGACGTCAGCGCCTGAATTGATAGGCGCCAGGAGTTCGATATATCTACCCGCTCCCAAACTTATAAGCGCGTTTTCGGTATTGCGGCCAGGATGTTGACCGCCTCTCATCGGTGCTATACCAGTCCGTTCGGTGAACAGAGCAATGCCACGCTCTAAATTCGGAACGGAGATAATGATGTGATCGAGACCTTCGTATTTATTGGCCGATTCTTGACCCGACATGATGTGAACCATGGCAAATAATGAGACATAGGTGAGTAGTAAGACAGTAGACATATTCATAACGTGCAAGCGAACAAATAATAAGCTAGTTGCGACTCTGAGCCATCTTCTAGAGCATTAGAAACCTTAATTGTGACAATGGGCCAAAAACCAAAAGGCCGACTCGTTAAAGCCGACCTCTTGATTAGTGGATATTTCACCACGTTGGAATAGTCAGAGTCTATTCTATTGAAGGCGCGGGAGTCCTTAGTGCGTTCTCAAACTTTTACTAACCCTAAGGCGAAACAGCCTTGAATGCATTGACCTGCCCGGCTCCATACCACGAGTTTCGAGATGGACCACCCTGGCAGTTTTGCTGATCCCCACTTAGTCGAGTAAAGGCTTCGTAGCCAGAAGGAAGTGATATCGGACAAGGCTGCGCATCGGCTGAACCAGTTAGGAGAGAGCTAACTCTCGCTGGTTGCATTTTTGGTTGTGCATTCAGGTTGCCGAGTTGACTAATGATCAGTGCGGCCACACCAGCAACGTGAGCCGACGCAAAAGTCGTCCCTTGCTGATAGCAGTATGTGGCGCCACTAGCATCCAGAACTCGCCGCGCGGGCAGGCATGTAACGGTGAATGAGCTAGCAGGCCAGGTGGATAGAACTCGCCCGTTCGGTGCTGCCGAGGTCAATCCAAAAATCGAGTCCCCGCCAGGCGCTACGAGATCTGCTACTGCTAACCCATAGTTTGAGTAGAAGGATTTCAGAAAACCATTCGGAGATTGCGCGCCGTTGCCATCCGCCGAAACGCCAATCACTCCAGGGATTTCGACGGGTATGACTAAGCATGCGTTATTGACGTCGCGAAGCTGCGCCGATCCGGGCGGAAAGTCAGGACTCGTGGGATCAACTTGAGGCTGAGCTAAATCGTCACTCTGATTTCCAATCGCAGCAACAACAGTCACTCCTTGATTCATTGCATATCTGATCGCTCGTTGCTCTGCTTTCCAGATGGCCCGTTGCTCCTCATCGTTCCGACAATTGAAGAGCCATGGATCTGCGTAATAACTATTGTTTGCTACATCGACATGGTGGGAGGCCGCCCACATAAACGCGCAGATGATTGCCTCTGGAAACACAAAGCCATCGTCATTAGCAGCTTTGATTGCGGCAATCTTTACGTTTGGGGCGACGCCAACTATGCCAATTCCGTTTGACGCTGCGGCAATAATGCCAGCGGTGTGCGTGCCGGTTCCGTTGGAGTCTATGTAGGCACTTGGATCGGTAACAGGCACACCACTTAAACAAGAGCAACTATCTGCGAAGTCAAAGTTCGGAGCAATATCCGGATGTGTGAAGTCGACACCAGTTTGAATATTAGCTACCACCACAGCGGAACTTCCGCCGGTAATTGCATGAGCTTCAGGCGTGTGGATTTGGGCCATGTCCCATTGCAGACCCGATAAGCTGTCATTATCTGTAGCAGGTAAACCGGGTGAGCTCGTGACTGGAGTGTTGTCGGGCTCGGCGTTTGAATGATTCAGTCGAACGGCAAAACCGGCAGTCGAACTTGCACCCTCAATTCGACTATCTGCTAATAAGGTATCTCGAAAGGATTGGCTGGGAGCAGTTGCGATGGCTACACCAATGTTATCGTAGCTCTTTACAAGCGTGCCGCCCGCTTGTGCGATGACGCTAGCGGCATCTTCTGGCACAGATTGCGCCTTATAAAGCACGATGTAGGTCTGTTTCGTTTCGACGCTTTGACTATGCGTGCTTGTAAGCGGAAGAAACGCCAACAATGCGAAGCTCGCGAACACGACAGTACAGCCGAGGTACCATTTGATCCTGTTCATGTCAACTCCTTTTGATTTGGTGCTGCTTCTGGGAATCAGCATAAGGCTTAGATTGGGCAGTCGTTTGCAGCCCCGGGCTTATTGAACGCAAACTTCTGCTATTACGTGTTGCTTGAGAGTTGGGAAATCTTACTCCTACCGTTTTGACGAGCGCAATGATTTATGATGATGCGTTCACCAATTCAACGCCGACGCATAGGCTCCGTTGGGAACTGGGGCCGCTTCCAGTCCTGAGTAATGGAGAGCAGAAAGCCTGTCGCATCGTAGTTTAAACATTATCGTTCGATTGAGAGTGTCCTTGATGTCGGAAATATGAGCTAGTGCTGGGCCGATTCTAAATCGACCTCCGATCAGCGCTTTGCTATGAGTTCGAGAAAGCTTCTTTGCCAACTTGTCAACGTTAGAAAAATGCTCACTCTCTTGCACGCCAGCTTCATACTTCTGGGCAAGTCGCTCTAATTCAACGCGAAGCGCTCTCAAGCGGCGGTCACAATGGACCGTTCTCAATCTTCGGGGATTCGTGCTTTCATTTCTGTTTCTGTTTCCCGTTCGTTGAGTGCCTTCGCAAAGTCGACAGCAGCCTTGGTTTCCTCGGTGCTGAGTGGCTTCACTTGGGGTTGTTCGGTGTATGCCTTCAACCAAGCGTTAAGAACCCGGGTTTGTTGGCTGATTTTCTTCACTTCTGGGGGTTTTATCTTGAGCTCAATATTGGTGCTCTGCCGCCCCGGTGCTTTCTCGATGACCCGCTTCTTTAAACTATCCACGAAGATCTCAGCTTCACTGTCCGCTTGATCAAAGTTAACTCCCAAATCAGTAACAGGGATTGCTTTTTCAATGATGACCCGGGCGTCTCGATACTTTATGGTCTCAGCGATTAACAAACTGTACCCGAGGGCTTGTATAGCTCTTCGATAATGCGGATACGGCGCGCCCAAAATGTTGCGCACCCGCCAGGTAAGCAAGTCCCAATACGTGTCCGTTTCATCCGGTTCGCCGCGGGTGAGCGGAGACAGCATATTTATGGCCGTTCGGGCGTCATCTGGGGCGAGCTCCCATTGGGGTTGTCCCGTTATCAGTTCCAGCGCAACTGGGCCAGCAAGAGAAATCATTGCCAGGCGTTCCAGGCGAGTGCGGTATCTCTCTGGCCACCCCTCCGACATTTCCCAACGCAACATGTTCTTATTAAGAACTTGCAACAAGTGGCCCGCAGTCCCCATTGCGACATTAGGCTTGATCGTCACATAGTGAAAACGCACCCGGAGAATATAAGCAGCAACCGCGTGGCCGGCTTCGTGGTAGGCGGTAGCCTCTAAGTTGTTTTTGCTCATTGGATTTTCACTGTTGTGTGAATTGAAAAAGTGAAAGCCACTGAGGGAGATTTCCGTCAGTGGCTTGCTGTCTCAAACAGGGGCCCGCGCTCAATCTACTATCTGAAAACAGCGCTACCAACCATTGCAAACTGGTTTATGTTCGCCTTTTATCCTCTGATTGTGAGGATTTGATAGGAGTTGTCAAGCAATGATGATCTTGCCTGTTTCTCGAACGCGTTTGCCCTCAGACGCGTTCGAGGGTCAGACACTACTAAACTAACTTGCTCAGCTTCCGGCAAACGTATCTCCCGAGGGAGCGTTCACAGTGGTGGACGACAAACTCATTGGCCGCGTGGCGGCGATGAGCATTTTCCCTCTTGCGGTCATACAGAAGCTCTTCGATTCCGGCGGCGATGTCGAACACGCAATTACAGCGGACTCGCCATGAGCGGGCTTCTTTGTTAAGTTGCGTGGGCGAGCCGCCAGCGCAACGTTCGGTGCTCACCATGAGTGGAGAGACGGTATGAAAAGTTACGTGCTCAGATTCGGCATAGCCATTCTTACTTTCGTTGTTGGGGTCATTGCTGCAACAGTTTTCTCCTCCCGCCAAGTGCCGTCCGCCACTACCCCACCTTCGCTTATAACCAGTGACGTCGCTGAGAGTCAGCCGGACCGCATAGCAGTGCCGGTGCCTCAGGAACGACATGCCTTCCCTCGTCGAATCGTCGGATATGTGAAAGACCGCGAAAACCATCCTGTCGCCGGGGCCGAGGTATGCGCCAATCCGTACGGTCCAGTCGCGGGCATAATTCCACACGGGGTATCGAAGGTGGACGGAAGTTTCACGCTTGATATCTGGTGGCCTGACACCTACACCATCTCTGCCGAACACTTGGCAAAAGGATATCCCAACGCTACGAACGGCTTCTACGGTAGTTTCTTTGGGGTGGCGCCAGCCATTGCGGTTAGCGAGTCGGATGAATTAAAGCCAGTAGAGGTAAGGGTCGGACCGATAGCCGGAAGAGTTAGTCTACAAATAGTTGATGACCAAAGTGGTCGGCCCCTTCTGAGCGGGCTGTTTAGAGTATGCCGGACTGACAACCCCAAGATGTGTATGAAAATGAGCACAGCTTTCCCACAGGGTAGGTTTGAATTGTTAACGCCGGAAGTGCCCTTCACGATTAAGTTCGAGGTGCACGGCAAAGATTGGGAGAAGCGGTACGCTGTAGACGAGGACGGCGTACCTGTAGAAATGTTACAGGTGGATTTGGGCCAGTGGAAAGAAGTGAAGATTAGATTGAGGCGTGTGGAACGTGATGGGTAGTAGTGTGGTAGCCACGCCGCCCCGAACAAGCGCTAGTCGCGGACTCGCCGGTGAGTAGCCTTTATTCGTAGTTGCGTGGGCGAGCCGCTGAAGATGTAACGTCTGGTCGGCTTCATCCATTTCTGTTTATGTCAAAAAACATTTTCGAAATCCCGGAAGAGATACTCAAACGAATCAGATCGCGAGACGGGGAGTGCGTGTATTGTCAGAAACCAATGATTGATCCCTACAACCGCACAAAATTATCGCGACTCAGCAACGATAGAGCACTTAAATTGTGATGGCCCTTTTTACTGGAGCGATGGATTGCAACCGGAAGACATCGTTATTTGTTGTGGATCTTGTAATTCGAGCCGCGGTGCGAAAAAGTTAACTGAATGGTTTACAACTCGATACTGCATCGAGAAGAACATCAACGCGAAAACAGTAGCCGCGCCCGTTAGGACCTATCTAAGAAGGCAGACGGATCTTGAGAAGGTAGACTAAGCCAAACAAATGGACGCTTCGGGCGGGCAGAACATTTCGTAGGGCGCGAGCGACCCGGATCAAGCCCTTTTAGAAAAGTGATGAGTAATTGATTTGCCTTTGCGTGGTGTTCGACTAGAATGCGCAGCAACAGGCGTTCGGTTGCCGGGGTGAGGACGGTGACTATCTGAGGCTGAATGCCTCCGCCAACCGACATGGCCCGTCTCCAAAGGCGGGCTTTCGGTTTTTGAACCCAAATCACTTTTCAAGATTGTGATTGTGAAGGAAGTATTTCGCGTGCGGTAATCGCCTGGCAAAGTTTACGGAGTGGTCTACCGCCAGTTCCGGACCTGAGATTGATAAACACGATTCGCAGTAGGGCTTGACATTGTCGATTATGGTGAACGGATGAGGCGTTCTTTTTGATGGAATGAATTGGCCGCCCCATCAACGAGACTTATCACGTACATACAGATTTGTCTGTACGCAAAAACAACTCGTTGGAAAGCCAAAAACCAAAAGGCCGACTCGTTAAGCCAGCCTCTTGATTCCTCACCCTGGCAAAAACTTGGGATGGGCGCATTCTTGATCAACTCTGTGGACCAAGTCGTTAGCAAGTTCTCAAAATACTAGTTAGAGAGTTCTCAGTCCCTTAACTATTCAAACGATCATCCCTGTGTGATATAAGCCCGCTAGTTCTCGTTGCTTAACAACTGAGCGACGTTTATCGTTAGTTGCGTGGGCGAGCCGCTGAAGCGCAACGTTCGACGCTGAAAATCGCCGCTCGAAAACTGTTGCGACGGTTGGACAAATTAGTCGGCTGCCTCACTTAAAGGACAACTCTTTATGAAAAGAACGCTCGTAATCGCCGTTCTGCTTTTTTCAGCCACCTCTATCGCCGAAGGGCAAAAGCAGAACGCGAGAAGAGGTCAAAAGAGTAACGTTAAGCAGGTGATAAGACAGCTCGATCATGAACGCATTCAAGCGCAGATCGGTGCTGATGCGGTGGCCCTGAACCGCATTTACGCTGATGATTTCATCGGCATAGGGCCAAGCGGCACAATAAGAACGAAGGCACAGGTTATTGCAGATTTCACCTCGGGTGACTTGAAGTTCCAATCTATAACCACCGACGACGTTCAAGTGCGCGTCTACGGAAACACGGCCGTGGAGATTGGCCGCTCCACAATGATTGGGCAAGACAGAGGAAAAGCTGTTCCCCGTGACAATCGCTTTACGAGGATCTGGATAAAACAGGGCACGCGTTGGCGGCTGGTTGCTAATCACTACTCGCCACTGATTACACAATGATAACCAGATGTTGGAGCATGACTCTCATGAAGCGCGTCGAACAAGCGCTTGCAGCGGACTCGCGCTAGGTAGTCTTTATCGTAGTTGAGTGAGCGAGCCGCTGAAGCGCAACGTTCGGCTTCGTATCGCTTGCTTTGAATAAGGCATCCTCGTGAGACTTCGCATTTTTGTTACTGCTGTTCTGTTGCTAATCATTTCCCTGGTCCACGCGGTGAGATCGGGAGAGCAAATCCCTGAGCCAATCATAGTGCTGGAGCGCGAGTCTGACGTCTTCCAAGTCTCTCCCGAATATCGACTCTCGATTTTTGATGATGGTAGAGTCCTTTTTCAAGGGAAGAAGCATGTTAAATCTCAAGAACCAATCCATACCAAGATTGATAAGGAGCAATTAGCGAAGCTCTTGACGGCGTTCGAGAGAATAAACTTCTATTCATTGCGTGATCGTTATGAAGGAGGCAATGATGGCTGTGGGATGATGGGGACAGATCAGCCGTATACCACGATCCGCCTCAATGTGGGTGGAAAGAAGAAGTCCATTGTTCATTACTATGGCTGTTGGGAAGAGGGTGCATCTCGTGTTGTATTTCCTCAGGAGTTGTTTAAGTTGGAAGCGAAAATTGATGAAGTTGTTAAGACAAAGCAGTGGCTGGAATAGTGCTAACCCCGAAGCCGAACACGCGCTTGCTGCGGAACTCGCCGGGGAGCGGCCTTTATTCGTAGTTGCGTGGGCGAGCCGCTCAAAGTGCTCAACGTTCGGCGCTGAACAAAGGGCTCAAGAATCCCAAGTAATAGATCGGTGAGACAGAGGACTGAGTTGAGACGGAGGAGGGCGGCTTCAATGTTCTTATTCCGAGTCGTAGTGCTGACACCGCTGCTCATGTTCG